>Ga0081528_100004_pt1 | contig 317026 bp, 253 predicted proteins | sample HotLakmasection4_FD_71011 | JGI IMG/M metagenome (GOLD analysis project Ga0081528, IMG submission 71011) | Hypersaline microbial mat communities from Hot Lake, Washington, USA - Section #4 (SPADES assembly) (version 2) | ecosystem: Environmental > Aquatic > Non-marine Saline and Alkaline >...
GGTACTTTCGTCCCGCGGCAGGTCGTTGCTGTAACGTGCCGTCAGCACTGTAACCTCATGCCCGCGACGGACCATTTCTTCAGCGACGTGCTGCACATGTATCGTCAGGCCCGTCCGATGCGGGAAGTAGTACAACAGACAGATCAGAATGTGCAGCTTGCGTTTGTTAGTCGGTTTTGAAGCGCTCATTGATTGCTCTCGCAGCGGTTGAATGTACGGCCGCCTCTCCAAAACAACGCGCTTACACGAGGCGGCATCAACAAGGGTTGCCTTGCAACCTTGCGAAGTGACATCATATATCATGCCAATACGAGATGAAATGCACAAGATCACCGGCTGACCCCCGCTCGACCAACGCGCCGTCTGCGGGTGACATCCCCTGCTTGCAATCAGCCACTACCGATTGACTTCTCATCCGGGCACGCCTATAATTTCTGCATCTGCGGGTGTAGTTCAGTGGTAGAACGTCAGCTTCCCAAGCTGAATGTCACGGGTTCGAGTCCCGTCACCCGCTCTGATCAATCAGTCGCCCTAACGGCGGCTTTTTTCGTGTCTTACAGCAATCAATCAGCAATAAGCGCATACGGTGGCTGGCAGCCACTGACGCATCATTGACGCAAGCCAGACCACCCTTTACAATCAGCGTCTATTCTGAATCCGTCTCAAAATAATGGCGAGCTGTAGGGTTGTCCGACTGCCAGCCGCTGCTGGGCAGCACACGGGCCGATGCAGTTTGAGGGAGTAAACGACAGTGGCAGATTTCAAACTGACCGCCCAGCCCAGGGCTGTCACCGGCAAAAAAGTCAGTAAGATTCGTCGCAGTGGCTTCGTACCCGGTACCATCTACGGTCCGAAGCTCAATTCCGTCAGCGTCCAGTTCCCGTACCGCGAACTGGAAGTCGCACTCATGAAAGCTGGAGGTACGAACATCATCAATATCGCAATTGATGGTGGTAGTACTTATCCGGTTCTCGCACGCGACGTACAGCGCGACATCATCCGCGGTGACATCCTGCATGTTGATTTCTTCGCCCCGGATATGGCCAACAAAGTCCGCGCCGAAATTCCGATTAACCTGACGGGCGAAAGCCCGCTGGTGGCCGCACGTAAAGCCATTCTGCTTAGCGGCATCAACTCTCTGACGGTTGAAGTACTTCCCCGTGACCTGATGAACGAAATCGAGGTTGACCTTACGGAACTGAAAGAGATCGGCGATACCATTACCGTTGGCGATCTGAAGATCCCAGGCGACGTGGACATCATCAACGACCCAGAAGAGATGCTGGCGAAGATCGTACAGCCGGCGGCAGCCCGTGCGGAAGCTGATCTGGAAGCGCTTGGACAGGGTGAAGAGGGCGCTGAAGAAGCTGAGGCTGAAGAGGCTGAGGCCGAAGGCGAAGAATAAGCCAGCTTCTACACCGCAGCCTTATCTTGAAATGAAAAACGCGGCTCCGTCCTGGGGCCGCGTTTTTGCGTCCGTTACCTGTTTTCGCCTTAGCGGTTACGCCTCCGCGCCGTTCGGGTTAGCGCCATCGAGGCCGACGTCTCCGCCTTCACTCTCGACAGATGCGACATCTTCCTCACGCATGATCGCCATGCCGACGACCTCATCACCGTCGCCGAGGTTCATGACGGCTACACCCTGTGTACTGCGTCCCGTCTCACGGATTTCATGCAGCGTCGTCCGGATGACAATGCCGGAGCGCGAGATCAGGATGATGCCATCTTCCTCGTTGATGGCGCGCATTGATACAATGTTGCCTGTACGGCTGTTGCGGGCGAGTGTCCGTGCACCCAGGCCATACCGTGCCTGACGCGAGTACTCCTCGACTGGCGTACGTTTGCCAAAGCCCTTCTGTGTGATGACCAGAATATGCGTATGGCGGTCAGGGTCAATGACGTCCATACCGACAACTTCATCACTATTCAGGAGCTTGATCGCGCTCACGCCGCCCGCCGGACGGCCCATCACACGTACATCATTCTCATCAAACCGGATGCTCTGACCCTGCCCAGTCACGAGGATGATGTCCTGACTGCCGGTCGTATACTTCACCCACCCTAACGTATCACTCTCAGATAGGGACATGGCGATCAAACCACTGGGGCGCACCGCTTCAAACTCATGCAGATGCACACGTTTGATACGGCCCAGTCGCGTCGCCATGACGAAGTAGGCCTCTTCCATGTCGAAGGAATGAATGGGCACTACCGCCGTCACACGCTCATATGGCGCAAGATTCAGTATAGAGTGGATGATCGTGCCGCGATTGGCACGGCCTGTCTCCGGGATACGATAGGCGGCCTCTGAATAGACTTTGCCCGCATCACTGAAGAACAGGATCGTATCCAGGCTGCTACACGTGAAGATCTCAATCAGCGCATCTTCTTCTTTGGTCTCCATGCCGCGCACACCTTTGCCACCGCGACGCTGTGCGCGATAGAGGCGTGCAGGTACGCGCTTGATATAGCCGCGGCTCGTCAATGATATGACCACCTGCTCTTCGCGCACGAGATCCGCTTCGTTGAAATCCGCGCTGCCATATACGACTTCTGTACGGCGATCGTCACCAAACTTCTCTGCAATCTCGGTAACATCGTCCTTGATGAGCGCCAGAATCTTGTGCGGGCTTTGCAGCAGGTCTTCAAGGTAAGCGATGCGGGCCTGCACCTGGTCGTACTCATCCTGCAACTTCTGCCGTTCCAGCGCAGCCAGACGACGAAGCTGCATATCAAGAATGGCGGTCGCCTGCACTTCGGTCAGTTCAAAACGAGACATGAGTTGGCTGCGCGCTTCGTCAGCATCGGCGGCCTGGCGAATTGTCTGGATTACCGCGTCGATGTTCGATACCGCTTTCAGCAGACCCATCAGGATATGCGCACGCTGACGCAGCTTTTCCAGTTCGTACTGGCTGCGCCGGACGATCACATCATAGCGATGTTCGATATAGATCTGCAGCGACCGCTTCAGGCTCAGATTGCGCGGCTCATTATTGACCAGCGCCAGCATCTGAATGCTGTAGAAGGTCTGAAGCTGCGTATACTTGTAGAGTTGATTGAGCACTGTCAGCGGCGAGGCGTACTTCTTCAGCTCCACTACCAGCCGCAAACCCCGCCGATCACTCTCATCACGCAGATCACGTATCGCATCGAGGCGTCCTTCACGCACTAATGCGACGATACGCTCGACGATGCTCGTCTTACTGACCTGATACGGAATCGACGTGAACACAATACGGAACGACTCATTGCGCGTCTCTTCGATTTCCGCCTGCGAACGGATGGCGACCCTTCCTTTACCTGTCGCGTAGGCTTCCTTGAGATCATCACCGCAGATGATCTGCGCGCCTGTTGGGAAGTCTGGGCCTTTGACGAATTCCATCAGGTCATCGACGGTCACGTCATCGATGCGCTCGAAGTTATCGATCAGATAGGTGATCGCCGCTGCTAATTCACGCAGGTTGTGTGGGGGGATATTCGTCGCCATACCAACGGCGATCCCGCTGGCACCATTCAGCAGCAGATTCGGCAGGCGCGCCGGCAGGACGGTCGGCTCTTCCTGAGTGCCGTCATAGTTGTCCGTGAAATCGACCGTATCCATGTTGATGTCGGCCAGCATTTCGTCCGCGATGCGGGCCATACGAGCCTCGGTGTAACGCATCGCCGCCGGGCTGTCGCCGTCCAGGCTGCCGAAGTTACCCTGACCGTCAACCAGGGGATACCGCAGGCTGAAATCCTGTGCCATACGGGCCATCGCATCGTAGACGGCACCGTCACCGTGCGGGTGATACTTACCCAGCACCTCACCGACAATGCGCGCACTTTTCTTATGAGAGGTACCAGGGCGCAGCCCCATATCGTGCATGGCGAAAAGAATACGCCGATGAACGGGCTTCAGGCCATCACGGGCATCCGGCAGCGCACGGCTGACGATGACGCTCATCGCGTAGTCCAGATAGCTGCCGCGCATCTCCTCGTTGATGTTGATGGGACGGACTGTACCTACACCGTCGCCCAGACCATTTTCCGGGTTATCGCCGTATGGGTTATCACCGTAGTTGTCGCTGTCCATTATCACACGCGGTTAACCGCGCTGCTCCTTTCAAATTTTCAACCCCACCCCGCGAAACGGGCATAACTGCCTCGCCCAGCTTGCACAGAGTAGGGTTGTTGTATTGCGCTAACTTGTCAGTGATTGCAAGATATTGTGAAGCCAGGATATGATGTCATAGAATGCGATCCGGCACGCCACAGATCACTGAACTGGCAAGCGTGCATTATGCAATAATTATAACAGAACCGCCTGCGAAAAGCGACCTTCAAGCCGGATTACAATATCCCACATTACAGATTATTATCCCATGTTTTCCCAAACGCATTGGGGATATAGCCGCGTTTTGGGATAAATCACATGCAATTTTTGGGAAAATGCCATGAAATTCCACCGTTTACTGTATGTGGCCGTACTGTTACTGATGGGTCTACAGGCAGCTAACGCGCACGAAGACCCCTTACGCTGTAATTCGCCGGCCAGCACCCCACCGCAGAAGGTCCTTCACCTCTACATCTGCCACACGGACCTGCTCTGGAACGTTTTGCTCATCCGGGCGGATGCTTATACTTTCCAATACGATGAAGCACTCCAAAGATTGCAGTCCCTGCAACTGCGCCACCGACAACAACCCGTTATCTACACACTGCGCGGCGAAGTACATCTGCTCTTGTATGAGTGGGACAAAGCACTTGCTGATTTCAACCGGGCAATTGTACTGGACCGCAAGTACGCACCTGCTTACTTCCAGCGTGGCGTCCTGTGGGCCACTCTGGGCAAGTCGGACGCCGCCTATGTAGATTTCAGCCGCTATCTCGCGCTGCATCCTGATGGCCCGTATGTGCAAGCCGCGACACGCTACCGCGACCAGCTCGAAAACCGGATCACACCACCGGGTACCTGATGATTTGCTCAATAATCACAAAAGCGTTACAACTACGGCGCTTAAATGCTTAAAAATGGAGTTCTTTTTATGAAACTGTTACGCAACATCCTACTGATCTTGTTATTGGTGGTCGTAGTCGTAATAGCAACCGGCGGTTTCATGGTCAACCGCTGGATGTACGGCCCGCTGCCCCAGCATGAAGGCGAACTGACTGTCGCCGGATTGCAGGACACCGTCGAAGTCTTGCGGGATGAATGGGGCGTACCACACATTTATGCCAGCAATACCTATGATCTGTTCTTTGCACAGGGCTATACCCAGGCTCAGGATCGCTGGTGGCAGATGGAGTTCTTCCGCACGATCGGCAGGGGCGAAATTCAGGAGCTGACGGGGCGCAACCGTTCCGCGCTGGGGCAGGATACCTTCATCCGCAAGGTGGGCTGGCGACGCGCTGCCGAGAACGATCTGGCCGCCATGGATGACGACAACCGCGCCCAGATGCAGGCTTTTGCTGATGGTGTCAATGCCTACATCATGAACAGAAGCCCCGGCGACCTCGCCTTTGAATACAATGTGCTGGGCATACGGGGTGTCAACATTGAAATCGAACCCTGGACGCCCATTGATACGCTCGTCTGGACGAAGGTCATGGCCTGGGACCTGAGCGGCAACCAGAGCACCGAACTTTATCTCTCAGAACTGCTGGAAGCGCTCGGTGAGGATAAGGTCGAGGACTATGCACCTGAGTGGCCTTTCGGCGAAAAGCCGACGATTATCCAGCCACAGGACCTGCCCCCCACCGGCGAGAGCTTCGAGCAGCAGGTGGCGCGCTTTGGTGCAGGGATTCGTGGTATGGATACAAAGCTGGCGGGCAGCCTCGATCCTGAACACGGGTTCGTCTTCGCACGCGGGGCTGATATCGGAAGCAACAACTGGGTCGTCAGCGGCGAAAAGACGGCCAGTGGGTCGCCTCTGCTGGCCGATGACCCCCACCTCGGCATTCAAATGCCGTCGATCTGGTACGAAGTCGGGTTACACTGTCAGCCTGTGAGTGACGCCTGCCCCTACAACGTAGTCGGCCTGACCTTCTCGCCGGCATTGGGCGTCGTCATCGGCCACAACGGACAAATCGCCTGGGGCGTGACGAACGTCGGCTGGGATACCCAGGACCTCTACCGCATTGAAGTCAACCCGGATAACCCGCTGCAATACCGCTGGAACGACGAGTGGCGCGACATGGTCGTGCACGAAGAAGTCATCCGTTTTGGCGGCAGCGACGAAACGCTGACAATTCAGGTCCGCGAGACACATCTCGGTCCGATTATCAACGACAACAGCCTGGACGACGACGGTAATCTGACGGGTTTCAACAATGAAGACCCACTCGCGCTCCGCTGGACGGCTTACGAAACTGGCACCATCGTGCAGGCCATCCTTGACCTCAACCGGGCGCAGAACTGGGAAGAATTCCGCCAGGCGCTGCGCCTGTGGGATACTCCATCCCAGAACTTCGTGTACGCTGATGTAGAAGGCAACATCGGCTATCAGACGCCGGGGCGCGTCCCTGTGCGCGCACCCCAGCACGCCGGCACCCTCCCCGTTGATGGCAGCACAGACACATTCGAGTGGCTGGGCTACGTCCCCTATGAATACCTGCCCAGCGTCCTTAACCCGGAGCGCGGCTATATCGCGACTGCCAATCAGGCACTGGTCCCGATGACGTACTATGACTCGCTGGCGGCAGCACTTGGCGATGAATTCGGCGAGGATGCTAATTACGTCTTCGGGCGCTTCTGGGCGCAGGGTTATCGCGGCGAGCGCATCGTTGAACTGCTGGAAGCCACTGACGAACACACTTTTGAGACCTTTCAGGCGCTGCACGGCGACAACAAGCTCATCTTTGCAGAGGAAATCGCCTCGTATCTGGCAGAGGTCGATATGGGCGACGACGCCCTAAACGATGCACGCGACTGGCTGATCGACTGGGACTACCACATGAACATAGATAGCCCACAGGCAGCTCTGTTCGCGCACTTCTGGGTCGCGCTCGTTAACGCCATCTATGAAGACGAGCTCGGCGAAGTCGGTGATGCCGGCAACGGTCAGATGTGGACGACGACTCTGCTGCTGGCCGAACCGGAAAACACCTGGTGGGACGATCAGAACACCGAAGCTGTTGAAACACGTGACGATGTTCTGCGGGCGGCCTTTGCCGAAGGTCACACCGCCGCCATTGAAGCCCAGGGCGAGGACCGCAGCCGCTGGTTCTGGGGCGGCCTGCACACCGCCACCTTCATCAGCAATCCGTTGGGTGTCAGCGGCATTGATCTGATTGAGGATATGGTCAATCGTGGGCCAGTCCAGACGGGCGGCGGCACGGAGATCGTAAACGCGACTGGCTGGAGCGCCGGTGATGGCGACTTCACCGTACAAGCGGTGCCTTCAATGCGCATGATCATCGATCTCGGCGATCTGGATCAGAGCCAGGTCATGCACACGACCGGCCAGAGTGGACACCCCTTCAGCGATCAGTACGGTCAGATGATCGATCCCTGGCGCGAGATCGAATATCATCCAATGCTGTGGTCCCGTGAGCAGGTCGAGGCCGCAGCCGCTAAACGACTGGTCCTGCAACCCGAATAAGCATCATCACATCGTTACAGATGAGGGCGTGCTGCGTTTCGGTGCGCCCTCGATGAACTGCAATCAGAAGGGGAGCACCAGCCGCCCCGTCACCAGCAGCAGTGCCCCACCGACGACCAGCACATTCAGAAACAACAAAAAGCTCAGCAGCGCACGCTGAGGCGCTGACAGTCCGAGAAAATCGCGGGTGCGCCGCCGGGGTGCGTCTTCGATCTGCACCGCGTACGGCATCGGCGCGGCATCATCTTCATCATCGGGGATAAGATCGCGGCGGAAATCATCAACCATCGCAGCAGACTCCTGATCAGCCTTGATTCGACCTGCGTCGATTTTAGCACAGACTGCTTCAGTTGGCGCGGCTGCTCAGTTCGCGCGACGCCAGACGTTATCCACCAGCCGGAACAGCACACGCTCTTCGCGGTATGTAGTCTCGGTTTCATAGTAAGCCAGGGCGACAACTTCCGCTGAGCCATCCGGGCCAGTCTGTGGCGTGACGCTAGTCACGACGACCTGCCCCTCCGATGCAGGCGTGTTATAGCGACTGTATGCAGCCGCAGTGGTGGCTTCATCCCGCAGATCGTACAGGGCGCGCCAGCCGGCTTCGTCGCCACGTGCGATCAACTGCGCTTCCAGGTTCAACCGCCATGTGAGGAAATCGCGCCAGTCGAGGCCAGCCTGCGACAGATCACCCACATTGAGCAAGGCTGACAGCGCATTCATGTCAGCATCCGGCGACAGCTCCGCTACCAGACGGCCTACTGTTGGTTCGCCGTATTGTTGGACGACACTCTCGATCAGAAACGCGTTCGTGTTCACCTGCACAAAGCGCCCTACCAACCACGACACCACCGCCGACCGCAGATAGAACATATCACGCGGGTAGACGGCTGGCTGGCCTCCGGCCGCGTGCAGTACCAATCGATCCGCCAACAGCGTGGCCACTTCAATCTGCATATCCGTGGTAAACGGTTGGTCGGCCCTTGCCCTGCCCGCATACGGTGAAGGCAGCACCAGCTGCCAGTTATCGCCCTCCTGCCAGCGCGGTTCAGCGACGCCAGTCGGCAGGATGTCTACCGTAATCGGCGGCAGGTTGCCACAGGTCAACACACCGCAGGCATACTGCGCCCATGCCTGCAGACGATTCGTCACCGCCTCAGCGAAAGGCGCATCCAGCGCCTGATAGCGCACCGTAAACTGCCCCGCGTCAAGCCGACGCTCCTCGCCCCAGAACGTATAATCCGGCGGCACGTGATACCAGCCGCCCGGCAGGACCACCCGTCCCTGCTCATCGCGCTGTTCATCGTAGTTCCAGTAGAACCACGTGCGGACGTACGGCGCACCGCGCTCAATCTCTTCCACCTGGACGCGCCCGCGCGGACCATCAACCGCGACATCGAGGATGCGCCCCGTCAGCGAAATATCAGACGACTGTATCAGTTGCTGATAATCATAAAACAGGGCCAGTTGTGCCCGCTGCCAGGCCTCGGACGCGCTGCGCTGCCGCACCAGATAGGCGTCCTGGTCGCCGATACGTAGTGCAGCGACTTCGGCCTGAACGGTCTGTGAGAGACGCGCTACAATCTGCGCTTCCACCTGTTGCAGCCGCTGGCTGATCAGGAAGACGATCAGCGCGATCACCAGCAGCAAACCCACAATCAGCAACAGCAGCCGTACCAGTGCCTTCCGCCGCGCCTCGCGGTGCTCAGGGTCCTCCTGATGCGCCCTGCGCCGATCTTTTTCAGATTCAATGTTCCAATCAAGCTGGATGCCCATAAACGGCCCTGAAGTTTCTCATCATGTTGTTGATTAACTGACTATTCATCGACATTGAGGCTGAGGTCACCAGCAATGACGCGCTCGACCCGATCTGGAGATGTACGCACTCGCAGCGCCCCATCGTCGTCTACTGACTCTACCACACCGACCACTTCACCGACACGCACCGATTGCCCCACGCTCGTAAGGCGGTCGCGCCACTGCTGCATCAGGGCCGGGTCATCCAGGCGCTGCATCCAGTGCCGCAGCCGCTGCACCAGGAAGATGACCACATCCGTCCGGTTTAGTGGCTGACCCACTGCATCTTCCAGGTTTGTCGCCGTCGATTGCAGTGCCTCCAGGAATACCACACGGATATTCACACCGATCCCAAGCACAACGCCCAGCAACCGATCACCCTCCCAGGCAGCTTCTGGCAGCACACCTGAGACTTTGCGCCCGTTGATCTGAACGTCATTCGGCCACTTGATGCCGACAGCCGCCGCACCAAACTGCTCGCACAGTTCTGCGACGGCCAGTGCCCCCATGAAGGTCACACGTTCCGCCTGGGATGGCACAGGTCGCAGCACCATTGAGACAGCGATGGCCTGCCCTGCCGGCGTGACCCAGTTACGCCCCAGACGGCCCCGTCCCTGACGCTGCTCGTCCGCAATGATACACGCCCCGGCAGGCGCGCCTTCGCGCAACCATGTCATCGCCAGATCATTGCTGCTTTCGACGCTGGCGTGATAGCGAACAGTCTGCGGGCCCAGGGCCAGTTCAAGGCGTTTGAGTTCAAAGGCGTCGTTCACCATGGGCGGATTGCCTCGCTTGTAAGCCAATCAGTGGCGCATTATAATCGCGCTGTCTTCGGACGTGAACTAGTTTTCTGTTATTGTGTCAAACCAAGAGGAAATTTGGGCATGAGCGAAAAGAACGGGCGTGAGGCGGTCATCCTGGGGAGCGCACGCACACCCCATGGTAAGTTCCTGGGTGCGTTATCGCCGTTGAGTGCCGGTGAACTGGGCAAAGTCGCTTTTAAAGCTGCTGTCGAGCGCAGCGGCATCTCACCAGAAGATATCAATGAAGTGATTGTCGGCAACGTGATCAGTGCGGGGGTAGGACAGGCGCTGCCACGTCAGATCAGCATCGGGGCCGGCGTGCCGGATACGGTCGGGGGGATGGCCGTTAACAAGGTGTGCGGCAGCGGCCTGAAGGCCATCATGACGGCAGCGAGCTTCATCCGGGCTGAAGAAGGAGATGTCTACCTGGCAGGCGGCGTCGAGAGTATGAGCAATGCGCCCTACCTCAACGACAGCCAGCGCCAGGGCAGCAAGTACGGCCACGTGCAACTGCGAGATTCGCTGCAAACGGACGGGCTGTGGTGTACCTTCGAGGATTGGGCGATGGGCAGCGCGGCCGAGTTTATCGGGCGGCAGTTGGAAGTCACCCGCGAGGAGATGGATGCGTTTTCGCTGCGCAGCCACCAGCTCGCTCACGAAGCCACCGAGGCAGGTAAATTTGCCGCCGAGATTGTGCCTGTCGTCATCAAGTCGCGCAAAGGCGACATCGTAATCGACCGTGATGAACCCATCCGCCCGGATACGACCGCCGAAGCGCTGGCGAAACTGAAGCCAGCCTTTGAAGCTGACGGTCAGGTAACGGCGGGCAACGCCCCCGGGCTCAATGACGGTGCCTCAGCCGTGGTGGTCACCAGCCGCGACTTTGCCGAGCGCAAGGGACATACCCCGGTGGCACGCATCGTTGGCTATGGCCACGCCGCCCTTGACCCACGCTGGATCTTTTACGCACCGGTCAAGGCCGTACCGATCGCTCTGAACAAAGCGGGCTGGACCGTTGACGAAGTCGACCTGTATGAATTCAACGAAGCATTTGCTGCACAGGTCCTTGCTGATATGCGCGGCCTTGAACGTGACGGTTACGCCATCCCGCTGGAGAAGATCAACGTCCATGGTGGTGCTATCGCGCTGGGGCATCCCCTGGGCAGCAGTGGCAGCCGCGTCCTGATCACGCTGATTCACGCGCTGCAGGATCGCGGCCTGAAGAAGGGCATCGCCGCATTGTGCCTGGGCGGTGGCGAAGCTGTGGCGATGGCCGTCGAACTGGAGTCATAACCCCTGCCTGTACACAGCATGATTACAACGTATGCCATCAAGCGCCGCGATATCATCGTCCTGCTCATTATCCTGTTTATCGCGGCGCTGCTGCGCCTGGACGAGCCGGGCATTGTCGAGTTCTTTCACGATGAAGCCATGCTCAGCACGCTGGCACAATCGATGGCGGCTGGTGAATCCTTCCCGCTGACGGGCATCAACTCATCGACAGGCATTCCTAATCCACCTGTCAGCGTCTACGTGATGGCGCTGCCATTCGCCCTCAGCAGCGACCCGCTGTTCGCTACACTGTTCGTCGCCACCCTGAACGTAGTCGGAGTTGGGCTACTGTGGCTGTTGGCGCATCGCTACGCCGGGCCGACGGTCGGGTTGGTGGCCGGGCTGACCTATGCTGTCAGCCCATGGGCTGTACTGTTCAGCCGCAAAATCTGGGCGCAGGATTTCCATACGCCGTTCATTCTGCTGGCGCTCCTGCTGGCCGTGTACGGCGCATGGGAAGCCGCCCCGCGTGCAGTTCAGCAGCGTTTTGGACGCCATCAGTGGGCGCAGGCGCTCACGATCCCGGTGATGCTGTGGGGCATGCAGATTCACTTCGCGGCCTGGGCGCTGCTGCCGGTATTCGGCTGGGTGGCATGGCGTGCCCGCAGCCACCTGAACTGGCGCGCGCTCGCACTGGGGCTGACTCTGGGGCTGGTGGTGCTGCTGCCCTTTCTTGTTGGCCTGACGCAGACGCTCCAGAGTGATCCAACACGCATCAGCGCTGCTGCACAACGCTCAGACATCAACGCAGGTTTTCATTTCGACATTGAGCCGCTCGCACATGTGGCCCGGCTGGTGACCGGTTACGGTCTGGAGACCTGGGTCGCCCCTGAGCAGCAGGCTGACATGCTGAACGCCGTCCCGCCGCCCGCCCTGTGGTGGCTACTCGGCATGCTGGCGCTGCTGGGCACGGGTGTCGGCCTATGGAAACGATCCACGCGGGCATTTACGATCATGCTGCTGATCTGGGGGCTGCTTCCGCCGCTGGTACTCGTGCCGCGCTGGACCCCGGTTTATATCCACTACTTCATCGGCAGTATACCCGCCTATGCCCTGTTCATCGGTCTCGGCACCGCCTGGATCTCCAGAATCGTCCCGCTGAAGGCAGTCGGCCGGGCGATAATCCTGGTCGCATTCGCGGTAATTCTGCTGACACAGGCGCTCTGGTGGCGTGGAGCGCTGCGCTATCTGGATAACACCGCAATCACCTATCCCGGCTTCACGACGCCGCTTGCCAACCTTAACGCTGTGAGCGACGCCCTGCGCACAGAAGACGATGTCATCGTATTGAGCTATGGCATGTCGTGGTCACTGCATCATGAATCGGCAGTATGGCCAGTGCTGCTGCACGATAGCGCGCAGTGTGTGCGTACCCTCGTCCCGCAAGGGTACGCCGTCTTCCCGGCACAGCCCTTTGCCGTGCTGGTCGCACCAGATGCACCGCCAGACCCGGTCGACAACCTGTATGAGACAGATTCGCCGGAAATCTACCCCACACGCCCCGGCGATACGCCCTATGTCATTCACCGCTGGCCACAATCGCCGCCATGGCGAGGCCCCGCTATTGAAACCATCACACCTGTGATGTTCGATAACGGCATCACACTGACCGGCTATCATCTGGATTCTGACACAGTGTATCTTTCATGGCAGCTCCCTGCACCGACGGAGGACATCACCTACCACTACAGTGCGCAGTTATTTGATGCGGCAGATGAACGTCTCGCACAGCGAGATGCCGTCCTGTGGCAGCAGCGCCACTGGTGCGAAGGCGACCGGCTCATTACGTGGGGATCAATCAACACCAGCAGCGAAGCGACCGAACTGCGCGTAGGGCTATACCAGCTCGGAGAAGGCGCTGCAGCTAGTCAGTTCTTCAATGCGAATATTCTGGACGAGGCCGGGCAGCCGACTGGCCAATACGTTAAGATCCCGCTGTTGCAGTAGGCGTCGTATCGCTTTCCAGCTCTGGGGTGAGCGTACCGTCCGCTTCCTCAGTTTCTTCTTGCGGCTCCGGTAGTTCCGGTGTAGTGACATTACCTTCGGCGTCGATCACAAGATTGAACAACCGGAAGCTATCCGCCTGCGGAGGCTCCGCCTCAGGGTCATCGCTGTCTACCACGTCCACGTCCGGTGGCAGCAGCAGCCGCTCCGGGCCCTCCTCAGTGAGGTCGTACCAGCCCACATGGATTTCATAAGCGCCTGGCTGCAAATCCACTGGCAGGACGAAGGGATAATCCACAATGTAGCGATCCTGGAAGAACCAGTAGCTGGTCGGCACATCAGGCATGACATCCGCCTGGACGACGATTTCGCCCTCCGGGTTGAGCAAGTGCATAAAGGCGGTATAGTTCTCGTCGGGCGGTGCGGTTGCCTCCCAGAGAATGCGTAATTGCAGGCGCTGCGGGCCGGTCCCCGCCGGGACCGGATCAGTTTCGCCTCCCTCGGTTTCCGGTTGATCACCTTCCTCCTCAGGTGTCGTCTCTACAGCGCCAAAGCGCTCACCTTCGGCATTCTCCAGGCGGAACTGCGCCAGACGCAGCACCCCACCGAATTCAGACTGTACTTCTTGTGGTTCTGGTGTCGCCGTACCCAGATCATCCGCGCCTGCTGGGCCAGCGAGGCGATCGTTAAGCGCGATGAAGCCCGCAGTGACCGGGTCTTCCGGGCTGACAACTACACCCGCTGCCAGCAGCACACTAGGGATCAGATCCCCGTCGTCATCGACTGCAGGCAGACGCACCTGCTGCGCGCGATCCCACCAATTGACGTCCAGACGCAGCACATAGCCATCATCGACCGATCCCGCAGAAAGCGGGACAGAATACCGGTCCGCGTAGATTTTGCCTGGTTGCCAGGCGGTCGTACGCAGCGTGCCGCTGCCCGGGATGCTATCCAGTTTGCCTACAACGCGCCCTTGTGGATCCACCAGACCGAGCGCAACCATCGTATCGCTCTCCGTCTGTTCTTTGACGCGCCAGTACAGCGTGACGTCAACATTTTCGCGCGGGACGTAGCGCCGATCAGCAAGGTTATAGCCGATCAGCTCGACAATACCGTAATCCGCATATGCGCCGCGCATTCGATCCGGCGGCTCGTCCTGCGTCGCAGGCGGCGCATATGCAGGCAGAATAGTCGTTAGCGGGACGAGCACCGTCATGATGCCGAGCAGGCGCAGCGGCCACTTCAGGCTCTGGTTGAGCACGGCTTCGGGCACGGCTTCGCCAGCACGGACGAATGATCGCTCCGGCGGACTGAGCAGAAACACAAACCACCACACAATTTCCACGAGGCCGACTGCGATCATCGCACTGGTCGCGCCGATGTAGGGGAACATCAGCCGCCCTTCAATCACGTCGACGCGCATTGTCCACAGGAAATAGCCAATAAGCCCCAGCAGCACGATCGCCAGTATCAGCAGCACGGCCACCAATTCGCGGCGCGCATAGCCAAAATCGCGGATAGCGACGAGCTGCATTACCAAGAACAGCACGCCGAACAGACTCAGAAAGACGAAGAAATCAACCAGGCTGTAAAAGACAAAGCCTGTCGTCAGGTTCTGAATGCCGAACAGGCCCCAGTAAGACGTGCGGAACGTCTGGAAATCCACCAGCAGCGAAGCGACAGTCATGCCCTCAGGGCGCTGCGGCAGATACTGCGCTACGACGCTGAGCGCGGTGAGATCATCATAGAGCGACAGATTGCGCGCATACCACCAGCCGGAGACGATCAACACACCGACCACGATCGCACCCGCCAGCACACCCAGGCCCGGCCATGCCTTATCGCGTCGTGCCGCCCAAAGACCAGCGAGCAGCGTCAGCACGATGAGGACCCACGCGGAGAGATGGGCGAGCGTACCGAGCGCCAACAGCACGGCCAGTAGCAGGCAGCGCCGCGGTTGAAAGCCATCACGCAGGATCACCAGCATCAGGCTGATTGCCAGGCTGTTAAGCGCCATCGTTAGCGTCAACGGATTCACCGATGCAGACACAAACAGGAACATCGGGTTGAACGCCGTCACGGCTGCCGCCACATAGCCGGCGATAGGTCGCTGCGGCGCGATGTGCTGACCAATCCGATACACCGCCCACACAGTCACCAGACCAAGCCCCACACCCAACAGGCGCAGCACCATCACCGCCAGTACAGCACCTTCTAACGGCAGGAAGGGCGTATCGCGCAGCAGTAGATTCTTGTTGCCGATCGTACTGGGCAGCAGGCTCAGATGTGGGTTGAACGTCAGCAGCTCGTTGAAGTCACCTGTGTCGATCAGAGACGTGATCGCCGCGGCAGCATACGTGTAGAGCGGCGGCTGCACAGCTTCCTCACGCCACAACCCCGGCGAATCCGGCGATGCTTCCGGGAGTTGCCCGGTCTGTTCCACATGCTGCACCAAGGCGAACTGCTGCAGTTCGCGTCCGGCTTCGAGCGGCGGTGTCACGACGACAAAAATCAGCGCCAGCACCACATAGAACAAAGCGATCCATTGGAAGGGTGTCAGCGGTAATTGCGGCCAATCCCGATCATTCAGCCAGCGCCACAACCTGACAAGCGCCAGCAGCAGTTGCTGCACCAGGATGCCGACACGATTCATGAACCTTGCCAGGCCATTGAGCAGACGTTGAGACAGATTCATCGGGGTTTGCATGCTACCCATTCTATTGCTGATCGTTGGCGCACAATCCCCCACTATCGCGGGGACACGCAACAGTATAACGGCAGAAGGCTCCGCTGAGTAGCAAAACTCGCAGGCTCAGTCACCAGCCGGGTTGGTGTTCGGCTGTGACAGCAGTTGACGAGCGTTCTCCACATAGCTCAGTGACTGGTGGCGGAAATAGGTATTGTATAGTTCCGCATAATGACCATCCTGTGCCATCAGTGATTCGTGATTGCCCTCTTCGATAATGCTGCCTTCCTTGAGCACGATGATGCGATCCGCGCTGCGCACCGTACTCAGGCGGTGAGCAATGAGGACCGACGTGGATTGCGCCAGCAGCAGCTCAATGGCCTCTTGAATCTGAATTTCGGTGAACGGATCAACGCTGGCCGTCGCCTCATCAAGTATGAAGATGGCCGGCTTCTGAACCATGACGCGCAGCAGGCTTACGAGTTGCCGCTGCCCCATCGACAAACGTGCTCCACGCTCGCCAACGTCGCTGTTCAGGCCGTCCGGCAGCGTCTCCAGCCACTCACCACCGCCGATGCTGTGTGCCAGCGCACTGATCTCTTCATCGGTGGCATTGGGCTGCGAATAGCGAATGTTCTCAAGAATTGTCCCACTGAACAGAAACGGTTGCTGCGGCACAACACCCAGCCGGCTGCGATACGCCTGCAGGTCAAAGCTGCGGATGTCGTGACCATCAATGCGGATCTGCCCGCCCTGGAACTCGTAGAAGCGTGACAGAAGCTTGGCAATCGTGCTCTTGCCTGCGCCTGTGTGCCCGACGAAGGCGATACTCTCGCCCTGTTGAATCTCCAGGTCGAAGTCTTTGAGGACCGGCTGCCCTTCGTCATAGGCAAAAGTGACATTATCGAAGACCACATGCCCTTTGAGGTCTTTCGCGGGTTTTGTGCCGGTCTGTTGAAGGACATTTTCGGCATCAATCAGGGCAAAGACACGCTCGGAAGCGCTCAGGCCCTGCTGGAACTGGCTCCAGAAGGCGGCCAGGTTGATCACCGGGAAGAAGAAGCGATCCACGCCCTGGATGAACAGGTACCAGGCCCCCGCCGTAATGACGCCATCGACCACCGTACGCGCACCCGCATAGACGACCAGCGCAATCGCAAAGCCAACCAGAAAGTTCATGACGGGGAACAGCATCGCCAGCACGAAACCGCGCTTCAGGTTCGTCTGATACGACAGTGTGTTCACTGCCATGAACTCATCATAAATCATGGATTCGCGTCGGAAATTCTTCGCAACGCTGATACCCGTCACACTCTCCTGAATGTTATCGTTGACGACCGCCATCGCACGTGATCCCTGGCGCGTCACGCGGCGCGCCAGACTGCGAAAAGCCATCGTCGCAGCAAAGAACACCGGCGTCGTTGCCAGCAGAAGCAGGGTCAGGGGTACAGATCGCTCGAATAGCACTACCACCAGGAAGACCACCGAGATGAGCTGGGAGACGACATCACTGGTGAACAACAGGACGTCACCGAACTCCTGCGTGTCGCTGGTGATTCGGCTGACGATCTTGCCCGTCTTGTTGCGATCGTAAAATGCCAGATCACGGTGTACCGCCGATTCAAAAGCGTCTTCGCGCATTCTGGCGACCAGCCGCCCGATCACGCGGGATAAGCTGCGACGGCGCAGCCAGTTTGCAGCGTATTCAATCACCGCGGCGACGAACAACGCCCCCAGAACGACCAACACGAAGTTGGTTTCGGTCGCCAGCGCGTCGACCCCCTCCGCGATGAGAATTGGTCGCAGCGCGCTAACGATCGCCAGCACGGTGAACCCCACGACAATGCTGATGACTGCGCCACGATAGCGCAAAATGTAATCTGCGATGCGCTTTGCCAGATAGGTATCGCTGTACTGGCGATCGTATTTATCCGCTTGTAAGCCACCAAAAAAGCCCATACACCCCTACTCCGATTGTGGCTTCTGGTTCAGGTCAATTTCAGCCTGTGTACTGCTGTGGTCTGAGGCTCCGTTCGTCGGGGCGCTCAGCGGATCATCGTAACGGGCGAAGATACGCCGGTAATCTTCCGATGAGGTCAATAGTTCTTCATGACTGCCCTGGGCGACCACACGACCCTGCCGCAGCACGACAATGTGATCCGCCCAGCGGATCTGCGACAGGCGGTGTGTGATCAGGATCGTCGTGCGCCCTTCTGCAGCTGCCCAGATGGCCTGCTGGATACGGTCTTCGGTTGCGCTGTCGATGGCGCTGGTACTGTCATCGAGCACGAGAATAGGCGGATCGCTCTGGAAAGCGCGGGCAAGGGCCAGACGCTGACGCTGGCCGCCACTGAGGGTGACGCCGCGCTGACCAATGACGGTCTCGTAGCCGTCTTCGAATGACATGATGAAATCGTGCGCCTGGGCTTTCTTCGCGCTGGATTCAATTTCTTCCTGCGACCACTTATCCTGACCGAAGGCAATATTCTCCGCGATACTGCGGCTGAACAGGAAGATATCCTGCTCAATCACGCTGACCTGCGAACGCAGCGCCCCCAGGTTCCAGTCGCGCACATCTACACCATCAACCAGGACGCGCCCACTGTCCGTATCATAGGTACGGTTGATGAGCTTGGTAATGGTGCTCTTGCCGCTGCCAGTCTGGCCCACAATAGCGACTGTCTGCCCCGGCTGGACTTTAAAGCTGATGTCGTGCAGCACCTGCGTGCCACTCTTATAGCCAAAATCGACATTTTCAAAGGTGATCTCACCCTGGATCGACGCGCTGTGACCAGCAGTATTCTGATCGAGATCTGTCTCTTCGTTGATGATCGAAAGAATACGTTCAGCACTGGCATGCCCAGACGCGATACGACTCAGCGAGAATAGCGAGGTAAACACCGGGAAGCCAAACAGATAGATCTGGCCAATATAGGCCACGATGTCGCCCACGCCGATCAGGTTGAGATTGTAGAGATAGATCGCATGGCCGAACGCGGCAACGAAGGTCACGCCCAGCAGCAGGAAAGAGAGATAGCGCGCCTCAACTTCGCCCTGCTCAATATAATAATCGCGGACAGTATCCGTCAGATGGTTGAACGTTTCGATCTCCTGGTGCTCTTGCGCCGTGCCCTTGACGACCTGCAGCCCTTCCAGAGCCTCCGCCAGACGCGCATTCATCCGACCAAAGCTGGCCCGCACGTGCTCCGCGATGGGATGCAGCCGACGCACAAAGCTGATTTGAATCACCATGTGCAGCGCGACAAACAACAGCGGCACCAGGACCAATGGCGGGTAGATCAGCGGCGAAGCCAGGATCGGCAGGATGAGGAACATGCCGGAGCCAATCAGCAGGTTGACGCCGGGGTTCATCATCAGGTTCATCTCGCGCACGTCGTTCGTAACGCGCGCCATGATCTCGCCTACAGGCTGCATATCATGAAAAGTCATGCTCTTGCCAAGCAGGCTGGCGTACAGCTCATCGCGCACATCACGCTCAATACGCTGCGAGAAGATCTCCGCCGAGAAGTTACGCATGAACTGCAGAACAGCGCGCACTGTCTGCGAGACAATGATGGCCACCGCCACCGCGATGACGACCTGTATCGCCTCTTCGGCGGGGGATTCGCTGACAGCATCAAACGCTAAGCCAATGAAATATGGCACAGCAGAAGCCAGGGCCGCATTGCTGAACGCCCCAATAGCGAGCAGCAGCGCGACTGTCTTGTGGCGAAAAATCTGAGAGAGGACGAAGCGCGTCGCCGACCGCCTATCGCTTTGTTTTGCGGAAGATACGACGAATTCAGCAGACATGAAGCCCCCTGCACTGCGGATCAGTAAGCAAACCCTATGGTACAGGAGCGGCGACAACCATGTATAGCCAATAGAGCATTAGAATTGTCTCAAATGATGAGCAATTCTGAAGTGTAGCGCAAGACAGGCTACAACCTCAGATCAGGTTGTGATCCTGAGCGACTTCAGTTTATGGGGTGTCTTTCTCACTATCCGCAGGCGTGGCCGATGTATCATCATCTGCCTGTCGGTTGCGGAACCACCCACCCATGCGCTTTGCGAAGTCCTGACCGATGGAACGCCCCTGACGAATAGTCTCTCCCAGTTCGACCTGGGTGCGGTGAGCGATGATATTCGCCTGACCGATGCCTTCACGGCCGCGCAGGTTTCCCATTGCTGAAAGTGTTTCGGCATAGAGGTCTTCTTCGCCAAGTGCCTTGAAGGTTTCAAGCGCTTCGTGGTAGGCCTGCTGGGCCTGCTCTTTGTCTTCGAGCGCATCATACAGACCGCCCATGTTGCCGCATACCTGCGCCGCCCGAAGCGCGTCGTTCTGCTCGGAGAAATACGCATAAGCGGTCTGCATAGCCTCAAGCGCAGCATCGAGTTCGCCAACTTCACGATGAATGAGGCCGATGTTCGCCGTCATCTCTGCGGCGAGATCTGCCCGACCGGCCTGTGCGTAAGCATCGCGCGCTTCTTCGAACAAGTCTTTCGCGGCGTCGTACTCGTGTTGATTAAACAGCGCGACACCTTCAGCCTGCAGTTTCTGACCGGTTGCCATTGCAGCCGCAGCGTTCGCATCGTGTTGATCATTCATGGTGATCGTCCCCTCTGTGGGATAATGAGCGTGCCTGAGTGCACCCCCAGGGCATAACTCACATCGTTATTTCAAGTAAGCCCTCTGCCAGCTTGCGCAGTTGATCCGTAGGCATATTGCGGAACATCATGGCAATGTGGATGAACGCCTGATTCGACGGGTTCGAAACAAAAGCACGCATATCCTCGTCGAGTGCCATATACGTCTTCAAGGCTTCGCTGTCCTGCAGCACAGCACCAACTTCGCCAGAGAGTTCAAGGAAGTACGACACACTCTGATTGACGGAACCCGCCAGAAGCTGCAGCAGGTGCATCGGGATAGGCTGCTCACCCGATTCAAACGCCTCGAGGGTCTCCGGTGGCAGGCCGATCTGTTGGGCGAGGTCTGCAAGTGTCAAATCGCGATCCTGGCGTGCCTGACGCAGCAGCGCGCCGATCATGCGGTCACGCAGGAGCAGGTAATCCCCCTTGCGTGCAACACGCGCCGCACGATCATACTCATGCGCAGCCAGTCCCCAGAAATGACTGATCGGCACGCCCAGGTAAAACGCCATAAGCTCCAGTTGCGGCAGCGACGGCGCAGCATCACCGTATTCCCAGGATTCGATCGTTTCAGGCGATAGTCCCAGCAGGCGCGCGATGTCATCCGGTGTGCGCGCAGCTTCCAGCCGAGCATCACGAATCAACACGCCCAGCATTTTCGCACGCAGCTTGAGTCCCTCATGTGCTGCCCGCTGCTGTGCCGCAGCTTCTTCTGGCGGCGCCTGATTCGCCTTTTTGAAACGTGCGGCAATATCATCAAAACTCATAAGCGTGCCCTTTTTCGTAATGCCGTCTGAAATTGGCCGACAGACTGCATGTCAACATTTGTTATTCGCATTATATTCATGGATAGGAGGTCAATCAACCAGAGCGCCTCAATACTCCCGACAGAGCTTGATGCGCAAACCTGGTAGGCTCTGGCATCGGTATTAGTTTCAACATGCCCATATGGCGGAAATCACGACATTTGCAGCACATATTGCATACAAATAGCGAAAAATGCACGCTGTCCGGTTTTTCTGAAAAAAATCTGACTGTATAATACCAATGTGGAGCGTAAGGCCACTAACTCTTATGACAAAACCAGATGAAAACCCAGGTACGATGAGATACACGCATATCTCCACCGATCAGAGCGCTTCCGATGCGGATCCAGGAGCTGATTCGGACTTGCACGGTGTTGATCACAACATACCACAGGAGACCTTTCGCCTGCTTCAGCGCCTGATCAAGGAAACGGGGATCCTGCGTGAGACACCAGCGCTTCTAAAGCGTAAGGCGCGCGTGTTCCAGGAACACATTGGCGCTGAACACGTTATCGTTTTCTACTCACCGGTACCCAGTGAAGGGGTCCTGGAATTCGGGGCGTGTTATCCAGCGATTACGGACAGCAGCCGCCAGAGAGTATTGGAGGCACTGTTCTTCAGCACTTTCCGTACTGATAGCGACGTCCTGATGAAGCAGCTATTGAGCGGCCAGTTGCTGCACCTGCACAAGCGTCAACTCAGTGGCACGCGCCTTGAAGATTTCGCCCTGGTCGCAGGCGAGAACTATGTCATTCTGGTTCCATTGCTTGGCCCAGAAGGTCGTGTAATCGGCATCGTCAGCCTGCTCATGGCCGAGGACCCTGCAAGAACGCACTGGCTCGAGGTACTCACATCGGTCAGTCACTACTGCGCGACCACCCTGCACAATGCGATCCACCACAATGAAGTGGTTGATAATCTGGCAACCAATGTTTCTGAGCTGAACATCCTTCAGCAGATCGACGCCGAGCTCAACGCGACGATCCGACTGGATACTGTTTTTCAGATGATCATGGACTGGGCGCTGCGCTTCACTAACGCCAGCGCAGGCGGGCTGGCGCTGTATGACCACAACACCGACACGCTTACGCTGATGGGCCAGTATGGTTATCACGACGGCCGTGCCAAACCGGGCGTCCCCGTCCCCAACGAGATCGGCGGTATCACGCTGCGTGTCGCGCGATCCGGCATGGGAGAAATCGTATCGGACGTACAGCTTGACAAAGATTACGTCGCCTTTACAGATGAGACGCACACCCAGATGTCGATGCCTATCTTCCGCGAACAGCACGTTATTGCGGTGCTGACGCTTGAAAGCCGCAAGGTCAACGGCTTTAAGGATATGCATTTTAACTTTGTAGATAAGCTCACCCGGCGGGCCGGCGTCGCGGTGGATAACGCTCGCCTCTTCACAGAGACCAACCGCGAGCGTCAGAAGCTGTCACACATCCTCAGCAATATTGGCGATGTCGTGATCGTCATTGGCGAGGATCGGCGCGTACTGCTTATCAACCAATCGGCTGTCCAGGCTCTGCATTTGCCGACCTCTACGCAATACGTCGGTCTGCCGATTGAAGACGTGATTCACCTGCGTAACCTGCTCATGCTTTATGAGACAGCTCGTCAGCGCCCGTCAGGTCTGCGTCGTGAGCTGGAACTCCCCAACGGGCGGACATATTCAGCCAGCCTTTCATACTATGAGGGTGTCGGCACGATCATCGCTATGCAGGACGTCACCCCTTATAAAGAGATGGACCGCCTGAAGAACGAGCTGGTAGCCACGGTCTCGCACGATCTCAAGCAACCGCTGAGCGTCATGCGCGGATACCTTGACCTGCTCAACATGACCAATACATTTAACGAGCGCTCACAGCGCTATATGGGCCAACTGAATATCGCGTTTCAGAATATGCGCCAGCTCATTGACGACATCCTGGACATGGCGCGTATTGAGGCTGGGCTGAGCCTGAATATCGATCAGATTTCACTGAACAAAGTGCTCATGCAGGCTGTGATCTCTAACCGCCCGAGCGCGGAACAGAAAGCAATCCGCTTGCAATCGGAGCTTCCTGATCTGCCAGAGATCAATGCTGATGAAAGCCGCATTCGGCAGGTATTCAGCAATCTGATCAATAACGCGATCAAATACACACCGCCTGAAGGGCGTGTTGATGTCTCAGTGGAAGTCCATGACAGCCTGGTCAGCGTGTATATCAAGGATAATGGCCTGGGCATCAGCGCAGAGGATCAGGCGCACATCTTCGAGCGTTTCTACCGGGTTCGCCGTCCAGAAACGGAAAATATCGACGGCACCGGCCTTGGCCTCGCCATCGTGCGCTCGCTTGTAGAAGCACATCAGGGAGAAATTTCCGTCAACAGCAGCCTTGGTCAGGGATCAACCTTCCGCATCGACCTACCCCTCAACCTGACAGAAAACTCAGCCTGACAGATTCTTTTTACCTATCAGGCTCAGCAACAACCAAGGGTTTCTGATTCAATCCACGCCCACAGATTGCAGGTTGTATCCTGCGCTAACGACACGCTCCTTGGATTTCAGACACGTCGGTTCGAACAGCGTATCACCTATACGGTACGGCACATCGATCACAGGACGTCCGCGCCCGTTTTCAATCTGGTCATGCAGCAGTGCATCGCGGATCGATTGACTCGTCTGATTATGAAGATAGTTCTCCCACCAGTTCCGGACGACGAACTGCGGCAATACGACCATCGTCGGTACCTGTTCCGGGTGCGTACAATCGCGATCATGCAGATAGCAGATCAACGGCTGACCAATCTCACGATACGGGGAGGCAATCACATCCAGCGGGATGTGCGCCAGCTGCCATTCCTGCCACCGTTCGCGCAGGCGCATTACTGATTCGTCATCGACGCCAATGCTGCACACGCGTACATTCTGAGAAATCCGCAGCGCATATTCGAGCGCTTGCAATGAGCAGCGATTCAGGCTGTTCATCAGCACCACGACTGGCACCTTACTACGGTCCGGGTGCGTATCGAGCAGCGGCCCCGGCTGAAGACCATCCAGCGTCAGCGAATCCGCTACGGCGTTGTAGTGCCGGTGAATTTGAGTGAACCCCCACATCAGCACAGGTATCGCCAACATAACCAGCCATGCCCCCTCCGCAAACTTGGTCACCATGAGAATCAGCATGACGATAAACGTACACAGCGCACCAAAAGCATTCAGCGCGATCTTCAGGAGCCAGCTTCGATCAGGTACAAAATCCGGTTTCTGGCGCTCTCGCAGCCAGTGAACCACCATGCCTGATTGTGAAAGGGTGAAGCTGACGAACACCCCAACCGCGTACAGTGGCAGCAGATTATGCTCACGCGCATCAAAGACGACAATCAGGATGCTGGCGATCATTGCCAGAGCGACGATGCCATTACTGAAGACCAGCCGATCGCCCAGATTTGTAAGCTGGCGCGGCAGGTAACGGTCACGTGCGATGAGTGAAGCAAGTCGTGGGAAATCCGCGAAGGCTGTATTCGCCGCCAGCGAGAGAATGAGCAAAGTTGCGAACTGCAGATAATAGAAAAGCAGATTCTCGCCACCAAAGACTTCACGCGCCACCTGTGATAGCACTGTCGTGCCCGCATGCCCGTTGATAGTGATTGGAAATGCGTTTGCAAGGAAGGTGATCCCCAGAAACAGGGTACACAACACAACAACCATGATGATGAGCGTCTGCCCGGCGTTCTTGCTCTCCGGCGGCTTAAAAGCCGGGATACCATTCGAAATGGCCTCAACACCCGTCAGGGCTGTGCAGCCAGCAGCGAACGCCCGCAACAACAGGAACAATCCAAGGCCGGTCGTTGCGGATTCCACAGCGTGCCCAGCGGCGGCAGCTTCTTCGGGCATCGCTGGAATGTTGCCCGTCAATGCACGAAAGAGCCCGACGCCGATCATGATCAAGATACCGACAATGAAAGCATATGTCGGGATAGCGAAGAAAGTCCCACTCTCCTTGACACCGCGCAGGTTCATCACGGTGATGAAGCCGACAATCAGCAGTGCCAGACCAATCCGATATGTCACCAATTCAGGAAAGGCTGAGGTCAACGCCGCCACACCAGCGGAGACGCTCACGGCGACAGTGAGTATATAGTCAATCAGAAGCGCAGCAGCAGCCGTCAGACCAGGGAGCACGCCCAGATTATCCTTTGCGACGATGTACGCCCCACCGCCATTCGGGTAGGCATGAATTGTCTGAAAGTACGAGAAAGCGACGATCAGCAGCAGCGCAGCAATCCCCAGCGCGATGGGTATGGAGAAACCAAGAGCACCAGCACCGGCGGCAACCAGCACGAGCAGAATCGCTTCTGTCGCGTAAGCGCTGGATGAAAGCGCATCGGATGAGAAAACTGCCAGGGCTTTTGCTTTGCTCAGACGCTGATGAATCGCGTCTTTTGTCCTCAACGGCTGGCCAATAAGTAACCGCCGGATATTGATGTCGTACATACGAATCCTCACACTGAAGCACAGCGCACAACAATGAGACCCGCAGAATATAGGTGTTAGATAGCCAGCAGCCATGCCTTTATAGGCAACAGAAACACGGCGCAGACAGTCGCACCAGATGAGATGAATCAATCAGCAATCAGGAACTTGAAGCAGATGTGCGCCTAGCGCGGTGGGGAGTGCGTGTGAGGTGTATCGATCAGGCACAGGCTGCATATCGCAATGCGCGTTTGACGCGCCCGCACGCAGGCCAGTGACGGTGATGTTGAACTGATTTCAAGACACATGGCATTTAACCTGGGTCTCATAAACATCCGCTTTAACGATACATCTGATCCACCAGCGCGTCAATGCATACCGAATCGAGATATTTTTCAGTTCGGTAATCGATTTCTCGAAACTGAAATGGCCCCGACGGGGTGTCCCGATGGGGCCATTTCCAAGTCCAATATGCGGTTTTTTAGTTCACCGTCAGTCCTCATCCTCGGGTTTGACATCGTCCCGAGGGGCTGTCTCATCCGGCGATCTCGGCTCATCCGGTGAGGAACCGGTAATTCCCGTTACGCCAGAGCGCTCATCGCCATCTTCCGGCCCATGGGTATGAATATGCACGGTACGGGTCTCGTTGTTGATACTGACAGACACAACCGTATCGACGTCAACCTCGGTCGGTATCAGGCCAAAATCCTGCAGAACCCACACAGTCGTGATGCGATCGCTCAGGTTGGGCCACTGATCCTTCGCCCAGCGATAACGCTCTCGGCAGAACTGCCAGATGGCCTCTGGCAGCAGTTGCCAACGATAGTTCTGATACTCCTGCCAGATTTGCTCATGCGGTGTAAGTGGGAAGAGAATATTGAGCATCGCCTGCTGTACCGTCGCTGCGTCTCGGCCCTTCTCCTCGTTCAACCAGTTCTTGTGATACTTATCGATGAACGTGAAGATACCATAGTGCGAGTAGTGCTCGATGTGGTTCAGCAGTTCTTCGCGTTTGTCGTATGCATCCTGATAGGTCATCTCCAGCTCAAGGCTTGGTTCTTCGATATGATCGTGCTCATGATCACTATCGTGGTAATGGAACAGGTCCGGGTCAACGCTGTGCGTATAGCTCAGCAACCGGATGACACGATTCGGCTCGACGTTAAACTTCGCGAGCTGTCCCTCTTCGATTATCTCGCTGATGGCATTGGCGATCCCCCGCTGACGCGCCAGATCATGCGCACGCTGCACGCCATTGACATATTCAGGCGACAACTGGCCCGGCTGCGGCACGAAGGTCTCGCGCTTGCTTGGTACACGCAGGCGCACGCCACCATTCGCCATGAAGATCTGGAAGAGCGTGATAATCGCTCCCAGGACAACAATCACCCCCAGCGCCTCGGTCTTCTGCGTGACGAGCACCACCATCATAAAATAGCTGGCGATCATACCGCGCAGTCCAGCAAAACGCAGCGAGCGCGCTTCGGCTGATTTGGGTTCGATCCCGCGCTTACGCAGGACGTCATCGCGGACGAAGAAGATGGTCGTGCTGGTGATGACGAACGCGCTCACGAAGCCGAAAGCATAGTACGACTCAACAATGACGACTTCGCGAATAATCGGGATCAGTACCGCCGAGACGCTCCAGATGACTGCAATGCCGATACGGTCATCAAGGAAGAATTCAGGCAGGCGTCCGAGTTTCGCCGCGTTCGATGCGACTGCCGCTCCCCCGACATAGCCGCCGCCCTGTGCCAGCAGCAGGATGATCGCCAGCAGGATGCCAGCCACCGCCAGAAAGGCTGTGCCACTGGCACCACTGGCTGCGTTGAGAGAGCGTGCAAAAGCGATATCATAGGCGATCTGCTCGATGAGTTCTTCTTCGGATAGCTCTGCGAGATCATCCTGCTGCTCTCCATCTGCGCCCCGCTGTAACATTTCCTCAGCCTGTTGTGCAGGCATATCCGCGACACGCTCTGACGCGGTTTGGCGATCAGCGTCCGTCACAACGATGTCATCCTGTTCGAGACCAGTGCCGAAGGTCTGCGCTGACACGATCTCATATTGGATCAGCAGCGTGCTATAGCCTTCCGTCGCCGGGATGTTCCAGCGCTGTGCTGCGAACAGTTGCAGAATACCAATGCTGATCAGGAAGACGGCGGCCAGCGTCAGCGCCGTGTTGATGACCTTCCACTTAGGCTGGGCAGCATGCTTGCCACTGGCCGGGATCATCTCATAGCCGGAGAAGCCCAGCATTGCACTACTCATACTTCGGAAGAAGAACTGGAAGAACACCACCGGCCCAAGTGAGGCCAGGTCCTCCTGCGCCCGGACGACATGTTCCACCACGCCGGAAGCTTCCAGCCGGCTGACAATCCCATCGGACATGAAGGCCCATTCAGGGTTGCCCAGCGCCGTTGCGCTGACGACACTCAGGGCGAAGATGGTAAAAATCGTAAACGCCCCACCCCCCAGCAGGAAGATGGGCACAGCACGTTTTGGCCCCAGCAGGACCAGCACCGCCATGATGAAGAAAGCGAACAACTCCGCAAGAACGATGCGGTAGTCGGCAAGCTCCGGGAAGAGCAGCATCGTCACGTCAGCCGCAGAGATTGAGCTGATGATGATGGTCAGTACCGCATCCATGAAGAACAGGCTCGTCCCCACCCAGGAAAGCCACCGCAATCGTGGCGGGCCGATCGCCTCAACAAGCGGTCCACTACCCCCAGCGTTGGGTCGCAGATACGCGCCAGCCTTGTAAGCAGGCACGATACCCAGATACAGAAAAACCGAGAGTACAATGAAGGCAAGGATTGCAATTTCGTGGTAGCCATGCGCCCCATGAATCGCCAGCAGGGTCTGGTAAGCTGCCACGCTGAACGCATCCGCAGCAATTTCAAACACCAGCGCCAGAACGCCCAGCCCCGATCCCCCGAGCAGCAGGCCCTCAAACATGAGTTTGGGCAATTTGCGGCCCGCTTCTACACGTTCGCCAGGATCAATATAGTTTTTCAACATGATGGATGCCCTTCGGACATAAGCAGATATCGGCCTGAGCCGATTCCTCCTCTTCACATAAACGATGGATAACCCTGCTGGAACTACCCGAACGCATTAAATCCTAGATAACTATATCAGACTTAAAGATACACACAACGCCATGCTAAATGCAGCGTAAGATGCCTGAACGCCCGATGTGAGAAACTTGCGACAATTGCCAATGGTCGGTATGATGAGCGCGTTTAATCTAATCCATGTTTGAATATGACCCTTTTTAGAAGAATCGTAGATCGGTGGCGTCATGCATCTCATCCCGACCCGCATTGATCCCAACAGCGTTGATTACAAAGCACAATACGACCACAACTGCCAACTCGTACAAACGCTCGAAGAACGCCAGTCCGCCGTCCGCACCGCCGGTGAACGCGGCACACAGCGCATGCTTGAACAGGGCAAACTCCCCGCCCGCGAGCGTGTTGAACTCCTGCTTGATCCCGGCACGCCTTTCTTAGAGCTATCTACGCTGGCCGCACATGACATGTACAACAACGAGACTCCCGGCGCGGGCGTCATCACGGGTATCGGCACGGTTGGCGGCGTGGAATGCATCGTCAGCGCGAATAATCCCGCCATCAAAGGCGGCACCAGTTATCCGATCACAGTTGATAAGTCGCTGCGCGCTCAGGAGATCGCCCGCGTCAATGGCCTGCCTACGGTTTACCTGGTGGAATCCGGCGGGGCTAACCTCCCTCATCAGAGTGAGCTGTTCGTGAAGGGTGGGCGCAGCTTCGCCAATCAGGCACAGATGAGCGCCCTTGGTCTGCCGCAGGTGTCGCTGGTCTTCGGCAACAGTACGGCAGGCGGTGCCTACGTCCCCGGCCTCAGCGATTACACGGTGTTTGTACGCAATCAGGCGCTGGCCTTTCTCGGTGGGCCGCCGCTGGTCAAGATGGCCACAGGTGAAGAAATCGACGAAGAGACGCTTGGCGGTACCGATATGCACGCTCGTATCAGCGGGCTTGCCGATTACGTCGCAGAAAACGACGCGGAGGCCATCCGCATCGGGCGCGAGATTATGGCCGCCCTCAACTGGCGCAAGACCGTCGATGCGCGCCTGCAACCGCCCGAAGAACCCCATTACGACCCTGACGAACTGCTCGGCATCGTCCCCATCGACACGATCCGCAAGCCGCTTGATATGCGCGAGATCATCGCCCGCGTTGTTGATGGCTCACGCATGCTGGAGTTTAAGCCGGATTACGGCAGCACCCTGATCTGTGGTGATGCTTACATCAACGGCTTCCCGGTAGGCATCATCGCCAACAATGGCGTCCTGTTCAGCGACAGTGCTAACAAGGCGGCACAGTACGTCCAGCTGTGCAATCACCGGCGCGTGCCCATCGTCTATTTGCAGAACATCACCGGCTTTATGGTCGGCAGCAAGGCGGAAAAAGGCGGCATTATCAAGCACGGCAGCCAGATGATCAATGCAGTCGCCAACAGCAATGTACCCCAGTTCACCGTGTTGATCGGTGGAGCCTACGGGGCAGGATATTACGCCATGTGCGGACGCCCCTACGATCCGCGTCTGATCCTCTCCTGGCCGACGAGCCGCACCGCCGTCATGGGCGCGGAACAGGCCGCAGGCGTGCTCGGCATCGTGCAGGAGGCCAGTATGCGCCGCAAAGGTATGGAGCCAGAGCCGGAACAGATCGAACTGATGAAGGCCATGGTCAAGCATAAGTTCGAGGAAGAATCCGACCCGTACTACGGTACAGCCCGCATCTGGGACGATGGTCTGATTGACCCACGCGCTACCCGCCAGGCGCTGACCATCGCCATCAGCATGAGCTATAATCGCGATTGGGTCAGCCAGGGTGCACCGCGCTACGGCAACTTCAGGATGTAGACTGATGGCTAACGACTATCACGAAGCCAATCGCCTGAGCTGGAATGCAGCGACGCGCCAGCACCACACACACCGACCAGATCTGATCGAACGTTATCGCAACGGATACAACAGCCTCTTCCCTGAGGATATGCAGCTCCTGGGCGACCTGACAGGAAAAACGCTCGCTCATCTTCAGTGCAACGACGGCCAGGATACACTCAGCATCGCCCGCCACCTCGGCGGCACCGTCACCGGCATTGACATCAGCGACATCGCTATCGATTTCGCCCGTCACTTCGCGCAACAGACGGGCATTGCCGCCACATTCATCCGCAGTGACATTTTCGATTGGTTCGAGACGAATACAACCCAGTTCGATGTTGTTTACACCTCCTACGGCGCGATTTGCTGGATTTCCGATTTAATCCGCTGGGCAGAGGGCATCGCCAGGACGCTGAAGCCTGGTGGGCGGTTCGTGATGGTGGACTTTCACCCTATCGTCGGCATGCTGGAAATCGACTGGACGCCCGCTTATGACTACATGGGCGGCCAGCCGCAGCACAGTGGCGGCGTCGGCGATTACGTCGGCGACGACTACGAAGGCGAATACAGTAACCCTCACCCGGCTTATGAGTTCGCCTGGGGCGTAAGCGAGATATACAACGCACTCATCGCCGCCGGGCTGAGCATCGGCCACTTTCAGGAGTATCCCTATAGCAACGGCTGGAAGCCCTTCCCAGACATGCGCGAAGCCCCTGGACGCCGCAATTATCCACCCGATGACAAGCCCGCCATCGCTATGATGTTTAGTTTTGTCGCCAATAAACCTGAATAGTGTTCTGAGATTTGAGAAAGGAATTTTCACATGGTCGCGCCGAGTATCCCCTTAAGCCAGAATATGTATAACCCCTTTACAGAAGAGCATGAGATGTTCCGCAGGGCCGTGCGGGATTTTGTTGAAAAAGAGATCAACCCTCACCTGGATGAATGGGAAGAAGCCGGGATCGCCCCACTGCACGACATACTGAAAAAAATGGGCCAACTGGGCTTCCTCGGTCTGCACTATCCTGAAGCTGTCGGTGGCGCTGGCGCGGATATCTGGTTCACTATCGCGCTCCACGAAGAATTCAGCAAGGCCAACGCAGGCGGCGTGCCGATGGCCGTCGCCGTGCAGGACACGATGGCCACACCTGCCCTGGCCGTCCACGGCAGCCCGGAGCTGCGCGAAAAATACCTGCAACCGGCCATCCACGGCGAGATGGTCGCTTCAATCGCCGTCACAGAGCCGGATGCAGGCAGCGACGTCGCCCGCATCCAGACGCGCGCCGTCCGTGATGGCGATGAATACGTCATCAACGGCAGTAAAATGTATATCACCAACGGCACCCAGGCCGATTGGATCTGTCTGCTGGCGCGCACCAGCGATGGCACGGACTATCGCGGTATGTCGCTGATCATTGTGCCGACAGATACGCCGGGCTTCAACGTCAGCCGCAGCCTCAAGAAGCTCGGCAACTGGAGCAGTGATACCGCCGTACTCAGTTTTGAGGACATGCGCGTGCCCGTCGCCAACCGCATCGGTGACGAAGGCAAAGGCTTCTACTATCAGATGGAGCAGTTCCAGATGGAGCGTCTGATTGGTTCCGTCGGGGCGATCGCCGCCGCAGAAAAAGCCGTGCGAGATACCATCCGATACACGCAGGAGCGCCACGCCTTTGGCAAACCCCTGATTGCAAATCAGTGGATTCAGTTCAAGCTCGGCGAACTGCTGACAGAGATCGAAGCAGCGCGCTATCTGAACTACGCCTGCGCCGCTCAGATGGAAGCCGACCCGCGTGCGCCACAGGTAACACGGCTGGCATCGATGGCCAAGCTCAAGGCCGGGCGGTTGGCGCGGCAGGTTGCCGATACCTGCATTCAGTTCTTCGGTGGCATGGGTTACATGGACGAGACGCCTATCTCGCGCTACTTCCGCGACAGTCGCCTGATGAGCATAGGCGGTGGCGCTGACGAGGTTATGCTGGGCATCATCGCCAAGCTTGATGGCATCCAGCCACAGTAATCCGCGATCGCAACCGGAGAGCGACCCATGAGCTATCGCATCGGTTCGGCACAGGGCTACTATGGCGACGATGTCACACGTGCGCTGCCCATGATCCAGGGCGGGCATGTTGATGTCGTTTGCTTTGAGGCGCTGGCAGAACTCACTCTGGCGATCCTGCAGAAAGATCGCCTAAAAGACCCATCGCGTGGCTACACTTTCGATATCGGCATCATCGCCAGACAGATTCTGCCCGAAGCCTACCGCCGCAAGATTCCGCTGATTACCAACGGCGGTGGCCTGAATCCCAAAGGGGCCGCCGAACTCGTGCAGCAGACGGCCACACAACTCGGCCTGCACGGTCTGAAGATCGCCTATGTCACCGGCGACGATATGCTGTTTCGTCTGGAAGAACTCCTCGATAGTGGCGAGTCGTTGGCCCATCTGGAGACCAGTGAGCCGCTTGACCCACGCAGTCACATGCTGGCTAACGCCAACGTCTACCTCGGTGCGCAACCCATTGTAGACGCACTCAGGGCAGGTGCAGATATCATCATTACCGGGCGGGTAGCCGATCCATGCCTCTACTTAGCACCGCTGATCGCGCACTATGATTGGGCCTGGGATGACTGGGACCGGCTGGCATCCGGCATTGTGGCCGGCCACCTGCTGGAATGCACGGCGCAGGTCGTCGGCGGCAACAGCCTCGCTGTCATCGATCGTATCGACCCGGCCGACCTGCATCACCTGGGCTATCCCATCGCCCACGTCGAAGAGGACGGTAGTTTCGTCCTGACGAAGACGCCCGACCAGCCCGGTATCGTCAATGCCGATACAGTCAAAGAACAACTGCTGTACGAAGTCCACGACCCGGCCCACTACATCACGCCGGATGTTATCGCCGATTTCACGACCCTGCAGCTTGACGACCTTGGCGACAATCGCGTTCGCGTAAGCGGCGTCACGGGACGTCCACGTCCGGAGAAGCTCAAGCTGAACCTGGGGCGCGTAGAAGGCTACATGCGCGAGTTGATCTTCACGCTTGGCTGGCCGGAAACGTGGAAGAAGTTCAACCAGCTCAAAGCAATGATCGCTGCGACGACCGACGGGCTGCCTGTTGAGCGCATCGCCTATGATTTCCTCGGCCTGAACAGCCTTTCTGGCCGCAGCACCGATCTACCGGAAGACCCACCAGAACTCATCGTCCGTGTTATGTTCACCGCACAGGGCGAAGACACACTCAAGCAGACTGTACGCCGACTGATGACCAACGGCCTGAGTGGTCCCGCTGGGATGAGCATCAGTGGTACGACCATCAGCGGCCAGCCACGCATCATCCTGGGGCTGTGGCCAACTTTACTCTCGCGGGATTGTGTGCAGCCGCAGATCGCCTATCTGGAGGTACCCTGATGCCACTCCGCCTGTATGACCTGGCCTTTGGTCGCTCTGGCGACAAAGGTGACATCGCCAACATCAGCGTGATTGCCCGCTCGCCGGAAGCATACGAACAGCTCAAGGCAATGCTCAGCGCCGAGCGCGTCAAAACCTACCTCGGCGATCTCGTGCAGGGTGAGGTCGTGCGTTACACGCTCGATAACATCGGCGCGCTGAATTTCGTCTGCTATCAGGCGCTCGATGGCGGCGGCACACGTAGTCTTCGTATTGACCCTCTGGGGAAATCTCTGGCGGGCACACTGCTGGCAATGCCCTGGGACGACACCGAAACACCCTGAGAAAATTATCAGTGATCCATCATCTGTGAGGCCCTGAATGACTGTCGCGCTGGATACACTCCAAACCCTGCACGTTGAGATCAAGAACGGCATCGCCTATGTGACGCTCAATCGTCCAGAGAGCAAAAATGCCATGAACTACCAGATGGTCGCGGAGCTGCACGCGCTGTTCACGGGCTGGCAAGATGAACGCAGCATCCGCGCCATCGTGCTCACGGGTGCCGAGGGAACTTTCTGTGCCGGGGGCGACATCAAAGAAATGCGCGATAACCCTGTCCCTGCTGTCGAGAGCGCCGCCAACCTGGACGCAATGCTGCGCGCTGCAAACGAAGCGGCGCAGGTCGTCATCGCCAGAGTCGAAGGCGCGGCCCTGGGCGGCGGACTGGGCCTCGTCTGTGTAGCAGATATCGCCATCGCCAGCGAGACGGCGATCATGGGTCTGCCGGAAGTCCGGCTGGGGGTGGCACCAGCCTTCATTTCCCCCTTTGTTATCGACCGCATTGGGCTGACCCGTGCCCGCGAACTCATGCTAACCGGTCGCCGCTTCAACGGCCTTAAGGCGCTGGAATACGGCATCGTCCATGACTGCTGCACACCCGATGAGCTGGATACTTGCGTCGATCTGCTACTGTATGACATTCGGCAGTGTGCGCCTGGTGCCATCGCTGCCATCAAGGAATTAATCTTCAAGGTGCGCGATCAGCCGCTGGATGCAACCGTCAATTATCGCGCTGACCTGCTCAATCAACTGCGCGCCGGGGAAGAAGCCCAGGAGGGGCTGCTGGCCTTCATCGAAAAGCGCGCACCGCGCTGGGCTTCAGAAGCCTGACGGCTAATCTTCTCACACCATCCGGGAGAGCCTGAACCGTGATCCGCAAAATACTGATTGCCAACCGGGGCGAGATCGCCTGCAGAATTATCCGCACCGCACGCGGCATGGGCATTGCCACCGTTGCCGTTTATAGCGACGCCGACCGTCACGCGCTGCACGTCGAAATGGCCGATGAAGCGGTGCACATCGGCGGCAGCAAACCCGGCGAAAGCTACCTGAACATCGACGCCATCCTGGACGCCGTCAAACGCAGCAGGGCGGACGCTGTTCATCCTGGCTATGGCTTTCTCGCCGAGAATGCTGAATTCGGCTATGGTGTGCGATCTGCCTACAAAACGTGGATCGGCCCACCCCCGGAAGCGATCGAGGCTATGGGCGACAAGCGCATCGCCAAGCTGCTGTTGCAGGATGTCCCCTACGTGCCCGGCTACATTGGCGAAGATCAGAGTGACACGGCGCTGACTGCTGCCGCTGGCGAGATCGGCTTCCCGATCATGGTCAAGGCGACGGCAGGCGGCGGTGGCAAAGGCATGCGTCTGGTGCGGGACGCCGCATCCCTGCCCGATGCGCTGGCTGCTGCCCGGCGCGAGGCTGCCCAGGCCTTTGGTAACGATCGGCTCATGCTGGAACGCGCCATCCTGAACCCGCGCCATGTAGAAATTCAGATCGTCGGTGACCAGTACGGCAAAGTTATCGCCCTGGGTGAGCGCGAATGCAGCATTCAGCGCCGCCATCAGAAGATCATTGAGGAGGCCCCTTCGACCGCCCTCACCCCCGACCTGCGAGCGGCCATGTGCGCAACCGCAGTCAGCATTGGCGAGCAGCTCGGCTACTATAACGCGGGCACCGTCGAATTCTTGCTTGATGAGGCCGGCAACTACTATTTCATGGAGATGAACACCCGCCTGCAGGTCGAGCATCCTGTGACTGAGGCCGTCTATGGCGTGGACCTGGTGCACTGGCAGATCGAAATCGCACGCGGTACCCCACTCGTTGAACTGCTGCCCCCCGGTAGCGACCCGGACACCTTCGGCCTGCACCCACAGGGGCACGCTGTTGAAGTCCGCGTTTATGCTGAAGACCCTACGCGCGACTTCCTGCCCTCGACCGGCCCCGTACTGTACTGGCAGGACCCGTCCGGCGTCCGAACAGATAGCGGCATCCGCAGCGGCGATAGCGTTACGACGTTCTATGATCCGATGATCGCAAAGATCATCGCCCACGGCAGCCACCGGCTGGAAGCCCTGCGCAAACTCGATTACGCGCTGTCACAGACGATCCTGCTCGGGCTGCGCAACAATATTGCTTTCCTGCGGCGCGTCCTGCTCGACCATGAACACATGGCCGGGCTGATCAGCACCAACTTCTTACCGGAACACCCTCAGCTTCTGCGCGATAGTGAGGACCTGCCACATCTCGCCCTGATTGCCGCAGCGATCCAGCGCACGGGCCAGCAGGCAACGTGGCGCAACAACCCGAACCGCCCCATCCGCCAGACGTTCGTACACGCTGACAAAGAGCACACGCTAAACCTCCAGCCGCGTCGCGGTAGCTGGCACATCGAGATTGGTGAAGATGCCTATCATGTACATCTCGTCAGGCAGGTTGATTTCAGCCTATGGCTGGAAATTAACGGCCATCGACAGCGCGCCGTCGTCGTCACAGAAGGTGAAGCCACATGGGTCCACACGGCGAGCGGCATCAGCTTGTTAAAATGGGTGTCACCGCTGCCAAACCCCGGCGAGCGTACCGCCGCTGAAGGCAGTCTGCGCGCACCGATGCCAGGGCAGGTTGTCAAAGTCACTGCCGAAGTCGGGCAAGCTGTCAACCAGGGTGATCTGCTCATGATCCTCGAGGCAATGAAGATGGAGCACCGCATCGAGGCACCATATGCCGGCACAGTCGATGACATCGCGTTCCGCGTAGGAGATACAGTACCGGATGACGCTGTTCTGCTCACGTTGACGGCAGCCAGTAAGCAGCCCTGACCCCATACATCCAGGTTTTGCAGTACAATGGTGGGCAAAGTTGCTTGTGGAGACAGCAGAATGCCCACCTATGCATACCGCTGCCGGGTCTGTGGCACTGAGTTCGAGGCCAGCCATGGCTTCAATGATCCTGTGCCGGAGTGTCCAGAGTGTGAAGCAGAAGATGTCGAGCGCCGCATCACGGATGCGCCCACCCATGCGCGCGGCATCCTGACACATGCCGGCGATGGCCGCCGCGCCACAGCGGAAGAACTGAAAGCCAAATGGCAGGAAGAAACGCCGAAGCTACGCCGACAACTACGCGACAAGCTCGGCGATGAGGCCGTCAAATCCGTGCCGACACTGAACAGCGGGGATGATACATGAGCGATCCGCGTGCTATGGACGGATCAAACGCGTTCAACTTCGACCGCGCTGCCGAATACTACGACGCTACGCGAGGCTTTCCGCCAGAGATCATCGACAAGATCGGCGAGTTTATTGCACAGACGGCTCAACTGAACGGGTCAGAGCAGACGCTGGATGTCGGCATCGGCACGGGGCGTGTCGCGTTGCCGCTCGCGCCGCACGTTGACCACATCATCGGCATCGATATCAGCCGCAGCATGATGCAGCGGTTACTTAGAAAGCGCAACGATCACCCTGTAACGCCGGTACAGGCAGACGCACATCTGATGCCCTTCGCTTCACAGACTTTTGATCTCGCGCTGGCGACGCATATCTTCCATCTTGTCTCCGATCCCGCAGGCGTTATGGACGAGATTAGCCGTGTACTCAAGCCCGGAGGCCGGTTGATCCACACATTTAATCGTTACACCAGTGGCGGGCCGATGCAGACCATTGTGGACGCATGGAACAGCACCAATCCACCGTCCAGACTGCGCGCTGGTTCGCCCCGTATTGATGATCTGCTGACCCGGGCGGGCTGGTCGATTGTGAGCCAGGATGTGCTCGAATACGATACTGTGACCACGCCGCAGGACTTCCTCGACCGTATCGAGAAACGCCAGTGGTCGAGAACATGGCTCTACAGTGAAGAAGAAATCGAGGCGCGCCTGCAGCCCGTCTATGCGGCAATCGACGCCCATTTCGGGGGTGACAGCCTGCGGCCCTGTCCCAGCCCCGTACATTATCATGTCGACGTCCATAAACCACCGGAGCAACACGCATGACGCAGGTTCTCCTCGGGCAGTCCTATTATCTCCGCTTCGATACGAAACTGTGGCAGGCCATGCAGCCCTATCCCCCACTGGGGACGCTCTACGCCGCAGCCTATTTACAGGCAGAAGGCCGCGATGTAGCCGTCTTCGATGCGATGCTGGCGAACTCGACTTCGGAGTGGGCACAGGCCATCGACCACCACCAACCAACCTACGCGGTCATCTATGAGGACAACTTCAACTATTTGAGCAAGATGTCCCTGCTGCGCATGCGTGAGGCAGCGTTCGAAATGATCAACAGCGCCCGCGAGCGCGGCTGCACGGTCATCGTTTGCGGCGCAGATGCCACCGATCACCCGGAAGCGTATCTGCAGCACGGCGCGCACTTCGCGCTGCTCGGTGAAGGCGAAATTACACTTTGCGAATTGCTGGCCGCCCTCGATGAGGAGACGCCACATACGGCACTGCATCATATTGCCGGGCTTGCCGTTCTGACCGAAGGCCAGATCACACGCACTGCACCGCGTCCCACGATACGCGATCTGGATCGCCTGCCGCGCCCAGCCTGGGAACTGGTAGACATCCCGGCGTATGCCCGGCTTTGGCGCGAGCATCACGGTTACTTCAGCATGAACCTGGTGACAACACGCGGCTGTCCGTTTCACTGCAACTGGTGTGCCAAGCCCATCTGGGGACAGGTCTATGCCAGTCGCAGCCCGCAGGCCGTCGCAGAAGAAATGGCCTGGCTGAAGCAGAATTACCAGCCAGACCATATCTGGTTCATGGATGACATTATGGGCATCCGTGATCGCTGGCTGGAAGAATTCGCCGATGCGCTGCAACAGCACGACGCTCACATTCCATTCAAGAGCCTGAACCGGGCCGACCTGCTGCTGCGTGGCAAATCAATCCCGGCTCTGGCACGCGCCGGTGCTCAGATTGTCTGGATTGGTGCCGAAAGTGGCAGCCAGAAAATCCTCGATGCAATGGATAAAGGTACCCGCGTCGAGCAGATTTACGAGGTCACGCGCAAACTACACGCGCATGGGATCAAGGTGGCCTTCTTCCTACAGTTCGGCTACCCCGGTGAAACGCGCGAAGACATCGAGCTCACGCTGAAAATGGTGCGCGACCTCATGCCCGATGACATCGGGATCAGCGTCAGTTATCCGCTGCCAGGCACGCCATTTTACGAGCGCGTCCAGGGCGAACTCGAACGCGGCAACTGGTACGATAGTGCCGACATGGCCATGCTCTATCAGGGACCATTCGCCACGCCGTTCTATCGGCAGTTACACACCGTCGTCCACAAGGATTACCGCAGCCGCAAGTCGTGGCGGTTGCTCCGCCAACTGGCACGACAGCCACAGCGCTGGCGTCCCGGCCATCTTCGCCAGCTCGCCGCGATGGTCTATCACCGGTTGACGCTGCCAATGGCGGCACGAAAACTCGATACGCTCTCCCGGCTGCCCCATCAACCTACGCAGATGACTTCACTGAACGTCCGTTAAACAGGTTTATGTTATGTCTACTCGCTACATCGTCCGCACGATCTATCTGGCCAATTACTTCCAGCCCTCGGCAGAGATACGCCGCGAACGTCGCAGCACAACATCGACTGATACGCTGATCGATGCGATGCGACGCACAGAACTCGCCAATGAAACCCTCGCCGACGAACTGAACACATTCGCCGACAAAGGACTGCGCCTCGTCAGTCTTTTACCTCATCCCCAGGATGCGGAAAATCCGTATGACCTGATGGTGACCGGCGTCTTTGAGAAGATCGACTAAGGACCTATGGATATTCTGCTAACGCACGCCTACAGCATTCAGGCCGACCCACACGAACAAGCCATCATGAAGCCCTACCCACCGCTGGGTATCCTGTCGATCAGCGCCTATCTCAAACAACAGGGGTTCGCGGTCGGCGTCTTCGATATGACGTTCAATACACTTGAGGATTTCGAAGCGCTCATCAGCACGGAGCGTCCGCCGGTCGTTGGTATCTACGTCAACATGATGACCAAGCGCAATGCCCTGAAAATGATGCGCTATTGTAAGGCCCAGGGCTGCCAGGTCATCCTGGGTGGGCCGGATGTCCCCTACTACAGCCGCGAATATCTCGAACATGGTGCGGATATCGTCGTGCGCGGCGAAGGCGAACTAACCCTGGCCGAGCTGCTGCCCCATCTGGCACGCTCTGGTCGACGCGATTTGAAGCAGATTGCCGGCATCGCCTATCTGGATGACGACGGCCAACTGGTCGAAACACTGCCGCGCCCGCAGATCCGTGATCTCAACGCCCTTCCCTGGCCCGACCGCGAAGCCATTGATCTGGAACACTATCTGCGCATCTGGAAGCAACATCACGGCTACAGCTCGGTCAGTGTGATCCACGCACGTGGCTGCCCCTACACCTGTACCTGGTGCAGTCACAGCGTTTTCGGTAACACCCATCGCCGACGCTCACCGGAAGATGCCGCCGACGAACTGCTCTGGATACGCGACCGTTACCAACCCGATGCCGTCTGGTATGCGGATGACGTCTTCGGGATCAACTCGCGCTGGTTGAACGACTATGCGAAAGCACTCAAGGCGCGTAACGTTCGCCTCCCGTTTGAGTGTATTTCACGCGCCGACCGCCTCAACGAAGAGGTGATCGCCACCCTGGCCGATATGGGCTGCTTCCGACTGTGGAACGGCAGCGAGAGCGGCAGCCAGCGCGTGCTGGACGCTATGCAGCGGAAAGTCAAAGCAGATGATGTACGCGCAAAGACGCACATGCTGCGTGCCGCCGGCATCGAAACGGGCATGTTCATCATGCTCGGTTACGCCGGTGAAACCATCGAAGACATCGCCGAGACCGTCGAACATCTCAAACTAGCGAACCCGGACATCGTGCTGACGACGGTCGCTTATCCCATCAAAGGCACACCCTACTATGCCGAGGTCGAAGCTGACATTCTGCAAACCGGTGATTGGGCCGATACCGCCGATCGGGATCTGACAGTCGCCGGACGCTACAGCCGCCGTTTCTATGCCTGGGCAACCCGCTGGATGATCAACGAGGTGGGGCTGCACCGCGCCCGTTCCGAGGGCAAGGCTCCACTGCGGCGTCAGGCCAAAATGTGGTTGAACGCCCGGCTGGGACGGCTCGGCATGTGGCTCACCCGCAATGAACGCGAAGGATCGACGGCGCAGCCTGGGAAGGAGATCCCCGCAGCATGATTCTGAGTGGCTTCAGTGTGGTTATGTGTTGTGCCCTGCCTTTCTTCCTGCTGGGGCTGCTGACGCTGGCCAATCCGCATATCCGCGATTTCTGGTGGGATGGCGTCGACGAGGCGCGCTATCGTGTCGGGCAGTCACCGCTGCCTTCCGACCGGCGTCCAGAGCGCGCCCTGACTATTTTTGGTGCGGTCATGGTCGGTATCGGCGTCGCCTTCATGCTGATCGGCCTCAGCCAGCAGCCGATCACACTCCTGCCGACGCCCTGAGGCACATCCATGACTTTTGATACGCTGGCCCCTACTTACGATGTCGACTTCACGGAGACGGCCATTGCGCGCCACCTGCGCAGGAGAGTTCAGCACCGGCTGCTGACGCTGTTCCAGCGCGGGCAGCACATCCTTGAACTGGGCTGCGGCACTGGCGAAGATGCCCGCTTCCTGGGAGAACACGGTCGGCGTGTGACAGCTACGGACAGTAGTCTGGCCATGCGGCAGGTAGCGCAGAGCAAAACAGCGCACCTACCAACAGTCGAAATCGCAGCGCTGGACCTGGCACACCTGCCCAGCGACAGTTCACCATTGGCCGACCAGACCTATAATGGCGCGTTCGCGAATTTTGGCGTGTTGAACTGTCTGCATGATTGGCATCCGCTGGCCGAGTGGCTGGGAGGCCGCCTGCCCGTCGGCGCCGCCTTTGCCTGCGCCGTGATGCCCCCCGGCTGCGTCTGGGAACTGCTCTGGCACGCCGCGCATGGGGACCTGAGTACAGCGACGCGTCGCTGGCGTACTGCGCTTTTTGAGGTCAATGGGCACCGCCAGCGGATCACGTATCCGTCAACACGCCGCCTCCGCCGTGCCTTTGCACCACATTTCAGAATGCAGCACCTTGAACCGCTGGGGCTGTTCCTACCGCCCAGCGACATCTACGGCGTCATCGAACAACGCCCTCGCCTGCTGCAGCGCCTCACACGGCTCGATGACGCGTTGTCCCGCTGGTCTGCGCTGGCAAATCTGGGCGATCACTACTGGATCGAGTTTGTGCGCGTTTAGTCAGTTATCAAAACACTGTGAGTAGAACGCATGTGGGGACTGGCCACCTGGGAGCCAATGACGATCAACGCAGAACCTGATGAAATCGCGATTCAGGATGCGATATACGCTCTCGATAATCAGACACGCATCGGCGTTTCGTTATTTCGCCCGGGAGACACCAACCAGGACGAGCGACTGGTTATCGTTGGTGGGCAGCGCGTCAATGTCGAGTACTGGCCTGCCGGTCACTCCGAACCCACACACGTACTGACCGACTCTTACGCCGCAGCCGATGAAGTCGTTATCATCAGCTTTGGCGAACATGGCACCCTGGAATACGCGGCGTCGGATACCGTCTCGCAGGATACCGCCGTCGAAGCGGCACTCGCTTTCTTCCGCAGTGGTAGAATCAACGGGAGTCACTGGGCACATTACGACTGACTCTCCCGCCGAATACTGCGCCACAGCGCATCAATCTCTGGCTGAGAAAGAGCCTGCCATGTGCCCGGCTCCAGGCCGGCCAGTGTAATCGGCCCAACGGCCCACCGTATCAGCCGAAGCGTCGGATGCCCGACAGCGGCAGTCATGCGCCTCACCTGCCGATTACGCCCTTCTGTCAGGATGAGTTCCAGCCAGGCCGTGGGCACATTCGCCCGGTATCGGATCGGCACCGGGCGCGGTGGCACATCCGGTTCATCGATACGCCGAGCCTGTGCCGGGCGTGTAAGGCCGCCTTTGATCTCGACGCCACGCCGCAATTCTTCGAGAGCAGCGTCATCCGGGATGCGCTCCACCTGCGCCCAATAGGTGCGCGGATGGGCGTATCGGGGCTGCGTCAGACGGGCATTGAGCCGACCGTCATCCGCCAGGATGAGCAGCCCCTCGCTGTCATAATCCAGACGACCGGCCGCGTAAACATCCGACATGGAGATGTAATCGGCCAACGTAGGACGACCTTCCGCATCCGTGAACTTCGTCAGGACGTGGTACGGCTTCCAGAAGCGAAGGACGTTCGGCATGTGTTAAATCGTCAGATTATCGTTCTTGCGCCGCGACTGCTCTGCGAGTTGCTGCTTATAGACGCTCAGGCGCTCGTACAGCGTCAGGTCCGAGGTCGCGAGGATCTGCACGGCCAGCAGGCCCGCGTTACGCGCCTGACCTATCGCCACCGTCGCCACCGGGACCCCGCCCGGCATCTGCACAATCGACAGCAGCGCGTCAAGCCCCTGCATCTGCCCTACCGGCACGGGCACGCCGATCACGGGCAGCGGGGTATAGGCCGCGACCATGCCGGGCAGATGCGCCGCACCGCCCGCACCGGCGATGATGACGCGCAGGCCGCGCTCGTAGGCGCGAGTGGCGTAGTCGGCCATATCTGCTGGCGTGCGATGGGCGCTGACGACGCGCACTTCAAACGGCACAGCGAATTCACGGCAGATGTCGACAGCGGGCTGCATCGTCGGCAGATCGCTATCGCTGCCCATGATGATGCCCACCAGAGGCGTATTCTCAGGCATATTCTCACTCACAGTTGAACCCGACTGAGTGCCAGCCGGGCGACTTTTTCAGCACCATCGGTATTGTAACCGAGCACGGTGATATGTCCCATCTTGCGGCCTGGGCGCACCGCCGTCTTGCCGTAGAGGTGGATATGTGCGCCCCCGGTCGCCAGTGCTTCGCGCAGTGCATGAGGATTGGGCGTGCCGTTGCGCTCGCCAATAATGTTCACCATCGCGACCGCCGGTGCCACCTGGAAGACATCGCCCAGCGGCAGCCCCAGGACGGCCCGCACATGGTTTTCGAACTGTGAGGTAATGGTCCCCTCGATTGTATAGTGCCCGCTGTTATGTGGGCGGGGCGCGATCTCATTGAAGAGGACGTCGTTATCAGCCACCTCGAACATTTCCACGCCGAACGCGCCGACGCCCTCAATCGCCTCGACAGCGGCTCGGGCCATCTCGACGGCGCGCACAGCGGTCGCCTCATCGATGGCTGCCGGACACCGCACAATATGCAGCTTGTGGTCGCGCTGGACCGTCTCGACAACCGGATAAGTGCGCAGATCGCCATCACGACCACGAATGACGATCACCGCCAGTTCGCGTACGAAGTTGACAACTTCCTCGGCCATCAGCGCACGCCCTTCAAAACGCTGTAGAGCCGGCTCGATATCATGCGCACGCTGAATCAGCGCATTGCCGTAACCATCGTAACTATCGCGGCGCGCCTTCAACATCAGCGGGAATCCGAACTCTGCCGCCGCTTCGAGCACATCACTGCCCACACTGATCGGACGGAAACGCGGCACGCTGATGCCGGTCTGCTGCATGCGGCGCTTCTGTGTCAACTTATCCTGCACCTGCGATAGCGTCGCTGACGACGCGTAAACCGGTACGCCATGCGCTTCCAGCTTTTCCAGAACAGGCACATCGACGAACTCACTCTCCAGAGTGACGACGTCACACTGCTCCGCAAAGCGTGCGAGCGTGCCTTCATCAGACCAATCACTAACGGTGCTGTGGGCTGTGATCCTCAGCGCAGGTTCATCCGGCTGGCGTGCGAAGATGTGTGTGTCGATGTTGAGTTGCGCGGCGGCCTGGGCGGTCATCTTGGCGAGCTGCCCACCACCGAGTATGCCAAGTGTTGTCATTGATCCTCTTATGCTTTCGTTGCAGTGACCCCTCGTGGACGATCTCTCAAGGGATGCGTTAGTTATTCTCTATGCGGTCCAGATCGGCCTGGGCGACTTCCCAGACGGTCACATCCGCGTCGAAATAAATGTACCCCAGACGCAGCGCAACGGATACCCGATGATGGCCGTCATCCACAAAATAGATCTCGCCCACCCGGATGAGTTCCAGAGGAGGGATCGTCGTCATATCCTGAAGCATGCCCGTCGCCACGCTAATCCAACGCGACCGGGTTGCAGACACAAGCGGATAGAACTCATCATCAAACTGGTCTACCCGCGATAGCGTGCCCCTGATCGCGCTCAGACGCACCGTTCTGCGGCCTTCGGAAAACCGTGCCGTCACGCTGACATGCTCGACGTAATCGCTCAGCGAAAGCAGCCGGTGCGATTGTCCGAGCATCTTTCCCATGAACGCACGCAGGCGTCCCCGCATCAGAGCACGCGCAAACATGCGCTCAGCGACGAGATGTGGATGGTTGCTATACTGTCGATAGCTGTACACATGCACTCCGCTGGCGGTCTTGGATACATCAACTCTTAACTTAAGACTTTAACCCCCGTAAATCAACCGCAGGTCACATTCAGATGACGAAATCATGAATACGGTTCACCTATGATTAACTTGTCTTGACCGTAGGCTGACGCTAAGATTAAGCAGCAGTATCCCATCCGTCCTGATGATTTTCCTGGCCACTTCCATGCAGCGTATGCGTCTGTTCCTGCGTTTCCGCATCCTGTTCGCCCTGACACTCCTGATTGGGCTGCCCGCTGGCCGCCTGCACGCCGATCAGATCGACCAACTACCGCGCTTGCAGACGATTTCAACTGCTGCGCTGCCAGTGGATGCGGCGGCGTTCAGCCCGGATGGGCGGCGCATCGCAACGGGGGGGCGCGACAATATCATCCACCTGTGGGATACGACCGACGGTGCTCATGTATTCCGCAGCGCCGCTCATACAGATTGGATCACAAGCCTGGCGTTCAGCCCGGACGGGCGCTGGATTGTCAGTGGCAGCCGCGATGACAGCGTGCGCCTTACCGACGCCAGCACAGGCCAACTGGTGCAAGTGATGGGCGGTCATGCCGATGACGTGAGCAGCGTGGGCTTCAGCCCGGATGGACGCTGGCTGGCTTCTGGTGGGCGCGACGGCTACATCCAGGTATACGACATGGACAGTCGCAGCCTGACACTACGCATTGAGAACTTCGGCGGCGACATCTGGCACCTCGCGTTTTCGCCGGAGGGCACGAGCCTGGCCGTCGCCAGCGAAGGCGGCGACATCTGGTTATATGGCCTGCAGCTCGACAGTCAGACGAGCTGGCTGAAACAGCTTACCGGGCATCAGGTGCCAGTGACACGGCTGGCTTATTCCGCAGATGGTCGTCAACTGCTGACCGGCGCTCTGGACGGCACCGTCCGCCTGTGGAATATTGGTGACAGCCCATTGCAGGACATTCAGATGACGCAGTATCGCCTGATTGGGCAGCATCGCGCTCCGGTGATGGGTCTGGGCTTCACCCAGAACGATCAGTTGGCCGTTTCGGTCGGGCTGGATGGAGAACTTCACGTCTGGAACACAGACGCATCGACAAACAGCAGCGCGCTCGCTACGCTGCGCACAGACGGTCTGCCATTCACACACCTGGCGCTGAGCACAGACGCGAGCCAGGCGGCTGTCGTCGGCACTGATGGTCAGCTCATCGTCTGGCAAACCGACCAGGAAGCAGTCGCCAGTTTGCTGCCAGCACCAGGAGCATCTCAGGTAGTTGCCGCACCGCAGGCCGCAGCGCCACAGGCCGCAGCGCCACAGGCCGCAGCGCCACAGGCCGTACAACCTCAGAGCGTCGCCCCTCAGGCGACCCGACCGGCCCTGCCGGAAGGTCGCTCATTGTATATCCCCGGCGCGAACATCGTCTCACCGATTACGCATTTCCCGCTGGACGGCATCGGCCGCACCTGGGTCATTGATCCGTGGGAACATCTCGTAGGGCACTTCGAGGGTACCGCATGGATGAACGCGACGGGCAATATCGTCCTTGGTGGGCATTCCGAGTATCCGAACGGCACACCGGGCATCTTCGCAAATCTGTACAACGTCGGTATAGGTGATGAAATCTTCCTGCGCGATGGCGCGACCGAACAGCGCTATGTGGTCGTCAACGTGCGATCCGTCGACTATCGGGATATCAGCGTCGTGTATCCGACTGGCCACAATCGCCTGACACTCATCACCTGTGACATTCCCTCGTACGTGGCCACCCAGGGTATCTACTACGAACGTCTGGTCATCATCGCGGACGAAATCGGCTAGCGGTGAGCACCCACTCTGAAGGACAGGCCGTTATCTCTGCGATGGAACACCCTGCTACTGCTCATCAGTGCGGGCGGCGGTGCCGTGTTGTCGTTCATACTGGCCGCGTTGATCGGTCGGGCACTGGGCGATGCAGGACTGGCCACCTATGCGACTGCGCTGGCCTGGGTTTTTCCGCTCAGTCTGCTGGCGGATTTTGGCATGAGCACACTGCTCACGCGGGAGATTGCGCGCACGCCTTCACAGGCCAGCGCCCTGTTAAAGACGACATGGGTCGCCCGCCTGCTGCTTGGTGGCACCCTGATGACCGCATTGGTCGCGTCAGCGCCGCTGCTGCACGACGACCCCCAAGTTATCGACGCGCTGCGCCTTTCAGCACCGCTGATCCTCGTTCAGCCGCTGTACGGCAGCTACGCGGCAGTCTTCCGCGCGAGGCAGGACATGCGACCCGTCGCCTCGCTCAACCTGGGCATGTTGGGCGCTCAGGTACTGCTGACCGGGCTGGCACTCGCCGCAGGTACAGATATCCGTGGCGTGATGGCGCTCAATACTGCGACATCCACGGGTCAACTGGCGGCTGCATGGTGGCTGTACCGCCGCCGACCGGCTGCCGTCGGCGCATCACCGCCACCCCTGGCGGCGTTGCTGTGGCAGGCACGCTCGTTCGCGCTGGCCGGGGTACTCGGCGCGCTTGCGCTGCGCCTCAATCTGCTTCTGCTTGGTCAGTTGAGCAGCCTTGCGGTCGTCGGGGCGTATGTGGCAGCACAGCGGTTCATCGATGCAGGCGCAGTACTGGCACGGGGTGTCTACGACGCGGCATACCCGGCACTTGCTGCGGATGCTTCACATCTGAAGCGGATCTTCCGTCGCGTGCTGGCCTGGCTGACTGCGGGGGCGATCGTCTTCGGCATGGGTGTCAGCGTGGGTGCGGAGATACTCATCACCGCAGTTTACGGTGCGGGATTTGCCGATGCGGTCCCTGTGTTACAGCTCGCCGCGTGGAGCCTGCTGCCAAACGTCCTCAGGAATGCACGTATCGTCTACTGGTATGCACGCGGCGAAGAAGCGTACACCAACCGGGTATACGTCGTGTCCCTGATCCTTCAGAGCGTTCTGGCGCTGCTGCTGATGCCACGCTTTGGGGCGATCGGTGCGGTATGGGTCAGCATCCTGACGGATACGGCCGCCAGCCTCATGCTGTGGGGGTTCAGACGGTCTGCCACCAGAGGCCCGTACACTCCGGCAGAATGACGCGATTGTCACGCACGACCTGGTCAGCCAACGCATCGCCGAAGAAGAAGCGCGTCAGCTTTTCGGCTTCTTCCAGGTCTTCGAACTGGTAATCGGTACGAATCCATCGGTGCTGAAAACCGATCGACTCCCACCATTTATACAGCTCAGCCAGGCCGGAAGTTGGCGGTTCAGGCGATTTGCTGCCCGTGCCCAGCGTTTCAATCAAAACGAGCGTTCCGCCAGGGCGTAAGATGCGGTGCATTTCATCCAGCATTCGCTGCACTTCCTGACGCCACGTTGCCGGGTGCCAACCCACAGCATGACCAAAGCTCCAGCCCTCAACTGCGACATCGACGCATGCATCAGGCAGCGGCAGCAAACGGTTCTCAGCGGTTACCAGCGCGACATTATCCATACCGGAGATAGTCAGCTGCTGCTGGGCAATCTGCAGCATGGGCAGTGATATATCACAGGCGATCACACGCTGTGCAAGGAACGACAGCAATCGCGCAACGCGCCCGGTGCCCGCGCCCAGGTCCGCGACGATCTTGCCACCGGGATCAGCGATCTCGTTGAGGGCGGCGAACAGATTGCCCCGTTGATCTTCGCGGCTGACAAGCTCGTCATACAGATCGGCCTGGTAAGTGTAGATGTGCTTAAAGTGGTCGCTCATAGGTGTTCAAGGCGCGACATGCGCCGCGCCCTGCTCCATCTATTGTCGTTTTACATCTGGCCGAAGCGCTCGATCTGCGTATCAAGCTTGCTCTGATCGACTTCTGGGTGCTGGTCGAGCTGCGCCTTGAAGCGCTGCATGTACTCGACGAGGGCCTGCGGCGTCTCAGCTTCAAAACGCAGGGTGATGGCGGGCTGCGTATTGCTGGCACGGACCATGCCCCAGCCATTTTCGAAAATGGCACGCACACCATCCACGGTAACCACTTCGTATTTGTCGCTGAAGTGCGAGACTAGTTCATCGATGATCTGGAACTTAGCGGCATCCGGCGTGCTGAGGATAACCTCCGGCGTCGCATAAAGCTTGGGGAACTCGTCGAAGATTTCAGAGACGCTCTTGTCTGTCTGCGAGAAGATCTGCAGTGCACGCAGCGCGACCAGAGGCGCATCGTCAAATCCGTAGTAGTTCTCGCCCATAAACAGGTGACCGCTGACCTCACCGCCCAAAGGTGAGCCAATTTCATGCATCTTGAGCTTCATCAGGCTGTGGCCGGTCTTCCACATGATCGGCTCACCGCCATATTTCTTGATCATGCCGGGCAGCGCCATCGAAGCCTTAACATCGAAGACGATCTTCGCGCCGGGGATGCGGCCAAGCATATCCCGGGCCAGGATCGCCAGCAGCTTATCGGCTGCGATGTGATGCCCGTGTTCATCGATGAAACCACAGCGATCGCTGTCACCATCGAACGCCAGACCGAGATCAGCGCCCGTCTCGATGACTTTAGCTTCAAGGTCCTTGGTCATTTCCGGGTCTTCAGGATTCGGCAGGTGGTTCGGGAAGGTACCATCTGGCTCGCAGTAGAGGCAGACGACATCCAGGCCGAGCTTCTCCAGTACGGGCGGCAGGTAGCCACCGACCAAGCCGTTACCCGCATCGACAACGATCTTGAGTGGACGGTCCATCTTGACCATACTACCGATGCGTTCCATATGCTTGTGGATCATATTGAGGTCATGATCGAGCTGGCCCGAGCCGGTAGCGAACTCGTCGGCTTCGATAATGCGCAGCAGTTCCTGAATCTGATCCCCTGCCAGCGCCAGCGGACCATAGGCCATCTTGATACCGTTGTACTCGGTCGTCAGGTGGCTGCCGGTGATCTGCACACCCGCGCCCTCGCCTTCGTAAGTCGCAGAAGCGAAGTACACGGTGGGGGTGATAACCTCGCCAATATCCGTTACGTTCATTCCTGTGGATAGCAGGCCCTCGATCATGGCTGAGCGCAGCGGTGGTGATGTCAGGCGGTTATCGCTGCCGACGAAGACACGCTCCGTACCGAACGTACGCGGCAGGTATGTTCCCAGGGCTTTCCCCACCAGCCGCGCCAGGTCCGGCGTGAGCTGCGGCTTATCGCCGATCGCTACACCGCGAATATCATATTTGCGGAAGATCGAGTGATCTAATTGCGTCATCGTACCCCCTCACGGTTAAGGTCAAAGACAGTAGGCTTCTTGAACTAATGATACCGGGTGACAGGCAGGTCGCGCAACGCCGCTAATCGTCAACCCTGAGGGCCCAGGCGAGGAAGCGATCAAGATGGTACTGTGTCAACTGCGATCCAGGTCCGTTGATTACGCCATCAAAGCCATGCCGCGCCCAGGGGACGCGCAGCAACGCATGAGGCACTTCTGCCGCATTGAGCCTGCGCACCAACGCCTCGCTGTGCTCCAGCGGCACGAGTGCATCCCGCGATCCGTGTATGAGCAGCGTCGGCGGGCTATCAGCATCAACATGCGCCGTCGCTGCGGCATCATCGTAGGCTTCTGGCATATCGCGGGGTAACCCACCCATCAGCGACACAACGACCGAGCGCGGATCGAGCGGTTCCCACAAGCGCAGGTCAACGGGTGGATAATAGGCGGCTACTGCACGCGGACGGAGCGCAGCGGGCGCACGATACGCAGCATGCAGCGCGAGGAAGCCGCCCGCTGATCGCCCAATGAGGGCGACCCGCTGAGGATCAGCGCCATATTCCGCAGCGTGATCGGCAACCCAGGACATCGCCGCGTGTACATCGTCCAGTTGCGCCGGATACACCGCCTCTTGTGAGAAACGATACTGAATATCGAAGACAACGTAGCCCTGTGCCGCCAGCAGACGATGATGGGCTTCAAAATAGACGCCCTTGTCGCCCTGTCGCCAGCTACCGCCGTGGATGGCAATAATGGTCGGGCGCAGTGCCGCATCTGCCCGTTCAGGCTGGTAGACATCCAGATAGAGTGTGCGCTCCGGGCGCTCGCAGAAGGCGACGTCCCGCGTGACCGATACGCCGCTGACGTCACGTTTTGTCTGAAACAGCCGGGGCCAGGAGAGTGGCTCCGGCTGCAACTGATTGGCAATCAGCAGTGGCAAACGACGCAGCGGATCACCGGGCAGGCCGACAGCCAGTGCGTCCCGCATATCGCGGTGTGCGCGGTTGATCTGTCGGAAGGGCATCGTCGCAAGCACGATACCGGTTAGTGCGATCAGGCTGTTGACCCAGCGCAGGGGGCGGAGTATTACCGCAGCAACCCCTGCCAGGATAGGCATCCACGAGGCTTCGGTGACGATCATCTGCGGTATCCAGACGCGCCAGTGAATGCGTGGCAGTGCGACCATCAGGCCACCAACCAAAGCAAGGAGAGCCAGCACCGCCGCGATTAGTCTCCGTATCATGCGCGCCTACTCAACGCTGAGTTCTTCGCCGTCGACGACAGCGGAGAACTTCAGGCCGCCGCCGCGCTTGCGGCTGCTGCTGATTTTGACCTCTGTGCCCAGAGGCGGGTTGGCCCGCAGCAGGAAGTCCGCCAATGGCTCGCGAACGCTGCGCCGGATGATACGCTTCAGCGGACGAGCGCCGTATTCTGGTTCATCGTTTAACGAGAGAAGGTAGTCAATCGCGCCGTCGGTGAAGCTGAGCGACAATCCGCGCTCTTCGGCGAGCTTGGTCTCTTTACGAATGAGCAGGCCCATAATCAGGCGCAGGCTGTCGTTGTCAAGGGCATTGAACATCACGACTTCGTCCAGGCGGTTGATGAACTCTGGCCGCAGGTTATCGCGGACAATATCCATCGTCTCTTCCTTGATCTCATCCGTGAGCACCGGGATAGACAGGTACTCAGACCCCATGTTGCTCGTCATGATGATGACCGTTTCACTGAAGCGGGTCGTATTGCCACGGCCATCAGTCAGACGGCCTTCTTCAATCACCTGCAAAAGGATATCAAGGATACGCGGGTGCGCCTTCTCGACTTCGTCGAACAGTACGATGATATAAGGCTGCTGGCGCACACGCTCTGTAAGCTGGCCGCCCTCTTCGCTGCCGACATAGCCTGTCGGCGAGCCGATCAAACGGTTGATGGCGCTCTCGTCCTTGAATTCTGACATATCCAGCGGCAGCATGGCGTCTTCGCTGCCGAACATGAAGTCCGCCAGGACGCGCGCCAACTCCGTCTTACCGACGCCAGTCGGCCCCAGGAAGAGGAAAGCACCGATCGGGCGGCGTGGGTCTTTCAGGCCAACGCGGGCAGTCTTGATCGCCCGGCTGACGACCATCACCGCTTCATCCTGACCGATAATGCGCTCTTGCAGATGTTCGACCATCTGCGCATAACGAGCGCGTTCGTCCTCACCCAGTTTGCTGACGGGAACGCCCGTCATCTGGCTGGCAGCCAGCGTGATATCTTCGCCATCGAGGCTGCCGTCGTTAGCCATATCAGGCTTGAAGGCGAGGTGCTGCTGACGAGCCATGCTGACCATCGCCGCCGTGCGGTGCATGAGATGTTCCGCGCTGCGCGGCAGCGGGATCGACGCGAGGTAACGCCGCGCTAGATTCGCTGCCAGGCGGAGGGCCTCATCGTCGATGCTGATGTCATAGTCTGATTCCATGTGCGGCTTGAGGATCTTCAGCATCTCGACCGTCTCTTCGACGGATGGCTCCGGCACGCGGATGATCTGGCTGTTCTCCGTAATGGCGCTGACGTTCGTCAGCCGCTGCTGGTACTCCTGATCAGTCGTGCTGGCGATGATGACCGGGTTATCGTCCAAAAACGCCTTCTGAATCAGGGGCGTAGCTTTGCCAAATTCAGCCTTAATTGGACCGCCAAAGAAGCGGTGCAGATGCGCGACAAACAATATACCGTTGCGCGCTTTGCTCAGCCCGGCACGGACTGCCTGCTGCTCGTTATCCAACAGGGCTGTTTCATCAATCTGGACGAGGTTTGCCAGCCCGGCAGGGCCTTTGCCTTCACTCATCAGCAGGGCGAGGCTGTAAGCCAGCGTTCGCTTACCCACACCATCCGGGCCAACGAGGATGACATGGCGATTAACCGCCTGCGTCAGGATGTTAATCAGCTCGCGCAGCAGGTCCTCACGGAAATAAACAGCGCGCATGTTGCCCCGTCGCGCCATCGCCACGTAATCCTGTGTGGTACCACTGGATCGCTTCACAGGCAGAACCTGGCTGCTATCGCTGACGATGTCGCGCAGTGCCTTCGGCGTGATGCCCACCTGACGCAGCAGGCCGCTTGTGCTCATGCTGCTCTCGGAGAGCACCGTCAGTGCGTGGTCGGTATCGATGCGGACCTCATGGTTGGCGTTGGCCACACTGAGCGCGTCGTCGAGCATGATGATCGTCTGGCGGCTGAGCGGGACTTTTTTGTTGCCCTTAGCGATGAACTCCAGGTTGCCGCTCTGATCACGCCGACTCTGTACTGCTAGCTCGACCTGACGCTGCAGCGCTTCAAGATCAACGCCGCGTGTCTGTTGAAACACGCTCAGAAGACGGGATGCAGCAGTCTCAGGGCGGCGGAGCAAAGCCAGCAGGACCAGTTCCGGCATGATGGCTACGTGCCGATGTTCACGCATCAGGGCCGCGGCGTCATTCAACACCGCGTCCATATCTTTAGACAGCAAGTCCGAATTGAGAGGCATGTGGGAACATCATCCTATGATTACATAACTATCACTAAATTAACCTGAAATGTCAGTAGAAACAACCCGTATCAGGGGCTGTCTGAAGGCAGTGCCAGGTCAACAACGAGCTGGCCGAGGGCCTGCTGTGTACCGGCCAGAATTGCGCACAATGGTTCATAAGCAGCAGGCAAAGGACTATAGGTCAACAGGTGTGCGGCAGTCGATGGCAGCACCTCAATATCAAATGGCGATTGCAGTGCAACCACCAGCGTTTTTTCAGTTGGCAGGCGTTCCACCAGATCGCGCTGCGCCGGATTAGTGGCCACATCACGTGTGAAAGTAATCACCAGCGGTGCACGTTCAGCCGCCGAGGCAGCCCAGGCGATTTCCTCGCTGGTTGGTCGATCAGAGACGCCGAGCGGCACAAACTGCCCGGCTGCATCACAGGCACGCCACAACGATGGCTGCGACGCCGGATAAATCAGCAGACTATCGGCAGGTGCTGGCAGGCGGTCGCCACCATGAACCACGGTGATGCCCCTGGAAAACATCTCGCTCACGAGCGCTTCGCCCCCGGATTGCGTTGCAACCTGCGTGCCCTGCATGACATCAATCGGCTCCCATTCGAGTAGATCAAAACGGGCTTTCGCTGTCAGAATGCGGCGCACCGAAGCGTCGATACGCGCCTCGTCGATCTCGCCAGCCTGCACCGCATCGATCACCGCCTGGATCGCATCAACCTGAGATTGTGGGCTGACATGTGCCCCGGTCAGGATCAGATCGTGACCAGCGAGAACCGACGCCAGCGCCGCCTCAACGGGCGAATAGGCAGTATCAATCGCATCCATATCTAGCGCATCCGGCAGGATGAGACCTTCAAAGCCCATCTGTGCACGCAGCAGATCACTGACGATCGGTGGTGACAAGGACGCCGGACGGCGCTGTTCAAGATCGAGCGCCGTATAAACGACGTGTGCAACCATGATCGCAGCGACGTCAGATGCAATCAGCGCACGGAACGGTGCCAGTTCGATCGCATCGAGACGCTGACGGTCATGCATGATTACAGGCAGCGTCACATGAGAATCAGCATCCGTATCACCATGGCCTGGGAAGTGCTTAGCGGTCGCCAGCACGCCACCGGCCTGCAATCCATCAGCGAAGGCGGTCACAACAGGGCCAACCTGTGCCGCATCCGCGCCAAAGGCACGCCGACCAATGATCGGATTATCCGGATTCGTCAGCAGATCGGCGACCGGGGCGAGGTTCATGTTAACGCCCACCGCACGCATCTCTGAAGCAAAAGCTCTGCCCACTCTGTACGCCAGATCGACGTCGGCGGTTGCAGTCAGCAGTGTGGGGACAGGCCACCGCGTGAAACCGTCTTCAAGATGCGCGATAATGCCGCCCTCCTGATCAACTGCTACCAGCAGCGGCAGCCCGCCTGCATCCAGGCTGGTCTGCTGCAGCGTATTCGTCAGACGAGCGATCTGCGCAGGTTCACCCAGATTGGATGGGAGCAGGGCCACAGCGCCGGGCTGCCATTCGCGTATGAATTCAACAGCGGGCTGATTTGGCGGCGACCCATAAAACGTGAAGACGAACATCTGCGCGACTTTTTGACGCAGCGACAGGCGCGCCAACTCTGATTCAACGCGTGCGCTGATGGGATTTGACTGGGCCGCCAACAGCATACTGTCGATCAGAAGCAGGCTAAGCGTTATGAAAATCAACCCGGCAGCCCGCGACCAGCGGACAACTGACAGGTCAGGCCGTTTCATGGCGGTAAGCTTGCCAGACATGGTCGAAAGCACGTCGCTCATCGATCGTGTAGGAGAACTCATCCAGGCGGATGATGGCATGCGGCGCAAAGAAGTAGATATCGCGCAGCAGCACAAAAAGCGCCGTCAGGCTCATCGCATCCCAACTACCTCGTACGAAACTGATACTCAGTGATTCCGGCTGATCCACGAAGAAGCCGAGTACAGGCAGCGGTGGCAGCGTCAGCCACATGCCCCCGTTGATATGCCCACGTGAGAGCGCCATCGCGGCCATGTGTGGCGATGGTGAGATGACCTGGATGTTGGTATCACGCAGCGTGAACTGCGTCGTCACCTCACGTGCACGGTTCATGAGATGCGTCAACAGAGCGCGCATCGCTTCTGGCGGCAGGTTCTGTATGATGACCTCTGGTGCTTCTTCGCTCTGGCCAATGAAATACGCGGCTGCCCGCTGCCACACATCTATGAGTGAGTGGCTCAATGGTTCTGTTACGCCATCGCCCACGATTCACCACCATTCTCTGTCACAACTCGATAATCGCCTTCTGGGGCTGTAATTTCGACCAGGATACGGCCAGCATCATCCAGCGTCACGGACTGGATATACTCGGCAGCAACACAACCGAATTCAGGGCGCGGCGCATCACAGATCTCCCAGATCTGCCACGTCTGACCACTATCAATGCTGAGTGACACTGCCTTACCGTTCCACACCGCCCACGTCTGCGGGCTCAGGATGCGCAAGTTGTCTTCGCACGTCACAGCAGGGCGCGGTGTCGGCAGCGTCATGTCGATGAGCGTCTGCCACGCATCGGCGTTGCTGGCACGATACAGGAACTGGTGCGCCTCATGATAGACACCCCCCACAGTCAGCGGCTGAATCTGTAGCTGCAGCGTTCCACCTGCAGGGGTAGCCACATCACACACATCGACATCCCCGCGCGAGGTGGGGAAAAAAGCCACCAGCAGCGATACAATCATGAGTAACAGAGGACCTGAGATCAGCACAAAAATGATCAGGCGGTCATTGCGACGTTCAGGCGATTTTGCCGTGTCGGTTGTAGTGTCAGTTCGTTTCGGTTCAGAAGCCATTTTGCTGCACAAACATGAAAAACAAAAAGTCCTCGCGTTCCTGGGGCGTCATCAGACGTGGACGCGCCAGTTCTTCAATAATGCCTGGAAACAGCTCAACAGTCATGAGCCGCCCCTGATAAATATACAGCGTGTCCATGAAAAAGCGCATATTCCCCCAGAATGGCTGATCAAAAAAGAGATTACCCAGGCCATAATGCAGCAGCGCTACCCTGCCGCCTCGCGTCGGGTAGAACTCGAAGGTCTGCGGCTTGTGCGGCGCTGTGCCAATCACCACATCAGCACCAAGCTCGGCCAACCGCCGGAAGTCGAAGCGCTGCGCATCCGTCGGCGTGTATTCTTCATACTCAATATGCTGGACACTGACCAGCGTCACATCGACAGAGGCCGCCAGACGCGGTAGTTCCGACTCCAGCCACGGCCAATCACAGGACGCAGCGCCAGGTCGGACGCCACCGAGCAGAGACGAATCCTCATTGACAATGGCGTAGTACGGGCCAACGGCATTGCAGGCGAGCCAGCCAATGCGCTGGCCGGCGTGTGTCAGGATGAGTGGCTGACGCGCCGCCGCCAGTGTTTCGCCGCCGCCTACCGTCTGCATTGTGTGCTGTCGATAGAAGTTTAGCGTATCCAGATAGGCGGCATAACCGTAGTCGTTATTGTGATTACCCGTTAACTCTGCGATATCCACATCAAGCAGGTTCAGCAATTCGAGGTGCTCTGGTCGGCTGCACATGGAACTGCTGCCGCCCAGAGTTGGCCCGGTTGCAACCGGGCACGTCTCAACGCGGCTAACTTCATTGCTGACATGGAAGAAATCCGCACGGGTTACATAATCGACGATGCCAGAGGCGGCCCAATCGATGCCGCGTTCATCGAGCGATGTGCGTGTATTGCGCGTAAGTGCCGTCACACCGGAAAGCGTGAGCCGCGTCAGGGCGTCAGGGAGAAAGTTGCCCGTTGATACCCGACGCGCAAACGGGTACTGCGCCAGTTGATCCGCCACAGGGACATCATCCATCCATAGCAGCCGATAATCGAGCATCAACCGGTCGAACGGAAGCAGCGTGTAGCGATCACGATTTCGCCATAGGAGATTGCGCAGTGCGATTGAATCCACGATTTGCGTGTCGGGATGCAGGGTATAACCCGCCTGTACCAGCAGTTCGCGGGTAGTCGGATCCACTACCAGACGCGGGTCCAGATCGCCACTCGCGACGGCAGCAAGCTGATCAGACGTGATGCTGGTCTGTAAGCTCGGGAAGGCGACGACCGGCCAGAAGACCTCCCAGGCTGCTTCAGCGGCGACATGATCTTCAGCAGCGGCAGGCTCAGCGGTAGCCGTCGGCAGAACTGCGGGGATGGCTGGCGTATTGGTCGCAAAACCTGACGATGCACCGACCGTCGGCGTGATAGACGCAGTTGATTCAGCCGATGCCAGATAGAAGCGCAGGTACTCCGCAATATGCTGAGACCAGTAGGCATTGTTGTGCTCGCCTTGCGGATGAATGATGTACTGATAATCTGCGCCGACTGCGTTCAGTCGCTCTCCCATGAGGTCGAGCCCCTCAACGGCGAAGTCGTCCACACCCCGATCCAGCCAGAACCGCAACTCAGTCAAATCTTCAGACTGCACCAAATCAAGGGGGTTTTCATCCGGTGGCGCGTGGAAACGGTCGAAGAAGGCGCTGTGACCACCGATCACCTGGAACAAATCAGGGCGTTTAAGGCCGATATGATAAGCCCAGAAGCCGCCCCGCGAAATACCACCAATCGCACGCGAAGCCGCCGGAAAATCGGCTTCGGCATGAGGAAGCAGTTCATTCAGGAAGATACTGGCCCAGGATATATCATCAAAGCGGTTGCGGTTGGCGATGACGTTGCCAAATGGCAGGATCACGACCGCCGGTGGCAGTTCACCCGCCAGTATTGCCGTATCCAGCTGCTGCGGCAGGTTCAATCTGAGCCAGTGACCATCATCTTCATTTGAGCCATGCATCAGGTAGATCAGGGGGTAAGCCACATCAGGCATAAAGCAGGGAGGCGTGTACACGCTGTAGACCATCGACTGGCCAAGGCGAGCACTAACGTAAGTACGACGCTGGACTTCCCCCGATGTTTCCTCGCAGGTGGCCTGTGCCTGCAGCGGCAGCCATGATAAGGTCAGCAGACCAACCAGACCAAAAAGAACGCCCCACAACACACGTGTGTTACCGGCATTCGTCCGATGTGCTGTACGTCGCTGCAGAGGCTCACTCATGGAGCCACATCATAGCAGAAAACGTGTCAGGATGTTAGCGGCCACCATCCCCGGCAGCGCGCTCGCTCAGGCGATAACCAATGCCGCGCACATTCACGATCAGGTCCGCGTTCTGCCCGGCACCCTTGAGCTTACGTCGCAGGTTACTCACGTGCGGGCGAATAACCTCACGAGCCTCCGCTTCATCGACTGTGTATCCGCGTACCTCACGGACCAGCTCGTGACAGGGTACGACACGTCCGCGATGTGCCGCCAGATATAGCAGCAGATCAAACTCAGTGGGTGTCAGGTCAATCGGTTTGTCTTCTACAGAAATCTGATAACGCCCAGGATAGACAGTCAGTGGACCCAGTTGCATGGTGCTGCCGTTGGCATCCGGCATCATCAGACGGTATTCATCGTCCTCGCGATCCAGCGTTGGCGTCGTATCCAGGGCGGCGTTTGCCGCTTCGATATCGGCACGCGTGAGTTCGAACACGTCGTTCTTGATCGTCTCCAGGAGGCGACGACGGCGGCGCAGATTGCGCGCGCGCTCAATACCGCGTGCGACACTCTGGCGGATATCCTGGCTGGAACTGGGCTTAATAAGATAATCGTGGGCACCGAGGCGCAAGGCTTCTACCGCGGTCCCGAGGCTGGCGTAACCAGTCATCAGGATGACAATCGCATCGGGAGATTGCTCCTTTACGCGGCGCAGCAGTTCAACCCCATCAATACCCTGCATTCGAATGTCCGTCAGCACAACGTCAAAATCCTGCGATGCCACGACATCCAGCGCTTCTTCACCGCTGGCGGCTTCGCTGACGACGTACCCCACACGCTGAAGCGTCTTGCTGACGGAATAGCGATTTGCCCCCTCATCATCGACGACGAGGACATGAGCCGACTGTTGGTTGGTAGAAACGGGCCTGTCCATTATTTTGTCCTGCTTTATGCTTCCCTTATCTTTCCTCAATTATACATTGCAACTTTATATACCGCAAGCATTACGAGTAAGCATGCAATCTTACAAACACAGCTTATCAGGCAACTAGTGATATTTATCCGCACTTTCAAACCCAAAATAAACCACTCTCGTCGGCTGATCCGCCTCAAGACGTAATTCTGATGGGTGAAAGTCGTAAGACACAACACAGCCTTCAGGGTGAATAATGACAGCAATTGTATCATTAACGCAAATGAGCGGCAGCCTGTCACGCACATTACGGGGAACTTTGTGATCAATCAACCATTTCTTGAGCTTCTGGTGATGTCCGCCAAGTCCTGATGGCCGGAAGGTATCCCCAGGACGACGATAGCGCACCGTGAGGCGCGCACCAACCGGAATGTTCAACGTTGTACGCATCCCGTCGAACGGGTTCAGGCTTGTCCTTAGCGCAATCCGAGCATCTATCGGCGTAAGCCCGGGCAAGAGCACATCTCGCTCCTGAATGAGCTGCAGGTAATCAGCGACGGGTACCTGCTGATCCTCGTGTTCAACGACGAGATCAGAATAGTCAACACGCAGGCGCAGGCCCCGCCCCAACTGGATCTGCGTACCGACGCTCCCAGTCAGACCGGCATCTACAGCCGCCAGCAGCCGCTCCTGCGAGAGTTCTAGCAGTGGATCAAGGCGAGAAGCTGCTTCGCGCACGTAACGCCGCTGCAGCGCTGGATGCAGCGCCCTGAAACGCTCGCGTGATAGTTGCCAGCGATCGGGCTGAATATCAACATGCGACATGACCTGCTCAGCGAAGACCTTATCAATGAAGTCCGTGTCAGCCTCAGCAGCAGCACTCAGGCGAGCCAGTGCATCAACGACGCGGGGATTGATCGCGTGGAGCTGAGGCATCACGCGGATGCGCAGGCGATTGCGCGCATACTGTTCATCGCGGTTGGTGATGTCTTCTCGCGGTTTGAGGTCGTTTTCCTCACAATACGCGAGGATATCGGCGCGGCGTACCATCAGGAGTGGACGCAGCAGCGTGAACGCAGGATGGCCGGGCAGCGGCCCACACTGCGGCATCCCCGTCAGACCATGCAGGCTCGCGCCGCGAATGATATGCAGCAGCAGCGTCTCCGCCTGATCGTCCGCATGATGACCGGTGACAACGCAGGCTGCCCCGTGCGCGGCAGCTGTTTGCGCCAGGAAGTCATAGCGCGCTGTACGTGCTGCTGCCTCCAGACCGAGAGATTCACGTTCGGCCAGTGCAGGCACATCGGTGTGACCCACAGTACAGGCAACGTTCCATTCAGCAGCCCGTTGAGCGACGAACTGTGTATCCGCCGCACCTGCATTGCCACGCAACCCGTGATCGAGCGTCGCAGCATGCAGATCAACGCCCGCCTGATCCTGTAATTGAACCAGGACATGCAACAGCGCCAGCGAATCTGCGCCACCTGATACAGCGACCAACAGGCGCGGTCTGTTATGGCCACCCGGCTGCCCTGCTTTATTGTGAGACTGGTGAGGAAGGTGGCATTGTCGCTTGTATTGTTGCACAGCGTGAAGTACAGTGTCGAGCATTCTGCTGGTCGCCGCCGTCATGAGCGTCCTTCCGTACTTGGCCTCCGAGAACATTACAGTCAGACGGGAGTATGTTATAATGCGGCGCGGGTTACCGCCGCTTAGGAGATCATGGTGCTCAGCCCACTTGATTATCTTTTTGGACTGTTCTCACTTGACATCGGCATCGACCTGGGCACAGCGTATACCCTGGTCTATGTGCGTGGTAAAGGCATTGTCATCAACGAACCGTCCTTCGTGGCGCTCGACCGCCGCACTCGCACCCCCATCGAAGTCGGCGCACGTGCTAAAGAGATGTGGGGTAAGAATCCGAAAGACATTCTGATTGTACGCCCGCTGCGCGATGGTGTCATCAGCGAATACGAAATCACCGCCCGCATGCTGGATTACCTGATCCGCAAAGCGCATGAACAGAGCTGGGTGCCTATCCCGCGTCCCCGCGTTGTTGTCGGCATCCCGACCGGCGTCACCGAAGTAGAAAAGCGTGCCGTTATCGAAGCGACACTGGACGCAGGCGCACGCGAGGCCCATCTCATCGAGGAGCCAGTCGCGGCTGCCATCGGTGCCGGCCTGCCCGTGCTCGAAACACGCGGCAGCATGGTCGTCGACATTGGCGGTGGCACGACGGAAGTCGCGCTGTTCTCGCTGGGCGGCGTTGTTATCAGCCGATCAATCCGTGTGGCTGGTGACGAGATGGACGAGGACATCGTCCAGTACATGCGCAACAAGCACAATCTGCTGATCGGCGATGCCGGTGCGGAACGTGTGAAGATGGAGATCGGGTCCGCTTATCCGCTGCCACAGGAACTGACCATCGCCATAAAGGGCCGCAATCTGACGACCGGTTTGCCCGATTCCGTAGAAGTCAGCTCGATTGAAATTCGTGAGGCTATCAGTGGGTCGGTCAACATCCTGATCGACACCATAAAGGACGCGCTGGACGATACGCCGCCGGAACTGGTCGCCGATCTTATGGAGAGCGGTATCTGCGTTGCAGGTGGCGGTGCCCAGCTTAAGGGCATGGCACAGCGCATCAGCGAAGAAGTCAACATCCGGGCATACGTCGCTGAAGACCCTATGACCTGCGTAGCGCGCGGCAGTGGTCGCGTCCTAGAAGATTATAATAATCTGCGCCGACTGCTGGTCGGCCCGGAACGAGGTTCCACGCACCACTGAGCGCCAGTTATGACGCCCACACCATTCCGATCATCTGCTATAATGCCGCACACTCTGTAAATCGTCCGATCGAAAGTCGTCTGGAGTTCGCAGTATGCGACGCCGTTGGCGGTCAAACACCGTCTTTTTGCTGTTGATCAGCCTGTTGTTTTGCGGCGGTCTGATCGTCCTCAGCGCCAGTGGCCTGTTGCGTCCGGTGGAGGGCATTGCCGCTGCTCCCCTGAACTTCATCACCGGTATCATCAACCGCGTTACGCTGGAGATCAATCAGATCGACACCCGCGATATTGATGCTCTAAGAGAGCGCGTATATGAACTGGAAGAACAGCTCGCCCTGCTGCAAGCCGAGAATATCCTGCTGCGCGAGATCGAGAGCGATTATGATCGCCTCGCGAGCCTGCTGGAATATACATCACAGGTGCGCAACCAGGAGTTCGTCACAGCAGAGGTGATCGGCGTCGATCAGCGCAGCACAGTACGAAGCATTATCATCAATCGTGGCACGCGCAGCGGCCTGGCGATCGGTATGCCAGTCGCGACGAACCTGGGCCTTGTCGGGCGCATCATTGAAGTCACAGCGAACGCGGCCCGCGTTCAGCTCATCAGCGATCAGAACAGTGCAATCAGTGCTCGCCTGCAGACTTCCCGGGCGGAGGGCAGCGTGCGCGGGCGCGGCCTGGTTACAGGCACGCTCGATATGGAGTTCATCCCAATCGATGCTGAGATCGTCGAAGGTGACCTCGTCGTCACAACCGGTCAGGGGGGTAATTTCCCACCGGACCTTACCGTGGGGCAGGTAACCAGCTTCCGTGACTTCGAGTTCGAGCTGTATCAGACGGCCCAGGTACGCAGCCTGATCGACTTCACCACACTTGAATTTGTGCTGGTGATTACTAACTTCGAACCAGCCGACATCTCAGTATTTGAGGAAGAGGAGTAGGCGCGCAATGGGCTACTACCTCGCGATACCCATCCTGGGGATTGCTGCCGCCCTGCAATCGAGCCTGCTGGCGCAGGTGCGCATTATCAGCGGCCAGCCAGATCTCGTCTTGCTTTTGGTGCTGCTGTGGGCCGTACATGCCTCCCCAGCTGAGGGGTATTTCTGGGCGGTTGTAGGCGGTCTGGCGCAGGATCTGCTTTCAGTCCTGCCGTTAGGCTCATCAGTGATCGCACTGCTCATCATGGTCTACCTGATCACCAACCTGAGCCGCCAGCTTTACAGCGTTGGCCTCATGCTGATTACGGGGTTCGTGCTGCTAGGAACCATCATCCAGATCGTCATCACGCAGATCATTATGGCCTGGATCGGTTATGGAATTGTCATCGGTGATATCGTGCAGTTTGTGCTGGCCCCCACGCTGGTCTATCAACTCATCCTTGTGCTGCCCGTCTATGGTGTGGTGCGGTTCATCCAGCGCCGCATTTACCGACGCAGGCTGGATCTAATCCGATGACTCCCCTGCGCAGGCGGTGCGCCGCCATTGACCGTTGGCCAAGGCTGAATCATCATGAGACATGTATCGACATATGCAATCTCTCTGAGGTTGCCCAAAAAATGATACGCGCAACATCCAGCGCATGCGTAGTTGTCGTTAGTGAAAACATGCGGAGCCAGACACTATGAAACGTCTGATACCTTTTCAGGGATGGCGTTTAACGTTTTTTCAGGCGGTGATTCTCGCTTTATTTATGGTGTTCAGCCTGAGACTTTACCAGTTCCAGATCGTTGAGTTCGACCGGCACGAGACGGATGCTAACGAAAATCGGCTCAACTCACTGCCTCTGGCAGCCAGTCGCGGCGCGATCCGTGACCGCTTTGACGTACGTCTCGCCTATAACGTGCCCGCTTATAACGTGACGATCGTCCCTGCTGAACTGCCGGAATCAGAAACTGAGACGCTCAACATCTTCAATCGTCTATCAGCGCTGGTGGGCGTACCGCCGACACGTGAGAGCGCGATCCGTGAAGGGCAACCTGTGCGCAGTATCGAAGAACTGGTCGCCGAGGGTGAAGGTATCGCACCGTTCCGCCCGGTGATCATCGCAACGGATATTCCCCGCCGTGTGATGCTGCAAATCCTGGAAGAGCGCATCTACATGCCCGGCGTCGATATCGAGGCTATCGGCGTGCGTGAGTATCCAACGGGTGCGCTGACGTCACACGTCATCGGCTACATGGGTCCGATCCCTGAAGAAGAAGCGGCTGAACTACGCGAACAGGGTTACAACCCGGCATTCGACCGCATTGGCTATGAAGGCATCGAACGCTATCTCGAAAGCGAACTGGCAGGTGTCCGAGGCGAACAGATCCGCGAGGTCGATGTGGCTGGCGAGGTCGTCGCCGTCATTGAGGAGCGCCCACCAGAGCCGGGTCAGAGCGTCCGCCTGACGATTGACACAGAGCTACAACTGGTAGCGCAGGAATCTCTGGTGCGTATGCTGCAGTTCCGCAATGAGAACCCGGACGGGTGGCGCGGCCTGAGTACGCAGGGCGTCGTCATCGCGATGGACCCCATGACCGGCGAGATTCTGGCAATGGTCAGTTTGCCGACCTTCGACAATAGCCGTTTCGCCCGGGCGATCGACTTCGAATATTACCTGGATATCGTCGCTGATCCGGCGCGCCCGCTGGTCAACAATGCGATCAAGGGTCTGTATCCGCCTGGCAGCGTCTGGAAGCTGATCACCGCCGCTGGGGTCGCTGAAGAAGACATCATCGACCCGGAGACAACGCTGCGCGATGAAGGTTCTTTGCTGCTGGAAAACCGCTATGCACCAAATGATGTCGCAGCGGCACAGCGTTTCGTATGCTGGCTGCGCGAAGGACACGGTTCTGTAAATCTGGTGCAGTCGATTGCCTACAGTTGCGACGTGTACTTCTATCAAGTAGGCGGGGGCAACGCCAACCTGTCACCGCAGGTCCTCGCGCCAAACGGGCTGGATATCGAGGGTTTGTTCCGCTATGCGACTGCGACGGGCGTCGGCTCTGAACTGGGGATCGAACTGCCCTTCGAGAACCCGGGCCGTATGCCCGACCGCGACTGGAAGCGCCGTAACTATGGTCAGGCGTGGTCAACGGGTGACACGTACAACGCGGCATTCGGTCAGGGATACGTATTGACGACACCGCTGCAGCTCATCATGCAGACAGCGAGCCTGATCAACGGTGGCGTCCTGCATCAGCCGACTGTCGTACGCGAGTTCCTGGACGAAGAAGGCAACATCGTTGCGCCCTTTGAGCCGCAGGTATTGCGCACCGTCAACCTGGATACGGCAGCACCTAACGAACCCATCACGCTGCTGCTGCTGGAAGATATGCTCCTGAAGGGCCCAACGAGTCTGTCTTGTATCTGCGAGAGCACCAGCCCCTACTATGATCCGCTGCGCTGTGACCCTGAGGGCTATCGCAATACCGTTAACATTGGTGATCCATTCAGCCCGGTAGAACGCGAGTACAAAGTCCATATTCCTTTGAACTATCTGTTCAATGGCGCAGTGTGCCAGCCCGTACGATTCCGTAGTACGATCAACCAGTACAACCCTGCCTTTGTGAGTGACAGTACGCTGGAAATCGTGCGTCAGGGTATGTATGACGCCGTCTGGCTGGATGAAGGCGGCACAGCGACCGGCGCACGCATCGATGCCGCCATCACCGCCGGTAAGACCGGTACCGCTGAATACTGTGATGACATCGCGCGGCCGCTGGGTTACTGTGTGCCCGGTCAGTGGCCGGCACATGCCTGGTACGCTGGCTTCGCGCCTTATGATGACCCGGAAATCCTGATAATCGCCTTTGTCTACAACGGTGGCGAAGGTTCGCGCGTCGCGCTGCCCATCGTCCGCGAGACAATGCAGGCGTACTTCGAGCTAAAGGCACAGCGGGAGGGCGGTAGTCTGCCCGCACAGAATGCACAGCCACCGATCAACACGCCGCCAGGGACCTAAACTATGACAGCACGTGGACAGGCGGCAGCCACCAGCGCACCCCTAATGACCCTGCTGCGTTACTGGCTGCCGCCGCTGGTGAGCGGTGCGCTGGCGCTAACGCTGCTGCTCATTGGTGAGACGCCTGTCGTCCGCGCAGGTGGGCTGGCACTGTCGATTATTGGTGTGGGCTTTGCGCTGCGGCGCATGGGAGCACTGCTGACCGTCATTGGCAGCCTGACTCTGACACTCAGCCCGGCGTTCTGGTCGCAGTCCGGGGGTGCGGTCGGCAGCCCGGCAACGATTGTGCTGGCCTTCGGTGCTGCAACTGTGATCGTACTGCTGGGGGTATGGCTCAGCCGTCGGCCTGGCTTCGCTCTGGGAGCAGGCATCCTGACATTCGCCCTGCTATTCTGGAGCCAGATCGGTACTCCGCAAAGCCTGCGCCTGTCGATCTTCGTGACAGCCTGGCTACTATTCCTCATTATCGACATGCTGCTCATCACGAACCCACGCCCGGATGAGGCTGCGCCACCCATCCTGCGGCTTAAAGGTCTGGAGACAACGCTCGTTCAGGCCGATGGCTCACAGCCGGCCCAGCCCTATCACACCTATGGCATTCTGCTGTTGTATACGATCGGAGTGCTTAATGACCCCCTGCTGACGCTGCTGGCTCCCGCAGTCGTCCTCAGCCTTACGCTATCGCGCACACCGCTGCCCGTCTGGTATATGCCCGGCCTGCTGGTGCTGATCGTCGTCGGCATGCGAGGTATCGCCGTGGACTATCTTGAGCTGCGTGGGTATCAGTTCGTGCTGGATGAGTGGCGACACGCTCAGCGCTGGCTGAGTGTGTTTCATTTTGTGACGGCACAATTCACGCTGATAGGTGTGATTCTCGCCGTTCTGGGATTGGCGCGGTTAGCACGCTGGTATCCGCCTCTGGGCGTCGTGACGATGCTGGGATACGGCGCGTATGGATTATTCGGGTTAGTATATATCGGTCCGGATCGGGCGCTATTGCTGATGCCCATGCTGATCATCCACATTACCTGGATGACCTATGCGGTGTTCAGCCTCGGCGAGTGGCTTGCGAAATCCTGGCCCGGTCAACCGGCGGTGATGCGGTTCGCGGTACTGGTGCTGTACGCTCTGCTGCCACTGAGCTGGATGTGGTCGATTATCAATGGCACGGCAGCCCTCTGATGGCCTGACATCGCGTATTGCAGGCAAGTGCGCATTGAAATTAGTGCAACAGAACCAATGAATAGCACTTGAGCAGAAAATCAGTATAGTTGTAATAGGTCGCATGACCCTAACACAAAAGCCGCCAGCCGAGATTGTATTCATGTAGAGGCGTGTCGCGGGATGAGTAACACCATGGAAAATGTTGCAATCAAGGGCAACCGAGAAGGGCTGCTGATTTCGCTCAGCCCGACGGAAGAATGGTTGCTGATTACACAGGAGCTTGCTGCGCGGCTTGATGAACAAAGCGGTTTTTTCAATGGCGCCCGCGTAACCGTCGACGTTGGGCAGCGGCCTGTGCCGAAATACGAGTTAAGCTCGCTGAAGGCCCTGCTGGAACGGCGCGGATTACTGCTCTCTGGCATAAAGAGTGAAAGCGCGACCACGTTGGCTTCTGCGGCTGCCCTCGACCTGCGCGCAATCGATCAACGGCAGGTCGTCGTGGAGGATGGAACCCAGCCGTCACGCTCCGTGATCACCGTGAACGAAACCTCTATCGATCCTGAGGTTGAGGGAACGCCCGGCGTCCTCGTAAAGCGGACGCTGCGCAGCGGTCGCACTGTCCACAGCCGGGGGCATGTCATCATCTACGGCGATGTCAACCCGGGCGCGAAGATCATCGCGACCGGCGATATCTACGTCTGGGGCAAGCTGCGCGGGACCGTACACGCCGGGGCCGAAGGAGACACGAGTGCGATCGTCTGCGCCCTGGATATGCGACCGAATCAACTCAGAATCGCCGGGCTGATTGTCACATCTCCGCGCGAGAAGACCGGGCCAACCGTCCCGGAAATCGCCTTTGTGCGCGATGAGCAGATTATCGTCGAGGGCTGGTCATAGTGGAAAAACAGACCGACAAGCATAGCCCTACCGCTGGCACTCGACGCTTACCATCACGAAAGGACTGAGGCATGGGGGCAACCGTCATCACCGTTACTTCTGGTAAAGGCGGTGTAGGCAAGACAACTACCACAGCGAATATCAGCGTAGCACTCGCCCGCACTGGGAAGCGCGTGGTGATGATCGACGCAGATATCGGGCTGCGTAACCTGGATGTCGTCATGGGCCTCGAAAACCGCATCGTCTACGATGTGGTCGACGTCGTCGAAGGTCGCTGCAATTTGCGGCAGGCAATGATCAAGCACAAGCAGTTCCCCAGCCTGTATCTGATCCCCGCCGCGCAGACCCGCGACAAAACAGCGCTCAGCCCGGCAGATATGATCGATATCGTGAATAAGCTGCGTCCGGAACATGATTACATCCTCATCGATTCTCCTGCCGGGATTGAACGTGGCTTTCGCAATGCGATCGGCCCGGCAGATGAGGTGCTTATCGTCACCAACCCGGAAGTATCCGCCGTACGGGATGCCGATCGTATCATCGGCCTGCTAGAAGCGGAGAACAAGAAACCTGCTAAACTCATTCTGAACCGGCTTAAGCCGGAGATGGTCAAAAAGGGCGAGATGCTCAGCGCAGATGACGTTACGGACATCCTCGCACTGGAGATTATCGGGATCGTACCAGAAGACGAAAACGTCATCCCGGCTTCGAACAGTGGTATTCCAGTGACGCTGAACCCAAACTCACAGGCGGGCATTGCATTTCAGATGATTGCACGTCGACTGATGGGCGAAAGCGTCCCGTTGCAAGAACCAGAAACACAAAGTGGTTTTTTCCGGCGGCTTGCACGGTGGATCGGAGGGCGAAGTTAGCGTCACCACCCTTGTAACAATCGCACAGGTTCAGTGACCGTTCTGAGGCCGTCCAAACGATAGGACAGTGGACAGGAATGAATGAGATGTCGAATTTCATAGACCGTATGTTAGGTCGTGGCAAACAAGGCACCGGCGCAACCGCCAAGCAGCGCTTACAGTTCGTCCTCGTCCATGATCGGATCAACCTGGCCCCAGAGCAAATGCGCGCCATGAAGGAAGAAATCCTGGCGGTGATCGAAAAGTACGTCTCGTTCGATCGCAGCGGCGTGGATATCACACTGGAGCAGCGCGAGCGGGATGGTGCACTCGTGGCAGAGATTCCGTTCAGAGAGGCCAAGCAGCGGCCGAACAATGAAACGGATTATGAAGTCACCCCAGAGACTGCAGACGAAGCTGTACCCGACAGTGACGCTACGCCGGACGATGAGGCGGCTTCCGGCGGTGAGGCCAGCATGCTCAGCACGGGTGATTTGCCACGCCTCGACATCGAAGTCGAAGAGGAAGAGGTAACTGCCGAAGCCGCCACGGAAGCACCCAACGCCGAAGAGACGACCGAGACGGAAACTGTCGATGCGGAGGTTGCTGTCGATGATCGTGATGAGACGCGAACAGACACTAAGGACGCCTGAGATCACCACGACATCTTCGACGCAAGCGTGATACAGAAGTACTGCCTCGCGGATGTACCCTTACCCGCTGAGGCGTGTTTGACTATAATGCCGCCCCTACCCATTGTCCATGAGTGATCGTCAAGACGTATGACTTCAACTGGTGACATGATCAGGCGGTTCGATTACCTGCTGTTTGGCGCGACGATACTGCTGATCGTATTTGGCATTATGGTTATCGCCAGCGCGACGCAGGACGCGATCGATCCGGATCTGATCAACCGCGTGCCGGATCAGATTACGTTTGCTGCATTCGGGCTCGTCGTCATGTTGGCGCTGACCTTCGTCGACTACCGATTGTTGGGCGGCCTGCACATGTGGCTGTATATCCTGATGATCATCCTGCTGCTGATGGTAGAGTTCCTCGGCGTCGAAGGTGACGCAGGAGCCCAGCGCTGGATTAACATTGGTATCCGCATCCAACCCTCAGAAATCGGCAAGATCATCATCATTATCACACTATCGACAATGATGGCGCGCAGCTATAAGGAACTCAACTCCTTCTGGACAGTCGTGAAGTCGCTGGTCCACATCGCAATCCCCGCTGCTCTCATCTTCCTGCAGCCAGACCTGGGTACGACAATCGTGTTCTTCGTCATCTGGGCGACGATTATGTGGGGTGCCGGGATGCGTTTACGTCACATAGCGCTTCTTGGGACCGCTGCCGTGCTCGCGCTGCCCTTCGGCCTCAATCAGTTAGAGCCGTACCAGATGGCGCGCTTCACGACGTTTATCTGTATCAACCTGGATACCTGCGAAGAAGACGAAGCGGTGCAGGACGCGCGCTATAACATTGACCAGGCCGTGATCAGCATTGGCTCTGGGGGGCTGTTTGGCAAAGGTTACACAGCAGGCTCGCAGAATCAGGGGCGCTTCCTGCGCGTGCGCCATACGGATTTCATCTTCAGCGTGATTGCGCATGAGTTCGGCATGGTTGGGGCAATTGCGACGATGAGCCTGATCGGCTTCGTCATTTTCCGTATTCTGCGTGGTGCGCGTTATGCTGCTGATCCGTTGGGAAGTCTCATCTGTTATGGCGTTGCCGGCATGGTCTTCTTCCAGACAGTCGTCTCGATCGGTATGAATCTCAGTCTGATGCCTGTGACAGGGCTGACGTTGCCCTTCGTCAGTTCTGGTGGCACGTCGCTGCTGTTCACCATGATCGGGATCGGGCTGGTCCAGAGCGTCATCGTTCGGCGACGGCGGCTTGAAATTTAGGGACGGTTCCCAGCCTACCCCTATCAGCCAGCTTACAGACCGTTATAATGAACGCCATCTCTGCTCGTATGCCCATTGAAGGAGCCATTCACTCGTGACTGACAAGCCCGTACGGACGCGCTTCGCCCCCAGCCCCACCGGCCCGATGCACATCGGTAACCTGCGCCAGGCATTATTCAGCTGGTTGTATTCGAGGCATTATGGTGGTCAATTCCTGGTGCGCATTGAAGATACGGATCAGAAGCGCTACGTCGAAGGCAGCCTGGAGTACATTCTCGGCGCGCTGGAGTGGCTGGGTCTGGATCATGATGAAGGCCCGGATATCGGCGGACCTCACGCGCCTTATATCCAGTCGGAGCGCCTGGGAAAATACCAGCACTGGGCGAATTGGCTGGTCGAAAATGATAAGGCTTACAAGTGCTTCTGCACATCAGAGCGGTTGGAACGCGTCAACGAGGAGAAACGTCAGCGTAAAGAGCCGCCGGGCTATGATCGTTTCTGCCGCAGCCTGACAGCGGAGGAAATCGCTCAACGCGAGGCTGAGGGCCTGCCCTACGTCATTCGGTTCAAGATGCCATTAGAAGGCGCTACCGTTGGTGATGACATCATCCACGGTCATATTGAATTCCCCAATTCAACGCTGCAGGACATGGTCCTGCTCAAGAGCGATGGCTATCCGACTTATCATCTGGCGCATATCGTTGACGATCACCTGATGGAAATCTCGCACGTCACGCGGGGTGCGGAGTGGCTGCCATCGTGGCCGCTGCACATCCAGATTTACAATGCTTTCGGCTGGGAAATGCCAATACACGCCCACCTGCCGCTGATTCTCAATCCGAACGGTCAGGGCAAACTGAGCAAGCGCAAAGAATCCTTCGATGCACAGGGCCAGCGCGTGCTGATTAAGGTCAATGAGTACATCGAGGCGGGTTATCTGCCGGATGCGCTGTTCAACTTCCTGGCAAACATCGGCTGGAATTACGACGCCGAACAGGAAATCTTCAGTCAGGAAGAAGCCATCAGCCGGTTTGAACTGACGGACGTGAATCCGTCTAATGCGGCCTTCCCTATCGAAAAACTCGATTGGCTGAACGGCCACTACATCCGGGCCAAATCGCCAGAAGAACTGGCCGATCTGCTGGAACCTGTCCTGAAGAAAGCCGGACTGGAGAGCGAGCGTGATCAGTTGGTGGCTGTTGCAGCAGTCTCGCAGACGCGAATCAAGACGCTGAACGAGTTCATTGATCTGGCGGGCTTCTTCTTCCGCGACTGGTCAGAATTTGAAGCGCCAGAAGCGGATCTGATGATCCAGAAGAAGATGGATGCCGCTGATACCCAACGCTGTCTGGAAGCCTCCATCAGCCGCCTTGAAAACGCTATCGATTTCGACCATGCGGTGCTGTACGAGGACTTCAAAGAACTGGCCAAAGCGCTGGATGTGAAGAACGGCCAGCTCTTCGGCGTACTGCGCGTAGCACTCACCGGTCAGACGATCTCGACGCCCACGTTCGAGACGATGGAAATCCTCGGCAAAGAGGAGACGCTGCGCCGTCTACGCCTGGCACTGGGGCGCTTCGTCTGATGCGGGCGAGCGCCTACATTTGGCCTTGAATTACGCGGCTGGTCGTGCTATCTTAACCGGGCCAATGGGGGATAGTTTAATTGGCAAAACAACGGGTTCTGGCCCCGTCGTTCTTGGTTCGAGTCCAGGTCCCCCAGCTCAACACGGAGCCGCGTCCAGCACGCGGCTTTTTGCATGGCTTACAGGTCGGTAACCACACGCCAGAATCGGAAACTACGTTACAATGACCGGAAAACGGCTCGACCGGGACTAGGCATATGGGGCAATCACCCGATCCTCAGAAGACAATTCGTCAGGCGCTGATCGCTGGCGCGGGGCTGGCAGTGCTGGCCGTGATTTTGTTCATCCTGCTCTACCAGCTGCTGAGCAATTTTGGCGCGCTGCCACGCCTCCTGCTGTCGATGTGTGTACCGGTCATCGCGCTGGCGCTGCTGGTCGGCGGGTATATGATCGTCACTGCAGGGCGATCCAACGGGCGCTGAATCCGACCACATATCAGGCAAGCGTCAGCAAGACGAGATCAACCCAGTGGTCAAAGAGCGTGTCGTTGACGCTGTACAGCAAACGGGTCCGCAGGGGCAGCCTCAGCCAGAGGTAGCCGATACGCCGCCGTTCATCTCGGGTGGTGCGATCCAGCAGACGCGCATACCAGCGAGGCATTATCCCCAACTGGGCGCGATACGCTGGCACCCAGTCCCGGTTGATCCACGTGAAATATGCCAGGAAGAAACCCAGGAACACCAGCACATAAGCGACGAAATCCGCACTGCGCCACAGAATGAGATGGTACGCGACGAAGGCGTAGCCCCAGAATATCAGCGACAGCAGCGGACTGTATCGGCTCTCATCGCCATAGACCTGAAAGCTCGCGATAACGGGGTCCTTGTAGCGGCCCAGGACGATCAACAGGACGCGCAGCAGCACGATCAGCAGCACGCCGCTCACTGCAAAAGCCAATACCATGTGCGTCCCTCCTTATCTCTGTTGAATAGACGCCATCAGCCAGCCAGAACGCCCATAACAGGGTACAATATTTGATGAGCGCTTGCTGTTGACAAGGGGGCAATCGCGCCTATCCTAAGACTATGTGAGCACCACCAGGCGCGCCAGTTTTGTATTCGGCAAGTCGCCTTCTGTGTTACAATGCCGTACCTAATACGAAGAAATGATGAAAACTACGCATGTTTAATCCTGAACTGCTACAAAACGGTCAGGGCCCGCGCCTGGCCTTCATAGAAAAACCTGATCCGGCTCTCATCGCAGAGACCCTGGTCGCGCTGGCGAACACTGAAGGTGGTACGATTATCATCGGTTTGACCGCAACAGGTCAACAGCCTGAAGACGCCATTGATGCCGACGCAGTGCAGAAAGCAATGCAGGCCGCCGATGATCTCTACAACCCGCCGGTCGTCGTTGATCGCTGGGAAGAGATTTCCATTTCGCCTTTAGAGCTCACAGAGCTTGAGAACAATACTACCACCCCTGAAGCGGAGCATCAGGGTAACGGCGCCAGGCCCGCATCCGACAAAAGCAATAACGATGGCGTCACAGAAAAGAAAACAGACGAGAAGAAATCGGAAAAAGCGGACGCCGAAAAAGCGGACGCCACAACAAAGGAAAAATCAGAAGCTTCTAAGGCAGAGCCTGAAGCAAAGGATAAGGCAGAGGCCGCTAAGGGCGAAGATAAAGCCGAAGATAAAGCCGAAGATAAAGCCAAAGAGACGAGCAGCAAAGCTGAATCTGCCGGAACCACAAAAGTTGAAAAGGTTGATTCCGACAAGACTGGCACTGATAAACCTGCGAAAAAAGAAGCCACCAAGACCTCAACCGGTACAATCAAAGCCGTCGAAGAACGATTTAACGTCTTCGCGGTGCGCGTGCCACGCAGCATCGAGCTGCACGCCCTGCACGACGGTCGCGTCCTGATCCGCAGTGGCGCACGCAATCGTCCATTAGGTGGTCAGGAAATCCTGCGTCTTGCGAGCGCCAAGAGCACAGGCGCCTTTGAGGCGGAAATCGTTCCAGGCGCAACCCGTGATGATTTCAGCCGCAAGATGATCGACGAGTATCTTGAAAAACGCGCAGAGCGCACCAAGCGCCCTTATAACGGCAAAGTCGATGATCTCCTGCAGGAGATTGGTGCCATCACGGGGGATGGACAGCCGACAGTAACCGGCGTGCTGCTGTTCTGTGAGTATCCGCAGCAGTGGCTGCCACAGAGCAGCGTCGTCTTCGCCAAATTCGTTGGAACGACCCCCCGTGGTGAGAGTGGCCTCGCTGGTTATACGCGCCGCGAAGAATTAACCGGTCCTCTGCCACGTCTGATCGAAGCCTCGTGGAATCTGATCTGGAGCGAGATGGCCGTCAGCGCCGTGGTGAAGGGGCTGGAACGCGAAGAGAAAACAGAATATCCACAGTTCGCCGTCCGTGAGGCAATCGTCAACGCCATTTGCCACCGCGATTATCGTCTGCGGGGCCGACGTATCGAACTACGCATGTACTCAGATCGTATGGAAGTCATCTCTCCAGGGGGTCTGCCCGGTTTCATCACCGTTGAGAACATCAAGGACGAGCATTTCAGCCGTAACCCACGCATTGTGAACGGGCTGTTCCAGTGGGGCTATATCGAAGAACTGGGCCTGGGTATTGACCGTATGATCGAGGTCATGGAACAGGCAGGCCATCCGGCGCCGACCTTCGACGCTCGACCCTACAGCTTTGCCGTAACGTTGTTCAATGCGCGCGAAAAGCCCAAGCCGCCGGAGTGGGTCCGCAATACGAATCACCGTCAGGCGCGCGCGCTGCAATACATCCGCGAGCACGGGTCCATCACCAACCGCGAGTATCGTTCGCTGTGTGAAGGCGTCTCCGCGGAAACGCTGCGTCTCGATCTCGTAGACATGGTCGAAAAAGGCATTCTCATCAAAGTGGGTTCTAAAAAGGGCACGCACTACATACTCAAGTAGAGCTGATCGCCAATGACCTCAATGATGTCGCTTGCGTTGTTCGCTCTGGGTGGGGCCTTCACCCTGCTGGGGATCGCCACAGTCTGGCGCTGGCGATTCATGCCGGGCCGACGCTGGGCCCTCCTCCTGAGCATTATTCTAACGGCCTCTGCCGCAATCAGCGCCCTGACACTGGCTGACGATGGCCTGCTCCTCACCGGGCTGATGGGCGTGATAGCTGTCGGCAGCCTTGGTACGCTCTATCAGCGCGATCTGGCGTACATCTACGGCATGCGAAGGAGCTGGCTATGGCCGGCTGTCTGCGGCTTGTGGGCGATTGTATTCGTCACCGTCACAATGACACTGCCTGATCTTACCGTACATCGCCTGACCCTGGTTGGCGGGTTGGCGATCGCCGGCGGCGGGCTGGCTGCCTATGCGCTGGTTCGCGCCTCTCGACGCCATCTGCCAGAAGTGCGCCTGAGGGCACTGCTGTGGGTCGGGATAATCGGTGGCTACCTGGCGGGTACAGGACTCGTCCTGCGAGGATCGCCACTGACGATCATCAGCGGAGCACTGCTAGCGCAGTGGTGGGCCCTCGCGGCGGCGCTGGTCATTGTCCAGCGCTATCGTATCGGCCTGCCAGACCGCCGACTTCCCCGTTCGACAACGGCGCTGCACAACGATTTCAGCCGTCAGAGCGCCACCGTCACGGATGCGCCCGACCTGGCCAGCATCGCCGCTGAACTCGCACGCACGACTGTCGCGGCAGACCGTGCGGCATGGCTACCACTCAAAGGTGATGCAAAGACGACAGTGCCCATTATGCTCGCGGACGACAGCCCGCTGCGTCGCATCCTCGAACATGAACAGACGGTCATCGGACGCTATGACCTGTTGTACCTCCCCTCTCTGGGCGAACTCAGCCCGACAGAACGCGCCCAGTTGCTGCGGACTCCCTTTGATCTGTTCGCCCCCGTCATTGCGGAACGGTCGCTAATGGGGCTGCTGGCGATTGGGCGGCAGCGCGGTAACCGCGCTTACACGCGCCACGAAGCGCGCCAGCTACGCCTGCTGGCGATCCGCCTGGGCACCCTGATTGATCTACGACGGGCACAATCACAACTCAACCTACAGCGGACTGAGATCGCCGCCCTGACAAAACAGCTCAAGTCGCTCGACAAGGTCAAGGGTGATTTCATCATGATTGCCAGCCACGAGCTGCGCACGCCGATGGCCCAGATCCGCGGCTATGCAGATATCCTGGCCGGTCAATTAGAATCGCAGCACCCGGTCGCCAGCCAGCAAGTCCAGCCCCTGCTGGAAAATCTGCGCAAGTCGATCACGCGCACAGAAGACCTGCTCAACGCGATGCTGGATGTCAGCCAGCTTGAGACCGGCATCATGGATTTCAACAAGGTTGAAACTTCCGTCGATGCGGTGATGCGGCTGGTGCTCGATCCACTGAAGCCCATAGCACAGCAGCGAGATATCATACTGGAAGCGGGGCCCTTCGTCGGGCTGCCACTAATCCGGGTCGATATGCAGAGGATAGTGCAGGCCCTGAGGGCGATCATCGCCAACGCCATTAAGTTCACACCAGATGGCGGACGTGTTGAAATCAGCGCAGAGGTTATCAACGATGGGCTACCGCGCGTCAACCTCCGCGTGGCTGATACTGGCGTCGGGATCGCACCCGAGGACCTGGAACTCATTTTTGAAAAGCTCTACCGAGGGTTTGACACACAGCATCACAGTACGGGGAGCTATAAGTTCCTGGGAGCCGGGCCGGGCCTGGGCCTGACGATCGCACGCGGTATCATCAAAGCGCACGATGGCGATATCCGCGCCCAGAGCAGCGGTCACAGCCTTGAAGCCAAGCCTGGCAGTACGTTCACAGTCGAATTACCGACCGCCCCTGCACCGCCCGTCGATCCAGACTTCGGGGAGACAGCGGAGGGCGAATCAGTTTAGGTTTCTGGCTGAAGAATCAGAAGAGAAATCAGGCAAGTGCTGAGCGCCGCTGCATGCGTTCTCTGGCGGCATCGATAAAGCGCGTGAACAGACGATGCATGCCCTCCTGTGAACCTGTCAGGTCCTCCGGGTGCCACTGGACAGCGAGCACATAACCCCGTTCTTCAGGATGCAGGGCCTCGATCGCCTCGATGATGCCGTCTGTCGCACGTGCGGTCACCCGCATGCCGGGGGCAAGCTGTTCGATTGTCTGGTGGTGCAGGCTGTTGACATGCACACGCGTATTGCCAACAATATCTGCGAGCTGGCTGTCGGCGTCAATCTCGATCTCATGCAGCAGCAGGTCGCGTGGTTCTGTGGTCGCGTCGATGTCGTGGCGCAGGTCCGTCTCGATATGTGAGTGGATGTCCTGCGTTAGTGTGCCACCCATCGCCACATTGATGAGCTGCAGCCCACGACAGATGCCAAACAACGGCAGTCTGTCATCAAAGGCCCAGCGTGCCATCGTAATTTCGCCTTCGTCGCGCTGGGGGTTGGTACGTTTCACTGTTTCATGGCGTACCGCGCCGTAACGCTCAGGCTCGACATCCTCGCCACCGGGCAGCAACAGGCCATCCAGCCGGTCATAGACGGCACGCAGGTCGTCTTCTGGCAGCCAGGTAGGGACCAGCAACGGAATACCACCGGCTTCGTGGATCGCTTCGGAATTGCGTCCATAGGACACATCGTAGCGCCAGCCGGTGGTAGGGAAAACTCTTGTATAGGCGGAAATACCAATCAGTGGTTTAAGCATTGTCCGCCTGCCGGCCTAGCGGCGCTCTTTCAGACGTGCAGCCTTACCACGCAAATCGCGCAGGTAGTAAAGCTGTGCACGACGCACCTTAGCGCGGCGGGTGATTTCAATCTTCTCCACGCGCGGGCTGCGCAGCAAGAAGGTTCGTTCCACACCAACGCCATGGCTGGCGATACGGCGCACTGTAAAGTTGGCGTCATTGCCGCCCTTACGCAGGCGGATTATAACACCCTGGAAAACCTGGATTCGTTCGCGGTTGCCTTCAACGATACGCACGTGGACCTTAACGGTATCGCCCGCAGCGATAGCGGGATGGCCGCGATCTTCTGTCTCAAGGGACTTGAGGAGTTCGTTCACGACGGCGTCCTTCCATAAAATCAAAACGCCCCGGGGCGTTTTTGCTTCGCAGTTCAAGAGCGAGGATTATAGCATGAGGCTTCCCTCAGCGACAAGGCCGGAAGCGCAGCGCTGAGGGACTATGACCCTAAGCGACGTGCTATCCGCAGCAGGCCGATCTGTGTCTTTCCATCCTGTATCTCGCCCTGTTCGATCAGGTCCAGCGCCTGCGCGTATGGCATCCAGACCGGCTCGATGAACTCATCTTCATCGCCATCAAGCGGATCAAAGACCAGCGACTGCGCCAGAAACAGATGGATGAACTCGGTTGTGTAGCCAGGAGCCACGTACAGCCCACCTATCGCCTCTAGCTTCTCCGGTCGATAGCCGGTCTCCTCGCGAAGTTCACGGACAGCGGCGATATCTGGCGCTTCGGAATCTTCCAGGGTGCCTGCCGGCAGCTCGTAAAGAACGCGCTCCGCCGCAATGCGAAACTGCCGAACGAGCAGCACGCGCCGGTCAGGGTCAATGGCAACGATCGCCACCGCGCCCGGATGGTGCACCAGTTCGCGCTGGCTGCGCTCACCGTCAGGCAGTTGGACTTCGACGCGGTGAAGCTTGACCAGTTTGCCGTTGTATATTTCTTCTGATTTCAGAATCGATTCTTCCATGAGATGCTCGCTCATATTGTTGGGCAAAGACATAAAAAAGGGACGGTGCCTGACCGTCCCCCAGATTGCGAAGGTATGGGCTTACGATGACGGGATAACCAGTTCCCGGCCCATCAGGATGAAGTTGACGTTGGTAATGCCATTTGCGTTGGCGATACTCTGAACCGGGACGCCACAGCGCATGGAAATCGAGAACAGCGTATCGTACTGCTGCACGGTATATACGCCCGGGCACGTGGAAGTGCCTGGTCCCGGCGGATCTACCGGCGGTACAGGGGTCGTCACGATCGGCGGCGGCGTAACCCCCGTTGTACCACAACCACGAATGTTCAGAATCTGGCCTACACGAATGAGCTGAATGTTAGTAATGTTACTATCCGCAGCGATTGTGCTTACGGGTAGCCCATAACGCAGAGACAGACGGAAGAGATTTTCCCCGGGCTGTACCTGATGCTGGCAGGAATCGCCGCTTGGAGACACAGTAGGCTGGGGGTCGACAACGGGCACCGTACCCGTCGGCGTTGGTGTCGCCGTCGGCCCGAGGCCCTGCGCAGTAGCTGTTTGCGTCAGTGAAGAGGCATGTGTCTGCGTGATTTCTGCAATAATGGCTGTTGCTGTCAGCGACCACGTATCGTCCTGCGCCTGAGCCGTCAGGTCCTGGGCGATCGCAGTCCCTGCCGGGACGACATCCCCAATCGGCTGATCAAGGGCAGTGGTAGGGCTGGGCGTGGGCGTCTCGCTGGCAGCCTGCGCGACGACCTGGGGAGTTTCTTCATCTGTCGGGCTAGGTGTGAAGGTTGGCGTATCCGACGGTCGGCTTTCTGCCACAGCAATGCCCTGGACATCTTCGTCCACAGCCTGAAAGCATCCTGTTGCCAGGAGCATAATCAGCACAATCCCTACCAGGAGCTGCCATCTTATTGCCTGCATGCTCATCGCCCGCGTATCCTCCGGTTATGACGCTGCCAATCTGAACGCTGCCGGGCTGGCATCGCTGTGTTACATCGCTCTTGGTACCATTATACGACCTTTACCCACGTGGGCCAAAGAACATAGGCCAAAGATCACCCCTCAGGATGCATCAACGAGGGCGAATCGCACTTCGACCTCGGTGCCACGGCCTTCCTCGCTGGTAACACTGATTTCACCCCCGTAGAGGTGTACCAGCTCCAGGACGATGGCCAACCCAAGACCCATGCCCTGCTGCTCATAATAGCCGCGTTCAAACTGCGTATAGGCACCGATACGCTCGATCTGAGCGGTCGTCATCCCACGCCCCGCGTCAATGACACGGAGTGCGTAGCATCCGTCACGGCACATATGTGCCCTAACAAGAATCGGGCTACCTGGTTTTGAGAATTTCAGGGCGTTATTCACCAGTTCCTCGACCAGTTTGCCCATATCCTGATGGCTGAAGCGCACCAATGGTGCTGGCTCTAATTCTACGCTGACATCGCCCAGACGATCGACTTCGTCAGCGATGCGCTCCACCTGTTCGCGGATCACATGATGCGCGCTATCCAGCATCGCCATTTCGAATATGTGACGGTCTTTACCCTGCAGGCGCGCAACCTGCAAACGAGAATAATATATGTGATTTTCGACGACGCGATAGAGACGCATACCAGCCTGCTTGATATGCTGTGACCAGCTCTCAACCTGCTCAGGCGATAAGTGAGAGGCTTCCAGCATGAGCATATCCGCGAAGCCAATAATGGTGTTCAGGGGCGTGCGCAGTTCATGTGGCAGTGACGTAATAATTGTATCCCGCAGATCGTCCAGGCGCTTCTCAACCATGTTATCGATTTCGGCCTGGCGTTTCAGCCGCATCCGAATGCTGGTGAGCAGCTCATTCACCATGAAGGGCTTGGTAATGTAGTCATCGGCCCCGAGAGACATGCCATGTCGCAGATCACCGCGATTTGTCTTCGCTGTCAGGAAGATGAAGGGAATCATTGCGATTTCTTCATCCCCGCGCACCTGATCAAGGACTTCATAACCGTCCATACCGGGCATCATGATGTCACAGATAATCAGATCAGGACGCACCTGGCGCGCAAGTCGCACACCAGTCTCACCATCAGGGGCACCGACCGCATGGAACCCTTCCATCGCCAGCGTTTCGACGATGTCGTTACGCAGGTCATGAGAGTCATCAATAACCAGTATTCTGTCCATGCATTCAGCAGCCTAAGCCTATGAAATCGAAGATATTTACCTTTATTCTAATACAATACCGGCATAAACGAGAACCAAAATCGCAATCCCGGCCACAATTCTGTAAATACCAAAAGGAATGAAGTTGTTGTTCGCCACGTAACGCAGCAGCCAAGCGATCGACAGCCACGCCACGATCGCTGAAACAACCGCCCCAAGCCCGAGCAAAAACAGGTCATCCCCGCTCAACTGGTCCAGATTGCGGATCAGCGTGTACAGCGTCGCACCGCCCAGGGTCGGCAAAGCGAGATAAAACGAGAACTGCGTGGCTACTTTGCGATTCAACCCGCTGATCATCGCGCCAATAATTGACATGCCGGATCGAGACATACCCGGGAACAGCGCCAGTACCTGCCACAGACCAATGATCAGCGCCTGGCGCAGGGTGACATCTTCCAGGGTCTGCTCGGCGAGTTCAGGGCGCTCTGTATAGCGTGGCATGACGAAGCGCTCCACGATGAGAAACAGGATGCCGCCCAAAATCAGTGCGATTGCGACGACTGTCGGTGAGAACAATACTTCTGAGATGAAATCATCAAAGAGCAGGCCAAGTGAGGCAGCCGGGACGAATGCCACCATTACCCCCAACCACAGCTGACGCACCTTAACGTCGCTGGTGATGGTGCGTGCCTGTCGGAAAAGATCCGCCCAGTAAAACGCGATGACAGCCATCACCGCGCCAATTTGAATGAAAATCTCGAACACGCCCTCCAGCGAATCGCGCAGATCGAGGATGGATTCCGCTACGATGAGGTGCCCGGTCGAGGAGATAGGCAGGAATTCAGTAACCCCCTCGACGATACCCATGATGACAACTTTGACCCACTCTTCCACGTGGCATTCCTTTGCTGTTGGATCGTGCAACACGCACGAGATCAGTAATGAGTTGGCGTTACACGAAGGCGACGCAGGCTCACGCAGTCAGCCACTGGACGAGCGCGATACCTGCGGCAGCGCCCAGCAGACACAGCACATTCATCCCCAGGATATATACCAGCGCAGCGCCGAATCTGCCCTGCTCAAGCAGGCTTATACTCTCGACCGAGTACGTGGAAAACGTCGTGTAAGCACCGAAAAAGCCCGTGGCAATCATGAGGCGCGCGGGCTGTGATACCTGCAGTTGACCAGCGGCCAGCGACAAAAACACGGCCAGGAGGAATGATCCAGTCACGTTGACGAAGGCGGTACCCAGAGGCAGACTCCACCCGAGCGCGGTGGACGTGTACCGCGTTAAAGCGCCAGCGATCCAATAACGTGTGATCGCACCGAAAAAGCCCCCTACTCCGACGTATAACAGCATTCCAGGCCGTCCCTTGCTCAACGTGCCCGACTGACTTCGTCACGCCGGACCACGTCAGGTCGCAATAAACCTCAAGGTCGCCAGACATCATAGCCGTGGGCCCGGATGATGTCAACGTCCCGGCCTGCAACCCATACAACATCCATACACACGAAATGTACATCAGATGCACACGCCCAAATGGTCGGCGCTTACGTTATGATAGGCGCGACTACCGCCAGGCATCAGACAGGACGCAGCATGCAGGTCTATCGCCGTTTGCTGGGCGACAACCCAGAATTCACGAAGCTATGGTTAGCGCAGGTCATCAGCCTGACAGGCGACTGGTTCAATACTGTTGTTCTCTCTGCGCTGGTTGCCCAGTTCACGAGTGGCAGCGGTCTTGCGGTCAGTATTTTTCTGATGGCGCGATTCCTGCCGCCACTGCTCGTCAGCCCATTCGCTGGCGTGCTTGTTGATCGCTTCAACCGTAAGCAGCTCCTGATCTGGAGTAATCTGCTGCGCGCCTTGATTGTTCCGCTGTTCCTGCTGGCAACTGAGCCAGAGCACCTATGGATCATCTATGCGGTGACCATCGCGCAGTTCACGCTATCGGCCATTTTTGAACCAGGCCAATCCGCCATCATCCCGGCGCTTGTAAGGCCGCAGCAACTGGTCGAAGCAAACACACTGGTCAGCGTGACGTGGTCGGTCATGCTGGCACTCGGAGCTGTGCTGGGAGGCGCGTTCGCCTTCGCATTCGGTACGGAAGCCGCCCTGGTGGCGGATGCAGTTACCTTCGCCGTTGCAGCAGCGCTCATCGCCTGGATCGCCTACGACCCGGCATTAGGCCGCAAGCTCCAGAAAGCGGTGCAGCCGGATGTTCCCGCCGAGGAAGAAGATACGAGCTTCTGGGAAGGCATCCGCTACGTGCTGCGTACACCCCAGATGGCGGCAGCCTTGTTCGTCAAATTTGGTCAGAGCATCGGCAACGTCGATACGCTGATGACAATCTTCGCCACGCAGGTCTTCGTCCTGGGCAGCAATGGCGAACTCTCGCTGGGGCTGATGTTCAGCGCGTTTGGTGTGGGTGCGTTCATCGGCCCCATGCTGACCAACCGAATCAACGACGGCAGTGTCCGCCGGATGCGCCGCCTGATCGCGCTCGGGTTCGCGGCAATTGTCGTTGGCTGGTTCTTGTGGGGGTTCACGTCCGTATTCTGGCTGGCGTGTCTGGCGATTCTGGTGCGCGGGCTTGGTGGCTCCATTAACTGGACGTACAGCGTCATCATCATTCAGAAGACAGCCCCCGATGCCAAACTAGGGCGCATGTTCGCATTGGACATGGCGGGCTTCCAGCTGGCGACCATTGTCAGCACGCTAATACACGGCTGGCTCATCGATCAGGTAGCGCTTGATGATTTGCACTGGATCGTCCTGGGTACGGGCGTGGTTGCGGTGGTGCCTCTGCTCATCTGGCTATGGATCGTACAATCCCTGGAACAGCGCGAGGAACCCGCAGCAGCAGTCACCGGTGACTGAGAGTTCACTGGAAATGCAAACGGGCCGACACACATGCCGGCCCGCTGTAATCACGTTACGTTGGCTTTAGTGACCGAAGTTGTAGTTCTGCTGAACTTCGGCAGCGCTCAGCGCACGGTTGTAAACCGCCACGAGATAGAATGTGCCCTGCCAGGGACGTTCACCTGATAGTTCGTTCGCCAGAGCGAAACGGTAGTCGCTGTCCCAGTGTCTTGCATTACCGTCGATAGCGTCAATGTTGGTGGTTTGCTGAACGCCATCCACGTAAATGTAGACATTCCCGCTGGCATCTCTTGTGAAGACTACATGCTGCACAGCAGTACGTACGGGGTCAGTAGTGGTCAGAAGTTCCTGCTGGGTACCATTATTATCCCGATTGTTTCGACGGAATCTGACTTCGTACTCCGTAGAGTCTTGCCCCATGGTGAAGTTACGGTTTGACGTGTTATGCGAGAGCGTTGCAATACGTGCAGGCCCCTTCTGGGAAGTATTAGCCGGAGTTACCCAGGCCTCAATCGTGATAGCACCACCGGAATTGCCCACAGCTTCGTAAACCTTCGTCCCTGGTCCAGTGCTTGCAATGATCACATTACCTGTCACCTGAAGGTTACCGGCTCCCCAGACAACTCGATTGGTGTTGTTGATCTGCAGATTCAAGGCTGTACCGACGCCACTGGTATCGTTGACCCAGCTGCCATTGCCTTCGTTGAAGTCATAGAGAACAAGCAGGTTACTGGTAACGCGCGGGTCAATCGTGGCCTCCTCAACGCGGACATGAAACGTGAGCGTAGTAGGCTCATTGACGCCATCTTCCGCACGAAGTGTGACCGGGTACGGCGTATCGGATGAATGACCACGTTGAGGGGCGATCGTCACTGTGCCTGCACGCGAGGTCGTCGCTGTGTAACTGACGAAATCATTCTCGGTTACGGTCAGCGTAACTTCATCGCCATCGGCATCAGAAGCGGATACATCAAGCGTCAGCGAATCGTACTCAGTCACCGTCTGGTCACTGACAGGCTCAATGACTGGCGGTCGGTTTCCGGCTTCCACCGTGAGCTGGAAGCTCTGGCTATCGGAATCCGTGCCATCCGTCACCAGGGCCGTAACCGACGGATAGAGGCCCGCACTGCCCGCTTCCGGCGCGATGACCATTTCAGCGCTGGTATCGTCTATCGCAGTCACAGTGATGAATCCGTAGCTATCCTGCACGTTGAAAGTCAGCGGGTCGTTGTCAGAGTCAATAGCGGTCAGCGTCAGTGTGAGCGTTTCGCCTTCCGTCACCGTCTGGGTGACGATCGGGTCAAGCACGGGCGCGCTGTTCGCGGGATCGCCACCAGGCAGTAAGCCACCATCACCAGGGTCGGTGCCATCACCGGGATCAGTGCCGTCGCCGGGATCAGTGCCATCGCCAGGATCAGTGCCATCGCCAGGATCAGTGCCACCGCCAGGATCAGTGCCATCGCCGGGATCAGTGCCATCGCCGGGATCAGTGCCATCGCCGGGATCAGTGCCGTCACCGGGATCAGTGCCGTCGCCGGGATCGGTGCCGTCGCCAGGGTCCGTACCATCACCACTTTGGGACATCATGTGCGTCAGCGAAACAGACAGTACATTCGTGGTGCCAAGTTCCGTATGACGGGAAGCTATGGCCGCATCCGGTGGCGAGCCAGAATCAATGGCATTACACAGGTCCGCGTTGGCAAAGGCTGCATTGAAGCGATTACTGCCACCATCGTAGATGAGGGCGTACTCCGTATCGGTGCCGCCCTGATCCACCACCAGCGATAACGAGACCTCAGTGCCACAGCTCGTCAGTGCTTCATAGGCGAACTGATCGCCAACGCAGACCGGCAGCGAACTCACAATGCGCTCCATAACGGTGCAATCACATTGTTGCCCGTTCGATTCCAGGCTGCAGATCACAGAATCAAAAGTCTCGGAGACTGTGTCACCAACCTGGGAGATCGTAACGATGCTGACAACAGAAACAAGGACAAGGATCAGACCATACTCTACCAGACCCTGGCCCTCTGCGCTTTGATGCAGGTTCGACAAGCGCTCCCTGAGTTGCGCCAGTCTCCTTCGTGCTGCTATGATGACTGACATGATTACTTCCCCACGATTATGATTCCATTGCAAAAGCCACTCAGTGCGTCCGCTCTTTGGAGTCCAGATAAAGGATGAAAGGACATCTCAACTCGTCGACTGACTGGCTGTAAAACTCGATTCAATCATGCTGGCCGTCAATGGCGAGACAGCATGCGGGTAGATCAACACAAAATTCGACGTTGCCTGCACATGCGACGTCTGTTCAAAAACCTCGATGCGCCCTGCATCGTCGATCAGGTCAGCAATGCGCTCATAGACGAAGACCAGGACTTCATGAGATGCCTGATCGCTATCGGTGACCGTAAGCCGGAAGACCTGCTTATTGTTGGCCTGAGTCTCTTCGATGTACGTGATGGTGACGCCATGCACCGCCATTTGGCGCAGGAAGCCATCCACGCTTGTGACCACTGCGGGCACAGGGGTTGGCTGCACTTCCGCAACTTGCGGCAGAGGGTCGGGCAGCAGTGCAATGGTCAGCGCACTCAGGCCCACAATCGTGCTCAGAAGCACAGTCAGGAACACGCCCATCTGCAGGAAGCGCGGCAGATTACGCAGCACCACAACGCGATCGCTGGCTTCGTACACGCTGTCCTGGATCTCCTGCCAGATCGTGCGTGTCGCCGCCTGACGCTTCTTACCCATCTGATCGAGCTTACGCTGAGATGCGGTGTGATTCGGATCGATCAGGAGCGCCCGATTCAGGCAGCGGACGATCGATTCAGGGTCAGTGCTCATCTGGGCGGCCATGTACCAGGCATCGGCGCTGGGTGCCTGCGCTAGTAAATCTTTAAGCAGGGTACGCGCTTCACGTTCGTCACCCTGTTTGATTGCCACTTGTACCTCGACTAAGCTCGTCATCATCGCTCCCGTTGATCCTGCGCTTGACTTATCAGAGCGTAAAATCTTATGCTATGTTACTTTATAGTCATTTTAGCGTTGAGATGCCCTCCAAACAATAAAGGTTGAACAATCCTTACGAACTCGAACAATTTCGCAACATTACACAATAAACAAATATGACTTGCAATAGTCAGTTTCAGAATTGAGCCACACATCGAGAATCAAAAAGGCGACCCGCAGGTCGCCTTGATGTGTGAGTCAGACGTCAGTTGTCAGTTTACGCGAACTTCTTCCTGGTTCGGTTCATAAGGTCGTGCATCGGGGTAAAGACGTATGAAGCGCGCCGCCAGCGAGAAGAACAACCAACTGTAAGCCACGATAGCTGCCGAGATGAGTATCTCGATACCGTTTGGCACGTAAGTGTTGACTGGTAATGTAGCGACACCCGGCGTGTAGTCCAGCGGGACGACAAAACCAGAGAGCGTCATATTCCAGCGGTTGATTACCAGACCAATGATAACCATCAGCGCAGCAACCATGATATTGCGTGGATTGCGGCGCAGCCTGCTCCACAGCATCACGATGGCGGGCACCAGCGCACCGAACAGCACTTCACCAAACCAGAACGTATAATTATACGGTGTGTTAGCTCGCAGGATTTCAAGTCCGATCTGCTGCTCCGGCACCTGGCTGTAGTAGTTGGTCGCGGCCCAGCTCCAGAGTTTGAGATAGAGATACGCCAGTAATGCGAAGCCAACCAGCCGCGCCACGCCTGCCAGAACATCCGGCGGGACGAGCTGCTTACGCGTCAGCATACTCGTCAGCAAGGTGATGAACAGCGTCATCGCAGCGCCGCCCGCAATCGCGGAGAGAATGAACAGCACCGGCGCAGTCGGCGAGTACCATACCGGACGGGCAGTCAGAATACCGTAAGTCGCACCCAGTGAAGACTGATGCAGCAGCGAAAGGCCCATACCCAGCAGCGCCACGACCGGCATCAGACGGTGCAAAAAATGACTGAATTTGACGAGGAAACCAATGCGCTTCAGCGGCGTACTCTCGACGATGACCGGTAGCAGCTCGATCGCAAGTACCGTCGAGTACAGCATGACGCACATCGTGATTTCCCAGAGCACGGAATGGACATTCCAGTACAACAGTGGGTGATAGAAACGATCAGGACGGCCAATATCCAGGAACAGGGCCATCATCGCCGAGGAGTACCCCAGGAGGCCGACCAGCACCGCAGCGCGGGCGATCGCCTCATAGCGATGCATACCAAAGATGTAGACCGCCGCTGAGAGCGTGAAAGCTCCCGCCCCAAGCGCGATCGCCGAGAGGTCTACAGTGATCCAAAGACCCCACGGCAGCTCGTCAGTGAGGTTTGTTACGGCGAGTCCGTTGGCCAGTACGTAGATGCCAGCAATGACCCCCGCACCAAAAACAGAAGCGAGCAGCAAAATCCACAGCCAGTACCACAGGCCGTAGCGGCGCTGCGTCGGGGCGAGCGGCGTTACTGTTGTACCCATTGTGATCTCGCTCATAGAACCATCCCCTCCGCCGGAATGTAGTAGACGCTTGGTTCTGCTCCCAGGTCTTCGCGCAGCCGTAAAGTCGGCGTTGTGGAGACGATCTGAGAAACAGTGCTGTTCGGGTCGTTCAGGTTGCCAAAGTAACGCGCAGTTACCGGACATATGTTGACACAAGCGGGGGTCGCCGCTGCATCAACGCCGGGCATCAGGCCTTTTGCCATGCCGCCGTCAATGCGGTGAATGCAGAACGTGCACTTCTCGACCACACCACGCACACGACGCGGCACCTCAGGCCGACCAAATTCCGGCACGACGGGGTTTTCATCCGTACGATCTTCCCAGTTGAAGACACGGGCCCCGTAGGGACAGGCCGTCTGGCAGTACCGGCAACCGATGCAGATATCATAATCCATAACAACCAAACCGTCATCACGGTTGTAAGTCGCGTAAACGGGGCACACCGATACACATGGCGCATTGACGCAGTGCAGGCACGGCCGCGTTAGATGAAACGTATTGCCAAGCTCCGTCTGATCCTCTATGCGGATATTCCAGCGCATGTCTTCGCGCGTGTCGTTAATCGCCTGGCAGGCGTACACGCAGTAATCGCAGCCGACACACTTGCTCAGGTCAATGACCATCGCCCAGTGATACGTCCCGGCTCCGTACCCGCTCGGATAGACATTGTCTGAAAACTGGGGCGCCAGCAGGTTCTCCAGCGGATCGGCCAGCAGCGAGGCTAACACGATCGAGGCACCCGACCCAAGCAGCAGGGTCATGAACTCGCGCCGGTTCAGGATTGTAGTGTTTGCGTTGGAGGTCGGCGGTGTTGCCGCCGACTCCTCGACCGTTTCCGGTGTATTGTCTTGGGGAGTTGGTTGCTTGTGTTCGGTCATGTTAGGCCCCTCTCACCTCAGACATTCTATGCAGATCGACGGTTCGAGCGCGTCACGAAGACAATCGTGAAAGTCGCACCCAGGCCCAGACCAACCAGCAACCCCTGAATGATAAACATCAGGTTATCTTCAGCAGGGTCAGCCGGTGCTTCAACAGGGTCAGCCGGTGCTTCAGCAGGGTCGGCCGGAGCTTCAGCAGGGTCGGCCGGTGCTTCAGCAGGATCGGCCGGTGCTTCCGTAACGACCTCCGCTTGTTCTGTCTCGCCATCCGGGGAGGCTTCGACTTCTACGCCATCCCTACTAGCGACCAGCTGGGTCCACTCACCCGTTGCTACCATGTCTTCATGACAGGTCGTGCAGGGCCTTGCGTCCAGCTCCATCGTGTGACCGGTGCTGCGCATATCGAAGGCGACCAGTTGGGTGTCGACGTCTTCAGTATACATGTGGCAATCAGCACAGGCGACTTCGCTGCGGTCGTTGATATGCGTCTCATGAATGAAGACAGGTTCCATGTCTGCATGGCAGTTCAGACAGAGTTCTGTGGATGTTGTGCCCACGCGCAGTGTCTGCGCATGATAGCTGTGGCAGGCTGCGCAGCCCTGCGGTCCAATGTCTGCATGGGGGCTCATCTGCCATTCGTCCAGCGTCGTCTCGTGGCAATCGCCACAGACACCAGCGACCAGTTCCGGATGATTCTCAGCCGATTGGATGTGGTGCGCGCCGTGGCAGTCAGTACAGACGGCCGCCCCGATATTGCCATCGGCGATGGCCATCGCGTGCAGCCCCTGTGATAGTTCCTCGCCCTGGGTCACGTGACACTGTGTACACAACTCGACCTTATCAAGCGTGTAGAGCCGCCCGCTTACCGGTTCCGGCTGATTATGCGGGAAGGCATCTTCCCCATGGCAGTCGATACAGCCAAGACCAGGGCGATCACCTTTCGGGCCGTGCACGGATGCGACGATCATCTCCGGGTTCACGTAAAGGTTCAGGACTTCCCCATCAGCCAGGCGCACCGTTCGCAGCGGCTGATTATGACAGATAACGCAGTAACCGTTATCGCCGGTCGGTTCAAGAGCATAGACGACATCTGGTTCGAGTGTCGCAACAACCAGGCCGCGATAACTCTCTTCCTCTTGGGTTTCTTCAGCTTCTTCGCCGGTTTCTTCCGCGGCTTCTTCAACCACAGCCTCTTCAGTGACTGGCGGTTCTTCCGTTTCAGCTTCCTGGGCCAGTGCTGTAGCGGCACTGATCAGCAGTACCCCAATCAGCAGCAAAGTCATTGCGCCGTAGGGCTTCAGCCAACTCATTATGCCTGTCCGCATCTTAATGCCCCCTATTGTTGTGCAGTGGACGCCAGACCAAGCTGAACCTCAGCCGCATCCAGCAGTTCATCAGTGTATGCATAATTGTGAATACCCAGGCTGCCTTCGCTCTCGACAATATCCAGGGCCAGCACGACCCAGGTCGGCGTATCCTCGGTAACGGCGGCACGTGCTGCTTCCAGACGACGGAGTGTATCTGACTGAATGTCATCGATCAGGGTCTGTAGCTGCGCACTGTCGAGGATATCGCTGTGGCAGGCGGTACAGCCATCTTCGATGGCGTCAATATCGATAGCATCTTCCGGCAGGATCACGCTCTGCGTGTGGCTGCTACGTGGGCCGGCCTCCGTCGGCACGGACTGCATATGACAGGTCGCGCAATCGGGGCCGTTTTCGGCCACGAAGTGACCACTAGGCAAACCGTCAATACCTGCCAGTAACGGCAGACCCTCGAAAACCTGGCGGATCGGATAGTGCACGCCGTCCGTCGGGTCAGGATCAGTATGGCAACTGACACACAGGTCATAGGCTGGCTGCGGCAGGTAGAAATCTTCAGTGGTCTCGCTATGCGGGCTGTGGCAGCTGGCGCAGGTAACGCCAAAATGTGCGAGCTCGTCGCTGCTGAAGGCAGTTACATCTTCGAAGATGTCTTCATCTGATGTGACGTATTCCGTGACCGCTGTCGGGATCAGTTGGCGCAGCAGCGCATCAGCACGACGCGGATCAACACCAGCGTCGGCGAAGGCCGTATTCAGCGCTGGGATGACCTGGATTAGAATCGGATCGTCATCATCGATACGAACATCGAGGCGGTCACCGAGTACTTCGAGCAGGTCATCTTCCTCACCGACGCTGACATCCAGCAGGCCAAGCGCCTCGACAAGCACTGGTTCGTAACCCCAGCCCTCTTCCGGCTCTGCCAGCGACATGCCAGCCAGTACGCGCTGGGCATCCAGCGGGATGAAGATGTCATCGTCATCCGCCTCGAGGAAAGCACGCTCCACCTGATCGAAGACGACGCTGTGGCAGGTCAGGCACTCCACGCCGAAGCGTTCAACAGCCGTTGCATCGACCAGCGCCCCTGGATGGCCGCTCAGCAGACCTTCGTTATACTGCATCATTGAAATCGCAGCATGGCCCGTTGGCCACCAGTGATCCGGATCATCAGGCGGTACTAACTGATACCCACCTTCAGTGATCAGCTGCTGCCCCGGCAGATACCCCTGCGGGAAGGGATGCGAGCCATCCGCCATTTGTCCGGCGTTGTGGCACTGACCGCAGACCTGCGCATCCTGTCCACTGTTGATGCTGTTGGCAATTTCTAGACGCTCGCTGTCACTGATGCGTCCACCGGCAGCGTCTGCGACTTCGATATGCTCCCAGCCTGGGCCATGACACGCTTCGCACTGGACGCCATCATCTGTCCACGTCTCCAGCCGGAGGTCCAGATTCGTAACGTGGCAGTAGGCGCAGTTGTCCATGAAGTCATAGGCAGCATCCGGCCAGCTTTCCGCACGGGTATAGGCCCGCCATTCGCCGGTCGTGGTATCCCACTCGGCAGGCAGGACGTAGTACTCGCCTGGGCCAGCCTCGAAGACATAACGTTGAACATAACGCCCCGTACCGATGACATAAGTAATGTTCTCCGCAGTGAAGGGCTGGGCCTCATCCTGGCCTGGCAGCGTCACCGTGCGAACATCCTCGCCTGTACTGAAATCAGCGAGTATTGCGTTTTCTTCGCGGCGCGGGTCTTGTAATGCGAGCGCGTGGGGTGTCTCCGCATGGAGACGCGCCACATTGCCGTGGCAGCCCTGACATTCACGCGCTCCGGCGTATTCCGGTGAACCATCTTGAGCGTAAGAAAAGGCTCTGGCGTCGAAGAGTAACAGAACGCCCATCAGGATGAGCATTCCCCCCGTTGCAAACAACGAAAGGGTGGTGGTGCGGCGCATTGTGGTCACTTTCTCGCAATGAATAACGCATAAAAGCTGCGCTGCAGCGCAGAGTTTCCCTCTTTCTTCACAATAGTAATGGGAATAAAAAGAATTTGTGCAATATTGCACAAAAAACGTGCGGAATGACTTTAGGCCAAATTACGAATGTCATGGAGTCAGGAAGCCGGGCAGGCATAGGCTTGTAGAGAGGAACTTAGAGATACTCCGTGAGCGCGCGCTGCGGACGATTTTTCGCGTTGTCCGTGTTACGCGCTGTTATGGAAAACATTGCTACTAAGGGAGTTTACACAACAATGAAGCGTATTCTCATTGCATGGCTGATCCTGAGTGTACTGCTGTTTAGTGTCAGTGTTACACTCGCCAGCCAGCCGCCCCTGCCACCGAGCCAGAGCGGCGCGCCAACGCCACCAGAAGGTGCGGAATATGTCGGCACTGAAACGTGTTTTCAGTGTCATAGCGAGCACTATCGTGATTGGTCGGATACACTGCACGCTTCCATGATTCAGTCGACGAGTGTGCCTGGGGCTGTGCTCGCCGATTTCAGCGTCGGCGACGAAGCCCGCACGCTGGAAGATGGCAGCACCTACACGCTCGAGGATGTCGTCTACACGATGGGCAGTAAGTACCGTCAGCGTTACATCGCAGCGACTGAAGACGGCGGCTTCGTGGTGCTCCCGGGCCAGTGGTTGACAGAATCGCAGCAGTGGGTCGAGTATGCCTCAGCAGATTGGTTGAAGGACTGTGTCGGATGCCACGTCACCGGCTGGGACCTGGCCACCAACGAGTTTTCTGAAGTCAGCATTGGCTGCGAAGCCTGCCACGGAGCAGGCAGTGTCCACGTCGAAGCCGCCCGTGCGCTGCCGGAGGGTGTTGCTACCGCCGGGCCAGAAGTCCAGCAGGTGCGGCAGTCCATCGTCAGCACCGTTGATGCCGCCGTCTGCGGCGCTTGCCACACGCGCGGCACAAGCCCGGATGGCGAGCACGGCTACCCTGTCGGCTATGTGGTCGGCGGTCCTCTGGATGAAACGATGTTCATCCCGGTTACGCCCGTCACCACAGAAGAAGGCGAAGAAGAGAGCGAAGAAGAAGTCGTAGATCCGTACTTCTGGCCTGATGGCACAGAGAAGATGCATCGCCAGTCCTATCTGGCGTGGCTTGATTCCGCGCATGGTAATGCCCTCTCGACGATCCAGGACAGCGATCACGGGGCGGAATACTGCCTGCGCTGCCACAGCACCGACTACATCAATCAGGATAACGTCTTCCCTGAAGATACCGTCACACTGGAAAACGCTCAGTTCAGCCTGACTTGTGTCACCTGCCACGATCCGCACGGCGCATCCTACCCGGTTGATCAGCTACAGCGCGAGTCGTATGAACTGTGCGCGGATTGCCACCAGGGAACCGATGATGGCGGCCGTCCGGTTATGGTCGGCGGCGAAATCCATCACGCGATGCGCGAGATGTTCGAGGGCGTGTCCTTCCTCGGCATCGGGCCGACACCCAGCCGTCACTTCTCTAACGAGAGCTACGGGCCGATCTGCGCATCCTGCCATATGGTCGGCACCGCACAGAGCGCTAACGTCGGCGACATCGGCACACACACCTTCAATATCATTCTGCCAACCCAAAACGCAGAGGGTCAGCCGGATAGCTGCACGGGCTGCCATAACCTCGAGCATGATGATCTTGCGCCGGAGGACCTGTTCTTCTACGTGCAGATCACACAGGAAGACACTCGCGAGCGCTGGCAAATCCTGACTGAGGACCTGGCCGCTATCAACGAAGCAGGCGACTGGGACCCCGAAGCTGAAGAAAAACCCAACGCGCAGCGCCTGGCAGAACGCGTACACACGCTGCTGAGCTTCATCAGATCCGATGGTAGCTGGGGCGTCCATAATGCGCGCTACACCGATCAGATTCTCCGTGAAGCCGAAGATCTCGTTGACGAACTGCGCGACGAGCTGGAACTGACCGGCGCGACAGAGACTGAATAGCCACTGAAGCAACAGATACAGGCGATAGTGCAAAAGCGGGATGGGGCGTTCCCCATCCCGCTTTTGCTGCATCCGCACATGATCGACATCGCCTGCACATCCCTGTGCGCAGTGGTGGTTAGTCCCCCCTGATCCGATTATAATCGTTGCATTATAGACGCTACCTTCTGCGGGCCATGCATACCCGCGTTCAGCCGGATCAGCCTTAGGAGAACCGAGGAAAATGTCGATTCAGAGAGACGATAGCGGTCGCTTCAACATCAACACGCCCCTGATGGCAGAATCCCTGATGGATAAATCGCTACTGGCACAGACGGCCAGCGGCGAAGTATTCCGGCCTCTGCCCCAATTGAACGTCTTGAAGCTCGGTGGCCAGAGCATTATTGATCGCGGACGCGCTGTCGTCATGCCGTTGATTGAAGAAATCGTTGAACTCCGCCCGGAGTATCCCCTGCTGGTGATGACGGGTGGTGGTACACGCAGCCGTCATGCCTATACCATCGGCATGGACCTGGGCATGCCGACTGGCGTGCTGGCCCGGCTGGGCGGCGCGATCAGCGAGCAGAACGCGCTCATGCTGTCAATTCTGATGGCACCCTATGGTGGCGTGAAGATTTCTCATGAAGATGCCGTCAAGTTACCTGGCTACCTGACACTCGGCGCTATCCCGGTGATGCCGGCTATGCCACCCTACAACCTATGGGAAGAGCCACCGGTCCTGGGCACAATCCCCGACCGCCGCACTGACTTCGGCACTTATGTTCTTGCAGAAGTCCTCGGGGCGAAGCGCTGTATCCTGGTTAAGGATGAAGAAGGTCTTTATACGGCCGACCCGAAGAAAGTCCCCAACGCAGAATTCATCCCGGAAATCAGCGTTGCTGAACTGCTCGAACGCGATCTGAATGACCTCGCGGTGGAGCGCACTATGCTGGAAGCGATGAAGAATGCGCGCAGCGTCAAAGAGGTCATGATCATTAACGGGCGCGTCCGTGGCAATCTGCGCAAAGCGCTTGAAGGCGAAAAGATCGGCACGCGCATTTACGTCTAAGCAACCATCATGAGTTGGCACAGCGTCAACCGGACGGCACCTGACTATCGCACATCGACTTAAATCCTTGAGGAGACGCCCTATGCGCCTGACAAAAAGCTGTCCTGTAACGCCCCAACCCAATGAAAAAGGCGAACTGCGCTTCAGTGGGCCTCATGGCGAAGCCTATCGCATCGCCGTGCTGGAGCATGACATGATCCGGGTGCAGGTCTGGCCGGACGGCACACCGCGACTTGACCGCACCTGGATGGTTGTGGACCGTGAAGGCAGCATGCCCCGCGAAGGCCGCCCACGCGACGATCTCAGCCCGTTCAGTCAGCCGGAATACACGAAGACGCAGACGGACACTGGCATCACCTTACGTACGGATCACCTGCAGGTGGAGGTCAATCTGGACGACTTCAGCCTGCTGTGGCGTACCGCTGAAGGAAGCATCTTCGCCAGTGATACGCGCCATCGGGCCTATCCCTATGACCGGGCCGGGCGTAGCGTGTTTCATTATATGGCGAGGCGTGAGGACGAACACTACTACGGCTTCGGCGAGCGCTCCGGTGACCTGGATAAGTATGGGCGACGCCTGCGCATGGTCAACCTGGATTCCCTGGGCTACAGTGCCCGCACTGGCGACCCACTGTACAAACACTTCCCATTTTACATCACCTACATACCCAGCCAGCAGATCGCATACGGCCTGTTCTATGACAACCTGGCCTCCTGCGCATTCGACCTGGGCAGCGAGATCAGCGCCTATCATGGCTTCTATCGCTACTATCATGCCGAAGATGGCGACATCGACTACACGCTGATCTACGGGCCAACCATCCCGGAAGTGGTCGCGAAGTTCAGTCAGTTAACGGGACGTCCGCTGCTGCCGCCGCGCTGGTCACTCGGCTACCTCGGTTCCACAATGACCTATACCGACGCAGTCGATGCGGATCGACAACTGCGGCAGTTCGTAGATTTGTGCCAACAGCATAATATCCCCTGCGACCTGTTCCATCTTTCTTCCGGTTACACGACGGGTGAAGAAGACGGGCTGCGCTACGTCTTCAACTGGAACACGAAAAAAGTTCCCGATCCGGCCGAGATGGTCGACTATTTCGGGCAGGCTGGCATTCATCTCAGCGCCAACATCAAGCCCTATTTCCTGACCTCGCACCCCCACTACGCAGAGCTGCGGGCACAGGGCGCATTCATCCACGCTGCCGACGCAGACGCGCCGGAACATATCCGACTGTGGAGCGGCGGTGCGTTCGAGACGCATCAGGGCGCTTATCTGGATTTCACCAATCCGTCGAGCTATGACTGGTGGAAAACAAAAGTCAAGCAGCAGTTGCTCGACTATGGCATCGTCTCAACCTGGAACGATAATAACGAATTTGAGATCTGGGACGACGAAGCACACTGTCACGGCTTCGGCCAGTCGATACGCATCGCGCTGGCGCGGCCTTTGCAGACGCTGTTGATGACGATGGCCTCGTATGAAGCTCAGCGCGAACATGCGCCAGATCAGCGGCCCTTCGTCCTCTGTCGCTCCGGCCTACCGGGTATCCAGCGCTATGCCCAGACCTGGTCAGGCGACAACGACACGTCCTGGGAGACATTGCGTTACAATATCCCCATGGGCCTCGGCATGAGCCTCTCCGGTGCGCCCAATACGGGTCATGACGTTGGCGGGTTCTTCGGCCCGCGCCCGGAGCCAGAGCTGTTCATCCGCTGGGTGCAGAATGGTGTTTTCCACCCGCGTTTCACGATCCACTCCTACAACACTGACGGCACCGTCAATGAACCATGGATGTATCCTGAGATACTCCCCATCGTTCGCGAGTGGATCCACTTCCGCTATCGTCTGATTCCGCTGCTGTATACGCTGCTGTTCCGCGCTGCGCAAACCGGCGAACCGATCATCCGGCCGCTGGTGTACCACTTCCCGGATGACCCACGCTGTCACACCGAGTCGTTTGACTTCCTGCTAGGCGACTCGCTGCTGGTGGCTTCTGTCCTTGAACCGGGTGCGCGCACCCGCCGCGTATACCTGCCGGCGGGCGTTGACTGGCTGGATTTCTACACCGGCACGTACTATCACGGCGGCCAGGAAATCGACATAGACGCACCAATCGAGCGCATACCGCTGCTGGTACGGGCGGGCGGGATTATCCCTATGGGGCGAGTTATGCAGCATGTCGGTGCGCAGCCCGACGACCTGCGGGAGGCATTCCTGTTCCCTGGCGAAACAGGCCAGACGCGCTTTACCTGGGTCGAGGACGATGGTGTAAGCATGGCTTATCAAAACGGCGAGTTCACGACGGTTACAGTCCTGCTGGATGCAGACCCGGACGCCATCCGCGTACAGGTGAGCCGGAAGGGCGATTATGAACTATCGTTTGATCGGCTTCATCTGGTACTGCCACCGGGCGAAACGCGCCCGCTCTACGCACCGAACCTCGGCCCAGAAACTATTCGCGAAGATGGCCGCCGCGCATTTGTACTTTCCCTGTAGCCCGATAAGAGAGCGCGATCAATATGTCTGCTGAACGCAACATCGCCCGATATCCTCTCGCGGAAGACGGCAGCATCCGTAACTGGCTGGCAAGTGGCCCCGTTTTCACGCTTATCGACCATTTAGCGGATCACGTCGTGGATAGCGGAACGCCCTTTAAAAAAAGCGGTCGCTGGATCCTCAACTTCTGGGCTTACCATCCTGATTCAATCAAACTGAAGCGGGCACTGTATCACAGCAAGCCTAGCCCAGGCTGGCAGCCAGAAGAGCCGCCTGCTCTCGGCGCTCTCGCGTTGGGCGACAGCCGCTGGCAGTATCGGGTGGCAGAAGACGACGCCATGATCGACTTCAGTCACTTCAACTTCGCACCGGCGCGCATGCAGGCCGCTATCTGCGCGGAACTACACAGCGACCGGGCTGTGACCCTCACCGCGCAGGTATTGACTATCGGCCCATTCCGGCTGTGGCTGAACAACGAGGTCATCCGCGACGACAACGACGTGCTGAGCTATGTCGCGCCAATGACGGTTCCAGTCCGTATGACCCTCAAAGCGGGGGTCAATCAGCTGCTGCTGCATGGGACGATGTTCGGCTGGCGCGAAGCGCGCCTCGCGCTCGGCCTGAGGATTATCGATGATGCGCAGGACATTCAGGTCGGGATTCCACTCGGCGAGTTCAACGCGCAAACATGGCGCGAAACTGAAGCCAGGCTGGCCCAGATCGTACTGCCGCCTTACGCCATCACCGAACTCCCGGGCCAGGTCACACTCCCTGCGGATGCGTCGGGTTCGCTCGAGATCGAACTGCACGCGACGATCCCGGTAACAGGCAGCCCCTGGGCCAGATTCGGTCAACTGCAACTGCCGGATGGGCACACGCAAGCCACGCTCACACCGGGTGACAGCGCGCCGCTCCCACTTACGAATGAGGTCGTCGCGGCGATGGCCCGTATGCCGGGCGAAAACAGCCTCACGCTGACGATACGCCCGAAGAATGGCCTGCCACTCATGCGTCAAACGAAGGTCTGGGCGAGCAGCCGAACTTACAGTAATCAGCCATATGGCGACTACGACAGCCGCCGACAGGAAGCGCTGCATCATCTGGCGGACATGCCCTACGACGTGCTGGCAGCCATGGCCGCCGTTGAGGCAGGCCGCGCCACGCACATCGACAGTGGCGCTATCGACATCGCGCTGAGTTTCCTGCGTAACCGCCATGACTGCGCGGATTTCTACGCAGTCGCTCTGCTGACTCTGCTTTATCGCTCCTCGGATCAAACCGCACTGCGCTCAGACGATCAACAGCGCATCACAGATACATTCCTGAATTTCAAGTTCTGGATTGATGAGCCTGGGCTCGATGGCATGTGCTACTTCACCGAGAATCATCAGATTCTGTTTCACGTCACGGCCTATCTGGCTGGTCAGCTCTGGCCGGGCCAGACTTTCGTCAATAGCGGCCTGACCGGTGCACAACAGCAACGACGCGCTCAGCCGCGGATCACTAACTGGATCAAGCGCCGTTTACTGGGCGGCTACTCCGAGTGGGACTCCAACGCCTATCTGGCACTCGACGTTTACGCGATGCTCGCTCTGGCGGAGCTGGCGAACAGCCCACGTCTGAGGGAGATGGCAACCGTACTGCTGCATAAGACCTTCTTCATGATCGCCGCGCAATCCTACCGGGGGACGCACGGTAGTTCACACGGGCGCTGCTACGTCGAAGCGCTGAAATCCGCCCGTGTGGAAAATACCAGCAGCCTGCAGCGTATTGCCTGGGGAATGGGCCTTTTCAATGGCGAGACGCGGGCCACCGGCCTGCTGACGCTGGCGCGGCGCTACCGCGTACCAGACATCATCCAGCGCATAGGAGCTGATACCGAGCGAGAAGTCGTCACACTGGCGCGCGCCCATGCCGCCTACCGCCCACAGTTCGATATGCACCGTGGCAGTTGGGACGTGAAGACGGTCACCCTGCGCACGCCCGACGGCATGCTTTCGGCAGCGATCGACCATAGACCGGGCGAAATGGGCGTACAGGAGCACCTCTGGCAGGCCACGCTCGGGCCGGAAGCAGTTATATTCACCAATTACCCAGGGAACAATCAGCTGCACGGACACGCCCGGCCTAACTTCTGGGCGGGGTCAGTGCGACTGCCGCGCGTCGTCATGCATCAGCGCAGCCTGATCTGCCTGTATCCTATCGCGCCAGATACCGGCCTGGGATACAGTCACGCGTACTTCCCGCAATCGGCCTTTGACGAAGCCCATATCAACGGACAATGGGCATTTGCTCGCTCCGGCGATGGCTATGTCGCTCTCTGGGGCGATGGTCCACTGCGCCTGACCACACAGGGCGCACACCCGTACCAGGAGCTGCGCAGCGAGAACAACGGGCATGTCTGGTTGTGTCACCTGGGACGCGCCGCAACCGACGGCAGCTTTGCTGACTTCATAACAGGGTTGCAACAGCAACCGCCCCAACAGATCGGGCATGGATTACGCTGGCAGACCCCACAGGGCGATAAGCTCAGCGTCGGGTGGGACGCGCCTTTTCTGGTAGACGACCAGCCAGTCACCTGGGACGACATGCCACACTATCACAATGACTATACGCAGACGCCCCACAACGCTAAGCAGATGGCCATCGCCTACGGCGACGAACGTCTCACGCTTGATCTGGTTGGCGGGCGCGTCCTGAGTTAGCGCAAGCGGTGGGCCATCGCCTGTGCCTTAAGTGCCAGCTCGGACGCGAGGAAACAGTGCGCCTGTGACATCGCCGTTTCCGTACGATTGAGCACATCCTGTACGACCTGCTCGCCGAACGGCATCGGCACATCCTGAAAGTCGAAATAATGCGTTCCCTGCTGATCAATCAAGAAAAGATGATTGGCACCGGGACGCCCTGCGAGGTCGATGTTCTTGCGGACTTCAATGGTGCCCTCCGTCCCAAGCAGCAGCAGCCGGACGTCTCCCCACGTCTCCAGACCTGCCGGCGTCAGCCAATCAACGCGGAAGAACCCCGTTGCCCGATCGCTGCGCAGCAGCATATCGCCGTAATCTTCAAGTTCAGGATACTGAGGATGATGGAAGTTGCCGACCTGCGCGCTGACTACTGACGCCTCCGTACTGCCCGTGTAAAACAGGAACTGATCCGCCTGATGGCACGCAAGGTCATTCAGAATACCGCCAACGTGTACTCGGCGGAAGAACCACGCGGGACGCTGGGTCGGGTTCATCTTGTGGGGGCCAAAGCCAACAACCTGAATGACATCCCCAATCGCGCCTGCCTGCACCAGCTCTCCGGCTTTGACAGATGCCGGATTCGCGAAGCGCTCGCTGTAGTACACGTAGAAAATGCGGCCAGTCACGGCCTGTACGCGCCGCGCCTCTTCCAGCTGCGCCAACGTTGTGAAGCCGGGCTTATCCGTGAGGTAGTCCTTCCCTGCCTGCATGACGCGCACACCCAGATCAGCACGTTGGTCACCGAGCGGCGCGCTGATGACCAGTTGAACGCGATCATCCTGTAGAATCGCTGCCTCATCGTCTACGACGCGCGCCTGCGGATACTGCGCGGTATACGGCTCGCGCAGCGCTGGATCAGGTTCATACACAGCGAGAAGTTCTGCCCCAGCCTCGATGAGCTGGTTTGTCAATGAATACATGTGATTGTGCATCAAACCGATGGTCGCAAAACGAATTGTCATCGTAACATCCTATTTGGGTTGGCCATTGATGGCGAAATAAAAGGGATCATCGGGGGTTACTTCTCCACGCCGAACAGGTCGTCCACTGAACGCCGACTTATAAAAGTGTGCCAGGAACTCCAGCGGACGCCGGCCATCGTCACCGCTGACGGGTGGGCGCTCCCCACGTGCGTGGGCGGCCAGCACTGCCCCGACCTGCGGCGTATGAATACCGGGCACATCGTCCGGCACGCTCTCCCACAGTTCGATCAGCTCATCATCATTGACGCCTGGCGGCAGGCTCAGCCGCCAGTTAGCGTTCGCCGCTTCGTAGAGGCCGCGCACCTCGACAGTGGCTTTTTCAAAATCGAGCCGCAGATAGCTCTCCTGACGGGGCGATACTGCACTGCTGACGATATTCACCAGCATACCATCTACGAAACGTACCCAGCCCAGCGCCACATCTTCGACTTCAATGCTGTGGCGGCGCGTGGCAATCTGCGCGCAGATTTCTTCCCAGTCTCCCTTCAGCCACAGCAGCAAATCCATCAGATGGACGCCATGTACCATCGCGGTACCCCCCAGTTCGTTCTGCCATGTGCCGCGCCAGTATACGTCATAGTAGGCCGCATCGCGGAACCAGAGCGTCTCAGTCAGTCCGAGCAACGGCCTCCCAAAAGCGCCCTGCTGCATCAACTGGGAGACGTGGCGCGCCATTGATCCAAAACGCCACTGAAATACCGTACTGACATAAGCGCCCGTTGCCGCCTCCGCCGCGCTGATGCGGTCGTAATCGGCCAGTGACCCGACCAGCGGCTTTTCGCAAAGGACCCAGGCCCCCGCCTCCAGACAGGCGACGCACTGCTCCAGATGGGCGGCTGGTGGTGATGTGATGAGGACGATATGCGGCTGGACATCTGCTAACATCTCTTCGAGGTTCGTATAGGGGACGATCTCATATTGCGCGGCGAACTCCGCAACACTGGCTTCGTGGGGGTTATAAACTGCCCTCAGCGTGATCTGATCCGAGTGGGCACGCAGTGCGTTGACATGGGCTTTTGCGATCGCTCCGCTGCCGATGAGCGCCGCTTTCAGACGAGACATAGGCTAGCGACTTTCATTAATGGGTAACGCGTATCATTGTAACCATTACAACATTAAATCCGCTGTAATTCTGTTGGAAACTGGTCCAAATAGGGGTAAACTTGAAAAGGATGCGGTGTAATGCTAGCCATCGGCTCTACGCTACCCGCTGCTACAGAACCCGTTGGTAAGGACAGGAGCTGTCACAAACAGGATTCACCAGCATCCACCCAATGTTCATGGTTACACTTTCAGCGATAGACTTTTTGAGGAGATACTCATTATGCGCAAATTCTTGTTGATTCTCGCAGTTCTCGCCGTCATGTTGGCCGCAGTCCCGGCCCTCGCCCAGGACGTTACTGAACTTCGTATCACCTGGTACACCGATGGTAACGAAGACGTCGTCCTGCGCGACCTGCTCGATCGTTTTGAGGCCGAAAATTCTGACATTCGCGTCGTCATCGACAATGTGGCGTACACAGCGATTCTTGAGAACCTGCCGATTCAACTGGCCGCTGGCGAAGGCCCCGATATGGCCCGCGTCACCGACCTGGGTGGTCTGTCCGAATACTATATGGACATACGCCCCTATCTGGAGAATCCGGAATACTGGGAAGAGAACTTCGGCCCATTCCTGAACTGGCTGCGCCCCGCTGGCGATGAAGACGGCATCTATGGCTTCATGACCCAGCTTACCGTCACGGGCCCCTTCATCAACCGTACCCTGTTTGAACAGGCCGGCGTGGAAATCCCCGGTGAAGATGCGACCTGGGCCGACTGGGCCGAAGCCACCACTCAGGTAGCCGAAGCCACGGGCACGCCATTTGCCATGGCGATGGACCGCACTGGCCACCGCCTCGCTGGTCCCGCCATCAGCATGGGCGCGACCTTCTTCGATGAAGAAGGTAACCCGGTGCTGTTGGGCGACGAAGGCTTCCGTTCCATGGCCGAAATGCTGGTCAACTGGCACACTGACGGCACCATGCCGCTTGACGTGTGGGCGGGCAGCGGCGGTTACGCCCCGGCCAACGAAGAATTCATCAACAGCCAGGTCGTACTGTACATGTCCGGCAGCTGGCAGGTCGGTCAGTTCAGCGAACAGATCGGCGACGCCTTCGATTGGCAGGTCGTCCCGAACCCTTGCGGCCCCGGCGGCTGCACCGGTATGCCTGGTGGCGCGGCACTGGTCGCCATTGAAGGCACCGAGCATCCTGAAGAAGTTGCCCGCGTGATGGAGTATCTGGCAAGCGAAGAAGTCCTGAGCGAATTCTCCGCCCGTACCCTGTTCATCCCGGCGCACCTGGGCCTGGCCGAAAGTGGCGTCCCATTCGAGACTGATCTGGAACTGGCCAGCAATGCGCTGTCCGTCTTCGTGAATCAGGTCGCCAAACTGGAACAGACTGCTTACGATCTGCAGGCATATCCGTTCAACCGCGTCATCTTCGATGCGATCCGCGATCGCCTGACCCAGGCCATCCTGGCCGAGCTGACGCTGGACGAAGCGATTGAACGCATTCAGGATGATGTGGACACCGCCCTCGCCGAAACGATGGATGGTTAGACCGCATCGTCTGGTCGATCCTGAGATCACCAACTGACCAGAACGGTACTGGTGCACCTGTAAAGGGCATCAGTACCGTTTTTTGGTCGCAGGTACAGCCAGCGACATCATCTGACAGCCTGGCCGGAAAGCGTAGCCTGATAGCATCTTCTGAAAGAAACAGTCGGCGCTGGCTTACGCTTTATGTGGCCCGTATACCGATCGTCTGTTATAGCTCCTGGAAAAAACCACATGGCAACGACCAGTAAGAGCCGACCGCGCGGCTCAAAAAAGCGCTTCTCCATGCCAGATCTGTTTGATGCGGTAACACGACCGATCATTGAAGCGCTGATGAGCGTCATTGATATCGTGCTGATCCCACTACAGAAACGCATTGGGGTCAATAATATGGCGTATTTTTTCGTCCTGCCCAACCTGCTTATTTTCGGGATTTTTGTCCTCTTTCCTATGCTGCTGAATATTTATTACTCCACGACTGGCGGCACCGAGCTATTCCCGGCAGAGCGTCCATTCATCGGCGCAGAAAATTACGAGACGATCTTCGACTGTGAGAACTTCCTGCAGCCCAACAGCTGTCAGGAAGACCTGTTCTGGCGTGCAGTCTTCAACACGATCGTTTTTGTGGTCTTCCAGGTCGGGGGCATGGTGTTCTTCGCGCTGGTGACAGCACTCGTGCTCAATCGGAAGATATTCGCACGCGGCTTCTTCCGCAGCGTGTTCTTTTATCCCGTGCTGTTGTCGCCAGTGGTTGTAGCGCTGATCTGGAAGTGGATATTGCAGCGGGACGGCGTGCTGAACGCGATCCTCACGTCACTGGGCGGTGACCGTATGCCCTTCCTGCTGAACTCGAACTGGGCAATGTTCTGGGTGATCTTCGTCAGTATCTGGGCGACGATGGGCTTTTATACCCTCATTCTGCTGGCGGGCCTGCAATCAATCCCTTCTGATCTTTATGAAGCCAGCGCGATTGATGGCGCGTCCAATTGGGCGGATTTCCGATTCATCACGCTGCCGCTGCTGATGCCGACGATGTTTGTGGTGCTGGTGTTATCGCTGATTCGTGCGGTACAGGTTTTCGATCAGGTCTTCGTGCTGACAGGAGGTGGGCCGGGCACAGCCACACAGTTCATGGTGCAGTACATTTACGACACAGGTTTCGCCAACCAGATACAGGTGTTTGGTCTGGCGTCGGCGGCATCTGTCGTCCTTGGGGTTACCCTGCTCATCCTGACACTGCTGCAGTTGCGACTTGGCCGCACCTCCAGCCTGGCCTGATAGGAGCAAGATCATGACACAAATGACAGCGAAGGATTTCCTGTTCGGCACCCGTGGTCGGCGTCGCCTTGAGACGAGCGATATTCTGACATATCTTTACCTGACCGTGGGCACCCTGCTCATGTTCGGCCCGGTCGTCTGGCTGGTATTATCTTCGTTCAAGACGCAGGCCGCGCTGGTGGAGTTCCCGCCGCAGTTCCTGCCCTATGCGCAGACAACGGTTGAAGTCCCCGGCTATGAAGACCCGCTGCCGCTGTTCGATGTGACCCTGGAAGACGGTACAGTCGTGCAGTTGGCACAGGTACGGCGCGTCGGCATCGAAGCGCAGATGGTTGATCCGGACAACCCGGAAGAAGTCATTACCGTCAACATCAACCAACGAGAGCAAATCCGCGAGTTCAGGCTGGCGATAGAAAACTATCTGGACCCATTAGAGCGCTTCAACTTCCTGCGTTATCTCGCAAACAGCGTTATTGTGACGGTAACGGCGACGATTATCACGCTGGTCATCAATAGTATGGCTGCCTTCGCCCTCAGCAAGTACAATTTCAAAGGTCGAGAAGCGATCTTCGTCGTCATCATCTCCACCCTGATGATCCCCATCTCGGTAATTCTGGTGCCTGTTTTCCTGGTCATCACGACAATCGGCTGGAACAATAATCTGCTTGGGGTCATCATCCCTGGCGCAGCCACGCCGACCGGCGTCTTCCTGCTGCGTCAGTACATGCTGACCATCCCGGACGAACTACTCGACAGTGCTCGCATTGACGGCGCGTCGGAGTGGCGCATTTACTGGCAGATCGTGCTGCCGCTGGCACGTCCTGCCCTGGCGGTACTGGCGATCTTCTCTGTGATGTGGCGCTGGAATGACTTCCTGTGGCCGCTGATCGTCCTCAGCCGCAGCGAACTGTTTACCTTGCAGGTCGGCCTGAATTCGTTCCAGGGTGAGCTTAATATCCAGTGGCATTACGTGCTGGCGATGACCGTGTTGACGCTGCTGCCGATCACGATAGTGTTCGCCTTCCTGCAGCGGTTCATCACGACGGGTATCGCCACAACCGGTATGAAGTGAGCGTAACTATGAGCACAGCGCATCAGCGCATTGTCGTTGTTGAGCCGGGTCGCGTCGAGGTTGAGCCATTTTCTATGCGAGACCTGGCTGTGGGTGAAGTCCTCCTCAGGACGCGCACAACGCTCGTCAGCCCAGGTACAGAGCGTGCCTTTTTCCTGGCGCTGCCCAACACTAACGCCACCTACCCCCTCTACCCTGGATACAGCAATATTGCTGAGATCATTGCGGTTGGGGATGGTGTCACCGATCTTCAGCCTGGCGACCGTGTCGCCTGCACTGCAGGTCACAGCTCACACGCGCTGTTTCTCGCCAAACACTGCCACCGCGTCCCTGATACTTTGAGCGATGAGCAGGCTGTTTTCTTCAATCTGATCGCCATCGCCATGCAGGGCGTACGCAAACTTCGCATCGATCTGGGTGAATCCGCGTTGGTGATGGGTGCCGGACTCATCGGGCTGTTCGCACAGCAGTTAGCGCGATTAGCCGGTGCGTTCCCGGTTATCGTAACGGATCGCGACGATCAGCGCCTTGGCATAGCACACAGTCTGGGCGCTGACAGCGTGCTGGTTTCCGATGATCAGTTAGTGACGCAGATACAGTCGATCACGCAGAGAGATGGGGCGGATGTCGTAATCGAAGCGACAGGCGCATCGGCAGCAGTTGTATCCGCATTTCAGGCTGCGGCGACCCTGGGACGCGTCGTGCTTCTCGGTAGTGCTCGCGGTTTGACGGACGGCGTCAATTTCTACCGGGATGTCCATCGCAAGGGACTGACGATCGTCGGTGGGCATGAGATCACGCGCCCACGCGCAGAAAGTCGCCCAGGCTGGTGGACACAGTATGACGAGCACGAACTTTCTCTGCGCCTGCTGGCCGCCAATCGCATCCAGACCGGGCCACTGCTGACACACCGTTTTTCCTGGTCGGAGTTCTCAAAGGCTTATGAGAATCTGGCCGCATGGGATAAAAACGCGATGGGTATGCTCATTGACTGGACACACTGACCCACCGCCGGATTCACTGGTTGAATGGCAGCAGCGACGCATAACCATTCGCGAGCAGCTCTGGTCACTGCTGGGCGACCTGCCGCCGCTATTCACGCCTGAGGTGTCTGTTGGGTCTATCGAGCAGTTTGCTGCTTTTCGTCTGATGCGCATCGCGTTCAGGAATGCGCTGGGTCATCGTGTGACCGGCTATCTTCTGCTGCCAGAAGATGCAGAACCGCCTTATCCGGCGGTGCTCTATCAACATCTACATGGCGGCAAGTATCACCTCGGTAAAGATGAGCTGCTCCAGCCTCGAGAGAATACACCTGCCATCGGCGCAGCACTGACCGGCGCGGGTTTTGCGGTCTTTTGTATTGATGCTTATGCCTTCGGTGAGCGACAGTCGCAGGGGCCAACCGGCGATCGTGAAGTCGGCGCTGCGACAGAGCTTTCGTTGTTTAAGCACTTTCTGTGGCAGGGTCAGACATTATGGGGTCACATGCTCCACGATGATCTTCTGGCACTTAATTACCTGTTGTCGCGCCCAGACATTGATCCCCAGCGTGTTGCTGTTGCCGGTATGAGCATGGGCGGTAGTCGTTCAACGTGGGTTGCAGCCCTGGACGATCGGCCGCAAGTGGTCGTGCCCATTGCGCAGATGACACGGTACCGTGATTTCGCAGCCACTGGCACCTACGCGCAACACAGCATCTACTATTATGTCCCTGGGATTCTGAAATCAGGTGTGGAAATGGAGCACCTCGTCGCGCTGGTCGCACCACGCCACCAGCATATTCTTATTGGCGATCGTGACCCACTATCACCACTGAATGGCATCAACAAGGTTGTTGACTATGCGCAGCGCGTCTATGCTCTCTACGAGCAAAACACAGCGTTATCGGTGACGCTGTATCCTGGTGTCGGGCATGTCTATACAGATGCGATGTTGTTTGATCTGATTAGTACTCTGGCGCATCTTTGACAATTTTCGTGTCTGCGCAGGCCGGCAGGCCCTTGCAAATCGCCCCTAAACGTGTATACTTTTTTCAAGCACGGGCCGTTAGCTCAACTGGCAGAGCGCCTCGTTGACGTCGAGGAGGTTACAGGTTCGAGTCCTGTACAGCCCACACTGTACACAGCGTACAGCCCAACCCTCAAAAAACCGACATCTGCGTCGGTTTTTTTGATTTGCGTCAAAGCTATCGCCATAAAATCAGGTATAGCACGAGATACTGCTTCTCTGGCATGCTGGGTTCCCTGTGTTTTGATTCGTTCAACTTTGTATCGCACAACAAAAAACACAACATGGCAGCTATCGACTGTCATGGCCCTTATTGCGTGCGTTTCGATCTCGCCCAGTTGGTCATAAGCCTGCTGCACCTTCGCCAGATTCTATGCATAACGATACAATGTTTCTGTTGCTACATCAAAAGGATACGCTGGTACGATACGCGCACTTGATGGAGTGTGTGCTGGTTCGTGCAGATCTGAGCGAGGCCAATCTCCGAAAAGCACACCTGAAAGGTACTGTGCTGGTGAATACAACACTACGTTGTGACAACCTTTCAGAGGCAGACTTAACGGGGGCAAAGCTGTTCGGTGTGGATTTAACAGGGGCAGATTTAAGGGGCGCACAACTGCATCAGGTGCGTTGGGTAGATAGCAGCGGGGAGATCATGCCCTTCAGCAGATAGGTGTGCTTGCGCCTGGCGATCCTGTTGCGGTTGCGCCGTTCCAGAATCGCCAGCCCACGCTCAAACTCCTCGGTACTGACAATGGGTTCCCAGTTACCGCGGACGGTCTTTGGTGGAATCTGCGTCCAGTCGTTTTCCAACACGACCCATCCGGCATAATGCCAGTTGTGGAACACCCGCGACACCTGCTGGATGTAGGGCTTGCGCTTGCCATTCGCCTTCACCTCGACAAACGGGCGTCCACTGCGATAGCGATAGCCACGCTCATGCAGAATCTCGCAGATTTCCGCCAGTGTATGATGATCTTCGAGCAGCAAATCCCACGCTTCACGCCAGATGTGAGCGCGATCTGGATCGGGTTCGATGTGGTGCGTCTTGCGCTGGTAGGTTTTACGGTGGATGTGATCGTCCTCCACGCTGATGTAACCATCTGGCACGCGGCCCAGGTAGCCACCGTTCTCCCGCTTCGCCTCACCCGCACCTTTGATCCGCAAACCGGATAGCATCGACTCGCGCCGCGCCAGTGTGAACGACAGCGCGACGATAATCCGGTCGTCCGGGTCCATCGGATTCAGGTCAGGGTGGTTGGCAAAGCGTACAGCGATGCCCAGGGCGTCGAGTTCGTCAATCACTCGCAGGGCTTCAGTGTCGTTGCGACCAAAGCGATCGGCTCGTTCGACCGCGACATGCGAGAACATCCCGGCGCGGGCATCCTCCAGCATCAGTTGGTAACTGGAACGGTTGGCTGTCCGTCCGGTGAGAAAATCCGAATACTCATTGATCAGCGGCAGGTCGGAGCGTTCCAGAATCGCCCGGTGGATGGCAAACCGCTGGCGTTCCTGCGACTGCACAGGATTCTGCGCGTCTTTGTCGCTGGTTCGCAGGTAGATTGCCCATCCGGGTTGAAGAATGATCTGTTGTTACTTCCGACGTACCATGATTGTCCTCACAGTTTCCAATCTAACGTTACATCAACTCCGGCGTTCTGTGTTTTTCGCCGGTCGATCCGCTGTTCTAGACGGTGGTGGCTTCGGCTCCTGAGTGCCCTTTGCCAGCAGTGTCGCAACCGTCATCAGCCGAAGAATCATCTGCACTGGCGTATGTTCATCTCGCTTCATCATCTCTCCCTCACGTGTAGCGTTGGATGGCCTTCAGCACGAAATGGCGCACCAGCTTCAGTACCTGGATATTGTGCGGCCCGGCGAAGTCGCAGGTACGCAGCTAATCCTGCCGGGTCAGCCGAACGCATAGCATCGCTTCGCGTTTGGGTAGCTGCCGTAGCAGCGCGACGTGTCGTTCATCTGATGTGGTTTACCTTGTTCCCATTGTTTCTATTCCGCCAATTGTGTATCGCACAGCGAAGAACACGAGTAGAGGCTGTTGAAGCTGATTAGCAGTTTGTCGATTGTTCGATAGACGGTCATCGCCTGTAATGCGTGTGTTTTGTACTGCTGATGTCACGGTAACACAGGGGTATGCAAGAGGGCTGAAATCGTGCGGAAATGCGTTGGGAGTATTTCGGTTGAGCGATGCGAAATTACGGGAATACTCAGACAATCAGGCTCATATGACACTCATATTCAGCTATAGACCCTGCCGCTAGGTCAAACGCTACAGTGGTTACAAGAAACCGAACGTAACCGAAAGCGCGTCACCATGATGAAAGTAAAACCGATGAGATACTATCTGACCTTTATCGGACTGGGTGTTTTCTTCTGGCTGGCTTTTCTGATTGTCATTCGTCTGATTGGTTCTACCGTCTTTACGACGGGTAATCCGCTGCTGCTGGTTGTCTTTATCCTGTCAGCCCCGCTGGTCTGGGTAATTATCATCGCCGTTGCCAGGGTGACCAACACTCCGATCAATGAGATGCTTGTCCCCATCGTTATCATCGACTTTACAGCATTATTGCTCGATGGTTTGGCTGTGGGATTCACCAATTTTTACGGGCCGACCCATGACCAGATCGCGGCAGGGGCGGCTTATCTGCTGTGGGGTGTGGCGCTCACCTTGATTTGCGCATTGTGGTTTTCCTATCGTGAGGCGTGAGATCGACCTATACTGGGTTCTGAGCGATGACAGGTGAACCGTGATGCCCATGTTGAAATTTACCATTGGTGAGGTCGCTGATCTGTTGAAGGTTACGCCCAAGACGGTCCGGCACTATCACGCCATTGGACTGCTGGATCAACCCGAACGCGATACAAACAACTATCGTCTATACGGGATGACGCAAATCGAGCAGCTACAGCGCATCCTGCAACTCAAGCGGTTTGGCCTGTCGCTGCAGCAGATCAAGATTATCGTCCGTGCGGATAATCCAGACGAGTTGGTGCAAATTGTCCTGCGTCAGCACGCCGACAATCTCCGTGATGAAATTGCTCGACTGCAACATGAATTGTCCGTCACGGAAGATTTCCTTCGTGCCGATACAACACGATCCGCCCAGAGTGATGACGATCAACCTCCACATTCGGCACTGGTCGCCCTAACGGATGCGATCAAGCCCCATGCCAGCGGTGTTGCCGATGTGCTGGTTGAGGTTGAACACGAGGCGATGATGAAGCTTGATCGTTTCGACTGGGATGAGGACTACGAGTTGTTCTGGCATCACGCGGGCAAACACTTCATCGAGGGATTGCAGGAGGAGAGCCTGTTTATCTTCTGGATCGAACGCTATCTAGCATTGTCGGCGATGGAGGTCAACGATCTACAGGGTAGGGCGTGGCTGAAGGAACTTGAGTGGAGTTCTGCACGCCGAATACTCGCGCAGTCCCTGATGCCGCCTGCAATTCCCATTTTGCCAGAAGAAGACCAGCAACAGATAAGCAAGTTACTGCCTTCCCTCTTACACGAGCAGGGAGCCCCGCTGCAAAAACAGTTTCTGCAACTGCTCATGCGGAGATGACTTACAATCCTGCTTTGTTCAACTCATCTTTGAGTGCCGGAAGCCGCTTGTGTTCTTCGCGCAGTTCGGCGATGAGTGTCTCCCAGGTTTCGATCTCGCCCAGTTGGTTATAAGCCTGCTGCACCTTCGCCAGATTCTGTGCATAACGATACAATGTTTCTGTTGCTACATCAAAAGGATACGCTGGTACGATACGCGCACTTGGTGGAGTGTGTGCTGGTTCGTGCAGATCTGAGCGAAGCCAATCTCCGAAAAGCACACCTGAAAGGTGCTGTGCTAGTGAATACAACCCTACGTTGTGACAACCTTTCAGAGGCAGACTTAACGGGGGCAAAGCTGTTCGGTGTGGATTTAACAGGGGCAGATTTAAGAGGCGCACAACTGCATCAGGTGCGTTGGGTAGATAGCAGCGGGGAGAATGTGGCGATCCTCCCAGATGGCAGTCCCTGGTCCGAGAACACGGATATGAGTATCTTCACAGACTCGGAGAGCATTGCTCAAATACAGCTTGCCGCAGAATGTGGATCAGCAGGTACAAATTCCTGAGCCATTTCATTTTTCTGCGAAGCCGAACGGTGTCGGACACAGCCTAAATGTTGTAGTGATTTTCGCCGCGCGAAAAGCGCTGTTCACTGGCACCTGCATGAATATGTTCCAGCGTAATTTCGGGTCTGTCGGAGGCATCGGTGATAATCAACGTGTAACCGGAAGTTGAACCTCAAAAATAATCGGTTCTCCGGGTTGGGGTGCGACAGCATAAACCTCGCGGCAGGGTGCATCCAGAATCTTGTAGCCGTTAGCGTCAATCCACATGCAGAGGTCGCGGTTAGCGGTGAAGACATCTGTCTGTGATGCCATCCGGCAGAGGGTCGATGCGACCGTTACGGCGGGAAGTGTTCCCACCTGCATGATGCGCTCATCATCCAATGGAAGCGACGCAGGCGCACCGTCACCGACCGGGATTGCTGCTTCAACATCCAGATCGTATTCGCGATATTCACCGTGCCAGTAAAGCGCCAACCAGGGTCCTGCTGCCTCTACTGCGCCGGACTTCAATGCCTGTCCAATACGCACGAAGAAAGGCTTGATCTCCCAGGGACTGGGCAGGATTTCCCGGTAGCGCAGCACCTTTTGTGCGGCGACTTCGCGCACGACAACCTCATGTGCTGGAAGTTTCCCCTCACGCTCGACCTGGCGCAGCCGTGCTTCGACCCTTTCTAATCGGGCCTGTTCTTCGGAGATGGTCTGGCGGAGCTGCGCCTGTTTCAGACGCAGCATACCGCGCAGTTCTTCGGCAGATGGGTTCTCACACAGCACCTGCCTAACCTCGTCGAGGGACAACCCCAGGTCTTTCAACGCCAGGATGCGATTGAGTCGGTCGATCTGCTCGACGGTATAGTAACGATAACCGGTGAAGCGATCTACTTCTGCCGGCATAAGCAGACCAGCCTGGTCGTAGTAACGCAGTGCCTTGATGGTGACGCCGGTGAGTTGTGAGAACGTGCCAATCTTGAGCATCAGATTGCGTAATCTCTGTATGTCATCGTACCTTCATTGTCACCTGTGCCCTGTGCGATGGCAAGATGACGATCTTCCGGACGAGCGATCACCGACCAGATGGTGCCGAAGGGCTGATCAAACACAGTCCCATGTGCACAGACGTAATTTTCGCGGTCGTTAAGCGCCGTTTGCATAGCGTCCAGGGTGACCTCCCTGCCAGAAAGCACGCGCAAACGGTCGTAACGAATGGGCGAGTCGTCCGGGCGGAAAGGATTCTTCGCCGCCAGTGCCGGGTGCACCGGATGATTGGTCATCACCAGCACGCCGTCCTGCGGCTCACGGATGTACACGCCCTCAATACTGGCTTCGACCACAACTGCCTTATCCGCGTCAGCAAGCATATAGTTGCGGCTCTGGCTGTGCGGTATGGATCGTATCCAGGCGAGCGCCTCATCGACCGTAGTGTAGTGTTCCAGCAAGTGGCGCACAATGAACCAGAACGGGATGCCCGCCTGCACACCGGGCAGGAAGGTCGCGCTCATCGCGACGAACAACCCGGCATCATTCAAGCCATCCTCGCGTCCAATCCAGATGTCGCTGTTGCCGATATGCGCGTGTCCATCTGCCGGGTAAGTGCTGAATGTCGTGGCAGCATCCCACGAGATGCCATAGCTGAAATCGTAGTTGCGCCCGATCATCAGCTTCCCATCGGCGCTGCGCTCCGGCATGACAGCGACAACACTGCATGAAGGCACATTCTGCTGCACTGGCATCGCCAGCATCATACTTTTCAATGTGTCGTAGTTTAGCTGTGCCGCCTCAGCAAATGCACGCATTTCTTCGACGAATGCCGGCGTAACCTGAAGGGCGATTTTCTCACAAGCTTCAGCAAAGGCCATCATTTGAGGATTCGTCGGCGGTAGTTGTGGGCCGACCTTCGCCATGATCGCGCCGTGCTGCTGCCCTATCTGTGCAGGTGTCCCGCGTAACGTCAGTTGGTACATGGTGATCCTCCGCATGTATGCTCATCTCATCTGACGTTACTCCCTCCTCGTAGGGGAGAGTCAAGCCACCGAAATGCGATTACATCACGAAAAAACTGGCCATACTGACGATTGATACGTGGTCTACAATAGATGAACTCGCGCACACGCTCCCTCAGCTTAGATGCCTTTAACCATCCTGGTCCGTCAGCATTTCGTGTCATGATCTCCAGCCATTGCAGCACGGCTTCCTCGCAGTCGGATAGCGCCTTGCCCTCGGATAGCTGCTCGCCTCACTCAGCGGCTTCGCTGATCGTATCCAGCAGACCCGCAACCTGCCCGACCACCTCGAAGAACGCTGCCCACATCGGCGGCGGTGACCACAACTCAACAGAGCAATTGTGTAGCTTATGCAGTTCCGGTCGAGCGAAGTAGTTGCAATGCGCGGCCTGGAAGTGCATCAGCAGCAGCGAGTGCAGCGCGTGTCGCACCGGAGCGCCGTCAAAGTCCGGCGGGAAAGCGGGCATCCGTTTGTCTGTGCGCCGCATGGGGATAGCGATGCACCGGCTGGCGAGAATATCCTCCAGCCCCATGATCGTCGCCAGACTTCTCGAGGAATACATGTGCATGTCGTCAGGATGATCCCAAGCGCGCTTTGTTTAGCTCATCCTGAAACACACGAAACCACTTAACCTCTTCGTTCAGGCTGCCAAAGAAGATGCTATCAGTATTATTAGTGCGCCAATCACGCCTACGAGCGCTAACAACACAGCAAAGAAAAGAATACAGCCCGCTAGAGACCGAATTTCCAGGACAGAATTCTGTGGGTCAGCGGGATCATAGTAGACCTTCACGGGTGTGCCAGCAGCATACCTGTCCCGCACTTTCTCAGCGCGACGTGATCCATAGTGCGTCGTCCCGCCAAAGGCTATGCGGTCATTGGTGAAGGTGCGCTCGCTGACCTTGTACTGGTAGCTTAGCGTTGGGGTATACCTTACAACATTATCGAATTCCCCTTTTATAACCTCAGACTTCAGCACGACCCCGTTAGCTACTGGCCATCCCTGCGCACGTCGTGCTGTGCGCATCTGAAAGATGGCACCAAATACCAATATGACCGCAACTGACACTAAGATGCCACCAAACAACCCCGCGTAAAGAAGACCTTGCTGGGAGATCTCTTCAACTCCCCACTGTGCCAGAAATTCAGAGAATCTTTCCAGTAATTCCATATGTGTTTACCTTTAATCACTAAACTCACGAATGGTTATAATGCCTTCAGCGCAGGCAGCGACCCCTGACAGACTTCCGGCTGCTGGATCATAAGCGGAACCGGCGGTTTTCCCCAGGCGTCTGCAATGAACGTCTCCTGATCCCGGGTGATAAACGCATTCTGCACAATTGCAGGATTAGCAACCGGCATGACGGACGGCAAATCACCCTGCATAGTCGCTGTCGATGTTGGCATCAGCAGCACAATCAAAACAATAAGTCATAACAGGAGTTTACGCATATGGCATTCCCTGTCATGAGGCAGATCAGTGCACGCTGGTCTGCAAAAGCCCCATATTGATTTTTATAGCTGCCTGTTACGCTTATTGAAAGCATATTTTCTGCCGCCTGTATGACATCTCAGTCCGCACATGTTGATCGTTTTTCATGCCCAGGATACGCTTAGCCCTGATTCGTCAGTTCCACACCAGGGCGCAGTTCAAGCTCGAATGCGTGATAGACAGTACGTACATGCATACCCGCCCGTCTGTAAAGACGCGGTGCGTCCGTCAGGCTGGCTGCATCAACACTGAGTATCACCGCCTGCTTATCCCGTCGATATAATTCATTGAACGCGAAATACAGCAAAGCCAGGCCAAGCCCCTGGCGTCGATGGTCCGGCAGTACCCCCAACAGACCAACTTCGCCTGTATTTTCGTCCTCTTCCGTTGTCGTATGGACGGTGACCACTGCTGCGATCTCGTCGCCCGATTTAGCAACAGCGAACAGAGACGGGTCGAAGTGGCTGTCCGCATCGACCATCTCCTGCCAGCGTTTTAACAGAACTTCCAGCGGCTCATCCTGGTTCCCACGATGATCGCGGAAGCTCTCTTGATGCGCATAGGCAATTTCTTCAAGCGTTGCGCCGTCAGCCATCGTCGCCAGGCGATAACCATCGGGTAACACTGGCTCAGGCGGTGCATCGTCTAAATTAAGCGCCATGATATAGGACTGTCGCGTCTCCATGGCTCCGATACCCTGCAACAGTGCAGCGCCATCTTCACGCGGTGAAAAGAACTGCAGCACGACGCGCGCATCCTCCGGCACCACCTCGACCACAGCACGGGCACGTTCCAGCCCTTTCTGAATCAAGTGCCAGCCAATACCCCGCCCCCGATAATCGGGGTGAGTGTAGCCGTAAAGATAAGGTCGCACAGGCGGACGACGAAACACCCGAAACTCTGCATAACCGACCATGGTACCCGCTTCGGTAAACGCGCCAATCAGGTCTGACGCAGGGTCGAAGTCAAAGCGCATCATTTCCGCCTGCAAGTCATTCAGGCTCTGCACGTAGCCGCCGTCAGTTTCCACTGCCTGAATCCCATACAAGGTATGAAATGCCGGGAAATCATCTGACGTGCAATAGCGATAGGTAATGTCTGCCACGGTTAAACCTTTCCGAAGACTGCCAGTAATAGAATGGCTTGCGATCATCCGTCAGATTGGGTAACCAGAATGCCCAATGTTGTCATGATAATGTCAAGCAGACGGTGTAGGGATAGCCAAAAGTCAAATTTTCAGTCAGACCTTGGGTGGAATACGCACCTGTGATAGGCCTACCACCTTTAAACTCCGGAACGCACAACCTCACGACATCTGGTCAAACTCACTCAAGATCTCAGCGCCACCATTGACTCCTCTTGAACCTTTCTGATACATTGAGAAAGCTGTATTTTACATCTATCAAAGTTGCTGGGTGCTACCGATGGCCTCTAACCGAATGCACGCGGATGAAATCGACATTGATGAATCGATCGTACGCCGTCTGATCGCGGAGCAGTTCCCACAATGGGGCGAGCTTCCGATTCAGCGCGTGCCATCTGCGGGGACTGACAACGCGATGTATCGTCTGGGCGATACGATGGCCGTTAGACTACCGCGCATCCCTGGCACAGCCGCGCAGGTAGAAAAAGAACAACAGTGGCTGCCCAGACTTGCCCCCTTTCTCCCCTTTGCGATTCCAATCCCGCTGGCGCATGGAAAGCCCGGCGCAGGCTATCCCTTGAAGTGGTCTGTATATCAATGGCTCGAAGGTGAAACTATCAAACCTGAACAGATCAGTGACCCGGTCAAGCTGGCTGTGGATGTCGCGCAGTTCATCAAGGCACTACAGCAGATTGACACTGCGGGTGGGCCACTCCCGGGCGATCATAACTTCGGCCGCGGCGTGCCTCTGGCAGCCCGAGACGCGCAGACACGTTCCGCCATCTCGCAAGTGCGCGGCATGGTCGATGTCGATACCATTACGGCATACTGGGAAAACGCTTTACGCACACCCGTATGGAGCGCTCCGGCAGTCTGGATACACGGTGATCTGCAGTTCGGCAACTTACTTTTGCGACACGGACGCCTGAGCGCAGTCATTGATTTTGGTGGATCGGGAATCGGGGATCCGGCTTGTGACCTGCAAATCGCGTGGAATCTATTCAATCCTGAGGCACGCACGGTCTTCAGAGACGCACTGCAGGTCGATGACGACACCTGGGAACGCGGGCGCGGCTGGGCACTCTCCGCCGCTTTGATCGCTCTGCCTTACTATCTGCACACGAACCCCACGCTGGCCGAAATGTCACGTCGGACAATCGCAGCCGTCCTTGCAGATAGTAACTTACACGCCTAACTCGCACCACAGAAATCAAACACTTTCGACCTGATAGAATTGCTCATGGTAATCGTATCACGGCTGGACGCTAATCCTATACAGGTTACCGACGCGGCGGGCGGCGGTGAACTAGCAGGTTTTGATACAGTTTCTATAACTATCAGGAAGATCCACTTAGCGTCTTTTTTGAAAAGCGTCTGTAAGATAACCACAATGCTGACACACAAAATGCAGTAAGGGGCCTCTTTTAGGGCCCCTCAGGTGATATGTGTCTGGTTGCGGCTAAGTCTCAGGCAAGCTTTTCGATGCTGAACATCTGCGGGGAATTGTCCAGGTTAAGTTCAAGTTTGCGCACTGCCGGTGTATGAACGAAGTAGAAATCGACCCATGACAGATACAGGACCGCTGCTTCATCGTACATCAGCTCGGCATTCTCTTCGATAAGCGCATTGCGCGTTTCTTCGTCCGTGGCCAGTTTGATGGCCTGGTTCAGCTCAACGAACCGTTCATTATCAAACTCGACCGGGGCACCTGGGGGCAGGGTCGTCAGATCAATGGCGACCATCGCCTGCGACCAGTCACCCAATGTGGAGTACTGCGCACCGGCCATGATCATGTTACGTTCCGTCCCGGTGATCATCTCGCGGATGATTGTGCCGGAGTCAGCAGTCTCGAGATTGACGCGAATTCCCACGGCCTCAAGATAGCTCGCAATGATCTCCGCCTCAGCGCGTACTGTGTTCGGCGCACCAAAGGACAGTTCCAGATCAGCATAACCGGCTTCGGCCAGCAGACGCCGTGCTTCATCCGGATCATATGGGAAGCCTTCGAGGCTTTCATTGTAGCCATCCATGCCCGGCTGCAGCAGCTGACCTGTCGTCGGCCTGCCGAAACCAGAACGAATGAACTCGTTGTATTCCTCTTTGTTGACAGCCAGATTCACTGCACGTCGGACGTTGGCATCCTGCAATGCCGGATTGGTCTGCGGGAAGAAGCGCACGATCTCCGTACTCAGGGCCGGCTTGCTGGTGACGTTATAAGCCCCACTGTCGATCAGAAGCCGCGCGATATCCGGCGGCAAACTCTGGGCGATATCGATGTCGCCTGCTTCCAACGCAGTACGGGGATCGCCCACGGCCACATAGGTCGCCGTCTGGATCGGATAGCTACCGCGCCAGTTGCCATCCCAGGTCTCGAGTTCTAACCGTTCGCCGGGCACGAACTCCGTCATGCGGAAGTAGCCGGTACCTACGGCATCCGTCACGAGATTGCCCTCAGATTCTGCCATGTACTGCTCAGACAGGATGAACAGACGCGAAAGACGCTTTTCAAGCAGCGGATCAGGACGTGTTGTGCGCAGGATAATCGTCGTATCGTCAACGATCTCGATACTCTCCGGGCCAAACAGCGGCGGCGCAAGCATCTGACCATTGGCACCAAACACAGGCAGCAGATTGAGATCTGTCAGCGGAATCTGATAGTCACGAATATTCGTCATGCCGACGGTCATCAGGTGGTTGAGCGTAAACGCCACCGAAGCTGATGTGAAGCGCTCGCCATTGGAGAAGAACGCATCATCACGCAGCTTGAGCTCCAGCACGGTTGGCTCAAGGCGGTTCCATTCTGTCGCCAAACCAGGAGCGAGCTGTCCGTCAGCAGTCGTCTCGATCAGGGTATCGTAAATCTGGCGCGCCTGGAAATACGCCTGGAAGAACGGACTCAGGTTCGGTTGTATGCTGGTATTGCCAATAGTAACGTGTGTCGCGAGGGCGGCATCAGACTGTGCTGAAGCCACGCCAGGGCGCAGTAAGCCAGCCTGCATCAGGGCCAGGCCCGCAGTCGCCGTCCCTCCTAGCTTAAGGAACTCGCGACGGCTTATAGTGTGTATACGACTGCTCATGAAGACCTCCATTTGGTGCTGCAATAGTGTGCTGCATTGTGGCTTACAAAAACGGGAAGATAAACTAGCGAATATGCCGCGAAGTGTACTTCTGTAGCGCATCGCCTACCGTATTGACACACAGAATCGTGAGCATCAACACGACGCCAGGGACGACGGACATCCACCAGGCATCTCTCAGGTAAGTCTTGCTATCGCTGAGCATATTGCCCCATGAAGGTGTGGGCGGGTTAACGCCCAGGCCAATGAAGCTGAGACTACTCTCCACCAGTATCAGCGTGCCGAAGGTCAGCGTCCACAGAACGATATTAACCGCCAGGACGTGCGGCACGATGTAGCGAAGGACGATGTGCAGCGAGCTGGCTCCTAACGCGACCGCTGCAGTGACATACTCCATCTGGCGGATTTTCATGGTTTGCGCGCGCGTGACGCGCGCCGGATACACCCAACCGGAGAGTGACATCAGGATGATCAGAATTGTTGGTGAACTGCCGACAACTGCGATAACCGCCAGCGCCAGGACGAGGAATGGGAAAGAAACCCAGACATCCGTGATGCGCAGCAGCAGCCGGTCAACCCAGCCACCGACATAGCCGCTGATCATCCCGTAGATGATCCCCAGCACCGCGCCAATGCTGCTGGCCGTAAACGCGACCCACAACGAGACACGGCCCCCGTACAACGTACGTGCGAGTATGTCACGGCCCAGATTGTCTGTCCCCAGAGGATGCTCAATCGTACCGCCCGCCTGCCACATCGGCGGCATGAAACGATACGGCAGACGCATCCCGGCAGTCGGATCATGCGGTGTGACCACGTGCGCGAACATCACCGACAGTACAATCACAGCCAGGACCGTCCCCGCAACCAACCCGGCGCCGTAGCGTCGCAGCCAATGCCGCCGACGCGTCTTGACCTTCATTTTGTACTCAGTGGCGTCCGGCGCGAGGAGGCTGACGTCGGAGCTCGCATCAACATCAGCATCAACATAGAGGGAACCAGCAGTCATCAGCGGCATCCTCTACGCGTAAACACGCGGATCAATCAGGCGGTACAGCGCGTTCGACAGCATATTGACGCAGATCACAAACAACGCGATCACAAAGACGCTCGCCTGTACGATAGCGAAATCGCGATTAAAGATGGCCTTCACCATCTGATCGCCCATGCCGCTGTACGAGAAAAGCGTCTCGACGACGATAGCGCCCCCCACCATGAATGACAGATCAAGGGTGACGAAAGCCACAATCGGGATCATCGTATTGCGCAGCACATGCCTGAACAACACACTGCGCGCCATCAACCCTTTGGAATAAGCGGTTGTCACGTACGGCTGACTGAGTTCCTCGAGCACGCTGCCACGCACCAACCGTATCAAACGTGCCAGATAAAAGGTCGATAGTGTGATTGTCGGCAGCGCCATACGCGCCAGAAAGTCTTCTTCTAGATTAGATACGCTGCCCACCCAGCCTAACTGCACAGAGAAGACCAGCAACAGCACCAACCCCAGCCAGAAGTTCGGCAGCGACTGCAGCACTCCCGCCATCATGTTGACAGCCACGCCATCCAGATGGCGGCTGCGCAGCGCCGCGTAGATCCCCAACGGCACGCCGACGGCGATCGCAAGCCCAAGCGCACAAAAACTCAGCAAAAGCGAATTCGGGAAGCGCGCCAGCACGACATCCATGGCAGAAGTCTGAAACCGGGATGATTCACCAAAGTCCAGACGCACTGCCTTACTGATGAAAACCGCATACTGGGTCAGCAGCGGTTGGTTAAGCCCCATCTCCTCACGGATCGCCTCAATCACTTCAGGCGACGCATTGTGCCCCACCAGGACAGCCGCCGGGTCACCAGTAAACCGCTGCAAGAAAAACAGAAACGTCAGAATGGCAAACACAATGACGAAGATTTGGAGCGTAGTGAATGAGAACGATTTGAGGTGCGCCTTCATAGGCAATGACTTCCTGATGACTGCAATGTCATGATTGCGTGATGCGATCATGGGGTGGGACGTGCATTCCGCTCATCCGTTTTTAATTCTACACTCATAATTGAACTTCGTCTACATATTGGCCTGATTTGCTGCCGCACTCAGTAATAGAGATACTCATTTTTTAGTGATTTCTGATTGGTCTGTTCGGCCAGCACCGGATAAAAGCAGCAGACAAAGCAACTGGTCAGTGCGTTGTTATGCACTGACCAGCCTTTGAGCTTTCTGCTGTTGCGAATGTTAGTGGAATAAACGCGTTATCGGTTAACCCGCAGCATTGTCTGCGCCAATCAGCAGATACTGCCAGATATCTCGCAGAACCGGGGTACCATCATCAACCGGTGTGAAGTCGTCAACGATGACGACATTGTGCGCAGCAGCACTTCTGCGCGTCCCGGTCTGCACAGGTTCGATCTGCGTCAGCAGGACGTGTGCCTGATCGTACGGTGGCGTCATCTCATCAATCGTGACCCGTCCCAGTGCATCTATCCCGAACGCAGAGAGCATATCCTGCTTCGCTTGAAAACCGCGCTGATGGTCGTCAACATGCTCAAAGTAAAAGATTCGATCAGCAGGCGTGGCATGTGGTTCCAGAATCCATGGCGCCACTACGCCGCGCCTTACGTCCACCCAGGCGAACAATACGCTTCGAGCGACCGCATACTCATGCGTCAGATACGCGGCCATACCAGCACCCTGCGAATGTCCTGAGACGACGATACGATCCCAGCGGGGTGTGTCACCGTCCAAATACTGATCCCAGCTAGCTGTTGGCTCGTTCTCGTCGAGGTAGCGCAGGAGCTGCACTAATCGGTTCAGAATAGAATTCGCTTCATCGATTGTCATATCCGAATGCAGGTCCTCACCGTATATCACCTCACGTCGGCCTTTTTCGTGGCAATCCGGGTCGGGGTCACGCGGACAGATTTGCAGGTTGACCGAGCGCGGATTGACGTAGCTCAGACCAATCGCGTGCATTCCCAGTGCAGCGGCTTCCTCGACGAAATACTCATAGTCATCCGGATCGCCACCTGTACCAGGGAAAAATACGAGCAGTTGATCGCGTGGCTGTGCCTCAGCACTCTGGCAGACATAGTGCGGCTCCAGCTCCGTATCGATGCGTGTGTCCGTCACCTGCGGCGCGACCCACTCACAGTTCGCTGCACCATCTGCGGTGACCGGTTGGCTAACCGTCTGTCTCGTGGAGACGGTCTCATCAGGAGCATTTCCCACGGGGAGCGAACTACGACAGCGCCGTATTTCATAAGGTGCATCACCGCCGCTGATGACGTTGTAGTAGACAAAGACGTTTTCACTGCCGACGAACACTTCCGGGTCCGATCTGGCAACACCCATTTCCCCACTGTCGCAGCGCTCCGCATAGCGTGTATCGGAGTCCGCATTGAGGTCGAATATCCAGACTTCGCTGTCATCAAATCGCTGGCGGTTACTCTCCGCGCTCTTGATGATGAGGCTCATGTAAGAACGCCCGTCCACCGTAAACGGTTCTGCCGAAGACACGAAAATATAGTTAGATTCCTGCGGTGGCATCAGCGTTGCGATACGCTCCCAGGCCGGGCCTCCTGTATCGCGATAGACGGCGACTGCCGAATCATCCACGATGGCCAGCACCAGCATTTCACCGCCGAATTCAGGCGCGTACCAACCGTACGGATCGGTTTTGTCGCCCGCATCCGCTGTGATTGTCTGACGGGTGTTGGTTGCGGTATCCAGCAGCACAATCTGGCCACGATCCGGCCCACTGCGCTCGCTGAAGGTCATCAGACTGCTGTTGTCCACCCAGCGCACCGGATTAACGCCGTTCTCAATCGGTGTGATTGGCGAGACATCCGCCGGGTTATCCGCGTCAAACCAGACCGCCATACCTGATTCCCACGTACCCTGTATCGCGACCAGTTGCGTAGAAGCTGCCGTGGGATTACGGCTGACAAGCTGCGTCTGGTGGCGCACACCGGATGTGATCGGTACAGCCTCCACCTGCCCTCCAGATGCAACCGTCGCCCGCCATACCTGTACGACACCGTCATGTGGCTTTGCGTAATAGAGCGCCCAGCCGTTTGCATCGATGCCGAACTCCGGCCCGTTGAATGTTTCCAGCAGGCGTGCGCCACCCCGATCGACGAGCAGATCATCACCATGCGGTGTTACGAACAATCCTGTCTCATTGTCGAGCTGTGCCAGGTAGATATCCCCTTGCGACTGATAGGTCATCAGGCTGCCACCCGGCAGAATCTCCGGGTCAACATAGCTGGCACCAGGCGGGCTGATAGTCACCACGCGTCCGTCTTCCTGCCCATGAGTCAGCAGCGCCGGGGCAAGGACTCCTAATAGCAATGTGCATCTCAACAGCAGACTAAAAGTTCTGGTCATCAGAAAACACCTTCTAACCTCTTTAACGGAGTCAGCTGCACTCAATGTGTCGTCGTTACAGCTCTATGATGAACGTATCTCCGAAACGTCACGAATAGGCTTAAATGCTGTAAAGATTGTGTAACCAGCATAAAGATCAGTCGCCGTACCGTGGCCTGGTATCCGGCAGTTATGCAGCGGATATAAGCATCTTTAGCGCAGCGAGGTAGAATCTGCACCAGTATTGATTTAAATCTGCATTCAGGGTGAACGATGAGAGCCGCGCTATACGAGCGTTTCGGCGCACCCCTCACAGTCGAAACTGTCCCTGATCCGACACCGTCCGCTGATGGGGTCGTCGTCAGGGTCCGTGTGAACGGTATCTGCCGCAGCGATTGGCACGGCTGGCAGGGACATGATCCAGACATCACGAGGCTGCCACACGTCCCCGGGCACGAGCTTGTCGGGGAGGTTGTGGCTACGGGCAGCGATGTGCGCCGCTGGCGCATCGGCGACAGGGTCACGGTACCCTTCAGCATGGGCTGCGGCACCTGCGATATGTGTCGTCAGGGTGACCATCAGGTCTGTGACGACTACTATCAACCCGGCTTCACTGGCTGGGGAGCCTTCGCAGAATACGTCGCCTTACCTTATGCCGATGTCAACCTGGTGCGTGTGCCGCCGGAAATCAGCGACCTGGACATCGCCAGCTGCGGCTGTCGCTTTTCAACGGCCTTCCGTGGCCTGATCGCTCAGGCAAAGCTGCGGCCCGGCGAGCGTGTCGCCATCTTCGGCTGCGGTGGCGTTGGCCTCTCGGCGATCATGATTGCTGTGGCCGCCGGCGCAGAAGTCATCGCTGTGGATATCCGGCCAGAAGCCCTGAAAATGGCGGAGCAGCTCGGTGCAGCACACACGATCAACGCCGCCGAGTTCGACCCTGTACCTGCCGGCATCGAGCAGCTGACGCGGGGCGGCGTAGACGTTTCAATGGACGCCCTCGGCAGTGCCCGGACCTGTCGTGACAGCATACTCAGCCTGCGCAAGAGAGGCCGCCACGTTCAGGTCGGCCTGCTGAAAGGTGCCGACACCGACCCGGCCCTGCCAATGGGAGCAGTCATCAGCAATGAACTGGAACTCTACGGCAGTCATGGTATGGCAGCACACGCCTTTGACGACCTGCTAATGCTGATCCGGGGCGGTGCGCTGCGTCCGTCGCAACTGGTGACCGAGCATATCTCACTGGACGAAGCACCCGACGTGCTCGCCCGGATGACGCAATTCAACACACGCGGCGTAATCGTCATCGATCGCTTCTGAACGCTCCATACAAACAGGTGAAGCAAACATGCCCCATCGACAGCGCGTTGCCCTTGGACTGGAATCTCTGGCGGAAGATACTGCATCGCTTGCCGGTCAGCGGCTTGGGCTGGTCGTATCGCCAGCCAGCGTGGATGCCGACCTGAACAGCACCATAGAGCGCCTACGCGCCATCCCCGCGCTAAGGCTGACGGCGCTGTTTGGCCCGGAACATGGCGTGCGTGGCGACGCACAGGCTGGTGAACTTGTCGAAAACACAGTTGACCACGTAACGGGCCTGCCCATGTTCAGTCTGTACGGCGCGACCAAACAGCCTACTGCTGACATGCTTGCCGACGTCGATACCCTCGTATTCGACCTACAGGACGTTGGCCTGCGGTTCTACACCTATCTGTCGACGCTCGTCTACGTGATGCAGGCCGCTGCCCAGTATGGCAAACGCGTCGTCGTTCTGGATCGGCCCAATCCACTGAATGGCGTGTCACTCGCCGGCGGACTGGTGGATGCGTCCTTCACGTCTTTCGTCGGGCTGGTGCCGGTCGCAATGCGCTACGGCCTGACTGCCGGCGAAATCGCCCAGTATCTGAAAGCAGAGCTGTCAATACACTGCGACCTGCACATCATCCCCATGCGAGGCTGGCAGCGGTCAATGTGGCACGACGATACGGGACTGCCCTTTGTCCCGCCCTCACCCAATATCCCGACTCTGGATAGCCTGGTCGCTTACGCGGGCACCTGCCTGATCGAAGGTACAAATCTTTCAGAAGGGCGCGGCACCACTCGCCCCTTTGAGATCATCGGTGCGCCCTACATCGACGCCCATACACTAGCCCAACAGCTTAACAGCCGCGACCTGCCCGGCGTGCGTTTTCGCCCGGTCTATTTCACGCCAACTTTTAGCAAATACCAGGGTGAGACCTGCGGCGGCGTTCAGCTTTATGTAAATGACCGCGCACAGTTCGACCCAGTGCGGACGACGCTGCTGCTCATCGCTGATGTGAAACAGCGCTATCCCGATCAGTTCGCCTGGCGCGATCCATGGGCAGCGGGCAGTCATCGCCCCATCGACCTGCTTAGCGGCAGCATGCAGCTCCGCCAGCATCTCGACGCCGATGGTGAAATCGACGCGCTGTTGTCGCACTGGCAGAATGAACGTGCCGATTTTGAGCTGCGGCGGACGCTGTATTATCTCTACACAGCGTGACCCAAGAGACTGTCGGCCAGATTGCCTCAATCGAACATCTGTACTAAACTGATGTTATCGACACAGGAGAGGGGCAACGATCATGTCTGAACCCAAAACGCAGCCGCACGACGCCAGCGTAGACGAATTCCTGAATAAAGTCGAAGACCCACGGAAACGCGAGGATGCCTTCGCCATCAAACAGTTGATGGAGGACATCACGGGTGAACAAGCCATTATGTGGGGCACCAGCATCGTCGGCTGCGGCAAGTACCATTACAGATACGCCAGCGGTCGCGAAGGTGTCTCTATGTTGGTCGGGTTTTCGCCACGGAAGCAAAACCTGACGCTTTACATCATGGCAGGCTTTGATAACTATGAAAATCTGTTGAGCAGGCTGGGTAAGTACAAGACAGGGAAAGCCTGCCTGTACATCAAGCGATTGTCCGATGTCGATGTGGATACGCTGCGCGAACTGGTCAGGCAGTCCGTCGACCACATGATCGCCACCAATTCACCAGCCGATTAGGCTGTTTTGCATCAACGCATATCAGAATCTGAAGTGCCCGCTTAGAGACACACGACTTGAAGCACACATCAGGCGTGCGCTTTCACCTTGTCTTCTTTCTTCGCCTCGTCCGTCTCGTGCTGTTCGGCAGCCGTGGCTGATTCTGGCTGGCGATCGTCGTTGCGAAGGCCCGGACCTACAAGACGGGATCCGTAGCGTCGCGCATAAATCTGTGTGAACTCCGCACCAAACAGGACGATCTGTGCGGAGTAGAAGACCCAGAGCAAGATCACCATAAATGAGCCAGCCGCACCATACACCGAGGTGACCGTTCCCGCACCAAGATACAGGCCGAGCACCAGGCGCCCCAGCGAAAACAGCAGTGCTGTCGCAGCGGCACCGACGAGGACATCGCGCCATTCAATGTAGGCGTCTGGCAAAAACTTATAGATGAGCGCGAACAGCAGCGTCGTCATCGCAAAGCTGGCGATGAAGTTAGTCAACTGGATTATCTCCGCTGCGTTAGGCAACATCCCGACGAGCCACACGTCCAGCGACGAAATCACCGCGCTGATCACGAGCGAAACCAGCAGCAAAAAGCCAATCACGATAATCATGCCGAACGACAGCAGGCGACGCCGCAGAAATGTCCAGATCGCCTTGCGCTCGTCAGAGGCATCCACTCCCCAGATGCTGTTTAGCGTAAGCTGGAGCTGGCCAAATACACCTGTCGCACCAAGCAGCAGGATAACGATACTTACCAGGGTCGAGATCCAGCTACTGCCTGTCTCTGATGCGTTCTCGATCAGTTGCTGGACGACGCTGGCCGCATCCTGGCCAATGGCTGATTGAAACTGCCGCACAATTTCACCCTCTGCGGCCTGTTCACCGTAGATGACGCCAACAATCGCCACCACAACGACCAGCAGCGGCGCGAGCGATAAAGATGTAAAAAAGGCGAGCGCAGCGGCATGTCTGGGGACTTCATCTTCGTTCCACTCTTTGAACGTCTGCTTAAGTAAGTCCCAGAGCGCTTTGAGGTACTTCATCGGTAAGACTCCCCTGTCTGCAATTCCAACAAATCCGCTGCCAGCGCGGTGAGACAGGCTACCTTTACCGGTATCAATATCCTGAGAGAAACGCTGATTGATGTCACCAGGCTGGCAATCGAGTGCAAGCTGATGAGATCAAGCCACACGGACGCATCGATACGCACGTCAGCAACCTGACCGCGATCACTTCCTATCGCATTCTAACATTTACAAGTGGCTTTGTAGCCGGTCAACTGACCAGTTTTAAATAGGGTGTCTGTACCTGCTGCCCGATAGCCGCACTAGGCTGTCAAGATACGAATACAGTGGATACAATTACAGTAGGGCAACGCAAACGGCTGATCCTGCTTGGACCATGCCATAGATCGATAGATGGAGCGGCTCGGTGACGAAATTCCAGCACATTCAGGTCATAATTAATCCGGCATCCGGTGCAAATGCTCCCATCCTTAACACAATCAATAACTACCTGGGCGAGTATGGTGGTCACTGGGACGTGAGCGTCACCCAACCTGAACGTACTGCCATTGACCTGACCCAGGAGGCGCTTGATAAAGGTGCTGATCTCATCGCTGTTTACGGCGGCGACGGTACCCTGCACGAGGTAAATCGTGTGCTGGTGGGCACAGATACGCCTTTGTGCATCCTGCCAGGGGGTACCGGTAATGCCCTGGCGAAGCAACTGCGAATTCCACTTCAACTGGAAGCAGCCCTGCAAGCTTGCCTCACGGAACCGACAGAAATCGTCGCATTGGATACCGCCGTGGTTAACGACAAGCCCTTCCTGCTGAATGCAGGCACCGGCTTGTATGGGCAGTTACTGAACGTGGTGGATCGCGAACTCAAAGATCGATTTGGCTGGATCGCCTATTTAATCGGTGCCGTACGCACCACCACCGGTACCGAACTGTTCAACTACCAGGTCAAGGTAGACGATGAGACACATACCTTCACAGCGACAGCATGCCTCATCGCCAACGCTAATCATCTGGGCGTTCTGGGGCTGTCACTGCCAGAACAGGTCAGCCTGACAGATGGCTATCTGGACGTCTTCGCCATGGATAATTCTGTCATGTCAATTCTGGGCGGTATTGGACGCGTTACAGGGCTTGATACGCTCGCCCAGACAATCCCCCACTGGCGCGGCCAACGCATAGAAATCGAAATCGAGACCAAGCAGGGCATCTACGTCGACGGTGAAGCCGATCCCATCTGCGAGACGCCCGCCTATATCCAGATCAGACCACAATCCCTGCGCGTGATCTTGCCCTCGGATCAGCCTGCGCCATAGCGTTCTGCGCGTATCGCTGCCGAATTACCAGTACAATATCCATATACAGGCCAATCAACAGCATTACACCCTGTCTAACCTCATATCCGCATGTGACATCTTACACTTCATGCGTCCCCAACCTTGCAGCGACAATACACATAGGTTTGTAAACCAATCTATGAGGGGACATAATGCACCATAAGAGAGGACTGCTCACACTCGTGAGCCTGATGCTAGCCATCTTTATGTTGATTCCTTCAGCGGCGCCTGTCGCTGCGGATCAACCTGTAGCCTTCGCCGTTTTCTTCTATTCAACGAGCTGCCCCCACTGCCACACGGTTATTGAGCGCGATCTTCCGCGTTTTGAAGAAGAATTCGGCGACCAACTCGAGATGCTCTTCGTCAACGTAGCAACAGAAGGCGGCTCGTATCTCTACAGCGCGACCTGTAGCGTACTTGATACGCAAAACCGCTGTGGCGGCGTGCCCATGATGGTTGTCGGTGATCAGATAATGATCGGCGCTCAGGAAATCCCGGATCAACTGCCAGGCATCGTCCGCGATGGGCTTGCGGCCGGTGGCATCCCGCTGCCGGATGTACCTGCACTCCAGGAAGCCTATCAGGTCGTCATAGACGATGAGAGCGCCAGTCAGAGCGAGACCCAGGCCGATGTAGAAGAACCAGCCGGAACTGTCGCCAGTGATGCATCGGAACTGACCGTGTGGGAACGCTTCAACAACGACCTGGCAGCGAACATCGTCGCGGTTATCGTCCTGGTCGGCCTGATCGTAAGCCTGCTGCTGGTCCTGTTCTTCAGTGGGCGCCAACAGTTCGCCAGCATGCAGACCTGGGCACTCCGGCTGAGTGCGTTGGCCGCAGTCGGCATCGGCCTATCGCTGGCAGCAGGCAGCGGCGGCGACACTCTGGCGACCGTTTTGGCCTGGGGCGTCGTCATTCTGCTGGGTGTGACGGTTGTGCTGATCTTCCGTCAGCAAAGCGCCGGACAGATTATCCTGCCCGTGGCACTCGCTGGTCTGGCCGTTGCAGCTTATCTCTTCCAGGTGGAATCGACCGCTTCGGCGGCGACATGTGGCATCCTGGGTAACTGCAACAGCGTCCAACAGAGCGAATACGCGAAGTTATTCGGCGTCCCGGTCGGTCTGATCGGCGTGATTGGCTATGTGGCGATCCTGTTCGCATGGCTGTACGCATACTTCATCCGTCCTGATGGATCAAGCCGCACTTTCGTTATAGTTGGGCTGTTCAGCATGACGCTCATCGGTACGGTATTCTCCGCTTACCTGACGTTCCTCGAGCCGTTTGTCATCGGTGCGACCTGCGCCTGGTGCCTCAGCTCCGCAGTGACCATGCTGCTGCTGTTGTGGCTGGTCGCCCCGGATGGGTTCACGGCGCTGCGCAGCGTCTTCCGCAGTACGGATACCGTCGTCACAAGCGCGGACGATGAAGATCTGGCAAGCGCCACGCGCGGAGTCAGCTAAGACATTTGCTGCTCACATTACGGAGGGTGCCCCGGGGCACCTTCCTGCATGCATCTATAGACAAAACACGGTAGTTTGCGCGCAAACGTGACAACTGTCACGAGGTGTACGTGATGCTTTCGCGTTTCGCCGCGCTCGCAAATTATCTATAGTGACTGTAGAGGCAAACTACGTAATCTTCATTAAATAGATTTACTGAAGGCCCATCGCCATTTACCTCACATAACAGCCTCAAAATCCTTCAGCAATTGCCTCCGTGGTTCGTCCGCAAACAACCCAATATACGTTTCAAGGAGGTTTCCTATGCTCAAGCCCGCTGGGACAGGCTTATTCGAGCAAGTTATGGCGGAGACCCCGGGCGGAGAGACACTCATCACCTGCTTACAGTGCGGGACCTGCGGCGGTTCCTGTCCATCTGGCGCAGACATGGATGCGACTCCACGACGTTTATTTGCCATGCTGATGGCCGGTATGGACGATGCCGTGCTTGAAAGCAACACCCCCTGGTACTGTGTATCCTGCTACTACTGTACGGTGCGCTGCCCGCAGGATATTCCGATCACCGACATCATGTATACGCTGAAGCACAAGGCGATCCAGGCAGGCAAATTTCATCGGGATGCCCACGCGGATTTCTCCGAGAGCTTTATCGGCTACGTCGAAAACTACGGGCGCAGCTTTGAGTTCGGGCTGGCGACACGTTACCAGCTCGTTCACCATCCATTAGAGACGCTGCGCAAAGGCGGGTTAGGCTTCAAGATGCTGCGCAAGGGCCGCCTGAGCCGCACCCCGGACAAGATCAAGAATCTGCCGCAGCTCAAAGCCATACTCAAAGAAGCCAAACGTCTGTCTGGTCAGGAGGTGTGATATGACCACAGCGAATGGCAATTATACGTACTATCCGGGTTGTTCGCTTCAGGCGACCGCACACGCTTACGAAGAATCCACCCAGGCCGTTAGTCGCGTACTCGGGCTGCACTTCGACGAGATTGAAGACTGGAACTGCTGCGGCGCAACAGAGTACTTTACGATCAACCAGCTACCGGCTTACGCGCTGGTGGCCCGCAACCTTGCGCTTGCCAGTGATCAGTTCAGCAGTCGCCAGTTAATCGCACCGTGCAGCGCCTGCTTCCTCAATCTGCGCAAGACCAACGACAACATGGCCAAATACGAGCAGCTCAGCGATCAGGTGAATCAGGCGCTGCACGCAGGTGGTCTATCCTACGCGCCGGATAGCCTCAATGTACGGCACCTGCTGGATGTCTTCGTGCAGGATGTCGGGTATGAGCGCATCAAGGAGAAAGTCAGTAAGCCGCTGACTGGCCTGCGCGTTGCGCCCTACTATGGCTGCCTGATCGTGCGACCGGAGACCGGTTATGACACCGAGTACCCCACCCACCTCGATGAGCTGATGACCACACTCGGCGCGACTGTGGTCGACTTCCCTACCAAGACGCACTGCTGCGGCGGTCACATGACGCAGATCAGCGAGCAGACAGCCTACGAACTCATCCGACGTATCCTCAAGAACGCCACAGACTACGGTGCTGATGCCATCGTGACGCTGTGCCCGATGTGCCAGCTCAACCTGGACGCGTACCAGTCTGAGGTCAACAGAATGTTCGGTACGCAGTTCAACATACCTGTGTTGTTCTTCACGCAGCTAATGGGGCTCGCCTTCGGCCTGGGTGACAAGCAGGTCGGGCTTGGCGCTGAGATCGTGCCGGCGCAGGCTGCCCTCGACAAGATCGGTCAGGCACCGCCGCCAGAAGAGAAACGTCGCAAGCGCCGCGATAAGCAGTCGCTGCCCATGCCCGGCGCAGGAGGTGACGCATCATGACTGAAGAGAAAATTGGCGTCTATGTCTGTCACTGCGGACACAATATCGCCGGTACGGTCAACGTCGAAGAAGTCACGGAGTGGGCCGGACACCTGCCTAATGTGACTATCGCCAAAGACTATAAGTTCATGTGTTCCAGCCTCGGCCAGGAGCTGATCGAGGAAGACATCAAAGAACAGGGGCTGACGCGGGTCGTCGTTGCGGCCTGTTCGCCCCACATGCACGAGCCGACCTTCAGAGGAGCCTGCTCGCGCGCGGGGCTCAACCCCTATTTGTTCGAGATGGCGAACATCCGCGAACATGCCAGTTGGGTACACCAGGATGATACCCACGCCGCCACCGAAAAAGCCAAATCCATCGTCAGCGGGGCGATCCGCCGCGCCGAAGAACTCGAGCCGCTGCAGCCATTCCGCGCACCCATCAACCCGGTGACGCTCGTCGTCGGGGGTGGTATCGCCGGTATTAACACCGCGCTGGAGATCGCCAACGCCGGTCAGAAGGTCATCCTTGTCGAGCGCGAACCGAGCATCGGCGGTCACATGGCCCAGTTCGACAAGACGTTTCCTACGCTCGACTGTGCCGCCTGCATCCTGACGCCCAAGATGTTCGAAGTTGGTATGCATCCCAATATCGACCTGATGACCTATGCCGAAGTCGAAAAAGTCGACGGTTATGTCGGCAACTTCACCGTCCGCATCCGACAGAAGGCACGCAAGATCAATACAGAGTTGTGTACCGGTTGCGGCACCTGCTGGGAGAAATGCCCGGCTAAAGTGGTCGATGATGTCTACGAATGCGGCCTCGGCTATCGGACAGCTGTCTATCGACCTTTCCCGCAGGCAGTGCCCAAGTACCCGGTCATCGACACTGAAACCTGCATCTACTTCAAGAACGGGCGCTGTCAGGCGTGCGTCAAATTCTGCCCGACTGATGCAATCGACTTCGAGCAGGAAGACGAAATCATCATCACCACCGTCGGTAACATCGTGCTGGCAACAGGATATGACCTCTTCGACCCATCTGTACTGCCGCAATATGGCTACGGCCGATTGGCGAACGTGTTCACCAGCATGGAATTCGAGCGCATGACCAACGCCACCGGGCCGACCAACGGCAAAGTCCTGCTGCGCGATGGCGTTACCGAGCCGCAGAGCGTTGCTATCCTGCACTGTATCGGGAGCCGTGACAAAAACACCAACGAATACTGCTCTGCGACCTGCTGCATGGCTGCGCTCAAGTTCGCCCATCTCGTTAAAGAGAAGACGGACGCCGAGGTTTACAACTTTTATATCGACATGCGTACAGCGTTTAAGGATTACGAGCGCTTCTACAACCGTCTGATGGAAGAGGGTACGCACTTCATCCGGGGCCGTGCAGCGGAAGTGACCAACGCGGCGCGCCTGCCCGGTGAAGAAGGCAAACTCATCGTCCAGGCAGAAGATACGCTCATCGGTAAACAGCGGCGCATCCCTGTCGATATGGTCATCCTGATGGTCGGCATGGTGCCGCGCCACGATGCACACGAAGTCTCGCATCGGTTCGGCATTGGCTGCTCAGACGCAGGCTTCTACACGGAGCGTCACCCCAAGCTCGACCCGGTCGCCACCATGAATGAGGGCATCTTCATCGCCGGATCCTGCCAGGGGCCAAAAGACATTCCCGCCAGTGTCGCCCAGGGCGAGGCCGCCGCTGCTCGCGTCCTGTCGCTGATTGGTCGCGGTGAAGTCGAAGTCGAGCCGGTACGTGCACGCATCGACGAAGACCGCTGTTCTGGCTGCCGCATCTGCAACAACCTTTGCCCCTATGGCGCGATCGATTTTCTGGATGAACTGGGCGTCAGCCGCGTAAACCCAGCGCTGTGCAAGGGCTGTGGCACCTGCGTCGCGGCCTGCCCCAGCCAGGTGATCGACGGCCAGCACTACACCTTCGACTCGATCATGTCGCAGATTGAAGGTCTGCTGTGGGATGTTCGCCCGAGCGACAACAAGCGTGTCACATACGTTCACCCCGAACCGCTTCAGGAGGCGTGACGATGACCGACTACAGACAATACCATCCAGGCTGGGGTGATAATGCCCCGGTCATCATCGGCTTCCTGTGTAACTGGTGCTCCTACCGCGCCGCTGATCTCGCCGGGACGAGCCGCTTCGGCTATCCAGCCACGCTGCGCGACATCCGCATCATGTGCACCGGACGCCTCGACCCAACCTTCGTCATCAAGGCCCTGCGCGATGGCGCTGACGGCGTGCTCATCATGGGCTGCCATCCCGGCCAGTGCCACTACGAAGAAGGCAACTACAAAGCAATGCGGCGCGTGGCCCTCATCCGCCGGACGCTGGCACAGCTCGGCGTCCATCCCGATCGCATCCAGCTCGGCTGGGCGTCCGCCTCGCAGGGAACCCTCTTCACAGAAACCGTCAAAGCGATCACAGAGCGTGTCGCGACACTGGGGCCGCTAACCTGGCAGGACAACATCGAAGACACGATCAGCGATCAGACGCCCCCATTGGAAACGGAGGCAGCACATGGCTGACAAACCCAAGCTCGCCGTCTACTGGGCTTCATCCTGTGGCGGCTGCGAAATCGCTATCCTCGCCCTTCATGAGAAGATTCTGGCTGTCGCAGATTTCTTCGATATCGTCTTCTGGCCCTGTGTCCTGGATTTCAAGAAAGAGGATGTCGAGGCACTGGCTGATGGCGCAATCACCGTAACGCTGTTCAACGGTGCCATCCGTACAGACGACAACCTGGAGATGGCCGAACTGCTGCGCCGCAAGAGTCAGGTGATGGTCGCGTTCGGCAGTTGTGCCACGGAGGGCTGTATGCCCGGGCTTGCCAACTTCACCGACCGCGAGCACATGATGCAGTACATCTTCAAAGACGCCCCCACCGTCGACAACCCTGAGGGCATCCTGCCACAGGAAATCACAACCATCGAAGAAGGCTCGCTGACCCTGCCGCGCTTCTGGAACACGGTAAAGACGCTCGATCAGGTGGTGCCCGTCGAATACTACCTGCCCGGCTGCCCACCAGAGGCAAAATGGATCGAAGTGCTGGTCGAAGCGGCCATGTCCGGTGAACTACCGCCACCAGGGACGGTGATCGGCATGGACGTCACCGTTTGCGACGAATGCCCACGCGAACGCGAAGAGAAGAAGATCAAGCGGTTCTACCGCCCTTACGAGATCATCCCCGACCCGCACAAGTGCCTGCTCGATCAGGGTCTGTTCTGCGCGGGGATCGCCACGCGCGCCGGCTGCGGCGCACTCTGCCCAAGCGTGAACATGGGCTGCCGGGGCTGCTACGGCCCCAACGAGGGCGTCATCGATGGCGGGGCCAAGCTCATCAGCGCCCTGGCTTCTGTACTGGATGCTAAGACGCCGGAGGAAATTGACGCCATCCTCGATACGCTGCCCGACCCTGCCGGCTACTTCTATCGCTTCGGCCTGGCCCACTCGATGCTGCATCGGACGCATCTCGAGGCACATAATGGGCACAAGGTCGCCGCCACTGTCGAAGGTTCAGCGCGCCTGGACCCCAGCCTGAAGGACTAGGAGGCCGATCATGACAACTGCCCAACGCCACATCACCATCGATCCGATCACCCGGCTGGAAGGTCACGGCAAGATCGAAATCTTCCTCGATGAGCACGGCGAGGTCAGGAACACCTATTTCCAGGTGCCGGAGCTGCGTGGATTCGAGGTCTTCTGCCTGGGCCGCCCCGCCGAGGAGATGCCGCGCATCACCAATCGTATCTGCGGCGTCTGCCCGGAGGCGCATCACATGGCTGCCTCAAAAGCCCTGGACGATCTCTACAAGGTCGATCCACCATCCGCTGCCAAAAAACTGCGCGAACTGTTCTATAGCGCCTTTTACGTCACCGACCACACCACCCACTTCTACGCGCTGGGTGGGCCGGATTTCGTCGTCGGCCCGGAGGCCCCGGCTGCTGAGCGCAATATCCTGGGGGTGATCGCCAAAGTTGGCACGGAGGCGGGCCTCAAGGTCATCAACACGCGCAAAACCAACCATGAAGTCATCAAGATCATCGGCGGGCGCGCCGTCCATCCGGTCGCCGGGCTACCCGGTGGCATGAGCAAAGCCATTAGTGAAGACGAACGTCAGACAATCGAGAAGATCTCCCGGGATAATGTCGAATTCGGCCTGTGGTCGCTACAGATTTTCCGCGATATCGTGCTGGGGAATCCGCAGTATGTCGATCTCATCGTTGGCGACATCTACACCCAGCACACCTACTACATGGGCCTTGTGGACGAAAACAACCTCATCAACTTCTATGATGGCAAGATCCGCGTAGTTTCTCCATCCGGCAAGGAATTCGCCAGGTACGCAGCGCAGGAATACGCCGAACACATCGCAGAACATGTCGAACCCTATGCTTATCTGAAGTATCCGTATCTGAAAGCGATCGGCTGGAAAGGCTTCATCGACGGCAAGGACAGTGGCATGTACGCCTGCACACCCCTCAGTCGCCTGAACGCGGCCGACGGCATGGCGACCCCCCGCGCCCAGGAAGCCTATGAGGAGTTCTTCGAGACGCTCGGCGGCAAGCCAGTACATCACACACTTGCGACGCACTGGGCGCGCCTGATTGAACTGCTGTATGCCGCCGAACGGATGGTTGAACTGGTCACCGACGAAGAGATCACCAGCGACCACGTTCGCAATATCCCGAAGGAGAAGCCGACCGTCGGTATCGGCACCGTAGAAGCACCGCGCGGCACGCTGACGCACCACTACGAAACGGACGAAAACGGCATCCTTACGAAGGTTAACCTGATCGTCGGCACGACCAACAACTACGCGCCCATCACTTACACCATCCAGAAAGCGGCGCGCTCGCTGATTCACGAAGGGATCGTCAATGACGGCATTCTGAACATGGTCGAAATGGCGTTCCGCAGCTATGACCCCTGCTTCAGTTGTGCCACTCATTCGCTACCCGGCCAGATGCCGCTGGAGCTGATCGTCAGGGATGCTGAGGGTCAGATCGTTGATCGTCGCAGCCAGTACACGCAAACCGATTGAACAGGAACGAATCGTCATGCAGCACGCAAACGCATTCACCGGCCACGACCAGCCATGCAATCAGCGCACGCTGGTTATCGGCCTGGGGAACCCCTTACTAAAAGACGATGGCGCAGGAATCTACGCTGTCAGACGGCTCAGGCTCGCGCTGGAAAGAATGACCTGGGTCACCCTGGTCGAGCTTTCCGTAGGCGGCATCACCCTGATGGAGCACATGGTCGGCTATCAGCGCGTCATTCTGGTCGACACACTATGGGTACCCCCGGAGCAGGCTGGCCAGGTAATCGTGTTCGACGCTGGCGACCTCTCCGAGACCCTCAACACGCGCAGCACACACGACGTTGATCTGCCGACGGCGCTGCGCGTGGGCCGTTCACTGGGGGCACAGCTCCCCGCCGATATCGATATCCGCATCATCGCGATCACCGCCAACAAAGTCCTGGATTTCGGCGAGGAGCCGTCACCTGTTGTGGCGGCAGCGATCCCAGCGGCCTGTGACTGTGTCCTGCAACTGCTGCAGGTGAATCCTGTGTCTTCTGATCAGGCATAAATCAGGCATAAATGATGGAGACCAAGCCATGATCTCTCCTGAGTTATTGAGGCGCTTTTCACTCTTCGGCGGTATGCCGCCGGAGATGTTCGACGAAATCGCTTTATTCTGTGAGGAACATACCTTCGAACCGGACACTTACCTTTTCGAGCAGGGTGAGACTGCAACCGCCGTATATCTCGTACTCGACGGCATGATTGACCTGCTGATTGATATGGATGAAGAAGGTGAACTCCGCGACACCATCGAGACCATTGTCGCGGGCGAAATGCTGGGGTGGTCAGCCATGGTCGAGCCGTATCGCTACAAACTCAGTGCGGCGACGACCACCCGCGCCCAGGTCATCCAGATGGATGCGCCAAAGCTGAATGACTATCTTAACGAGCACCCCCATTGGGGGCTCATTCTAATGAAGCGCGTCGCACAGACCATCGGTGAGCGCCTGACACATATGCGCACGCGCTTGATGAGCATTTCAACATGATCATTCAAGGACGCGGTGCAGGCAGCCATGAGCAACACTGACTTGCCTTTTGTCGCACCCCCAAGTGCATCGCATCGCCTCCACTGCCACATGAGGCGGTGCTGAAGTCCAGGTCCTCTCCAGATTCACGTTTGCCAGAGCGGGAGCAATCCCGCTCATTTTTATTGGCCCCCCGTCGGCTCTCTGGCTGAATCATCCTTCGCACTGAAAATATCACCAATAATCCATGACATTGGTAACATATGAGCTTGAAAAAATCTACAAAAATGTGTATTTTTCTTAAGTATATGATGTTGATTTAGTACATTTTTGCAGAATTCCTGGTGCGTTAGGAGACCACATTGCGAACACGGGTGACCATCATCGGAGGCGGCATCACCGGGCTGAGCGCAGCCTGGGAACTGCAAAAAAAGGGTATTGATTACACAGTCTTTGAAGCAGCATCGTACTGGGGCGGCAAAGTCCTGACCGATACCGTAGAGATCGATGGCGAGACCTTCATCATCGACGCCGGGCCTGAATCGTTCATTACCCGCAAGCCAGAAGTCTGGCAGCTCGCACACGAGCTCCGGCTCCAGAATGATCTCATCGCACCAGAAGGCGAAGCGCAGGGTATGGCCGTCATCCACGAGGGCGAACTGCACTTCGTCCCGATGAGTCCTGGCGCATTTGTGACCACCTCTCTGCTGAGCCTCGGCGGCAAACTGCGCCTGATGAAGGAGCCTTTTGTCGCTCCGCGCAAAGATACCGAAGATGAGACGCTGGCGAGCTTTGCCCGACGTCGTCTGGGCAATGAAGGCGCACAGCGCCTGATCGAACCTGTGCTGGGCGGCATCTACAATGCGGACCCTGAGCGTCAGAGCGTCATGGTAACGGCACCACACATGCGCGACCTCGAGCGTGAGCATGGTGGTCTGATCCGGGGAATGATCGCTACGATGCGCCAGAGGTCAAAATCGAGCGAGCCGAAGAAGCCCCGCTTTATCACCTTCGCCAGCGGCACCAGCGAACTCATTGATGAGATGATTGCACAGCTCACGGGTGATCTCCATCTGAATACGCAGGTCAGCGCGATCACACGAACCGATACGGGCTATGTGATTGACCTGGCCGATGGCGCACGCCATGAGACGGACGCAGTCATCATCACCACGCTGGCCCATACGGCCGCTGAACTCCTGAGCCAAACGGCACCTTCTGCGGCGGCAGAACTTCACAATCTCAAACAGAGCAGCATCGGCACCATGTCGCTCATCTACCATGAAGCCGACGTCGCCGACGCCCGCCCTGTACGCGGCCTGATGATCCCACGCCGCGAAGGTCGTGCGATTGATGCCGTCCTGTGGACATCGAAGCGTCTGCCAGAGCGAGTCCCCGCAGGTTACGCCATGCTCAAGGTCTTCTTTGGCGGTGCGCAGCCGGCAATGGCGACCGTCGATGAAGAGTCACTTCTGGCCAATGTCCGTCGTGAGCTGGCCGAGCTGGTCAACATTCATGCTGTGCCAATCCTGACGCGCACCTACCGCTGGCCGAATGGCTATCCCCTCTCGGAAGTCGGCCATCTTGAAAAACTCTCAGAGATAGAAGCGTCCCTGCCGCCGGGTATCTGGTTGGCAGGCAGCGCCTATCGGGGCCTGGGTGTCCCCGACTGCATCCGCCAGGGACAGCAAACCGCCCACGCAGTGACACAATACGCTTTACAAGTAAATACAACATCGGGGGAACCCACCACCATCACCTCATGAGGAGAGGACTCACATGATAGCCAGATATCTCAATGCCTTGCGGCTGGCGCTATTTGCGCTCGGTTATGGTCTGACAGGTGCCCTGGTAGGCGGCACGCTCAACCGCATCATGGTTGTGGAGCTATCTCTGCCTATTTCACTCGTCGGTCTATTCTTCGCAGCACCATTGTTTATTGTGCCGTTACGCGCCTGGATGGGCTATCGCTCCGATGGGCATCCAATTCGCGGTCTGCGCCGCGAGCCATACATCATCGTTGGGGCGGCCTTTGCCGGCATCGGCGTCATCGCCGCGATTATTCTGCTGTTGCAATTGCAGCCCAGCCCGATCCTCCTGACTGTAGGTGTAATGATCGCCTTTTTGATCCATGAGTTCGGGCGTAACCTGTCACACAACAGCTTCCAGGCGCTGCTCGCCGACAAGTTCTCTGATCAGGCACGTGCCCGTGCAATCACCTTGTATGAGATCGTGACGCTGCTGGGTCTGATTATCGGTGCTGGTGGCATTGCCGCCTCACTCCGGGATTATTCCCCGGGCAAACTCATCAGCGTGACGATTGCCATCACCGTTGTTACGTTCATTCTGTCTGTCGTCGCGGCCTTCCGCAACGAAAAACGCAGCGAAGAAACTGCGCAGGTTTCACAGATCGCGCGGGCGCAGCCCTTCATGGCGACGCTCAAGCAGATCGCCATCGGCGACAAGCAGGTACGTCTGTTCTTCATCCTGATCATATTCGTCATCGTCGGCACATTGGCACAGGACGTGCTCCTTGAGCCTTACGGCGCGCTGGTCCTCAACATGGACGTTGAAGCAACGTCACGTCTGACGATGTTCTGGGGCCTGGGCGTCATGGGTGCCATGCTCGCCAGCGGCCTGTTCCTGATCAAGTGGCTGGGACACGTTACCGTGCTGCGCATCGGCTTAGTGATGACCATCTTCGTATTCGCCGGCGTCATCGCCAGCGGAATGAGTGGCAACACCGGCATGTTCCGCAGCCTGGTCATGGTGATGGGCCTGGGCACTGGTCTCGCTGGCGCGGGCCTGCTGACCAGCATCATCAACTTCACCACGGTACAGCGCGCCGGCCTGCTGCTGGGCGTCTGGGGCATTGCTATGGTCGCCGGACGTTCAATCGGCAGCCTGTTTGGTGGCATCATTGTTGACTCCGTTAGCCTTGCCACTGGCGGCAACCATTTTGTCGCTTATGCGGTTGTCTTCGCGCTTGAAGCGGCGCTGCTGGTCGCAGCACTGGTGCTGGTCACCCGCCTCAACGTCAACGAGTCATCGGCACGCCAAGAGGAAGAAGTCCTCGATCTGGAAGCAGCGACAGGCGCGGTGTCCTTCTCATAATTCATATCGCATATCCGGTTTACTACCCTACCAGATTCCCTGAGAACAGGGAAACATGGCCAGGACGATATCGCAGCGTCGTCCTGGTCTTTACTTTATGGCATATGTTTTCGAGGCAGGACGCTAGCGCCACAGCAACAAGACGATTCGTAACGTCCTGCATGAATAGGTCATGTGTCCCTATTGTGATCGCCAATTATCAGCCATTACTTGACGGGGTCATCAAATTAATCTAGCATTAATCCCAGTAGCGTATACCTGTAGTGAGTATGCGAGCGAAACGTTTGCGCAAACGTTTCGCAATATTATCAAAGTTAAATACATCCTTAAACAAACTGAAGAAACGACACTGGCTTCATGAGCACAATTCGGGATGTCGCCAAAGCGGCAAAGGTCTCGATCTCAACTGTATCTCACGTCATCAACGGGACACGCTACGTCAGCCCGGATACACGCGAGCGCGTCCTGCAAGCTATTGATACCCTCAACTACAAGCATAACCGCCTCGCTAGCAGCCTGCGCAATCGTAAGACCTTCACCATCGGCGTGCTGCTGCCCAACAGTGCGAACCCGTACTTTGCTGAGGTACTCGCTGGCATCGAAGAAGCCACTTACGCCCAAAACTACAATATCATCCTGGGCAATGCCACCGACGACCCTGAGCGCGAACAGACCTACCTGAATGTGTTGCTGTCACGTCAGGTTGACGGCATCCTACTTATCAGCACGGGCGCATTTGAGGATTCTATAGCACTGCTCGCCGCCAACAATACGCCGGTCGTCATGGTGGATCGCTCCGCAGACCTGTCCGGCATCGATGAGATCTTCACAGATAATCAGGCAGGCGGCCGTTTAGCGACTGAGTACCTGCTCAACCTCGGCCATGAACGCATCGGCTGCATCACCGGACCATCGTTTCTGACGCCCAGTGCTAAGCGCGTTCAGGGTCATCTGGACGCCTATGCAGCTGCCCACCTGCCCCACAATTCAGATTGGATCGTCACTGGTGATTTTCAGCACAGCGGCGGTTACGATGCAGCCTGCAAGCTGCTTGCGCTTGATCCGCAGCCAACTGCAATCTTCGCGTGCAACGATCTGATGGCTGTCGGTGCGATTTCTGCCGTTCATCAGGCCGGGCTGCACGTCCCGCAAGACATTTCAGTGGTCGGTTACGACGACATCCCGCTGGCATCATACGCGACGCCTCGCCTGACCACAGTCGCACAACCCGCGCGTGAGATTGGGCACCTGGCTGTAAAGCGTCTCTTGCAGCGTCTGACAAACCCAGACCTGCCCCCACGTCACGAAAAGCTGCCAATCAAACTAATTGAGCGTGATTCCTGTGCCCCGGTAGGAGGACACTCAAAATGAAGAAGACCGGCTTGCTCAACCAGCCCCTATCCTGTGTCATCGCAGGCATGGGACACATGGATACTCTGTGCATCTGTGATGCTGGTCTGCCTATTCCTGCCGATACTGAGCGCATCGATCTGGCGATCCGTAATGGTGTACCAACCTTTCTCAATGTGATCGACGCCATCCTCGGTGAACTACAGGTTGAGGGGGCCATCATCGCCAGCGAACTCAAGGAGAAAAGTCCGGCGATGTACGAGGCGCTGATGCGCCGCCTGAGCGATGTCACGGTCGAAGAAGTCCCGCATACTGCCTTCAAGGCCCAGTCGGCTGAAGCAGCAGCCATCGTCCGTACGGGCGAATTCACGCCCTATGCCAACGTCATTCTGATTGCCGGGGTCGTTTTCTGATGAGTACATCTCCACTCTCTCTCGGTCGTGGTGGTTTCAACTGGCGCAGCTTCTTCGAGACGTATGGCCTGGTCCTGTCGCTATTGCTGCTGTGTCTGGTGCTTTCGCTGGCTAGTGATCGCTTCCTGACCGTCGATAACCTGCTCAACGTTCTGCGGCAGGCATCTATCAATGGCATCATCTCGATTGGCATGATGCTCGTCATTCTCATACGCGGGCTTGATCTCTCGGTTGGCTCCGTGCTGGCTCTGGCGACTGTCATCGCAGCCGACCTGCTAGCCAGGGGGACTGTGGACCCACTGGGAGCGATTCTCGTCGCTCTGCTGGTGGGCGCGGCTGCCGGCGCTGTCAACGGCGCGCTGGTGACATGGGTGAAGATTCCGCCCTTCATCGCCACACTCGGCATGATGACCTTCGCGCGTGGGGCCGCCCTGCAGTACACTGGCGGCCAGCCTATTACTGGCCTCGGCGACCTGGGCGAGGGCTTTCGCTATCTGGGGAGCGCGACAGTAGGCATCGTCCCGGTGCCGATCATCGTCGCCGGTCTGATGTATTTCCTGGCATATCTGCTTTTGAATCATGTGCCATTTGGTCGTTTTCTGTACGCCACCGGCAATAATGAAGAAGCCGCCTTCCTGAGTGGCCTGCCCATTAAGTCGATTAAGATGTTCGCCTATATGGCGTCCGGCATGTTGGCTGCACTCGCCGGGGTAATTCTCGTCGGCCGCTTGAACAGCGCCACACCTACTGCCGGCCAGCTCTTTGAATTCGACGCCATCGCAGCCGTCGTGGTCGGCGGCACCAGCTTTAATGGCGGTGAAGGCTCAATCTGGGGTACCCTGATCGGCGTGCTGATCATTGCCGTGCTCAATAACGGCCTCAATCTCTTGCAGGTGCCGTCATTTTATCAGGATATCGCCAGCGGTGTCGTTATCGCGCTGGCGCTTCTGCTCTATCGTCTGATCCGTTAGTTCCCTTGTTGATCATGCGCTCGGTAGTATTCAGCACATCACTGCCGACGCTGTCATACATCGTCCGTACCCTTAATTGCAGGAGGTGCCATCGTCATCAGAAGCGCACAATCACACGCACAATCGCACGCACAATCGCAATCGCATCCAGGTCAGTTGTTAAATGTAGTTTGAAGGAGCGCTCCATGTTTCGTAAAGCATTGATTTTTGCCGTACTTGCCATGCTCGCCCTGTCTGCGGGACTGGTCACTACCGCGCAGGACAGCCCAACCATCGGTCTTTCCGTCTCCACGCTGAACAATCCGTTCTTCGTAACGCTGGTATCCGGTGCCCAGGAAGCCGCGGATGCCGCCGGTGCTGAACTGATCGTCCTCGATGCACAGGATGATTCCGCTACCGAAGCCGCCAACATCGATGACCTCATCGCTCAGGGTGTGGATGCGATCCTCATCAACCCGACCGATTCCGACGCCATTGTGCCCAGCATCCTTGCCGCCAATGACGCCGGTATCCCCGTCTTCACCGTCGACCGCAGCGCTTCCGGCGGTGATGTCGTCAGCCACATCGCTTCCGACAACGTGGCTGGTGGCCGTCTGGCTGCCGCCTTCATCTGCGACGCCCTGGATAGCAGCGGTGCCGTCGTCGAACTCGAAGGCATCCCCGGCACCTCCGCCGCCCGTGACCGTGGCGCAGGCTTCAACGCCTACATCGAAGAAGAATGCAGTGACCTCGAAGTCATCGCCCGCCAGACCGCGAACTTCAACCGCGCTGAGGGCCTGACCGTCTTCGAGAACATCCTCCAGGCCGAAGACACCATCGACGCCGTCTTCGCACACAACGACGAAATGATTCTCGGTGCCATCGAAGCAGCCCAGGCCGCCGGCCGTGAGGGCATCGTCTTCGTCGGCTTCGATGCCATCGATGATGCCGTTGCCGCAGTCGGTGATGGAACACTCGCCGCCACCGTGGCCCAGCAGCCAGCCCTGATCGGCGCGCTCGGCGTCGAGACAGCGCTCGCCTCCCTGGGTGGTGAAGAAGTTCTGGACGCCATCCCGGTTGACCTGGCGCTCGTCACCGCTGAATAAGTTCTTACATAGCTCAGAGGGCAGGCTGACTGGCCTGCCCTCCCAGCTTAACGCAGAGATACAGAGCAAGTCACATGGACGACACGCAACAGGCACTGCTACAACTCGAGCGCATCAACAAGAGCTTCCCGGGGGTACGGGCGCTGCATGATGTCACCATGCGCGTACTGCCCGGCGAGATCCATGGCCTATTGGGCGAAAACGGCGCGGGTAAATCCACTCTTATGAAAGTGCTCAACGGCGTATACCAGGCCGATAGTGGCCGCATACTGTGGCAGGGCCAGGAGGTCAGCATCCAGTCGCCCCATGAGGCACAGGCCCAGGGCATCAGTATGATCCACCAGGAACTGGCCCTGGTCGGCTATCTGGATGCCGGAAAGAACATCTTCCTGGGTCGCGAGCCAAAAGGGCGCGTTCCGGGCACCATCGACCGCCGAACAATGTACCGTGAAGCAAAAGCCATTATCGATGAGCTGGGCCTGGAGATAGACGTCAGACGGCCAGTCCGGCTGTTCTCACTCGCACAGCAGCAGATGATCGAAGTGGCCAAGGCGCTGTCACTCGACGCACGTCTCATCGTCATGGACGAGCCGACCTCCTCATTGACCGACCGTGAAGTTGAAACGCTCTTTAACCAGATGCGCAAGCTGCGTGATCGCGGGGTTGCCGTGATCTTCATTTCGCACCGTCTCGACGAGATCTTTGAGATCTGCGATCGCGTCACTGTGCTGCGTGATGGTGAACTGGTCGCCACCAGCCCCATTGAAGACCTGACGCGCGAAATCCTCATCAAGCAGATGGTCGGGCGTGAAGTCGATCAGATTTATGAGAAGCGCACCGACGAACCAACCCGGAAGATTATTCTCTCTGTGGATAATCTCAGGCGGGGCAATGTCGTCCGCGACGTGAGTTTTAATCTGTATAAAGGCGAAATACTCGGGATTGCCGGGCTGGTCGGCGCAGGCCGTACCGAGCTGGTCGAAACAATTTTTGGGGTACACCCGGCCAGTGGCGGCACCATCAAAATAGAGGGCGAACCAGTCACGATCCGCCGCCCCGATCAGGCGATCCGACAGGGTATCGGCTTCGTCACTGAGGACCGTAAAGGTCAGGGGCTTTTCCCAGTGCTCAACGTTGCCGCCAACATCACCATGAATAGACTTGGCAAACTCGTTAATGCGATCCTCGTGAACTGGGGGAAGGTACGCAATCTGGCGGAGGAGTACATCAAGCGTCTCGACATTCGCACCCCTTCGACGCAGCAGCGCGTCAGCAACCTCAGCGGTGGGAATCAGCAAAAAGTCATTATCGCTCGCTGGCTGACGCTCAACCCGCGCGTGCTGATCCTGGATGAACCGACACGTGGTATCGACGTCGGCGCTAAATCCGAGATTTACCGCCTTATGCAGCGGCTGGCCAGTTCCGGGGTGAGCATCATCATGGTGTCCAGTGAGCTGCCGGAAGTGCTCGGCGTCAGCGATCGCATCCTGGTGATGCACGAGGGACGCATCGCCGGTGAGTTCGACCCGCAGACTGCCACCCAGGATCAACTCATGACTGCTGCCACTGGCACCTATCAGGAGGCATACCGGCAATGACGCAACGGGTCAAACGTCAACCACGCGAGCAGAGCCTGACGGTCTTCCTGGGGGTGATGCTGCGACGTGGCTTCGTACTGCTGGTACTGGTCGCGCTGATGGGCTTTTTCGCCACACAGTCTGATCGCTTCCTGCAATCTCGCAATCTGGTCAACATTCTTGAGCAGAACGTCGCATTGATTATCGTCACCGTCGGCATGACCATAACCATGCTCATCGCCGGGATTGATCTCTCCGTCGGATCAGTTGCGGCCCTTGCGGGGGCAGTCTCAGCCGGTTTGATCGTCAACAACGGCCTGCCCTTCGAGCTGAGCGTCATCATCACGCTTGCACTTGGCTTCGGCATTGGTCTTTTCAACGGTGGCCTGATCGTCTGGGGACGCCTGCCCCCCTTCATAGCGACGCTGGCGATGCTGGGCATCGCGCGCGGTATAACGCTTGTATACACTGAGGGTCGGCCAATCTCAATTGGCGACGTCGACAATTTCACCTTCTGGGGTCGTGGTGACGTCGTGCTGCCCATTCTCAACGAGACCCCTGTCTCGATACTGGTTGCCATTGTCGTCGTGCTGATCGTCACCTGGCTACTGGCCTATACACGCTTCGGACTGCACATATACGCCATCGGCGGCAGCGAAGAGACAGCGCGCCTGGCTGGTATTCCGGTCAATCGTGTAAAGCTGATCGTCTACGGCAGCAGCGGTATGCTGGCCGCTCTCGCCGGCATGCTGCTGACCGCACGCCTCTTCTCCGCTCAGCCGCAGGCCGCCGTCGGCCTGGAACTGAACGCGATCGCTGCTTCTGTCCTGGGTGGGGTCAGCCTGTTCGGTGGGGTTGGTAACGTCTTCGGCGCGGTGATTGGCGGGCTGCTGATCGGCGTGCTCAGCAATGGCATGAACCTGCTGCGACTCGCATCCTTCCTGCAGCAGATGGTACAGGGCGCGGTCCTCGTCGCGGCTGTCGCCGTTGACATGCTCATCAAGCGGCTTGAGCGCACCCGCTAACGATATCGCTGAATGTAACGGGCACCGCGATAGCTTACAGCGTATGGCGTGAGTTTCATCACTTCTGTACGGCAGTGCCCAGCGCTAAACTATGTTTAGTGAGTGCGACACACCGAAGTGTAACTATATTACTTTTCAGCAGGTAACGTTACAATGCGATCGATCACGGAAGCATCGACGCTTATCAATGGCGATGCCTTTCGTCTGTTCTTCGAACAATCCGCAGACGGCATGCTGCTGCTGGACGGCGAAGTCTTCATTAATTGCAATCAGGCCGCGCTCGATCTGCTCGGCTACACGACCAAAGCCCAGCTTCTGAGCCGCACCCCAGCCGACCTATCGCCAGCCACACAGCCAGACGGACGCACGTCCATTGAAAAAGCAACCGAACTAATGCAGACAGCTTTCAACCAGGGCAGCCTGCGCTTCGAGTGGGTACATAATCGCTATGATGGCGAGAGCTTCCCGGTGGAAATTCTGCTAACTGCACTGCCTATTGGCAGGAAGAAGATCCTACTAACCGTCATGCGCGACATCAGCGAACGCAAACTCGCCGAAGACGCCCTGCGCCAGTTGAACGAATCGCTCGAGGCACAGATCGAATCGCGCACGCAAGAACTGACGCGGCGGCGGGCCGTCGCCGAAAGTCTGCGCGAGATCCTGGTCATCCTCAACTCCGATCAGGCATTGAACGAAATCCTGGTGCACATTCTAAAGCAAGCCGCACTACTTCTGGATTGCACCGCCGGTGCTACCTATCACTACATCCGCGAAGAAGACCTGCTGCGACTGGAAGCGGGCTATGCACTGCCGCCTGGCCTCGCGGCGATTCAGGCCCTGCCGCTGTACGAGGGCGGTGCCATGCGCGCTATGCTCCGACGCGAGCCTTACATCGTCTCTAACATTCAGACGCACATCGCACAACTGAAGACGACACCGACCTACCTCGCTTTTGCAGACGGCATCCTGCGTGACTGGCTCGATCAGATCGAGACGAACTTCGGCGCGTATCTGGGCATACCGCTGTACTTCAAGGATGAGGTCTACGGGACGCTCGGCCTTTATTATGACCGTCCTCGTGATTTCAGCGATTATGACATCGACCTCGCCCTCAGCTTCGGCAATCAGACAGCGCTCGCCATCGAAAACGCACGCCTGCGCCAGCAGGCCCAGCACGCCGCCGTCGCAGCAGAGCGCAATCGCCTTGCTCGTGATCTGCACGATTCCGTCACCCAGACGCTCTTCTCCGCCAGCCTGATTGCAGAGGTCCTGCCCAGGCTATGGGAGCGCAATCAGCCAATCGCGCAAGCGCATTTACAGGACCTGCGCCAGCTCACACGCGGTGCCATGGCTGAAATGCGGACGCTGCTGCTCGAACTCAGACCAGAGACGCTGATCAAGGCCCCACTTGCGGAGACGCTGCGCCACCTGGTCGATGCCACAATTGGCAGAGCCAGCATCCCTGTTCCCATTACGATCCATGGCTCGCTTGATCTGCCTGATGATGTTAAGGTCGCGCTGTATCGCATCACGCAGGAAGCGCTGAATAACGTCGCCAAACACGCTGAAGCGTCCACCGCCAGCCTGACCGTACAGCATCGCGACGGCCAGATTGACCTGCACATCGAGGACGACGGCATCGGCTTCGACCAGGATGCCGTCGCTAGCGTCAGCCTCGGGCTGCACATCATGCGCGAACGAGCCGACGCCATCAACGCACAGCTCACCATCAACAGCCAACCCGGCAAAGGCACCCGGATTCACGTCATCTGGGAGGAGAAGGAGCAACAGCGTGACAGATAATGCCCTCACCAACAATCGGCCCGTGCGCGTCCTCATCGTCGACGATCACAAAGTCGTACGCAAAGGACTCAGTGCGTTTCTCCTCTCTTATGATGGGCTGGAGCTTATCGGTGAAGCCAGCAGCGGTGAAGATGCTCTCCTATTCTGCGCCCAGGATCGCCCGGATGTGATCCTGATGGATCTGGTCATGCCCGGCATGGATGGCGCAGCAGCGACGCGCCGCATCCGCGAGCACTACCCGCAGGTCCAGGTCATCGCGCTGACGAGCTTCCCCGAAGAAGACCTGGTCGAGGGCGCGCTGCGCGCCGGGGCGATCAGCTATCTGCTCAAAAATGTCGAAGCCGACGAGCTGGCCCGGGCGATCCTCGACGCGCACAACGGCCGGTCAACACTGGCACCAGAAGCAGCCCAGGTCCTGATCCAGGCGCACACCCGCCCGCCACAACCCGGCCACGATCTGACCCGCCGTGAGCTTGACGTCCTGCAGGCGATGGTCAACGGGCTGAGTAACCGCGCCATTGCGCAGACGCTCGATATCAGCCATTCGACCGTCAAATTCCATGTGAGCAACATCCTCGGCAAACTTGGCGTTACCAGCCGTGCGGAGGCGGTCGCAAGGGCACTGCAGAATAAGCTCGCAAACTAGCAACGACAGCGGGACAAAACCTGCGGAGACCCTATACCCATCCCGGATTTCTACCGGCGTTCACGACTGGCGACCGACTTTTCAGCCGGGGATATTCTTGCCCGTGAAATCATCAGAATCAACCCGGTCACAGCAGCCCGTAACGCACACATCGACGTCCACCTGCTGACTGACCAGCTCAGTGACCGTCTGCACGCCTATGGCGATTGCGGCATGGGTGCCATCTGCTCGCAACGCGATGCGATCACCGACAGCAGACACCTGCGCGGCATACGCGACAACATCCACGCGCTGAACGCCGCCACCAGCCCGGTCATTGAGACGACCCGCACACACATATTCCGTAACAAGGTTGGACAATCACCCGGCCAGGTCATACGCGCCATGTACCAGGCTGCCGCCGACACCCTGGCCCCTTGACCAGTATCTGAATCCGACCATCTACCGGTATAACACCCCATCGCAGACACGGCGCATCCGCTGTAACTCTGTGCAATCCTTAGAATGTACAGTTACGCAGGGGGAAAATCCCATGTTCCGTTCTATCGGTTCTATCGGTCTACGCTTACCAGTGGCGATTGTACTGCTTCTCGCACTCGTGATGGGGGCCTACGCTCAGGAGGACGCGGAAGCAACACTCGATCCGGCAATTGGCGACATCGCGAGCCAGTTCTACGACTGGTACATTGACACGCTGCAAGCCAGTAACTTCAACATCGATGGCGCATACCGCGACAGTCCATACCTCACTGAAGAACTCATCGCAACCATGGATTCCTTCTTCGCAACAGACGATCTGGCGAATAACTACGACCCGTTCCTATGCGTTCAGGCGCTGCCGCAATCATATGCACTACAGATCACCGATTACACGGAGGACACCGCAACTGTCCTGATGCGACAGGACTTCGGATCACCACTAACCAACAACATCATGATCTCGCTGGTCTATGACGACGGGAACTGGAAAATTGACGACATCATATGTGGCGATACGGTCACGCCGACGGGCATCGTGCAGACGTTTGTTGATAGCTGGTTGGCCTACAGTCAGCCCGACCCCGAAACAGAGACAATGAACAACCCCATGGTGGATCGTATCTGGCGCGATTCGGACTTGCTGACTGAAGATCTCATCGCCCGCCTCGATGCCATGATGGATAGCGACCGCCCCATCGGCCATGACCCGGTTCTGTGCGCGCAGGACGTGCCGCGCTATGCCGAAGCCTTCGAAATCGACATCCGCGATGGCCGGGCCCGCGTGCTGATCAATGAATTCTTTGGCGATTTCCGCGTTCCACATCGGGTCGTCGCAGAACTGACCGAGACAGATGACGGTTGGCGCATTGATGATTTTGTCTGTCTGGTTGAGCCAGAGACAATTGCGCTGGCGTTCTACCGTATCTACAGCGACTACACACGCTACGATATCGCCAATGGGATCGAACGCACCAGACTGATTGACTGGGGCTTCAACTGGAGCGCCTTCCTCGGTGAAGACCTGCTGGCAGAGCTGGTCAGCCTGGTCACGAGCGAAACGCAGCTACCCGCTGATCCGGTCCTGTGCGCCCAGGACATCCCGGCCTATGTCGAGGTGGAAGTGATCGAGCGCACAGGCGATGAACTCAACGCCTTCCTGACTGCGACCCTGCGCGGCTTCTATCCCAGTGGGCCAGAAGACATAACAGGTTATGATCTCGCTACCCTCCAGATGGAAACGTTCATGGGCCGATGGGCCATCACCGACATCACATGCGGCGCTGAGAACTAAACTTAATGGGCTTCTGGCAAGTTGAACGCCAGAAGCCCATTTTGATAACTTTTCACCGGACGACCTGGATCAACAATGCGTGTTGAACCGCCCCTCGAGAATGCGAGCCACCATGATCAACATCGTGATTGCTGATGCACAGGCCAGGGTACGCGCAGCACTGCGCCTCCTGCTCGAAGCTGATGCCACCTATCACGTCATCGCCGAAACCGCTTACCTGGAAGAAATCATGCCCCTCGTGCGATCAAGACGACCTGATCTGATTCTGCTCGATTGGCAGCTCCTCAACGCCGATTTGCCAGATGACCTGATCGCAGATCTGCACAAAATTCTGCACAAAATGGCCGTTCGAGTCATCGCCCTCAGCAGCGACCCGAACTGTCGGGATGCGGCGCTTTCAGCCGGTGCGGATGCCTTCGTTGGCAAGTCTGACCCGCCGGATGTCCTGCTCCGCACGCTGCAACAGATGACGGTACGCTAGCCCTGAGATGCCCTGCGCGCTCTATCAGGACTGTGCAGCCAGAAGTTCAGTCACCAGCGGCAACAGCGATTCTGCAACGAGTGCGTTGCCCACTTCGTTGATGTGCACCAGGTCGATATACAGCGATGTCTCAACGTCTGTGAATAATTCACTGAGCAGAACCAGGCGTTCCGCTGGCGCTTCGTCCATGCGCGCCTCGACCAGGGCATCTGCCTGGGCGTAAAGGTCGAACAGCCCGGGGCGCTCGCGCTCCGTCCGCGAAACAATATCACGCTCCACATCGGAAAGTGTGGTTTTATGTATGAGCATCGGCTGCCACACGAAAGCCACTTCAACGCCGTAAGCATCGGCCAGAGTTTGCACCAGCCGCTGATTGCTGAACCAGCGCTCGACGATATTCTCGGGCGTGGCCGGTGCAGCACCAGATAACGTCAGATCATAATCGGTTAGCGCGTACAGCGGCGGTCGCAGCACGGGCTGCCCCATCCGCAGCAGACGCCCCGCCTCACTGTCGCCCAGGCGCTGCGCTTCTTGCAGGGTAACGCCTACGAGATCATTTCCCCAGGCAGATAGCACGTCATTGAATCCCTGATAGAAGATCGCAATGTCCGGCGGATCTTCACCGATCAGCTGAAACTGAAACATCAGTGCGTCCTGCGTGCTGACATAGCCCGTCTGCCCCAGATTGACGACGTGCTGCGGCATGTCGGCTTCGTTCAACAGCCGCGCCAGATGACCGGGAATTGTATATGCATCGCGAGAACCTTCTCCCCATACGGTACTGCCACCGTACAACGCGACGTGGGTCGCAGTGCTGGCCTCCGTGTAATCAGGTGTGTGACGTATGCCCGATGCGTCCACATTGACGTATTCACCGTCGAAGGCATCAACCACCCAGTACGTATAGGGCGACCAGCGTATGCGCGTCTGCGACTGCTCAAGCCAGAAATCACGGGAATCAGGCGTTGGGCCGCCATCTTCATAGAAACCCAGAACACGATAATCGAGGGCACCGCGCAGTTGATCCGCCACACCGGTTGTCTGGACAGCCCAGCGATTCAGACCAAACAGCATCAGCAGCACCGCCCCAACCATGATCACCAGCCCAAGCCCGGCCCATACATTCCGCGTGGACTGGAACCAGCCGCGCAGATTGTCGGCATTCACTGTAGCGATGATGAGACCCAGCAGCAGCGACCAGCTCAGCAGCAGGAACTTCGCCGGGTTGGTGATGCCAGCAGCGATATTGTCCAGCAGGATGAAGGCCAGGAAGTTGACCTCCACCAGCACCAGGATCAGCAGGCCCACCAGCCAGCCACGCGACAAAAGGCTGGCAATGCGTCGGCTCACAGGCATCAGATGTTTGGGTTCAGCGCGGAAGAAGAACACGCACAGGGCCAAGAGTGCAACGACCAGCACCACCGCCCCAATATTGATGGCCAATCGTGTAGTTTCCTGTGCAGCGGTGCCGCTTGGTGGGCCAAGCAGCAGCCAGACGAGGGCGATCCCAGCCGTCAGCAGTGCAAATACGGCGAAGCCGAACGCACTGCGCGCCAGCAGTTCAGCAGGGGACTCCGTTGATGTGTTCATGATCCTGCCATGTTTAACAGTGCAAGACACACAGCCACTAACCACGGCTGCATGTTCGTGATCAAGTTCGCCCCACAGTTTACAGCAGGATGCGAGCGTTGTCGCACCTGATTCGACCTGAACGCTGATCCAGTTCAATCACCCGCCGTCATAGTTCTGGCGGGTCGTGTTCGACATGAAGAAAGCTGTAGCGGATGCTGCGATGCCTGCATCAGGACTCGAGTTTTTGCCCGATGAACTTCAGACAATCTGACTTAGAGCCGTAGTAACCTGTGTCACGCCAGTCTGTGGGCGTATCGTCCACGCTGCGTACCAGCCTGTAATGTCCCTGCTTGTTCACCACAACCCGATAATCATCTTCAGGGATAATCGGCATTGAAGTGTCAGTGGAATCATTCCGCATACACTTGCGCCCATCCGTGCAATTGTCTCGGCACTTTTATTATGACACAGTTGCGCAATGGTGCTGCACAAAAGGCGCTGATTTTTCTCGTAAAAAAACCAGCCCGACACACGCTGCGCCGGACTGGTTTAAGTTGTAAGATGTACTCAGCGAGGTGAAGCGACTTACGCAGAGTCCTTTGGATCGAGCTTGAGCGCCACTGAGTTGATGCAGTAACGCAGACCGGTCTTATCCTGTGGCCCATCTTCGAACACGTGCCCCAGATGCGATTCGCATTTACCACAGACGACCTCAATACGGCGCATTCCGTGGCTCATATCCTCGCGCAGTTCAATGTTGCCGCTTTCAATGACATCGTAGAAGCTCGGCCAGCCGGAGCCGGAATTGAACTTCGTTTCTGAAGAAAAGAGCGGGTTACCGCAGGCGGCACAACGATAGACGCCCGGCGTCTTGGTATCGACATATTCCCCAGTAAAGGGTCGCTCAGTGGCCTGTTCGCGCAGCACGGCGTACTGCTCCGGCGAGAGCAGTTGCCGCCACTCCTGTTCACTCTTCTGTACTTTACTGTCCTGTGTCACGCGGAGTGCTCCTGAAACTCACATCCAGATCAACCCTATTGTAATGCAGCACCCACGCATCAGACCATGCTCGAATAACGGCATTATTCCGGCCATTGGTCAAGCGCCACCTGTGCGCGCATATCGAACGGCGCGACATCCAGTATGGCGCGCAGTGCCAGATGCGCGCGCTCCATCTCACCCTGGTTGATGAAATAGTCAACCACCCAGTACCCATGTTGGAGCGCAGCATCCGACGGACCGGGCAGGCGCATCGCCGGCAGTACGTCGAACAGCGCCAGCCGGTTAAAGCCCACCTGCGCGTACACCTGACGCACGCGCCGCGCACTCAGCATACTCGCGCGATACGTCAGACGATCCTCGTCGGATTGTGCCCACGTCGCTCGCACGCGGTTTATGCTCTCGAAGCGTGTACCATACCATGCCGCCAACCGCAGGTCTTCTTCAGCCTGAGGATCAGCCCGCGTGTATGTCGACGCCCGCAGGACGTAATAATCGCCCTGCATGGGTGACAGTTCGACCGCCATGTCGAAGGCACGTCGGGCCGCACTGTAATCGCCGGTCATCAGCGCCATCTGGCCGATGACCCAGTAATCCCGATGGGTCTCCGGCACAGTCGGCACAAGATCACTCAGACGCTCTGGATCATGAGCCTGCCAGACGCGAAACTGCGTCATCACATCGTCGTCTTCTTCGGCTGCCGCGACGTAGTCGCGCACCGCCGCCTGCCGCAGTGGTGTCTCCCACCAGAACGATGAGAGCGGCATCTGATATGCCATGCTCTCAAAGTAAGCCGCGATGATGTCTGCGTCATCTGCGAGGTTGTGCGTCTCCGCCAGCCGTGCCCAGTGCAGCCAGGATTGGCCTGTGCCATCGCGTGACTGAATGTGTGCCAGCGTCCCCGCTGCATCCTGGATGCGCCCGGCCTGCTCATAAAATGCTGCCAGATTCAGCCAGCCGGTCACCCAGTTCGGCTCCAGCCGGATTGCACCTTCATACGCGGCGATAGCTACCGACCGCAGGCTTTCATCGTCCTGAGCGCGCTGCCCCAGCAGATACACCTCCTGTAACTGGTAGAGGTTCAGCGCAGGGTCTAATGTCTGCGCGGTCTCAATCTGCGCGAGCGCTTCGGCATCGTTCGCTGCCAGCAGGCTGGACCGCGCGGCAAACGCCGCCTGATCACTGACGTACAGGCCAACGCCGTACCCCAGCGTGAGGCACAGCGCGCCCGCGATCAGGCCACGGTGCAGCCACGGTCGGGTAACCGGTTGGCGTGCCTCCGCCTCAGGTTGAAAGCGTACCGTCAGGTAGGCCGCCAGGATGACGACCAGCAGCCCGGTCGCGGGTGAGGTCAACACGTCGACCAGGCTGTGCGCCGCCAGGCCAACCAGCGCCGCCAGCACGAACCCCGCCCGCCAGTCCGGGTGCGCAGCGGTGCCGGCCCAGCGGCGATACCCTGCCCAGAAGGTCCCCCACGCGACCCAGCCCACCGCCGCCAGACCGATCAGGCCCAGTTCTGCCGCCACATTGAGCGGGACATTATGTGCCGTCGCCAGCATATCATAGCGACTCGTCAGGATGCTGCGGATGCCCGTGCCATAAGCTCCATAGCCGATACCTGTCAGCGGATCCGACAGGAACAACTGCCACGCCGCCGACCACAGCAGCCCGCGCGCGTTATCCAACTGCCAGACGATGACGCCCAACAATCCCACAAAGGCACCCAGCGGCAGCAACCCAAAGCCGACCTTCAGCCGCGCCGGTGCCGCATGACCGCCAACCCGCCGCCACAGCCACAGCAGCGCCAGAGTCAGCGCCGCTACTGCTAGCGAAATCAGCGCCCCGCGTGAATTTGCCACTACCAGAGGGATCAGCAGCAACGCAGCCAGGCTGACAAGTGGCCAGCGTACGCTCGCCTGACGCGCCGTCAGCCCCCACCCGGCGATGACAACAATCGCCGGGGCCAGCAAACCCGCCAGTTGATTGCTGTTGCCCGCCGCGAACGTCAAAGGGGGCCAGCGGGGCGGCAGGCCATATTCCAGCCAGCTCAGGCTGGAATTGGGTACGATCCCTAGGCCAAAAGCATATACACCCACTTCGATCAGGCTGACCAGGCCAATCGTGAATACGGCCAGGAACAGCGTCTCGATTACGAGCTTCTCGCGGCCGGAACGCAGCAATCCCACGAAGAAGCCATACAGTCCCAGCAGAATCAAACCCTGCCACACGTATTCCAGCGACACGCGCGGCACGATCCCGGTCACTGCTGAGAGCAGCCACGCCCCCGCCAGTGCCAACAGCGGCACGCTCAACGGGGTGACAGGCAGGCTGCCCTTCCGCAAGCGATGCACCAGCCAGATCGCCAGCACACCTGTCATCAGCAGGTGATGAAAAGCGCGCACTTCGTAGATCGGCGGGTAGTAGACCGCAATAAAGAACGCGAAATAGATCGCGAAGAAGATCAGCAGAAGACGCAGCAGGCCAGACAGCCGCGCATCACGAAGTTTGAGCGTCATCAGTCGGGCCTCTGGGTCGGTTTGGGGTATCGAGACACAGTTACACGCTTTACAGAACGTGAATAACAGTTCACGCTCTCATTCTACTCGAACTCAACGCAGTACGGCCTCAACGTTTGGGGTCCGAAAAGCAGAGCGCCCGCCGTCGGCGACGGGCGGGACGCTCTGCAAACGAAGCGGTATATGATGCGAATGACGCCCTGGCAGCCTGGCGACAATCAGGCGGCAGCGCGCATACCTGTACGCGCCATCTGGCGCAGGCGTGCCACACGCTCTGCCGTAGCCGGGTGGGTACGGAACAGCGCTGCCAGTCCACCAGCCATTGGCGGGATGATGTAGAGGTGCGACGTCGCCGGGTTGACGTGCACATCCTGTTGTGCATAAGGGTTGCTCGCCCAGGTCTCCAGTTTCTCAAGCGCATCTGCCAACGGCAGCGGGTCGCCCAGGATCTGTGCGCCGGTCGCATCCGCGACGTACTCACGCGAACGTGAGATGGCCATCTGTATCAGCATGGCGGCTATCGGCGCGAGAATAGCCATCAGCAGACCACCAGCCAGTGAGCCGGCACCACCGCCTTCTTCGTCGTTCTGGCTGCCGGACATACCGCCAAACAGGGCCGACCACATCGCCATATCGGCCAGCATAGCGATTGCACCGCCGATCGTCGCCGCTACACTGGAGATCAGCGTATCGCGATTCTTGATATGTGCCAGTTCATGCGCGATGACGCCCGCCAGCTCATCCCGATCCAGCATATTCATAAGGCCCGTCGTCACAGCGACCGCCCCATTCTGCGGGTCACGGCCAGTGGCGAATGCGTTAGGCATGTGTGTCTCGATGACATAAACGCCGGGCTTGGGCAACTGCGCACGCGCCGCCAGCGTCTCGACCATCTGATGCAGCTGCGGCGCTTCCGCAGGGCTGACTTCGCGCGCGCCGCTCATCCGCAACGCCAGTGATCCTGAGAACCACCAGGCCCCCATATTCATTACCACGGCCAGGATGAAGGCGAAAATCATGCCACTCGTCCCGCCAAGCGCGGAACCGATCAGCATGAACAGGCCAGTCAGGCCGCCGAGCAACAGTACCGTCTTCGTGTTGTTCCACACTTGCATGTTATCCTCCATGAGTGTTCGCTCGTGTGATTGCGTTACTTTGTAAACGAACATCGTAGAAATAACATTAGCAAGCGTGGTACAAACCCCGCATTTTGTGGGGTTATCGCTGAGAGTTTGATGAATGGCAGGATCAAAACGTGAATTGTGTCAGCCGCTCGCTCGTCCGTGAATGCGCCAGCGGCAGGGCCACAAAGAATGTCGTCCCGGATTTGGTGTTTGTCTCAAACCAGACTTCACCACCGAGGAAGTTCTCGGTCAGCAGCTTGATGCTGTAGGTACCCAGGCCGCGACCTGTACCTTTTGTCGTAAACGACCTGTGAAATACCTGAAGTTCGACACAGCGCGGCATGGTTTGCTGATTGTTCACAGAAAAGATGACGTTCCCATTGTGCACAGCATGCATGACTGTGACCGTACTACCAGCTGACGATGCCTCCACCGCATTGAGCAGCATATTGTTCAGTACACGTCCCAGCAGCACCGGATCCGTTGCGATTGAAACGGGCGTACCCCGGTCAGTGATGATGTTGACATTGGCCGCAGCCGGGTTCTTCCGCATCGAATTTACCAGCTCAGTGATGAACACATCAACTTCAATCAGGCGTTCCTGAATGCTCAGCTTGCCGCTCTCAGCCGCGACAATCAGACGATGTCCCTTGACCTCATCCACCAGTCGGTGCGAAGCAGCATCGAGTTCCTGACGATACTTGTTCAGGTCTGCCGGTAGGCCACGTTCCTCGTACAGCGACATCATCTCCATGATGGACATGATAAAGCCCGCGGTATTTAGAATGTCATGAAAAAAGATGCGTTCCATGATCTCGCGGCGCTTGGCATGGCTGATATCCTGCACAGCAAACACGACAAACATCTCGCCTTCCACCGTAAGCGGCTGCGACCATACTTTCAGATCCAGCGCTTCACCGTTCTCCAGCAGGATGCTGCATTCCTGCGCATTCGTCTCATTCCTCAGGCCGACGTTGACCGAGCGGTTCGCCCCGCACTGAGAGCACGAAAACCCCACGCCACAGCCATCAGGATGCTCTTTGGCATGTACACAGCCCAGTACTTCACCAAAACGAAGGCCGTAGATGCACTTTTTATCAGATTCTTCGATGAGATGTCCAAGTGCATCATTGGCGTAGACGATCTGCCGATGAGAATTTAGCACCACAAACGCATCAGGCACTGCATTCAGCATGACATTGGCAACCATCTGCTTTTCGAATAACTGAATTTGCTTCCTGAGATTCTCCTCAGTGCTAGTGGTCCGCTGATTACGCGCACCGCGTGTAGAAGTTAGCATGACGTGATAGCTCCAATGAGACACGTGGCGTCGTTAAGTATGAACTCTATTCTAATTTACAATTAATTTAGAAAACATTGAGGCCAAGTTGAGTCAAATATCAGTGTTGATATGTCTCCACACGCCAGCGGTGCTCACACAGAGTTCAATCGCTCATGCTTGCGATAGTAAAGCACGTATGTGTTCGTGCTGCGCTGCATGATCCGACACAGTCATACCATTGTCATCCTGGGCATCCGCTCGCGCACCATGATCCAGAAGCAGCCTGACCATCCAATCATGCCCGCCCTGAGCTGCCTGCATCAGTGGGGTGATGTCACCCGCCTGTGGGATATTGGGGTCAGCGCCGGATTCCAGCAGCAGGCGCATAATGGCTTCGTGCCTGCCAGAGACCGCCGAATGCAGTGGCGTAACCTGCTGCGCGTTCCTGGCTGCGAGATTGACCTGTGCACCACGCTCAAGCAGCAGCCTTACAACCTGATCATGACCAAAGTATGCTGCCAGACCTAACGGCGTAAATCCGTCGCTGGCGTATTGATCGATCGCACCGGGTTCTTCATCAAGCAACACCTGCACGCGGTGCCAGTCGCCCACGGCAGCCGCTTCGTGAATCGTCAAGTGATCCACATGTTGACGCAGCAACGCCGTAACGCCGGGCTGACGATAGTACACGCTCAGCAGGAGTGGCGACGGATACCCTTCTGTCAACACGGAGGGGTCTTTCTGAATTAACTGGCGTACGCCTTGCACATCACCTTTTTTGATCATATCGTCCAACGACATAGATACCTCCAGTTCACAAGAATAGATCATTTGTTCAGATTCATATTCGCATTATAAGGCATCTATGAATATGCGCCAAATGATCATCATCAATTCTGACATCAGGCACACTTACAGAAAGTTCCCAGGCCCGTCGATAAAGTGTACAGCTCTGATCAAATAAAACCTTTTTGTAGAAAAATTTGCGATAAATTCGTGATTCGTCTAAAATCTCGCAGCACATTCGCACGAGCACATCAGTAGCACGCATTCATCAACCCTATTGAAGTGAGGACAACGATGATCAGAAAATCATGGCTGCGAGTCGTTCTTGTACTGTCCCTGGCGCTGATGCTCGTCAGCAGCGCCCTGCATGCGCAAGACGAGCGCGTGCTGATTATCGGCCACGCTGAAGTCACAGAATCCTACGACGTGGCGCACGCCTTCAACCCGACCAGTGGCATCGTCCACCGCGCCACCTACGACACTCTGGTCACCTTCCCAGATGAGGACGCATCATCCATCGAACCCAATCTGGCGACCTCCTGGGAGGTTTCAGAAGACGGCCTGGTGTACACCTTCTCCCTGCGCGATGACGTCACTTTCGCCAATGGCGACCCACTGACGGCTGAAGACGTTGTCTTCTCGATCACGCGGCTGCAGAATGTGCTCAGCAATCCCTCGTTCCTGGCGAACGCAATAGCCAGCGTCGCTGCACTCGATGATCTGACCGTGGAGATTACACTGTCGGAACCACGCCCGTCCTTCCTTGCGGAGCTGGTGAATACCGCTTTCTCAGTCACCAATGACAGCGAAATCATCGCGGCGGGTGGCACCAACGCCGAAGATGCCGCTGATACGGATACCGCACGCGACGTCTTCGATCAAACCTCGGCTGGTACTGGCCCCTATATTCTGGAGAGCTGGACGCCGCAGGAAGAGACCGTACTCGTCCGCAACGAAGCCTACTGGGGCGAGCAGCCCTACTTCGATCGCGTGATCATCGTCAACATCCCGGAAGCCGCCACGCAGAAGGTCGCGCTGGAATCCGGCCAGATTGACATTGCGCTCGACCTGACGCCCGACCAGATCATCACAATGGAAGACAACCCCGAGCTGGGCATCTTCCGTGGCCAGGATCGCTGGACGCACTTCCTGCTCATGAATCGTGATCCGGAAATCGGCGGCCCTGTCGCGGATCCGCTGGTCGCGCAGGCAATTCGTCTGGCGCTGGACTACGAAGGCTACACCGTGCTGTGGCCGGGCAGCGTCACCCCGGGCACCAACATGTGGATTGGTCTGCAGGGTGCCTACGGCCCCGACCGTGCCGTGCAGCGTGATCTGGACACAGCCCGCGACCTGATGGAAGCTGCCGGTTATCCAGATGGCTTCGACATTGAACTCAGCTACCCCGATTTCACCTTCGGTGGCATCAACATGAGCACCAACGCGCAGAAGGTGCAGGCGGATCTGGCCGAGATCGGCATCAACGTGTCGCTGCGCCCCGGCGAAGTCCAGGTTTCGCTGGAAGAATACCGCAACGGTCAGCAGGGCTTCGCCTACTGGTTCTGGGGGCCGGACGTGCTCGACCCGATCGACTTCCTGTCTTTCCTGCCTGGTGGCAAGGTCGCTGAAGAGCGTACCAACTGGACCACCGACATGGTCGAACCAGAAATCATGGACCTGATTAACCAGGCCCGTGTGGAAGCGATTGAAGAAACGCGGCTGGCGCTGTTTGCAGAACTCCAGGACTTCGCGCAGGAATCCGGTGCATATGCACCCTTCCTCGTGCCCAGCATCCAGACTGCCTACCGCGCAGACATCCAGGGCTACATCTGGCACCCGGATTGGGGCCTCGACCTCGTCCTGCTGAGCCGCGCTGAATCGTAAACCTTTAGCGATGTTCGACCTGCTGTGTATGCCGCTCGTGCTGGGCGGCGTACACGGCTGTCAGCCTGAGACCCCGCATGCCCATACAAGTCTATATCGTTCGCCGCATTTTATTCGCCATACCGCTGCTGCTCGGCATTACCGTAGTCGCCTTCATCATCGCGAACGCGGTCCCGGCAGACCCGATCAACGCCAACCTGCCCCAGAACGCACTCAATGACGAAGAACTCATTGAGGCCTTCCGGGAAAAATGGGGCCTCGACAGGCCCCCGGTCGAGCAGTATCTCACCTACCTCGGCAACCTCCTCCAGGGCGATCTGGGCGTATCGATCAAAACACGCAACCCGATCACCGAAGACATACAGCAGTTTCTTCCGGCTACGATGGAACTGGCAACGTATTCAATTCTGGTCGGGCTGGGGATTGGCATCAGCTTTGGCGTGATTTCCGCGGTGTGGTACAACCGCATCATCGATTATATCGTGCGCATCATTGCGCTGATCGGCGTGAGCTTCCCGGTATTCTTGCTCGCACTGCTTGGTCTGACTATCCTGCATGCTGAGCTAGGCATCACGGCGGGGCCGGGGCGGCTGAGCTTCCTCGTGAGAGACCCACCCCATGTCACCGGCTTCTTCACGATTGATGCCTTACTCGCAGGCCAATGGGAGACATTTCTGAATGCAGCTTCGCATCTGGTGCTGCCGTCGCTGGTGCTTGGGCTGTATGTGTCGGGCATCATCGCGCGCATCACGCGCTCGTCACTGCTCGAGCAGCTCAGCGCTGATTACATCCGCACGGCCCGCTCGAAAGGGCTGCGTGAGCGCGGCATTATCATCAAGCATGCTATGGCCAACGCGCTGATCCCGGTTGTGACTGTTATCGGCTTGCTGTATGGTAATCTGCTGGCGGGTGCTGTTCTTACGGAATCGATCTTCGCCTGGCCAGGCATCGGGCGCTACGCATTCCGCGCATCGACATCTCAGGATTTCCCGGCCATCATGGGCGTCAGCATGCTGATTGCCTTCATCTACATCTTCGTCAACTTTATCGTGGATATCCTGTACTACTTCCTGGATCCACGCATCCGGCTGAAGTGAGGGCGATATGGCAAAGACACTACCACTTCAGACCAAAACCGTTAACACGCTGGCAAAGACGCGCCGCAATCGGCTGGTTACGCGACTGTTCCGTAATCCTACCGTATTCATAGGGAGCAGCATCGTCCTCTTCTGGGTGGTGATCGCAATTATCGCGCCGGTGATCGCCCCCTTTGACCCACTGGCGCAGAACGTCGCGAATCGCCTGAGCAGCCCAAATGACATCTATCGGCTGGGCACTGACGAACTGGGCCGCGATATCCTGACGCGCGTACTCTATGGTGCTCGCATTACTATTCCGGCGGCAATCGCAGTGATCGTCGTCGATGCCATCTTCGGCACGCTCCTGGGAGCCCTCGCAGGTTACCTGGGCGGCTTCTGGGATGAGCTGCTGATGCGCATCACAGAGTTGTTTATGGCCTTTCCGACGATCATTCTCGCGATGGCGATCACAGCAGCGCTCGGCCCTGATATACGCAACGCCGTTCTTGCGCTGATTATCGTCCGATGGCCGACCTATGCCCGTCTTTCGCGCAGCCTGATACTGGAAGCCAAGAACAAAGAGTACGTCGAGGCGGCGCACAGCGTCGGCGCGCGGCACTTCTACGTACTGATGCGCACGCTGATGCCCAACACCATCGGCCCGACGCTCGTTTACGCCTCACTCGACGTCGGCAATGCGATCCTTCTGTTCGCCGGGCTGAGTTTCCTGGGCCTCGGGCCGGAGCCATCATCGCCAGAATGGGGCCGTATGGTTTCGATTGGCGTGGATTTCTTCGATCAGTGGTGGATGTGGCTGTATCCTGGCCTGGCGATCGCTTCTTTGGTGATGGCTTTCAACTTCATCGGGGACGGACTGCGTGACGTGCTCGACCCGACGATGCGCGCCCGCTGATCGGCTACAGCGCCTTGATGAGCTGCAGGCAGGGGTTATGTGGGCCCCACAGCTCCGGGAATTCCTCAAGCGGAACGAAACCCTGCGCAAGATAAAACGCCCGAGTCTGTGCGTATTCCGGGCTCGGGTGTTTGCTGCTGAGTGTCTTCACCTGGAGAAAGCGCACACCCTGTTCTTTTAAGAAGGCTTCTGTAGCTTGCAGCAGCAGTCGCCCCGCCCCCTGCCGGTGATGATCCGGGTGGACGGCCATCACGTAAATCTCCGCACTATGCGCGAACGACCGCTCAATCGAAACAAAGCCTACAGCTCGCCCCTCATCATAGGCAATGAACGTGGGATTACGGTCAACGAACGCGATGTAATGCTGGTTGGCTTCTTCAATACCAAACCAGGCCGGCAGCGCCCGCAGGATAGGCTCGCAGTCAACGCTCCGGCCGGTCAAAGGCCCTTCAACGTTCATCGGTTCCTCCTGATAAGCTGGCCAGTCCGCTTAAAGTATCAGGGTTGTGTCGGCCGTGCAATGGTCAGGAGCTGATTACTGGCGACCGCCGTCAGCGTTTGCGTCTGACCATCCGGCCAGGTGACAACCACCTGCGGTAGTTCATCAGCGTCACCTACGCCGAAATGCAGCGCGGGGTCTTCTGAGGCGAGGTAGCTGCTGCCAACGTGCCATTCACGATGCAGTTCGGTGCCATCAGGCAGCGTGACCGTAACGACGGTACCCGGCGCGAAATCCGCCAGCTGAACGCGCAGCCAGTTGCCCGTCGCACCGACGTTCATCAGCAGCAGGGCACGCCCCCCAATCGTGTTGATCGCGATATCCAGATCGCCGTCCTGATCAAAATCGGCGAGTGCGCTGCCACGCGCCATTAGCGTACCAATCTCTTCAAATCCGACGCGCTTTGTCCACTCACGGAACTGGCCGGGGTATCCTTCTATGCTGCGATTACCGTACAGGCGGATCAACTCCGCATCCGTCTCGAAGTTAGCAACCGGCACCCGCCCATTAACCGTGAGCATATCCTTATCGCCGTCATGGTCGAAATCCGCCAGGGCTGTCCCCCAGCCGGTCATATTGTTGCCCAGGCCCATCATACCGATGCGATAGGTGCTGTACTGGAAGTTCAGATAGCCCGCTTCAGCCGTCTGATTGAGATAGATCGCGTTCAGCTCGCGATCCCAATTGGTGACGAGCAGATCGAACTGGCCGTCGTTGTTCCAGTCACCTCCGGCGACGCCCATGCCGCTGCCCGTATCACCGACCTCAGCTGTCTCATGCTGGTCCACCAGCCGGAAGCCAATGCCCAGCGGATCAGCCGTGATGCCCCCTGGCACCGGCACATTCATGTACAGACGGTTGGCCTGTCCATCGTTGGCCACATAAAGATCGAGATCGCCATCGTTATCCAGATCACTGAAGATCGCGCCCAGGCCGCGCTCGGCCCGCGTCAGTCCCACTTCCTGCGTGACTTCGCGGAACGTCACCCGGCCACCATCACTCGCGCCCTCACTGATATAGAGGCGATCGGGCAGGCCGTAGTAATCCTGCGGGAATGCCCCGACGGGTCGCGGCACTTTATTGTTGAGGTCGATGTAAGCGCCCACGTAGAGATCAGGCCAGCCGTCTTCATTGAGATCAGCGACTGCGGCTGCCGCGTTCCACTCCGGTGCATCGACGCCCGCCGCTGCTGCGCCTTCGACGAAAGTGCCGTCACCCTGGTTCCACAGCAGCGCATTGGGTCCATCCGCAGTGACGAACAAATCCATCCAGCCGTCACGGTTAAAGTCCGCTGCAACACAGCCATTGCCGCGCAGCGCGAGGTCTGTGCCAGAGCTAGCGCTGACATCTACAAATTGTCCACCGACGTTGCGATAAAGGGCATTCCGTGGGAGGCCACCGTTCGCCTGAAGGTAGCTGATCTCTTCCTCAGCGTGGCTGTTGACCAGATACAGATCGAGCCAGCCATCGTTGTCGTAATCGATCCAGCACAGGCCCGCGCCCATACCCGCTGCCGGGTCATCGCTAATGGCCTTGACGAACGCCCCATGCTGGAAGGCAAGCCCAGTGTCGTCCGTCACATCGATAAAGCGCCACGCCCCATCTTCGGTTTCTTGCACCTCAGAGGAAACTACCCGCTGCGGGCGATCCACCGACGCGCTGACAAGCTGCGGTATTTCGCTGGGGACCGGATCGAGGGGCAGACCGCTCGGAACGGCTTCGGGCAGCAGATGATCCAGGTCGGCCGCCGCCGGATCAGTCAGGCTGTGCATGAACGCCACCAGATCAGCGACATCACGCTCTGTCAGCGGTAGACCATCTTCCAGTTGTGGCGCGGCGGTGTAAGCCATCTCTTCTGCATCGAATGGCTGCACGCTGCTGTAAAAATCCGCAGGCAGATGTGCCGCCGGGTCATAATTGGCCGCACTGCCGAAAATATCCGCGTGATGCCAGATGACCGCCTCCAGCGAGGTATAGGCACCATTGTGGAAATAGGGCGCGGTCAGCGTGACGTTACGCAGTGACGGCGTACGGAACTGATACTGATGCCGCCGATCAAAAGTGGTGCCACCGCGTCCCCAATCGTCGCGGCCGTCTTCGCCGTGCCCCTTGCCCGGCCCAAGCTGCGGCACTAATAAATTATGAAAGCGCAGGTCGGTCTGCAGATCGCCCAGGTGGCAGCTCGCGCAGTTGACATCCGGATTCAGCGCGCCGTAGAACAGCAGCGCGCCGCGCTTCTGCGCGTCGGTCAGGGCGTCCTGATCCCCGCCGAGATACGCATCCCAGGGCGCATCTGTGAAGATGAGCTGACGTTCGAAAGCGGCCAGCGCCTGTGCGATCTGCAGCGGCGTAATCGTCTCTGTACCGAAGACCTCCGTGAACATTTCAGCATATGCCGGATACGTCATCAGACGCTCGGCCAGTGCGTCGCGCACTGTCTGCGGTGCCAGCCCGCCAAAGGTGACGCCTGCCATTTCATGCAGGCTTGTGAGCGGGAACAGCGCCTGTGCAGTTAGTACGTCCGTCAGCTCAAACAGCTCGTTCACGCGGCGTTCGCGCGTGCGAACAGACAGCCCCAGCGCGTAGCTTTCGACACGCCCATCCCAGAACTGAACCGGCAGCAATGCGCTGTTGATAATCGTCGGTGCATTACGCGGGACGAACTGCCCGTTAAATGGATTTTCAATGCTGCCATCATCGGCGATATCAGCGCGCATCGCACGCACACGCGCGTGAATGTAAGCTTCGTGCGCCGGGGTAATCCGCTTCATGAACTCACGCGCCGGGCCAAGTCCATCGCCGCTGGTACCAATCGGCAGCACGCGACCATCCGCCATACCAAACGCCGGATGATGGCATGTCGCACAGGAAATATTCAAATCGCCGGACAGGACCGGGTCGAAGAAGAGATCGCGTCCCAGTCGTGCCAGTGCGGTATCACCCTCGCGCCATTCCTCGCCGGGGTTCGGCTGCAATCCCTGCTCGCGTATGACTGCTGCCAGCGCCGCGTCATAATCGTCGGCTTCTAAGTAAACAGGCTCATCATAACTGATAGTGACCGGTTCCGGTGAGGTAATCGGGCTGGTGACGGGTTCGTCAAAGGCAATATGGAGGACTTCGCCGTCGAAGATCTCGGTCATGAACAGGCTGCCATCCGGCAGCGGCAGCACCGCACCAGGGAAGTTCAGGCCGGTCAGGACAGGTTGCAGACGCCCCTCTTCAGTGATGTAGCTCAGACGCCCCGTGTCGTGGCGATAACCCATCCCGGAGAAGCACGAGCCATCTGGATTAAACGTCGCAAACTCCAACACCCAGACCGTACCGTCTGGGCCAACCGCCACATCGATCGGCATATTCAGGCTGTCGATGACGGTACGCTGATTGCGCTGCTCGTCAATAGCGACCAACTCGCCGCCTGCCGGTGGATAGGGGCAACCACCGAACAGCGTCACATAATACTCATCGCCCACCCGTGCGATACCTGTCGGCACGGCGTCGATGGTAAATCGTGAATCAAGCGGATTGACCAGCTCATCAAAGCGGTGGATAAAGCGTGTGGTACCGTCCGCATTAGGCTTTGCGACGCCATTCTCTGAGGCATCGCTGACGACCGGCAAGCCGTCTGCATCAAAAGTCATATCGAAGGGATTCGTCAGGCGCACGTTGTTGAACGGTGCCATCGCCTGACCGAGCTGCTCGGGCGTAAAGGGCGTCTCTGGCAGCGCCAGCGTCCCCTCCTCGCTGAGCGGCAGCGTCCACAGGTGTCCCGCCCCGAAGTTACCCACATAAATCTGGCTGTAATCTGGCGCGACTGCCACCAGCGGCACACCGGAGAGATCGCCGCTATCTCGTCCACTCGGCAGACCGGAGATCAGACGACCGACGTCGCCTTCTGGTGTCATCAGGCTGACACCCGCACTCAGGTCAGGGTCACCTGTGCCCTCTTCGGCAATCAGCAGGCTGCCATCCGGCAGCAGCGCCAGCCCGACGGGGTTCAACAGCCCATTAGCGATGACCGTCACCGTCGGGGTTACATCGTCGGGCGGCTGCGCACGCACCAGACCAAAGCCGAAAATAATCACACCAACAATCAGAAAGAGTGATTTGAGAGTGGGTCGCATAGGGAACAGTCTACGTAACACTATGGAAGAGTTCACAGAGGCGGGACATGCCCGCCCCCATGGGTTGTTAGATATCGTGGCGCGATTTAGTCACCGAAGAACGCGTTGTAGTTCTCGAGTTCTTCGTTGGCCTTGGCGGCAGCTTCGTCGAGTGCTTCCTGCGGCGTCAGGCCGTCATCCAGGACGCGGCTGTAAGCGTCAACGATGAACTGGCGGATCGCCGGGAACGGACCAGCGCGGCCACCCAGGACGGCGTAGTTTGTGCTGCCGTCTTCCAGGGTGGTGCGGGTTTCAAGCAGCTGCTCGGTCGCAGTGCGGAAGTTCGGGTTGGCTTCCCAGAAATCCAGGATAGCCTGATCTTCAACCAGTTCCGAGCGAACGGGGAAGTAGCCCGTGCCGATGTGCCAGTCGATCTGCTGCTGATCTTCCGACATGAAGCGCATGAATTCCCAGGCAGCTTCATTCATGGCTTCGTCGCCGCTATCCAGCAGCCACAGCGCAGCACCACCGATGACCACACCGTTGCGTTCGGCGCTGTCAGCGTAGGGGATGTAGGTAGTGCGGATTTCGAATTCGGAGGCATCCTCCAGACCACGGGCACCCGCAGTGCTGTCGAAGATCATCGCGGCCTGTTCAGCCAGGAAGACGGCATCGGTGTCCGTCCAGGTGTTGCCCAGGTTCGGCGCATAGCCATTCTGGAACAGGCTGGTCAGGAAGGTGAAGACTTCCACACCGACACCCTGGTTGAACAGAACTTCGGTCGCACGGGCGGTGCGGCCATTGTCATTGTTGAAGTACAGGCCGCCGCTGTTGGCAAGGATCTGCTCGAAGTACCAGCCGACTTGACCAAACGTGATGCAGTACTCTACACCGGTCGCCTGGACAGCGTCGCAGATTTCCAGCAGGTCGGAGAAGCTCAGGTCGGTCGGCAGGTCTTCATAACCCGCAGCCGCCAGCATGTCAGTGTTGTAGTAGAGGATCGGAGTGCTGCTGTTGAACGCCATGCCGACCATGCCGTTTTCGTCACCGTAATAGGCGGAAACAGCCGGGACGAAGACGCTCTGATCGAAGCCTTCGGCCTCCATCAGCTGCCACGCCGGCAGCAGACGGCCCGTATCAAACATGGTCTGGGTTGCCAGGTCGAAGTTCTGAATGATGTTGGGTTCAGTGCCCGTCTCGAACGCGGCCAGCAAAGCGTTATAGGTATCGTCGTAACTGCCCTGGAAGGTCGAGTTCACGACAATGCGATCCTGGCTTTCGTTAAAACGCTGTACCAGAGCGTCAGTCTGCTCGCCCAGGCCGCCGCCCATCGCATGCCAGAACTCGAGAGTGATCGGCTCATCCTGAGCCAGCGAGCCACCAACGATGCTGAGCACGACGACCAGCACCGCCAGTACACTAAACTTCACAAAAGAACGCTGCATGGGTGTTGCCTCCTATGACTTGAGAATACATTTTGCCGCTTCAGCGAGTCGCATCGACGGCGCCCTCAGTAACATGCCAACCGCACACTGGCGACTGGCAGCACAATCAGCGGTACCCTACCCGCAGAATGGCCATAATTTGAGCCGTATGTTGGGCACAAGAGATGTGTGCTCTGTCGGCCTGCCCCCTCTGACTTAGCCCTTGAGGCCAGTCGTCGCAATACCCTTCACGAGTTGCTGCTGCGCCACCAGGAAGATCAGTAGTGTTGGCAGCATGGCGATCACCGCCGCCGCCATAATGCCGCCCCAATCCGCACCACGCTCCTGGTCGAACAGGAAGAAGCGAATGCCGATTTGGATGGTGCGCATGTCCACGTCATTTGTGATGATCAACGGCCAGAGATACTGACTCCACGCACTCAGGAACGCGAACGTCGCAAAGGCGCTGATCGAGCCTTTGCTCAGCGGTACGACCACCGACCACAGATAGCGCCAGCTACTGGCACCGTCCATCATGGCCGCGTCGTAGAGATCGCGCGGCAGCGTCATGAAGAACTGTCGCAGCATGAACACGCCGAAGGCGCTCGCCAGGAAAGGCACCGTCAGCCCGGCATAGGTATTCGCCCAACCCAATTGGCTCACAAGGATAAAGTTCGGAATAAAAGTCAACTGGAATGGCACCATGAGACTGCCGAGGATCAGGTAGAACATGAGGTTACGCCCTGGGAAATCCAGGATCGCGAATGCGTAAGCCGCCAGAATGCTGAACAACAACTGCGCCACGACAATGACGCCCGTCTGAATGACGCTGTTCAGGAAATAACGCGGGAAGGGCTGCGAGGTCCAGGCAGTAACATAGTTCTCGAACGTCCAGACTTCCGGCAGCAGCGTCGGCGGATAGTTAGTGATATCAGTCGGCAGCTTGAAGCTGGTCAAGATCGCCAGAATGATCGGGAATGAGACGATAAGACCTACGGTAATCAGGAAGATCTGCATGAACAGGGCAGCACCATCAAACTGGCGCGAAGGCATCGCTTGCTGCCCCTTCTGTTCGAGCGGGTCTTCCCGCAGCAGATCATTCTTAGGCGTGACAGGCGCATCGAGGCTCATTGATAGTGTACCCTCCGCCCGGCAACCCGGAACTGTACAATCGTCAGTACAACAATTATCAGGAAGAGCAGGTACGCCTGTGCCGACGCATAGCCACGGAACGGCGTCCCGACGAAGGCGTCATAGTAGATGGAGTAGAGCAGCGTGTTCGTCGCCCCACTCGGCCCGCCCTGCGTTAGAATATTGATCTCGCCAAAGACCTGCAGTGCGTTAATGACGTTGATAACCAGCAGGAAGAACAGCGTCGGTGAGAGCATCGGCAGCGTGATGTGTCGGATACGGTGCCACAGATTGGCCCCGTCCACTTTCGCCGCCTCGTAATAGACCTCATCAATGTTCTGTATACCTGCCAGCGCTATGATCGTATTGAAACCAATCTGTCGCCACACGACCGCCACCATGACGCTTATGAGCGCCCAATCCTTTGAGGCAAGCCAGTTTGGGCCTTCGACGCCGACGAGTTCCAATGAATAGTTCAGATACCCCACAACCGGATGGAACAACCATCGGAAGAGTACGCCCGTTACCGCCGTACTGATAACGATTGGGACGAAGATCAGCAAGCGATGAAACCATTTACCGCGTCGCAGCGGATAAGAGAGCGCAATGCCCAGCGCCACCGACAACGCGATACCTGTAGGCACGGTCCCTAGCACAAACAGGGCCGTCACACGCAGGCTGTTGTGATAATCAGGGTCCGTCAGCAGGCGCTCGTAGTTGCCCAGGCCGACATCAATCGAGCGGTTGCCAAAGGGAGCAACGCGGGTCAGGCTGAGTTGGAAAGACGTAATTATCGGAATGAAGACGAAGATGGCCAGAATAATCAACGTTGGAGCCAGATAAGCATAACCCTCCAGCGCCGCCTTTATCTTTCTTCGAGTCATTACACTCAGGCCAAAACGTTTTTCTTCAATGATCTGAGTTCTTTTGAGCTTATTTTGGGTCATGTGCCTATCACTACTTTATGACACCCTGTAGACGTTCAGACTATAGTGCGCCCCAAGGTGAAGTCGTTTAATTTTACTTTAAGAAATAGTTAAGCGAGTACATATGTTTCTTAAAAATACTGGTTAATTCATTAAAGAAATACCGTAATGCGCTGCTGGGTCGTCCCTGCAAACGCTGGCGCAGAGTACGGTATCCTACCCCTTAACTGACCCGGCCAGCAGACCACGAATGAAGTAGCGTCCCATCAGTATATAAACCAGAAGCGGCGGTAATGCTGCCAGAATCGCGCCAGCCATCGTCAGGCCATAATCGACGGCCTCGCCGCCGGATAGCTCCGCAAGCGGCACCGTGATCGGCTGGTTGCCTTCTGTCGTCATGAAGATGGCAAACAAAAAGTCGTTCCAGATCTGCGTAAACTGCCAGATGATCACAACGACGAACCCGGGAAGTGATAACGGGAATACCACCAGCAGATACAGTCGCCAGAAGCCAGCACCATCAATCGCTGCGGCCTCGAGCATCTCGTCAGGGATCTCCACATAGAAATTGCGAAAGATCAACGTTGTGATGGGTATGCCATACACGACGTGGATGAAAACCAGCCCCGGGATCCCGCCGTACAACGTACGGCCACCAATCTCAATGCTGCTCATAAAATCAAATAAGGGAATCAAGATAGCCTGGTATGGTAGAAACATCCCGAAAAGCATGAGCGGGAACAGAAGACGCTCCCCCGGGATGCGCCACTTGGACAGGACGTAGCCGTTCATCGACCCCAGCAGCGAAGAAAGGACCGTCGCCGCAATCACCAGCGTGAAGCTGTTGCCGAGGCTCGGACCAAAGACATCCAGCGCACGCTCAAAATTAGCGATCTCCAGCGGCAGATCTGGAAGTTCCCACGCGTTCGCCAGATCAGTCTGTTCGCGGCTCTTAAGTGCGGTGATCGCCGTCATATAAACCGGCACGAGGAATACAACCGACAGCAGGATCAGTGAGGTATAGATCAAAGCACGTGAGAACAGACGACGCATCTGATAAGAATCCATGTTCATCGCTCCTCACCGCGCAGTTGTGACCACAGATAAGGAACGATGACAGCCGATACCAGCACCAGCATGATCACAGCAATCGCACTCGCACTCGCGAAGCGGTTATTATCAAATGCACTGTATACCTGGATGCCCGGCACGATCGTCTGGAAGTTCTGGCGACCGGTCATGGCAAAGACAAGGTCGAAGATCTTCAGCGAAATGTGTCCCAGTATGATGATCGCACTCAAAGCAACGGGGCGCAGTTGCGGTAGCACAATGCGCCAGTACACACCAATCTCTGAGCAGCCGTCAACGCGGGCAGCTTCACGCAGCTCTTCAGGTATACCCCGAATACCCGCAAGGAACATGGCCATCACATAGCCGGACATCTGCCACACGGCCGCAATGATGATGCCCAGCAGCGCCAGCTGAAAGCCTTTCGGCTCTGAAGTCGGAGTGAACTCACCATCCGGGCTTTCGAACCCAAGCTGCGGCCAGATCGTATTCTCCCAGAAGCCGACCAGGTACATGAACAGCAGCACGCCACCGATACCAATCGCCCACCCCATCGACCCCCACCGGCGCTTGACGAAGAAGTTGAACGCCAGAATCGCCAGGATGAAGACCCCGATATAGGTCAGATACATCGGTGCGCTGTTCCAGTCGAACTCAAGGATTCGATCGCGGTTCGATAACCAGTTGAAGTCGATGCGCTCCAGACCAAACAGCTCATTGGGCAGGCTGTTGATACCCTCAGGTTGCAGCAACCAGCGCCAGATCGTCCCTGTGACCACCAGTGACAGCGCCATCGGAAACAGAAAGATCGTCCGGAACAGGCCCTCAAAGCGAACCTTCATATCGAGCAGGAGCGCCAGCCCAAAGCCAACCACCACGCATCCTACAACAAAGAAGATGGTAAAGAAGAAGGTGTTGACCATCCCTGTTCTGAAGTCGAACTCCATCGGGTCAGTCATCAGGTTGTAATAGTTTTCGAGACCAACAAAGGATTTTTCAACATCAGCTGCCAGCGCCGGAACACTCGGGTCTTCGCCCCAATCCGTCAGCGACGTTTGTATTGTCTGGAAAATAAAGCCATAAACAAAAATTGCAATCAAAATAACTGAGGGCATTATCATCACGAACGCGATTAATCGATCTCTCGGGCTATGCATCCCCTTTGCCTCCGCTGCAATGTCGATGAACAACAAGACCCCTACTCGACGGGGTCTTGTTCTATGATCAATCAGGCCACCAGTGACACCAGCGGGTGGCCTGATATTCATTGACGAAATACGTTAGCCGCAGGCACCCGATTGTACGCAGATGGCCGCCATAGCATTTGCAGCCGCAGCAGGGTTCTCAGTCTGGCGGAAGATCTCGATCACCTGGCCAAACTCACCCATGAAGCGTTCATTGGCTGCGGTACCATGCGCCAACGAGCCAACCAGCATGTTTTCACTCCAATCCGCGGCGGCGGATTGCAGATATGCGTTATACAGATCAGGGGCATCCGCAACTGCATCGAGACGTGCCGGGATGGAACCCTTCAGCGGATTGAAGGCATTCTGGCCTTCCAGCGAGCCGAGTGTCTCCAGCCACGCGATAGCGTTGTCACGATTGGGAACCTCGCTCGGCAGGCCGAAGCTATCCGACAGCCACATGAATTCGCCTGCAGTATCCGGGGAAGCCGCATAGCCAAAGTCCTCACCCGGGACCAGGCCCTTTGTGGTCGTCATGTAACCCGCGGCCCAGTCACCCATGATGTTGAAGGCCGCTTCGCCATTCAGGACCTTGTCGGTCGCCTGCTGCCAGGAGAGACCCGCAGCGTCTTCATCAATGTTCGTGCACTCCAGGATTTCGCCAAAAGTCGAGAAGACTTCGATCATCTCCGGGCCGTTGGGCAGGGTCTCGCCGGTCCAGATACCATTCCAGCCTTCAGGGCCGAGTACGCCCAGGGCCACACTTTCCCAAAGATGGTTGACCGTCCAGGACTCACCCACGACCAGCGGGGTCACGCCCTCGGCCTGGATCGCCGGGCAAACCTCCAGGAATTCCGCCCAGGTGGTGGGTGCACTGATGCCCCATGATTCCAGATTCTCAGGGACATACCACATCACATTGCTGCGATGAATGTTTACGGGCACGCTGAAGATGCCACCTTCATAGGTTATCAGATCGATCAGATCCTGCGGGAAAACGTCAAACCAGCCGTTCTCTTCAAACATAAAGGTCAGGTCTTCCATACGGTCTGCAACAACCCAGGTGCCGGTCAGCTCTTCACCCGCATGGACCTGGAAGCTGTCCGGGGGATCACCACCAAGCATACGTGTCTTCAGCACTGCACGTGCGTTGACACCGGAACCACCAGTGACCGTTGCGTTGATGACTTCAACATCAGGAAACTGTGTATTGTACAGCGCGATCAACGCTTCGAGTGCGGGGCCTTCGTCGCCCGCCCACCAGGAGAAGATTTCCAGTTCACCATCAAGACTCTGGTCCTGTGCACTGACGAGCCCGACGGCCATCAACGCGAAAACTGCGACCAATAACAAGAAAAGGCGCTTCATCATTCATACTCCTTATGATGTATTTGAAAAGGGGACGGCATGAGAGTAATTTATTTATTTTCTCTCATCTTGCACTTCAATTATAGCAGTTTGTGGGGGCCTTTAGCAATCAGTCAGGAGCAGATCAAGCAGGGGTAGACCGGGCACTTCATGCACCCGGCCTTTAAGCAAAACAACTGCATAATCAAGATCACAACCCGGTGTCGCCGCACAGATGCACGGTGATCCCCATCGCCGCCAACATCGCGGCCTTTGCCGCCAGCGCACGGGTTGCTGCTTCTGTCGTCGGCGCATAGGCCACGTTGAGATGATTGGCCTTATGGCGCGCCATCATCTGGTCACGGCTGACGCCGTGGAGCACGGCATGCATGATCGGCCACTGGGGTGTCGTGGCCTGCCAGCGACGCTCGGTCTCTTCTCGCGGCAGGTCGACCACAGTGGCGCGGCCCAGGTCGGCATGCAGCGCACTGTTTTCAACGTATACCCGGCTCCATACGATCTCACCCGGCTTGCTGATCCCCTTAAGCGTACCGCCCCCAAGCTTAAAGTACATCGATGGCTGGCGTTCGCTGGAGGCCCCTGCATACCCCCCAACAAAGTGCGAGGCCGGCGCTGCACCGGAGATGAGAAAGACCCACACGAAATCGTCTACGCCATCACCAGCGAAGTGCTCGCCCCAGCGGATGTCGTGCAAAGTCGTCGCCGGATCATAGCCCATCGCCTTCCATATACGATTCGTCACCAGCGCATCGACAGCGCAACCTTCGTCCACCTCGTTGAAATGCGGTAATGCGTCCCCGGGGTAGAGTTCTTGCCCTGTCTGCGCATGATAGACCGGTGGGCGGTCCACATTGTTGAGCAGGCCCTCAGCCAGATCAGACGCAGGGGTCATGTCCTTGAGGCCCTGCTGATACTGTATCCCAATCGCATCACAGCTGAACTCATGCGCGATGCGCACTGCCGCAATGTACATCTTCAACTGTTCGAGAATCTGCGCGTCCGTCAGTTCGGTTGCTGCGTCTCCACCTGTGACGAAGGTCATTCCGCGTGCGTCCAACCAATCTCGCGCGGACTGCGCCTCGGCGTTACTGACCTCGCGCATTGCGGCTACCAGTGCCGATTGACTCAGGCGCTCTTTATAGATGCCGGTTGGGTTCAGCAATTCGTCATCGATGATGGCGTTGTACATGCCCATACAACCCTCGTCGAAGACGCCCAGTATGGCCTTTTGCTGCTTGATTTGCGCCGCGAGCGCTTCACCGAGCTGACGTTCAGCCGCGGGCAGTGCGCTGACCGCTAATGGTCGCACGTGGCTGGTATCATGCGTGATCGTGCCCGTTTCGATCCACTCCTGAATACCCTTCAGGAAGAAGTCATCGTCGAAGTTCTCACTCCAGATGGTGCAGTATTTGACCCCCATCTTAGTCAGTGAGCCATTCAGATTCAGCAAGCCAACAAGCCCCGGCCACTGGCCGCTCCAGTTGGCAACGGTCAGAATCGGGCCGCGATGGTCGCGCAGCCCCGCCAGCACATGATGGCTGTACTGCCAGACAGCTTCAGCAATGATGAGTGGCGCGTCCGGGTGAATGCCACGGAAGACATCCATACCCATCCGCTGATTCCAGATAAAACCATGCTCAAGCACCTCGTCGTAAGGGTGGCCGCGCTCAACCGTCCAACCGTAGCGTGCGAAGACAGCGCGGATTTTTTCTTCCATATTCGCCTGCGCCGGCCAGCAAGCCTTATTGGCAGAATCGCGCAGATCACCGCTGGCGACGAGGATCGCTGTTTTCTCTGGTACCGGGTTGATTGTTTGCACTTCTGGCAGGGGGTAGCTCATCAAAATAAACCTTTCGCGTAAGAATAGCTTCTAAAGCGCGGTGTTGAGGCGCATCTATTTTAACCGGACGGCCCTGCAAACAGCCAAGCAGATCACAGTCTCTGGTTGAACTCCACCTTTTCGCCATCCGGCCCCTGCACATTGAAGTAATAGACGCCCCTCTCCCAGAAGGGCAAATAGATCGGTGCCTCTTCCAGAGGCCGCAGGCCGAGTTCCTGCACCGTCTGGAACACCGCGTTGATATCATCTACATCCAGGGCGACATGATCGATATGACCGTGTCCCCGTTCGCGGATCTCTTCAAGTGCTGCCCCCACCAACTGATACAGTTCGAGCACGAAACCGTTCAGTTCCATCATGGCAACCTGGACTGTGCCATCCTGTGTCGGCAGAGTTCGGGTCATGGCTTCGCGAAAGCCCAATCGCTCGTAGAATGCCCGGGATGTGTCGATGTTCGTCACTGGCAGGCCCAGATGCTGGAATCCCTTAATGCGCTCACTGAGCATGACATCACCTCCTCGTCGTCGATCAGGAATGAAGCAGATCGTGGTAGGGTTGCAGAATGCTCTCGATTTCCGCCAGCATACTGGGCGTCAATTCCCAGGAGGCGCTGGCTGCGTTCTCTTCAACGTGGGCGATTGTCTGCGCACCACAGATCACCGATGTGACGGCAGGCTGTGCGATCAGCCAGTTGATCGCCACCTGACTCAGCGGCTTGTCGATCTCACGCGCAAAATTCAGCAGCTTCTCGCGGATTTCATAGAAGCTGTGCAAGAGCGGCGGGTTCAGCTTGGGGTTAGCCGAGCGCACATCCTGCCCGTCGAAATGCTGATCCGCCCTGAAATGATCCGTCAGCAAACCCTGAAACAGCGGGCTGTACGGGAAGAAGGCCAGACCGTGTTCGACACAATCGGGCAGAATCTCAGCTTCGGTGCGATACGTCAGCGGAATACCGTGATACTGCGAAGGGTCGCGCTCAAGCATGTTATACAGCCCCTGATGCGAGACAATCGAGCCATATTTGCGGGCTTCGTCCGTTAGTGCGCGTGAGAAGTTCGAGACGCCAATATGCCGAATCTTGCCTTCATCCCGCAGTGCCATCAGCGTCTGCATACTATCAGCGACGGGTGTCGCAGGATCAGGCCAATGCATCTGATAAATGTCGACGTAATCTGTGTTGAGCCGGCGCAGGCTGTCTTCGATCTCCTGCCGGATACGCTCTGGCCGCAGGTCGTTGACGATGGTACCGGCGTCATCCCAGCGCAGGCCGCACTTCGTCGCAATGATGACTTCTGAGCGGCGACCGTCCAGCGCGCGCCCCAGCATCAGCTCTGCATGGCCAAAGCCATACACCGGCGCCACATCAAAGAGGTTTATACCCAGGTCCACCGCACGCTGTATCGTACGGATCGTCTCTGCATCTTCGGTACCGTTCCAGATGGCGCTGCCGCCTGCCGCCCAGCAGCCGAAGCCGACTGCAGACAGCTCGAAATCCAGCGCCGCGACTGTCTTCATCTTCATGAGCCTGTTTCATCCTGTCTGATTCGCTCGTAGACTTCCGGGTTGACGACGTGCTCCGGCCGTTCGCCGCGCAGTACCGCCAGAGCATTCTGCGAGGCCATCAGGCCCATTCGCAGGGTTGTCTGTTCCGTTGATGAGCCAATATGCGGTGTGGAGATGAAATTGTCGTGGGCAATCAGCGGGTTGCCGAGCGAAGGTTCAACCTCGAAAGCGTCGAAGGCCACCCCGGCGATCCTGCCCGATTCCAGCGCCGCCAACAGCGCCGCTTCATCGATAAGGCCACCGCGTGCAGTGTTGATGATGAAGGCACCCGGCTTCATCTGGCTGATTGTATCCGCATCAATGACATTGCGCGTTTCAGTCGTCAGGGGTAGATGCAGGCTCAGGAAATCACTCTGACCGAACAACACCTCCTGTGTGCAGGCTTCTGCCCCGACACGTGCGACGAACTCATCAGCGGGCGGATATGGATCGCAAAAGAGAATACGCATACCGAAGACCTGCGCCAGTTCCGCCACGCGTTGCCCAATGCGTCCAATCCCCAGCAGGCCGAGCGTCTTGCCCGCCAGTTCGACGCCCTTCATCAGCGACCAATCCTCGGCCCGGATGCGCCTATCCTGACACGGGATGTTGCGCGCCAACGCCAGCATGAAAGCCAGCGTTAGCTCAGCGACTGCGTTGGTGTTGCCACCCGGCGTATTGGTGACGACGATGCCACCGGCCGTCGCTGCCGCCAGATCGACGCGATCCACGCCGACCCCATAACGCGAAATAACCTTCAGCCGGTCCGCTTTCGACAGCGCCTCAGCGCTGACATCGTCCACTCCAAGAATAGCCGCATCAATGCCGACGAGCAGATCAGCCAGTTCGGACGCTTCCAGCGGTCGATCAACCGGACTGTTGACGATTTCGCAGTTGGCCTCATTCAGAATATCCTGATGCGGGCCAGGCATCTTGCGGAAAGAGCGCGTGGTTACGAGCACTCTGGGCGAATCCATGACCTTCCCTCTCTGTGGATGCTAATTGCCGCCAGCGAATAATCCGGTTCATCCCGCTCAGGGTGCATCTTCTGGATTGTCGACCGTCGGCGTGCGGGCAAGCAGGATTTCGAAGGCCGCATGGCCTTCTTCGCAGATCACCCTTTTTCAGCCAGACCATGCGGTATCTTTTGCCAGTCCACCTCGAAGCGCCCGATCCAATCCGCCGTCATGCTGGAATCCAACAATTGCTGAAAAACGCCATACTGCATCACCGCAATCGGTGCGCCTGCCTTCAGGACAGCTTCCGCCTGCTGCGGCGTGCGGATGCTGGCAGCCGCAATCTGTGTTCTGATGCCGTGCTGGGCGTACATACGGGCAATGTCAGTGATGAGCTGTGCCGCGTCGACGCCGGCATCGTCAATGCGCCCAACATAAGGCGCGACATACGCAGCGTGCGCCGCCGCTGAAAGAAACGCCTGATTCAGCGTGGCAATAGTCGTCACCAGCGGTTTGAGGCCCTGCGCAGCGATACGTCGTGTAGCGGCGATACCGGCATGTGTCGCGACCAGCTTGGGATGAATCTTATCGGAGAGCTGGCGCAAGGCGTCCATCTCGCGCAGGTAGTCATCGACGGTGGGGCCGTGCAACTGCACATAGACCGGCACACTGACCCGTTCGCACACATAGGCGATCAAGCTCTCCATGGATTGTCCATCGGATGTCCAACGCGCCATAATGCTCGGATTCGTGGCAATCGCCGCGGCCAGACCGCTGTTCGCCACTTCGATGACTTCTTCCGGGCTGCCTTCGATCCACAGTTCTAACATAGCAACGACTTTCTACTCCGATATTCAGGCGGTACGAATCTGCTTGATAAGTGCGAGCGTGGAAGCGGTCAACTCTTCAATCTTCTGATAATCGCCGTTCGCAATCCACTCTTTGCGGATGAGCCTGCTGCCCATGCCGACGCAGGCGACCCCCGCGTTAAACCAGGTGCGCAGGTTGTCTTCCTCCGGTGTGACGCCACCCGTCGGCATGATGCGTGTCCAGGGGCGCGGCCCCAGCACATCCTTCACGAAGCCAGGCCCACCAACTGCACTACCCGGGAACGCCTTCACGATCTCCGCGCCGTATTCTTCAGCAGTGGCGATGTCGTTGAGCGTCCCACAACCAGGCATGTAACCCAGCTTGCGCCGATTGCAGAAGCGGGCAACCTCCGCGTTGAAGGTCGGCCCGACGATGAAGTTGGCACCATGCGCCGCGTACAGGGCCGCCGTCGCTGCATCCTCCACGGAACCAACACCAACGATCATCTCCGAGTGATTGGCATTGCAGTACCTGGTCAACGCAGAAAAGACCTCGATGGCGTAATCGCCACGATTTGTAAACTCAACAACGTGGCTGCCACCGCGTGCCAGCGCAGCCACCACCTGCTGCGCCACTTCAATATCCGCATGGTAGAAAAGCGGCACCATCCCATCCGCAAGAACTGTGTTATAGACCGTCAGCCGATCAAACCGTGCCATCGTGCATGTCCTTTTGTGAGCTATCTAATTGTGAGCTATCTAATTCAGCCTGCTGGTGAACCGCCGCATAAAGCCACACTCACCGTTGCTGTCGGTTACAAAGCCGCGATTTCCGCATACGCGGGAACAAGCGCCTCATAAAGCTGGTTGAAGATCGGATAGAGCTTTTCATAGAGGGCGCTCGTCTGCTGATCAGGCGGGATGGTCTCGGCAATCTCGTTCATAGTCTCGATCATGTCGAAATCCGGATACAGCCCGACGCCGACGCCACCCACCAGCGCCGCACCCATTGACGTAGCCTCTTCAAGAATTGCCAGACGCTGCACGGGCATGCCATATAGATCAGCCATGATCTGATTCCAGACGCGCCCACGCGCCCCACCACCGATTACGCGCATGGCGTCGATCTGCGTCCCCTGATTGCGGAAAGCGTCCAGGATGACACGCAGATTCATCGTGACACCCTCAAGCACCGCGCGGAACATGTGCGCACGGCTGTGACGGATCGTCAGGCCGATGAAGGCCCCGCGCGCGTGCGGATTCCAGCGTGGGCTGCGCTCACCCAGCAGGTACGGCAGATAGAAAAGGCCATCCGCCCCCGGCGCTACCTGCTCAATCTGAAGATTGATGAGTTCATACGGGCTGATCCCCAGGCGCTCGGCTGTTTCTTTTTCCATCAGGCCCAGTTGATCGCGCGACCACTGATAAGAGGCACCTGCCGCCTGCATCGTCCCGGTCGGCATCACCATATCTGGGATCACATGGCCGAAGGTAAACGTCCGATAGTCCGGGTCGTAAATGGGTCTGGGCGTCGATAAGGCAATCCACGATGACGACCCTACATAGTTGTAGGCGGCTCCCTCGCGGATGACGCCGGCCCCGGCGGCTGCGCATGCGCCATCCCCACCACCGATGACTACTGGCGTCCCTGCGGCCACGCCGACTTCATCCGCAACTTCCGGGTGTACCTCGCCCACCACATCGACAGATTTGCGCAGTTCGGGCAGCTTTTCCACGGGCAGATCGACAGCATCCAGGATTTTGGACGACCAGGCATCGCGCTCGAGATCGTACAGATTCATGCTGGAAGCGTCGGACGGATCGGTTACGAAACTGCCGGTCAGGCGGGCGACAATTGAATCTTTCGCATGGACGAATTTGTGTGTGCGCGCATAGATTTCGGGCTGATGATCACGAATCCAAAGGATTTTCGCCAGAGAATAGGATGCACTCAGCCGATGTCCGGTGATCTGATAAACATCCTCGAAGGAAACCCGCTCACCAATCCAGGCTTCCTGGGCCAGCGAGCGCTGATCCGCCCAGATGATGGCGTTGCGCAGCGGACGCGCCTGTGCATCAAGTGCAACCGCGCCCATCATCTGACCGCTGAAAGTGATGCAGGCAATATCATCTTTCGCCGTCTGGGTATCCTGCAGCAGCTTCTGCGTGGATTGACACACCACCCGCCACCAGTCTTCAGGATTCTGCTCCGCCCATCCGGTGTGGGCATACTCCGTCTTATAGGCATAAAACGCACTGCCCACTAACCGACCTTCGCGGTCGTAAAGTGTCGCTTTATTGCCAGTCGTTCCCAGGTCGTGTGCGATGACAAAGTTTGGCATTATTGGCTTCCCTCAAGAAGTGATTTCTGTTAATCAGCTCAGGTGCGCAGATAAGGAATATTTGACATCAACACGCTGCGCAAAGTATAATCCGTGCAACCTGTAATTACAAGTTACGACAGGTTAATTACGGTGACAGACGCGGTTCTGGTTGAATTATTGGAAGACTGCAAAGTAGATAGCAGCAGACCTGTGCCGTTTCACACCCAGGTTTACGAAGTCCTGGAAAATCTCATCATGCAATCCCTGCGGCCGGGTGACCAACTCCCGAGTGAACCAAAACTCTGCGAGCTGTTCGGCGTCAGCCGGACGGTAATCCGCCATGCGCTCGAACAACTGGATCGGGACGGGTTGATCGTCCGCATCATGGGCAAAGGCACGTTCGTGGCTGAGCCTAAGATCTCAGAAGGTCTGGCAGGACGTCTCACCGGCTTTTTCGAAGACATGGTGGAACAGGGCTATACGCCCGTTTCTAAGGTACTGCGTCAAGAGCGCGTCGAAGCCGATGCACGCATCGCGCGTCTGCTCGATCTGAAGGTTGGCGAAGCCGTCATTGTCATCCGGCGTCTGCGCTTCGTCAGCGATATTCCGCTGCAACTGGTGACCACTTATCTGCCTTACGCGCTGTGCAGCCCCGTGCTGGATGCGAATTTCAGAGGCCAGTCGCTGTACGCATTCCTGCGGAGCGCCTGTGATCTGCACATTGCACGCGGCAAACGCATGATTGAGGCCGTCCTGGCAACCCAGGAAGAGGCATCTCTCCTTGAAATCGACCCGGGGGCACCACTCATCCTGCTGGATAGCGTCAGCTATCTGGAGGATGGTCGCCCGCTCGAGTACTACCGCGCAGTCCACCGCAGCGACCGCGCCCGCTTTGAAGTCAACCTGCTGCGGATGCAGATGTAATACCACGAGTAACCGCATGAGGACATCATGTGCGCCATTTGACATGCGTTTTCGTTCACGGTAGATTCTGAAGAAATCGTTTTCTTATCAGAAAGCGATTTCAGAGAAATTGTGTCTTTTGTACATTAATGCTGATTATTGATAAAACGATGGCCCAAATGAGATTTCCTACGACATCAGCCTATCCGCCCCATCCTCAAGACATGGTGTCTGACAGTTCACCGTGTCGATGAGACGATGCGCAAACGCGACAACGGCGGATCCCTCAACGTGTGAACACCACTGGAGATTTACCGCTCCGGTGTTCAAGCCAAACCGACATATCAGGAGGAGTTTATTGAGCAAATCTGTTGAAAGAAGTAAGGCAGTCTCAGTTTCACATTATCGAAATAATCCTTAGGAGGATCGTGATGCGCAAGTTGTTTCTTCTTGTCACCATAGCAGCCCTGGCGCTGATGTCCTTCGCCATTGTTGGCGCACAGGGCGAATTTGAAGGCCAGACGGTCGTCGTCGTCACCCAGACCGGCCGTTCCATCGGCGGCCCTGTTGAAGACTATGCCCCGGAATGGGAAGCCATGACCGGCGCGGACGTCCAGCTACAGCAGTTCGCTTTTGGTGAACTCTTCGAAAAGATGATCGCGTCGTTTGAGACCGGCTCGATCGACTACGATGTGATGATCTTTCCGGCAGACTGGGCCGGTGACTTCATGGCCCCCGGCTACCTGGAGCCTATCTCCGATGAGCTGCTGGCCACCCTGGAACCGGACGACATCATTCCGCTGTATGCCGACCGCATCACCGCCTGGGGCGATCAGGTCTACGCGCTGCCCTATGACGGCGACAGCCACATGATGTACTACCGCAAGGACCTCGTGAACCCGGAAAGCCCCTACGCTGATGAGTTCATGGCAGAATACGGCTATCCGCTGGATGAGCCGCAGACCTGGGACCAGTACTTCGACATTGCGACCTTCTTCAACGGCCGCGAAGTTGAGACCGCTGGTGAAGTCTTCCCGATCTCTGGCGTCGCTGAAGCACAGCGCCGTAACGCTCAGAGCTACTGGGTCTACCTGTCGCACGCTGCCGGCTATGCCAAAACACCGGGCAACCCCTGCTTCTTCTTCAGCTGCGAAGACATGACGCCGGAAGTCAACAACCCCGGCTTCGTCCGCGCACTGGAAGACTACATCGCCCTGCGCGACCTCGGCCCTGAAGAAATGATCAACTGGGACGTTGCCGATACCCGCGTACAGTTCCCGGCTGGCTGCTGTGTCTTCAACATCGACTGGGGTGATGTCGGCCCGATCTCCTACAACCCGGATGCTTCCGTGATCGTCGGCCAGACGGGCTTCGCCCCGCTGCCGGGTGCCTCCGAATACTGGGATTCCCAGGCTGGTGAGTGGGTCACCCCGGAAGATGGCATCAACCGTGCGCCGTTCATCGCCTTCGGTGGCTGGATCATCGGCGTCGCGGCGAATAGCGATGTCAAAGAAGCTGCTCTCGATTTCGCCGCGTTCATGGCGCGTCCTGAACTCGTCCGCGAACTGGCGACCATCCCGGATACCGGCATCAACCCGTCACGCTTCAGCCAGCTCGACACTGAAGATGTGTCACTGTGGGTAGAATCCGGCTTCGATGAAGAAGGTGCTGTGGATTACCTCAGCGCTATCCTCGAGGGCATCAACCACCCGAACACTGTGCTCGACATCCGCATTCGTGGTAGCGCGGAATACCTGAGCATCCTCGACACGGAGATTGCCCGCGCACTCGTTGGCGAAATCTCTGCACAGGAAGCCCTGGATAACGTCGCTGCTCAGTGGGACGAAGTCACGGATCGTCTGGGTCGTGACGCTCAGCTCGAACAGTATCGTTCGGCTGTCGGCTACATGGGCGAATAATCGCAGTATAGTTCGTTGGGGCGTGCACGCTGCACGCCCCAATCCATCTCTAAAGCTATCTGGAGTACGTCTATGCAGGAAAAAGTAAAGACCTCAACTGTCAGCACAGACCAGAACGCGATCATGAAACGGGTTTTTCTTTATCCTGCGGTCTCGGTGCTGTTGGCACTCTCGATCTTCCCGCTGATCTGGTCACTGGGCATCAGCTTTACGGATTTTCAGCGTGGGGATCAGGCCTCTCGGGCGAGAGCAGCAGAAGAAGGCGTTGAGGTCGAAGACGCCGGCTTTCTGGGCCTCGGCTTTAACGTGACACTACAGAATTACGAGCGCATGCTGACCGACGAACGCCTGCATGCCACCATCCGCAATACATTTTTTTACGTGATCGCTGGCGTAATTATTCAATACTTCTTTGGATTTGGTCTGGCACTCCTGTTGAATCAGGAATTCTTCGGACGCAATCTGGTGAGGGTCATCTTCCTGATGCCCATGATGGTGACGCCTGTCGCTGCTGCCTACACCGGGCGCATGATGTTCGACTCGTCCATCTCGCCACTGGCACAGTTGCAGCGCACGCTGACAGATCTCGTTCAGAGCTTCCCTGGTGGCATCTTTGAGGACGTCGTCATCCGCATCCCGTGGCTGACGGACGCTGCTGTAGCACCCTTCACCATGGTCCTCATCGACAGCTGGCAGTGGATCCCATTTATGACGCTGCTGCTGCTGGCGGGTATGCAGACAATCCCCGATGAGATTTATGAAGCGGCCCGCGTAGACGGGGCGACCTCATGGCGCATCCTGCGCAGCATCACCTTCCCCATTCTGCTGCCGATCTCAGCGACGGTCATTCTGATCCGCGGCCTGGAGATCTTCAAAATCATCGACATCATCATGGTGACGACTGGCGGTGGCCCGGGTAACGCGACAGAATCGCTGACGATGTATATCTTCCGCACCGCGCTGACCTTCGGCAATTATGGCTACGCGTCCGCCATTTCATTTGCGCTGCTCATCGCTGTAATCATCTTCGCAACGGTATTCCTGGCCGGTATGCGCCGGATCACGCCAAGATAGGGGGCCGACATGCACAGGAAACGCTCACTACCACAATCGATTCTGCTTTACGCGACGGTCCTCTTCTGGTGCTTCATCGTGCTGTTCCCGTTTTATTGGCTGCTGACCACATCATTCAAAACACAGATTGCCGTCAGCCGTGGGCCGAACTACTTACCACGTATCGAGCTGCCATTCATCACAGTGCCGAATGAAGACGGCGAACTGGAGCCGTTCGTCACACCGGGTGACTTCACACCCACGACACAACACTGGAACGACCTATTCACGCGCGACCGGGATGAGGTCGTGCGGCACTTCCGCAACAGCCTGATCGCGGCCAGCGGCAGCACCTTACTGGCTGTCATTATTGGCGCGATGGCTGGCTACGGCCTGTCGCGCTTCAAGTATTACTGGAACCGGCTGGGCTGGGACAACGACAACATCGCGTTCTGGATTATCTCCAACCGATTCCTGCCACCGGCGCTGTTTGTCGTTCCCTTCTTGCTGTTGTATTCACGGCTTGACCTGATCGATACGCACTTCGGCCTGATCATCGCCTATACCATGTTCAACCTGCCCTTCGCGGTATGGATTATGCGCGACTTCTTCAACGGCCTGCCCGTTGAACTTGAAGAGAGCGCGATGATCGATGGTGCCAGCCGATTCACTGCCTTTATCCGTATCGTGCTGCCTCTCAGCGCGCCGGGGCTGGTCGCTGTAGCGATCTTCTCGTTTGTCTTCTCATGGAATGAGTATCTTTACGCGCTGATGCTGACTAACTTCGAGGCGATCACCATGCCGGTGCTCATCGCCGGGCAGAACAACACACGTGGGATTCAGTGGTGGTTCATCTCCGCCCTGACGCTGACTGCTGTCGCGCCGGTCGTGGTCATCGGCCTGCTGTTAGAGCGCTACATCACGCGCGGTCTGGTCACCGGGGCGATCAAAGGCTAGCACAACAGATTCAGGCGCACGAGAGGTATAACATGCTTAAGGGCCAGCTCATCCACCCGACCATTCTCCAGGTGCTTGGCACCGCCGGACATGGCAGCGGCATTCTGATCGCGGATGGCAACTATCCGTTCGGCACGCGCGCTAACCCCGCCGCCGAGCGCGTGTATCTGAATCTAGCACCGGGTAAACTCACCGTGACCGAAGTCGCCGAGGCCCTGCTGACAGCGATCCCGGTCGAGGCGGCACATGTCATGGTCACCGATGACGGCAGCACACCCTCAATTCACGAAGAGTTCAAAGCGATGCTGCCGGTTCCCCTGCAGGCACACCAGCGCGAGAGCTTTTACAAGCTGTGCAAAGATGACGACGTCGCGCTGGTGATCGCCACCGGTGAACAGCGTACTTATGCCAATCTGATGCTGATCGTCGGCGTTGTGCAACCACCCGGTTAAAAGCCGGGACAGCAGGAGTCAGAAGAGGTCGAGTATCCCCAGTATGCCCTTCTGCCCCTGGATCGCGCGCGCCCGCGTCTCAGCCTGGTGCGCATAGCGTTCTTTAAGCGCGAAGCGCTGCTCCGGCGGAGCGCTCACATAGACGAGTGAGTGCGTCCAGACTTCATCGCGCCACCGTGTGATCAGCGTGTGAATCATCCACTCGTCCAGACGACCAAAGGCGATATCAACGATCGCCATTGCCTGACTGTGCGCCGAGACCACCTGATCCTGAACAGCATCGAGCGTTGCGCCAATCACTTCGTTGACGTGAAAGTAGTCTCGCTGACGTCCGCTGCGATCGGCCTCGCTCAACTGATGCCATTCTTCCTGAATACTATCGGCCAGTGCAAAGATGAGGTCATAGCAGATGTGCGCGTTCACACCGAGTAACAAGTTCTGCAAGACGTGCGCCTGCTGACTACACGCTGTCTCGAACGTATACGTCCAGACGGGCGGCTTGCCGTTCTGCTCGTAGAGCGCGAGCGCGTCGAAGTAATAATCCGCGAAGCAATGTGTGAGCGCTGTCACCCAGGGCCCATCCTCGAAGCCGCCCGCGGATACCGTTTTTAGCATGTTATCCGTCATCATCGCGTAGCACGTGAGGAAAATCGCGCGGTGATCGCTGGCCGCTTCCCAAATATGAACCTGAGCCTGCATCCTTTCGATCAGGTCGGACATGATGCCTAAATCCTTGAGACACAAAGAATAAGAACAGTTGCCCGAATACATTAACCAATATGACGCCGTCGCGCAAATCCGCACGGTGCCGTACCATTATTCGAACGATGTATCAGATGTTTTTTGATTTCGCAGAGCGCACTGCGGAGAGCATGAAGAAAAACAAAAACGAGCGGCGCAAATGCCGCTCGTTTGTTGTGTAGCCCGTAAGGGATTCGAACCCTTGTCTCCACCTTGAAAGGGTGGCATCCTAGTCCCCTAGACGAACGGGCCTTAACGTAGCTTAGTATATAGGCGAGGGCTGCCAACGTCAAGAGCAAGCTGTGCTTTTCATCAAGCCTTCAAGTACCCCCGCTCAAATCCCAACGCTACAGATAAACGCGCAGCTTCGCCGCTAGTTCCTGCAGGTTGATGGGCTTGGCAATGTAGTCATCACAGCCTGCCTGTATCGCACGCTCGCGATCGCCAACCATCGCATGTGCTGTCAGCGCGATAACCGGGATATGCGCCAGCTCCGGGTCGGATTTGATCAGTTTGGTAGCCGTCCATCCGTCCATGCGTGGCAGCGATAAATCCATGAGTATCAGATCAGGCTTCTCCTGACGTGCGACAGCTACCCCCTGTTCGCCATCGGTCGCCTTTAGCACAATATGCTCCAGCGATTGCAGCACATCGACAATCAGCGTCATGTTGTCGTCGTTATCCTCAACCACCAGTATGCGCGTATCAGACACAGCTCACTCCTTGTTGACTTCCCTACCCGGCAATCCACCTGCCGATGAATCACTCCGTCAAAGTGCCAGAGTGTCGTCCAATCCCCCGAGCTGTAAAACCGTCTGCAACAAGCGTTTATGACGATTGCTTGCCGCGATGTGCCGCTTCCTGGGAAACACTATCCCAGCCATTACGTTCTGCTGTCGAAGAATCTGTCGCAGCATCCGTCGTCGCAGCATCCGTCATAGAATCTGGTGAAGCATCAGGTTGCATTGGCTGGATCAGACCCTGAACTGTATCCAACCAGCTCGCCACCTGAACATCCAACTCTTGATGACCGCAAACATCACATAGATACAACGTATGATTTGGCATCCTCAGCAGCTGCCCTCCGACCACTTCGACCAGCGTCGTGGTGTGTGGCCGCAGCCGACCAATCCGGCAGTTTGGACACAGTGACTCGTTCTTCATAGGCGTGTCCCTTTCTTTGAAATCAGGCATCGGCTATTCAGCCGATATGGTTTAACAGAGTTGTGGCGCACTCATCCCCCTATTTCGCTCGGCGCAATGACGCCCAGGCCATTCAGGGGCCAGTAGCGCAGCAGCACACGTCCCACAATATGATCGCGTGTCACCGGGCCAAAGTCCCGGGAATCATTACTATGATTGCGGTTATCGCCCATGGCGAAGAACTCGTCCGGGCCGAGCTGCCAGACTTCATCCGGACATTTGCGCGTCGAGCAGGCTTCAGCGATATACGACTCGTCGCGCAGCTCGCCATTGACGTACAGTTGCTGATCGCGCAGTTCGACGGTATCACCCGGCAGACCAATGATCCGCTTGATGAGCATGACCCCGCGTTCATATTCCCAGTCACGCATGGAGTTGAAGACCATAACCTCACCGTACTCCGGCTCACCGAAAAGATAGCTCACCCGGCTGACGATCAGCCGATCACCATCATGAAAGTTCGGCTCCATACTGCTGCCCTCAACCAGCGACCGCGGAATCGCCATATCAAACAGAACCGTTACCACCAGCACAAAAACGATTGTGCGAATCGTCTCTGAGACGAAGCCGGGCAGTTTCAATCGAGGGCGTGCCGGACGAATAGACGGTGTGCTGTATGGCTCCTGAGTACCTGTCGTCGTTGACAGCACGCCGTTCAGATGGTCGCTCATTGTGTTTCACCTGCTCTCTGTACTAATCCCATGGTAGACAATGGCCAGTACCGAAACACGACCTCTCCTATAATATACTGCCGATTTACCGGTCCGAAGGCGCGTGAATCGCTACTAAAATTGCGATTATCCCCCAACATGAAGAATTCATCCGGCCCAAGCTGCCAGAAGCCATCTCGACACAGCGCCTGTCCGCACTGTTCCTTGAGATACGGCTCCTCCAGCCTTACGCCGTTGACATAGACTTCCTGTGCGCGCATCTCAACGACATCGCCCGGCGTCCCGATCACGCGCTTGATATAATCTTCCTGCGTGTTCCCCGGGAAGTGAAAGACAGTGATGTCGCCTGCCTGTGGATCACCCAGCAGATAACTCACCCGGCTGACAATCAGGAACTGCCCCGCCTCAAAGGTGGGCTCCATACTGGCACCTTCGACAACAAAACGAACACTCGCCAGGTTGATGAGCGCATAAATTGCGATGATCAGTATCACCCGGTCGAGGATTTCTCGCCAGAAGTGCGGGGTATGTAACAGTGGACGCGGTGGAACAGTGGGCGTAGTTTCCAAAATAAAGTTCTACCCTGCTGGATCAAGTGCATTATAGACATAGTATGCGGGCCTAGCAATGCTGACTAGGGTCATATACGAAATGACGACCGCTCACACGCAATACTAAATATTTCTTTATAATTGCCGATCTGCGCATTCATTTTTCGATTATAATGAAACTAACAGCCTCAAGCGCATTTAACGGGGTGCAACTTGGCAAATGAGTTAATTCTGGTTGTTGATGATGGCAAGGACATGGTCGATTTCGTCATCGAGCATGTTCTTAAGCCGGGTGGCTACCGGCACATGACGGCCACCGACGGCCGCGAGGGGCTGCGCAAGGTCAGCCAGCAGCGCCCTGATCTCATCCTGCTTGACTTCCACATGCCGCGCATGAACGGCGCGCAACTCGTCCAGCAGCTCAACCAGCATGGCCTGGATATTCCCGTCATTCTGATGACCTCACAAGGCAGCGAAGACATCGCCATTGAAGTCTTCCGCCTTGGTGTTAAGGATTACGTCCGCAAGCCCTTCTACCCTGAGCAGATGCTGGAAGCGATCGAGTATGCGCTGACAGAAACGCGCCTGCGCCGCGAAAAAGAAGAACTCACCCAGCGCGTTCTGCGTGCCAATCAAGAGCTGCACCACCGTCTGCAGCAACTGCGCACCCTGTATGACGTCGGTAAGCATGTGACCTCCGTCACCAACATGGATGAACTCCTGCCACGCATCGTCGACGCCGCCACTCGTATCACCGATAGCGAGGAGGGGCAACTCAGCCTTTTTGAGGACCGGCGATTGGTCTGCCGTGCAGAGAAAAACCAGACGCTGCTGCGATCGCGCGCTTGCAGACGTGACCTGAACGATCCCATCGCCTCCTACATCACACGAAAACGGCAGGCGCTCGTGCTTGGGCCGGATCAACTGCGCCGCTTCGACAATGCGCCGATCTCCGCCGCCTACGCGCCGCTGATCATCAACGATACCATGCTGGGCGTCATGAGCGTGGCCAACTATACCACCAATTCGCGGCAGCTCGATAAAGGCGACCGGGAACTACTCGGCGCCCTCGGCGATTATGCCGCTATCGCCATCCAGAACAGCCGCAACTACGAAGCGCTGCAGGCCAGCAAACAGCAGGTGCAGGATACCTTCGAACGTTTCGTCCCGCCGTCAGTGGTAAAGCACGCGCTCACCTCCCCCAATGGCCTGGAAGTAGGCGGGCAGCGACAGGAGATCAGCATTCTCTTCGCGGATATTCGAGGCTATACCGCCTGGAGCGAACGTCTGCGGCCGGAGCAGGTGATGGAGACGCTCAATCATTATCTGAACCTCGCCGCCGGCGTCATCATCGGCTGGGAAGGAACGCTTGACAAATACATGGGCGACGGCCTGATGGCTATCTTCAACGCCCCGCACCGTCATGAAGACCACATCCACCGCGCCGCCGAAGCTGCACTGGCTATGATGCGCGCCGCACAGGAAGTCAACCTGCAGCACGGCTACCAGCTCTCGTACAGCATCGGCGTGAACGTCGGCGAAGCCGTCGTTGGCTACATCGGCAGCTCCGACGCCCTGAATTACACTGCGATTGGCGATACAGTCAACCTGACCAAGCGCCTGCAGGAGTTCGCCGCGCCGGGTCAGATACTGGTAGGTGAAGAGGTCGTGCAGCGCCTTAACGATCTGGCGGTGGCGCGTCCACTGGGCAAGATCAAGGTCAAAGGCCGCGAGCAGCCCATCATTGCTTACGAACTGCTTGAGGTAAAATCCCTCGTCCGCTGATCACCCGGCTCAGAGGTCTTTCTGCTTGCGCTCCCTAAAGCTGAGGCGCAGCGGCGTCCCCTCAAACGGATAGGCATCACGCAGCCGGTTCTCCAGATAGCGCTCATAGGTGAAGTGCAGCAGCCGCTTGTCATTGATATGAAACAGGAAGATTGGCGGGTCTGTGCGCACCTGCGTCGCATAGTAGATCTTCAGCCGCCGGACACCCTTTGTCGGTGGCGCGTGATACTCAACCGCATCACGCACAATCTGATTCAGTTCAGACGTGGGAATACGCATGAAGCGCGTCTCAAACACGCGCTGCGCTGTCTCAAGTACCTGATGGATACGCTGACCGCTCAAGGCGCTGATGAAGATAATCGGCGCGTATGGGACGAAGTGCAGTCGCTCGCGGATCGTATCCGTGAAGGCATTCATCGTATGGGTGTCCTTGGTAACCGCGTCCCACTTGTTGACGGCGATGACCAGGCTCTTGTACTGCTCGATCACATAACCGGCGATGTGTTCGTCCTGCTCCGTGACGCCAAGCTCGCCATCGATCAGCAGCACCGCCACCTGTGCACGTTCAATCGCGTTGAAGGCGCGCAGCACGCTGAACTGCTCCACGCCGGGTTCGATCCTGCCGCGCCGTCGTATACCCGCTGTGTCGATCAGCGTTACCGGCTGATTATGCCAGCGTATTGTCGTATCGATGGCGTCACGGGTCGTCCCGGCCATCGGGCTGACAATCGCGCGCTCCTCGCCAATAAGCTTATTCAGAAGGGTGCTCTTACCGGCGTTCGGTCGCCCAACGATGGCAATCCGCAGATGGTCGTCATCATCTTCTTCGCCTTCATACGCCCACTGATCCGATACGGCCTGCAACATGGCCGTCAGCTCATCAAGCATGTCGCCAACGCCACCGCCATGAATCGCGCTGATAGCGACGACCGGCCCCACGCCCAGCGCATAAAACTCGACCGCATCCGCTGCGTGCTTGGGATCATCAGCTTTGTTGGCAGCGACGATGACCGGCTTCTCCGTCCGGCGCAAAATCTCGCTGATGGTTTCGTCCGCCGCCGTAATGCCATGCTGAATATCGACCACGAAGACGATCGCATCTGCCTCTCGGACGGCTGCCATAGCCTGCGCTTCGATCTGCGGTACGAAGTCCTTGCTGCCTTCTGCGAGCGGAGATTCATCCCGGCTGCCTTTCGGCTGATAGACTTCAATGCCACCGGTATCAATCACCCGAAACGTGATGCCATTCCAGAAAGATTCGCCATGCAGTCGATCGCGGGTTGTGCCCGGTATATCATGCGTGACCGCCATGCGCTCACCCACCAGGCGATTAAACAGACTACTCTTGCCCACGTTGGGACGACCAACAAGGGCAACGTTGGGTTTCCGTGCCATGCGTTGAATTCGATTCACTCAGAGCGATCAGATTATCTCGCATTATAGCAGATCGCTCATCTGTTCAGATAGTGGCAGGCCCTCAGGGGGATTCAGGCGTGGATGGTGTCGCTGGCGTCGTGGCGGGTGCGGTGGCGGGTACCGTGACAGGTGCCTCAGGGCTGGCACTGGGCGTACCCTCCGCCTGGGGTGACCGGACCACAACCGAGACGCGGGCCGGCAGCGTGATGATGCTGTCCATCTCGGCCTGCCCCTGCTGCAGGATGATCTGTGGCGCGAGTTCGTAATTGGCGGGTTGCAGCCCGTTGACATCGATCACCGCCCTGACGTCGGCTGCCGTCAGAGAATCCAGCAGTACGCGCGGGCCATTCAGGACAACGCTCAGTGTCTCCGGCGAGTATTGTAACGTCAGCCCCTCACTCTGCCCGATGATCTCCACCGGAATATCATCCAGTTGGAGGATGCCAAGCTGTGGCACGACGCCGATACTCACTGTGACGCTGCGCGTCCCGCCGAACACCAGTACATCGCCTGGCAGCCGCAGCGGAACTGTCTCCACAAAGTCACTTGTATGATCAGCCAGGCTGATAGGCTCCGTAAAGACGGTATCGCCTATCGCTTCGAGGATACTGGCCGGCCCACTCAGGAAGATCACCTGCGGCTCATAGCTGATGGACGTCGGGCTGTAGCCATCCGGCAGCGTATCGAACAGAATATCTGGCTGCACGGATACAGAGATAACATCATCACGCCGGAAGAGATTAACCGGTACGCTGATCGTACGCGGCTCAAGGGTCACGTCCTCGACCGAATCGCCGTCAACATCGAGCGGTGTCAGCACGACCTCCGCTTCGAAAGGCCGCCGCCGGCCACTCAGGTCGATCTCACCACGCACGCTCACGACTTCCGATACGTCGCTTTCCGCACCGCGCACAGTCACCTGCGCCAGATAGTCCGTAGGCTGATCAAAGGATATATCCGCTGCCGGCGGCTCCGTGATGACGATGCTGACTGGCTTCTGCTGGCTGACAATCTGCTCCAGTGTCAGCGTGATCTGCGTCGGCCGCGTGTCTTCGACCGAGGCGGTACGTGCGACACTGGTCTGCAGCGGCACCGTATGGACGCCTGGCCCCAGTCCTTCCAGGGGCGCACGCACGACGACATCATCACGTGATAATCGTGCCAACTCTGATTGCTGGGCGCGCACGGTGACGGTCGCACTACTGTTTGGGTCGCCCGTGACAATCAAACCCTGCGGCACATCAAACTGAATGGGCACGTTTGCATAAGAGCGCGTCTCGATCGGATCGGCCTGGCGCGTCGCCACAAACCAGACAAAAAACGCCAGGATCAGCGCACCCAGAAACCAGCTCAGGTTGTCGATAATCGTTTGTTGGAGTTCTCGCGACATCAATCAACGTCCTGCAGCGGTCATGCCCATCAGACCTGACTGCCACTTTTTCTCGGCACACGCGACGTCGTCTGTAAACGATCACGCAGGCGCGCCCACCAGCCAACCCGCTCCTGAGGTGACGGCCCATACAGCGCAGTCAGGATCGTCCGCAGGCGTTCGCTATCCAGACGCGGCACCATACGCCCCGCGTGCGCGACAGCAATACGTCCTGTCTCCTCAGATACGACCACGCAGATCGCGTCACTCTCTTCAGAGATGCCGAGCGCAGCACGATGACGCGTCCCCATCTTCGGATTCGGCAGATTGCGACTGGCCGTCAATGGCAGTACCGCAGCAGCGGATGCGACCCGTCCCTCATCGTCAATGATGACTGCGCCATCGTGCAGTTCAGTTTTTGGCCAGAAGATCGTCAGCAGCAGTTCAGCCCGGACTGCACTATCAATCGGAATGCCGTTTTTGAAATTCTCAAGGCTGCTGTTTTTTTGCAGGACGATCAATGCGCCGTGACGCCGCTCTGAGAGCTTCTCCGACGCTTTGACCACTTCATTGATGATGGCCTCGCGGATGTCGGTCGGCGTCTGCTTGCGGAACAGCATCCCGCCCCGGCCGATCTGCTCAAGTGCGCGCCGCAGCTCCGGCTGAAATATCACCGGGATGGCAACGGCCAGCACAGTCAGCCCGTTGGTAAGCAGCCAGGTGAGCGCACGCAGCTGAAGCAATCCCGCGATTACAATCAGCCCGATTATGAGCATGACCATACCGCGCAGCAGTGTTACTGCCTGCGTACCACGAATCAGAAAGCTGGCGGCAAAAAACAACAGCGCAACGATCAGAATGTCGAGGACATCCGTTGGCTGTAACGTGCGTATGGTCCAGAGGAGTTGTTCCACTACAACCCATCACAATCAACTATCACGACAATGACAGCGCGCCATTTACCAACGACAACGCGCTCAGGTTCGCCGCGATAAAACAAACATACAACTTATGTCTAGCGACTTAGCTGCGATAGCAGACGCTTATAGTCATCGAGGCGGTCCGGCTTCAGTGCGATGATCTGACGTATGGTCGCCGCTGCATCGCGCGTCAGGCCCGCATCCAGTTGCAATTCACCCAGTGCGTCGAGCTGTTCAATGGCCTTTTGCACCTGACCAGTCTTGCGATAGAACGACGCCAGCCGCGTGCGCAGCCCCGTGTCAGAAGGATTACCCCGTACCAGCGATTCCAGCATACTCGCGATTTCTTTCACCTTACCATTTTTGGCATAAACACCGAGTAAGGTATCAACGCGCCGGGCCGCTTCAACGTTGTTACCCTGTGTATAGTATACGTCGATCAGCGCACGCAGCGCTTTCTCGTTATCCGGCTCCAGCTCGAGGATTTCTTCATACACGCGCTGTGCCTGTCGCGTATTCAGGCGCATCTGACTGATATCTGCCAGGTGCTGCTTGATCTCGACGAGCTTCGACGTGGGCGCTTCCAGACGCCGAGCGAGGCGCTCACAGGCTGAATAGGTCTGGTTCGCCATCTCAAAATCACCGAGCTGCTGATAGGTATTCGCCAGTGCAATATACTGGTCGAGCGCCTCCAGCATGCGATCCTCGCTCTCCAGCAATTCGATCAGGCTGACGCGCACATCGACATCTAATGGAGCCATCTCGAGCACCATCTGCAGGATTGAGGCAGCCCGATCGTTCTCACCGCGCACCATGTAAGAGCGCGCCACGGTGTTGTACTTATTGATCGCCTGGCGGATGCGCCCTTCTTTCATCATGACCTCAGCCATGCGGACGTGTACCGGCAGATATTGTGGCGATCGTTCTATGGTGTAATGCGCTTCATCCATAGCAAGCGTATACAGGCCCTGACGAATATAGTTCTCGATCGTCGTGATCGCCTCAGGTAGTCGCTCGCCGCCCTCCTGCATGAAAACGCTGATGAGTTCGCCACCTGGTCCGGAACTCTGCGAGAGGGTCAGCATTTCGTCCAGATTACGGCGCGTGTCAGCGATGCGCTGCTTCCAGTCGGTGCCTCTGAGCAGCTGCATGAAGCGCTTATTGCCGATCTCAAGATCGGCAACTTTGGCTTTCTGCGTATCCGCCAGCAGACGATCATAAAACGCCTGCAGATCATCCAGTTCATTCTCGCTGATGGCGAGGCTGGTATCAACCGCACGCAGGCCCTCGATCAGATTACGTGCGGCGTTCATCGGTTCGCCGAGGCGGGCATAGGCCTGCCCCATCCCATGCAGCGCCCCGGCCTTTAGCTGGGGCACAACCAGCGCCTGTGACAGATGCTTCAGCGCCTCCTGAGGTTGCTCGGTCAGCACCTGCAGACCCCCCAGGCTCATTTGCAGTGCGGGATGTTTCAGGCCTGCTTTGATGGCCTGCTCATAGGCCTTTATTGCTTCCTGGTGATTGCCCTGACGGTGCTGTTCCATACCCTGCAGGGTCGGCATGGCATAGGCTGCAAGCCCACTCTCCATCACATGATCCGCGAGCATGACCAGCGCCAGCTCAAGCGCTTCGCCCATTGGTCCGAGTGGGTGCGCCGCGGCGTCCTCGTCGAGCGCTTCCAGTGGGTTTAGCATCGGTTCCAGCGGAGTTTCGGCAGTTGTTGGCGTAGGCTGCGGCGCGTTGCGACGCGTCATCTCCGCAGGAAGCACCACCTGACCGCCGGATTTGAGGGCACGCAGCGTATTCAGCACCTGCGGGTTGTTCTTCTCGAGCCGCAGTGCACGCTCCGTAGAACGAATCGCTTTTTCGGTATCTTGCAGCCGCTGAAAGTTGAACGCCAGCGTCAGGTACTCGCGCACAGCCTGCTTTTTGTCGCCGATGCGCTCATATGCCTGGGCCAGGCGCGCATGGACGCTTACCAGACCGGGCGTAAGTTGTGTTGCTCGCTCCCAGTTGCCAATCGCTTTATCCAGGTCGCGCTGCGCCAGATACACATCCGAAACCTTGATGTATTGCTGGGCGGCTTCGCGGAGTTGCCCCATGCGCTCCAGGACATCGGCACTGCGCTCAAGCGGCAGCGGGTCATCCGGTGCCAGCTGATGAGCACGTTTATACACCTTCAGCGCCTGCGGCAGCTGCCCGTTATTGAGCAGCGCCAGGCCGAGATTGATGTGTGCATCAGGCTCATCGGGGCGCAATTGCACGGCGCGTGTATAGGCTTCGATAGCGGCTGTCCAGTCGTGATTCCAGGCCGCATCATGCCCGGCTTCCATATACTGTCCGAACATGATTTCCGCTGATTGCTGAGGAAATTCGTCTTCGTCGTCTTCCTCTTCTTCTTCATCGGCCAGCATCTGCGCCAGGACGTCGTCCGGCACCAGGCCGCCCGCCATCGCAGTCTCGAAGTCCATGTCGTTCGCAGTGACCGCCTCATCCTGATCTTCGGCCTCGTCGAACATATCACCGAACGCATCAGCGAAGGCATCAGCATCCTGTTTGCCGTCGTCATCATGCGGATTATTGGGCATGGGTTTATCCAGCATTCGTCAGCAACTCCGGCTAACCCATCAAATGTGCAAGTATCGCTTTCTGTGCATGTAAGCGATTTTCTGCCTGTTGAAAAATACGCGAGTGCGGCCCATCGGCCACCGCGTCGGTAATCTCGTCGCCGCGATGTGCTGGCAGGCAGTGCAAAACAATCGCTTCTTTGTCCGCAGCAGCGACCAGCGCCTCATTCACCTGATAAGGCGCAAACGTCGCACGACGCGCCGCAGTTTCTTCTTCCTGCCCCATACTGACCCACGTATCCGTGTAGATCACATGCGCATTCCGTACAGCCGCCTGCGGATCATCCATCGCTTCGACGTGGATACCACTGCGGGCGATCAGTGGCGCGGCGATTTCGCGAACGCGCTCCGGCAGCTCATAGCCTTCCGGGGCGGCGATGGCGAAATCCAGCCCGAAATGCGCCGCTGCATACAGCAGTGAAGTCGCAACGTTATTCCCATCCCCAATATACGCCAACTTTAGCCCCTTAAGTTGACCGAATCGCTCATGAATTGTGAGCATATCGGCCATCGCCTGGCAGGGATGCGTATCGTCACTCAGGCCATTGATCACGGGCACACTCGCATACTGCGACAGTTCGACCACGTGCGAATGATCGAAGACGCGCGCCATAATCCCCTGAACATAACCCGATAACACCCGGGCAACATCCGCGATGCTCTCGCGCTTACCCAGGCCGATCTCCTGCGGCCCCAGCATCAGCGCGTCACCGCCGAGATGCTTCATGGCGACTTCAAACGAGACCCGCGTCCGCAGCGATGGCTTCTGAAAGACCATCGCCAGCAGTTTGCCTTGCAGCACCGGACGATTCCCTCCGGACTGCCATTCCATTTTAAGATGCACCGCCAGTCGCAGCAGGTGTTCCAGCTCCTCCGTCGACCAGCTCGCCAGATCAAGCAGATGTTTCATCAGTGAGAGCGTACTTTCCGGAAAAGGTGGCAGAGCAGTTGTTGGGCACAACGTCAGACTCGCCAGGGACGATTACGAGATATTCACCCTCAGTTGTTGTGAGTATAGCATAGGCCACAAGCTTTTAGAAACAAACCGAATTCATGTCGAAATCCTGCATGCATGAAGAAACAGTCACATCACGAAACGTCACTCATATCCAGCCAGTTCTGGCCGACGCTGGCATTCGCCACAAGCGGCACATCCAGCGGATAAGCGTTTTCCATCGTCTCGACGACGAGCGCCGTGGTCGCTTCCAGTTCATCATCCGGGACTTCCAGCACCAGTTCATCATGCACCTGGAGGATCATCCGCGCTGCCGTGCCACGCTTCTTAAGAGCTTCATACAGCCTGAGCATCGCCAGCTTTAGGATGTCCGCCGCAGTGCCCTGAATCGGCATGTTGATCGCCGCACGCAGTTCGGCGGCGGCCTGCTGCCCCATCTGGTTCTGATGCAGATTCGGGAAGAATCGCTTACGTCCCATGAGTGTCGTCACATAGCCATCACGCCGCGCACGCCGCTCAATATCATCTACATAGCGCTTCACACCCGGGAAGCGCTCAAAGTACGTGCGGATGAAGGCTTCCGCTTCTGCCAGCGTCAGATCGCTGTCGCGCGCCAGACGGAACGCGCCCATGCCGTACATCAGGCCGAAGTTCACCCGTTTGGCGAAGCTGCGCTGTTCATAAGTGACAGCTTCCGGATCAACGCCGTTTACCGCTGCCGCGGTCGCTCGATGGATATCCTGCCCCTGCCGGAACGCTTCGCGCAATCCTTCGTCGCCGCTGATATGGGCCATCACGCGCAGCTCAATCTGGCTGTAATCGACTGCCAGCAGCTTGCTGCCCTCTGGTGCGATGAAAGCCCGCCGCACCTCGCGACCCAGTTCCGTGCGGATGGGGATGTTCTGCAAATTCGGATTACTGCTGCTGAAGCGCCCGGTCGAGGTCCCGGTCTGATTGTAGCTGGTATGCACGCGCCCCGTCCGTGGATTGACCAGTTCCGGCAGCGCGTCAACATACGTCCCTTTGAGTTTCGTCAGCTCGCGATACTCCATAATCAGCGGCACAATCGGGTGTGCCGCGCGCAGGGACTCTAATGTCGCTACATCCGTAGAGTATCCCTGTGAAGTCTTGCGCAGGCCCTCGACCGGTAACGCGAGCCGCTCGAATAACACTTCGTTGAGCTGCTTCGGACTATTGACGTTGAATTTCTCCACCCCTGCCACATCGCGGATTTCGGCTTCGAGCCGGTCGATATCAGCTTGCAGGTTGGCGCTCATGTGCGACAGGAACGGCAGATCGAGCAGCGCACCGGCCTGCTCCATAGCTGCGATTAGCGGAATCATCGGTACTTCCAGCCGATAGTAAATCTCTTCGACTTCCTGCTCGGCCAGTCGGGGTTTCAGATACTCGTAGGCGCGGTAAGTGATAGCCGCGTCCGCGGCGGCATAAGGTGCGGCGTCCGCAATAGCAACCTGCGACATCGGAATCTGCTTCTTACCCGTCCCGATCAGGTCCGAGATTTCAACCATGGTCACACCCAGTGCGCTGAGTGCGAAACGCTTCAGCGACAGGTTATTGCTGATCGGATCACGGATCCACTCCGCAACCATCGTATCGAAGCTCACCGGCGTCACGTCAATCCCATAGCGCTGCATCATCACGAGATCATACGTCGCGTTGTGTGCGACCTTCTTTATGTTCGGGTTGGTCAACGGTCCACGCAGCGCATCAATGACTGTTTCCAACGGCAGCTGATCTGCCGCTGGCTGGGCGAACAAAGTCCCCTGCCCCTCACCAACATGACCCACCGGCACGTAATAGCCCGTCTCGCCGTTGACGGCCAGCGAAATTCCTACCAGTTCCGCCGACATCTGATCAACGCTGGTCGTCTCAGTGTCCCACGCGATTGTCTCTGCCTGTTCAAGCACGCTGACCAGTTCCGCGAGCTTCTGTGCGTCATCGACGATGATGGTGTGGACTTCCGGCGAGGGATCAAAATCAAAACCGGGATGCATCGCCCGGAACTGCTGGCGGTGCGCGTTGAACTCCAGTTCGGCAAAGAGCTGATCAACCTGCATCGGGTCATAATCGCGGGCGATGCACGCATGCAGATTCAGTTCTACATCCAGGTCAGTCATGATCGTCACCAGCCGCCGGCTGAGATATGCCATGTCCCTGTCAGCGGCCAGCTTGTCGTGCGTGCTGCCAGTGATTTCATCCAGATGTGCATAGATGTTATCGAGCGTCTCATACTGCTGCAGCAGCCTGGTAGCCGTCTTCTCGCCCACCCCTTTGACGCCCGGCACATTGTCGGAGCTATCGCCCATGAGCGCTTTCAGGTCGATCAACTGCGGCGGCTGCAATCCATAGCGCGCTTCAAACGCGGGGATGTCATAGACCACATCCGGCTGACCTGGCCCCCCTGGCAGTTGTACGCGCACGTTGGGCGTCAGCAGTTGCAGCAGATCACGGTCACCGGTGATGATGAAGACATCCACGCCGCGCTGCTCCGCCTGACGTGTCAGCGTGCCGATGACATCATCGGCTTCTGTATCCTTGCGCGTCACAATGGGGATATTGAACGCCGACACCACCTGTTTGATACGCTTTAGCTGCGTTACAAGCTCGTCCGGCATCTTCTCCCGCGTGGCTTTATATTCCTCATACCACTCATCGCGGGCGCTCAGGCCCTCGTCAAAGCACACTGCCAGATATTTCGGCTGGCGCGTTTCCACAATATCCAGCAGCGCCCGTGTAAAACCATAGACGGCCCCGATTGGCTCGCCGCTGGATGTCGTAATCGGGCGCTTAGACCGTGAGAAGGCATAATACTGGCGATAGGCAACGGCGTGTCCATCGATCAGATACAGTACAGGCCGATCGGGCATAATATCCTCACGCATAGGGTTGTATGATACGAACGTATGAGCGATTATAGCAGACGACAGGATGTGCTGCGACGGCTTCAGCCACGTACAAAACGGATGAAATGCTGGATATCTTCCGTGTTCAGCTCTCGCCCCGGGGCGAGCACAAGATAACTATCATCCCATAGCAGCGCCCGGTCCAGTGACGGATCATACTGCTGCATGAGTTCGGCGCTCATACCCAGCAATTCGCGGATCTCTTTCTGACCGCCCAGGCGTTCACCCGGGACCAGCGCATACAGGGCGACGTAGTCCTCATCGATGATGAGCTGCTCCACCTGCCATTGCGATTGCCGCAGCTGCTGAATCAATGCCTGCCCGATCTCGCGCGCAATGCCCTCCGGGATGACCATCGAAGCGTCACGCAGCATCCACAGGAAGGTCAGCGGCTCGCGCGGCACATCTGCGACAGGTTCCACTGTTTCGGGCGGCACAGCCTCTGCGATCTCGTCAGCAGGAGTGGCTTCAGCCTGGTTATCTGGCTCTGCGCGATCGTCAACGACCGGGGCTTCGATCTCAGGTTCAGCCTCGATTTCTTCTAGTTCAGGGACTTCGACCAACGCTTCTGAAAGCCGCAGCGCCTGATCGCGAATTACGCTGATCGGCTGTGCCCCGGCAAACAACAACGACAGCACGAAATCCCCATCCGTCTCGCACGAGAACAACATAAAATCTGTACCCGTGCTCTCCTGATGGACGAACCGCACCCGTCCCTGGCCAGGATTGCTCATCCAGTCCGGGCTGATCTGTGGCAGCAGTTCCTCAATATCCTCAAGCAGCAGTGCACCTGCCCTGGCGACGAGCTGTCCGCTACGTGCGAGCAGTGTGCTATCCGCCGCCACATCGACAGAGACCTGGGTCAGTGCCAGCGCGATCCGGGCGAAATAAGCTTCTTCGGGCGTGGCAGCAGCCGCCTGCGGCATCACCTCCGGTGGGGGTGCGGCAGCGGCCCGGCGCTCCTCCAGCATGACGACAGTTGGAGGACGCGCTGCTTCTGGCTTCGGCTCTGGTTCTGGCTCTGGCTCTGGCTCCGCTTCCGGTTGTGGCTGCGGCTGAGGCTCTGCCTGTGACCCAGTGAATTCAGGTGACAGCTCAACAACGTCATCTGGCTCAGACGGGCGGGAACGCACCAGCGGCTCCATACGTTCGGTATGCCAGTCGTCCGGTTCTTCTTCAATATCGATTGCATCATGCAGCGCCGTCACCGATGATGTGTACGTCAGCGGCGGCTCTGGCAGGTCTTCCGGCAGGAACTCCGGCAGGAAGTCCGGCTCACGAATGTAACGCTCAGCATCAGCCAGCCAGGACGGCAGCGGCATGATCTTGATCTCCCCTTCCGGGAGATCATCACGCAGGCGCGCCATAAACTGCGTGATGGAAAAACCATCCAGCGGCGTTGAATCATCCGTCGCCCGTTCCAGAATGAGCGCAGCAGGTATCTGTGAGCGTTGTTTGTCACGCAGGGGCGGCGGTGGCGGCATGTCCGGCGATGCACTGCGCGGCGCACCAGCACGACCACCCAGGTCACGATCACCCAGGTTATCGATGAGATCGCGCACTGTTGCGCTCTGTTCGAAGTTCGGCAGCGGCGGTTCCTCCGCCTTCAGGCGCTCGAAAATCGGCAGCGGCGATTTTGGTTCAGGCACAGCAGGCGGCACAGCAGGCGGCACAGCAGGCGGCGCGGGCTGGGTTAGCTCTGGCGGTGGGGGTGGCTCCGATGATCTGGTTTCTGGCTTGGATTCAGCCACAGGGGGTTGGCCCTGCGTTTGATCGTGCGGGCGCGGCATGGGCGGCTTGGGGACTTCATCCGTCTTGTCTTTCTCCACGCGCGGGGGACTGATCGCCGGGGCCATGACCGTATCTGGCAGTGCGTCGTGCATGGTCTTGATGGCGGTCTGCAGTGCCGGAATCAACTGCCGCAAAGAGAGTGGAATCTGTATATAGGCCTGAATATTCAGCGGCTCTGTCTCGCGACGCACCGTGCGATTATCCGGTGCGATCAGTATTGCAATATCCGGCTGCATGCGGCGCATCGCCTGCACGACGTCAGCACCTGGCATATCCGGCACACTGAAATCCACAATAGCAGCATGTTGGGGATTGTTACGCAGATGCGCTAACGCATTACGCGCCGAGCTGAAATGCGACACCATGTACTCACCCTTTACATTGAGTTGGGTGGCATTCAGGGCGAATTCAGCATTTTGCGTAATGAGGATGATGCGTTTTACCGTGAACACAAAGAACTTCTCCGCGTTGGACGCTGCCGTATCGTCCCCATTGTACAGAACCGGACGAGCCTATGCACATTTCCATGCGCATACACCCGCCCGATCAGCCCACTTACTCTGCCGTCACCGTGATAGTGATATCGCCACGGTTGTTGATCTCGCTGATTTCATTAACGTCATCAGCAGGGTCAACATCAACGCGCACGTCGTAATCTCCCGCTGCCGTGAAGGTATAATCCGTGACCAGGACGACGCTCTGACCCGGTTCCAGGCCGGATACCGCACCCAGATCATAATCAACACCTTCAATGCGGATTGTGGATTCAAACGTACCGCTTGCCCCGATCCCGATATTGGTCACCGTGACCGCAATGGTGATCGTGACTTCCGTTTCACCACTGGGGATGACAGGATCGTCTTCAAGCACGATGTTCGGCACCACCAGATCAGGCAGACTGGGCGGCACCGTATTGGCAATCGTCGGCGTCAGCGTGGTCGTCGGGGTGGGTGTCGGCGTCCGCGTGAGCGTTGGGGTCGCTGTGGCAACAAATTCGATCGGCACAAATGAGCAGTTACCATAATTCGTCGTGAACTGTGCGCTCACCCAGCCAACCAACCCGCCGTATTGCAGTTTCCACCAGCTGTTATCCGGCAGCCGCGCAATGATTGGGGCCAGCGTCCCGGCAGGCAATACGGTGACGACGTTATCCTGTGCGGTTGTGGGTGTACTGCGGAAGTTCAGGTTGACATTAGTCAGCGCCCGACAAACACCGTCATCCGGGATAATCGGGCCCGTCGTACCCGGCGTATTCGTGATGATGACCTGCGTCTCCTCACGGATCAGAACGTTGATCTCAGCCGGATCACTGGCGACACTGCCACGGTAAGCAACCGCTTCGAGATCATATTGCCCCGTAGTACGCGGTGTCCAGTCGAGTACAGCCGTCAGCGTCGGCTCACCAGCGATAGATTCTGAAGAGACTGTTTTGACGATCGTGCCGTTCGCAGAGAGCTGTACGCGCGTGACACCGATCGTGTCCGTCGCATTGACGCTCACCAGCACGCGCTCGTCTACATTGAACTCTGCGCCCGTGCTCGGTGACACGATGACCACGCGTGGCCGCCCTGAAGGCTCAACCGTCTCAAATGTGGGAATGATGGGTTCCGCAGTGGGATCGGGTGCGCCCAGGTTACATCCGCTGAGTGTGAGTAATACCAGTCCGATCAAAAAGAACCAGCCGCGCATCTGCGCTCCCCTCCCTTTTCGCGGATACACTTTACCCCATGCAGATGTTCAACCGTGTGATTACCGCGATTCTTATCGATACTAACGGTATTGTATCACAACACACCGCAGACAAATCTGCCGCCGTGCGAGTTTCCACGACGATCGGGCCATGACCGCACCACGGCAGGCTGACGTCGAAGCCAAAGCAGCACTCCGGGATATGGAGTGCTGCTGGTATATCCGTATAGATGTCGTATCAGATGTTGTCGCGTTAGCTGATCGGCTCTTTATAAATGGCGTAGCGACCTATGTCATCACCCTTGGCGATACAGGTATCCATATCGACCTTGAACTCGCTGCCGCCAGAGAGCCAGCGCAGGCCTTCCTGAAGAAGTCCCTGGCCCATAAAGCACACCGGGCGATCCGCTTTGCGCTCCCAGCACATCGGGCAGCGTTCCAGCGTGTAGATGATCTTATCGCTGCCTTCGTCGTACACGTTGGAGATCTGATCCGAGAACTGCATGAAGATGTTCGCCAGGGCAGGCACGCCAACGCGCAGCTTCGCATTGAGTGGCAGCACCTTAAAGGCGAGATCGCCAACACCAGCCAGCGCACCGAATGCGCGCAGACCACCTGCAAAGATCGTGCGTCCAGCGCGTAACGCCAGCCCACGACCGCCACGCGGCCCGTACATCTCTTCAAGAGCCATATTTAGCGCGGTGTAATCTGCAAAGTCGAATTCTTTCTCGAGGTTATCCGGGGGATGGTTGCCGATATAGTCCGACAGGCCCGCCAGATTGAGGATGGCATTTAAACCGTTTTCGCCCATGACTTCTTGCATCGCACCGATGGTCAGGCGTGCAAATTTATTGGGGTAGTAATATCCTGACTTTTTCCTCTCAGCGGGCATACGCCTGGCCTCCAATAGGTCAATCCGCTACGCACAGTGAAACAGGATGTTTCGCTTTGCCCGTAACAGGCCGATTACACGTCCTGATACGGTAAGCGCCCGTGCGGTGGTCGTGACTGGTCTGCGACGTTGCTCGACACGGTTTGTCTGAGCATCTGGCTAAGCCAGCTCAGTAACCTGACGATGCCGCGTCGAACAGCGGGCAAATATACCCATATGAGCGTCAATACCGCTCATCATTTTAGCCCTGCACAAGCGCGATGGCAAATGTTAAACGAACCATTCAGAGCCTTATCCGGCAATCACCGGGATGACATCCGGGATTGGCTGCACGGCTGGCAGACGTCCCTGCATACTCCAGGGACCTGTCCAGGTGATTTCTACGTCAACAAGCTGGCCTCTCATATCCTGATCACTCTCAAAGAAGACCAGTTTATTGTGCGGCGTACGACCACGCCATTTCCCCTTATGCTGGTCCTCGACCAGCACTTCCACCGTCTGCCCCAGGAACCGCTGATTGACCTCACCGACGACCTGCGCCTGCAGTTCTTCCAGCATCTGATGGCGACGCTTCTTCTCGTCTTCCGGCACATCGTCCACCATGCGACGCTCGCTGACCGTTTGCGGTCGGGGGCTATAGCGTGCCAGATGTGCTTTATCCAGTTTGAGATCTGCCAGCAGTTCATACGTCTGCATGAACTGTGCTTCCGTCTCACCCGGGAAGCCAACGATGATGTCTGTATGAATGGCCACACCCGGTATCTTCTTGCGGATACGCTCCACCAGACGACGGTACTGCGCATTGGTGTAACCGCGCCGCATATTCGCCAGGACGTCGTCATCGCCCGCCTGCACCGGCACTTCGATCACTGGCATGACACGCGGCAGCTCAGCAACGGTCTCCAGCAGCTTGTCTGTCATCCAGTTGGGATGACTGGTCAGGAAGCGGATGCGCGGCAGGTCAACTTCCTCGGCGACCTCATGCACCACGTGCAGCAGGTCGGCCAGGTCGGGGCCGTCCGGGATATCCTTGCCATAGCGATCGACAATTTGCCCCAACAGCGTGATGTCCTTCACGCCCTGTTGTACCAGGCTGCGTACATGCGCCACGATCTCGCCTACGCTGCGGCTGCGCTCCACACCCCGCCGGAACGGAATGATGCAGAACGTACAGGCATGTGAGCAGCCATAGACGACCGGCACGTGCGCGGTGATCAGGTTGCCGCGTTCGTGCAGTGGCAGGATAATTTCGCCATCCTGGATCGCATCGCGCTCAGCACGTGCGGCGGCTTCGTCCGCGATCACTTCGGCTTCGACCTGACGATCGCTCAAAAAACTCACCATCGGCTCTGGCTCCGAGGGTGCCATGAATACATCCACGTAGGGCAGTTTCTGGCGCAGCGCCAGCGGATCGCGCACGCCAACCAGACAGCCCATCACGCCGATAATCTTATCAGGATTCTTCTCTTTCAGTCCCTTAAGGATGTTGAGACGGCTGAACGCCTTGTCCTCTGCACTCTGCCGGACAACACACGTATTGACCACATAAATGTCCGCCGCATCCGGGTCCTCTGATGACTGGTGCCCCAACCGTTCCAGCTCGGAGGCCAGCCGCTGCGAGTCGGCGACGTTCATTTGACAACCCATTGTCCAGATGTGGTATCGCATTAAGACAGACCTTCAACTTTATCCCAACAGAGCGGCACCATTGTATCGAAAGCCCAATACAGCGTCAATGCAACCCTCACAATGCCGACTTCCCCAACTTACCGGACTGTTGCCACCAACGACACACATAGGTATACTGAGCACGCTTGTTCAGCAGTTCACAAAGCCACCATCAACGCGACTTATCGACGAGTTTTCAGGCGAGATTTATTATGAAACGACTTTTCACTTTCGGGCTGCTGCTGGTAATTGCCAGCCTGCTGGCTGCCTGTGGAACGCCCGCTACCCCCTTCTATGACCAGCCCACCGCGACTGTCGAGGTCGAAGTCATCGGCGACGGCGAGGCTGTCGCTGTAGAGCCGACCATCCTGCCAACGGAAACGCCAACCGAGGCACCCACCGAGGCACCGACCATCCCGCCAACGGAAACGCCAACCGAAGCACCCACCGAGGCACCGACCATCCCGCCAACCGAAGCGCCAACCGAGGCACCGACCATCCCGCCAACCGAAGCGCCAACCGAAGCACCGACTGAAGCGCCAACCGAGGCACCGACTGAAGCGCCAACCGAGGCACCGACCGAAGCACCGACCGAAGCACCGACCGAGGCACCGACTGAAGCCACCGTAGATACAACCCCGGAAGCAGCCGAAGACCAGGCTGAAACGGATGAACAACAGGCAGAGATCGACGTTGAGCGCGAATCAGAACTGGAATTCTGGATTGGTCTGGCTTCCGCCTCCAATGGTGAGACCCTGTTCAATCAGACTATCGAACTCCCGGACGGCCAGCAGTGGGCCTGCTCTAACTGCCATAATGTCGCTGAGCCAGTCAGCGGTATTGGTCCCTCACTGGTCGGCATTGCAGATCGCGCTGATGAGCGCGTCGCGGGTGAAGGTACGCTGACTTATCTCTATAATTCGATCCACGATTCGCAGGCGTACATCGTCCCCGAATATGCGGATCAGGCACAGCAGATGCCGGTCTACGGGCTGGACGGCGTCCTCAACGACACGCAGATTTACGACCTGATCGCGTACATGCTGACGCTGCCGCCACAATAAGCCACCATCATCAGGAGCCAGCCGACGACTCAGGGTTGGCTTGGTTGGCTCCTGATACATGGCGTTCGCAGCGCACTACAATTCACCCCACGATTTACCACATGATTTGCCACACGACACAAGCCATTGCACAAGGTTGCGTCAAGCCTTAACGCAACCGCCTATAAACAATTAACGGGATGTTCACAGTAGGCGTTTAAGCTTGACCTCGTGTGTTAATCCATCAAGGGGACATCCACCATATGCAGCCCCAGGGCTACGCCGATTTGCACATGCACACCACCGCCAGCGATGGTAAACCGACCGTCACCGAACTTCTCAGCTTCGTCGCCGTGCGACGCCCTCACCTCTCCGTCATTGCCATTACCGATCATGACAATCTCGACGCGAGCCTCTGGGCTTACGAGCAGCGCGACCGGTATCCGTTTGATATCGTTCCTGGTCTGGAAGTCAGCAGTTGTGCCGGGCATGTTCTGGCCTTGTGGGTCACACAGATGATTCCATCGGGACTTGACCTCACAGAGACTGTGGCTGCTATCCACGAAGCGGGCGGTCTGGCGGTGCTCGCGCACCCCTTTCACGTTGAAATCGAAGTCAGCCGGCGTAACGCATTGCGTTACTGGCGTAACCCGACAGTGTTAGAAGAATCAGGTATTGATGCCATCGAAGTCTATAATGCCGGCGTAGTAACACCAGGCAGCAACTGGACAGCACGCCAGCTCCTGAATAGAATCGATGTCGCAAGGACTGGCAGCAGCGACGCACATACACTTGGCGCAATTGGCAGCGGCGTGACCCGCTTCCCTGGCTCGACCGCCATCGATCTTCGTAATGCGCTCTGCCAACGGCTCACGAAAAGCGAAGGAAACACATGGTCGATCAGCGAGTACGTCGGCTATTTGCGGCACGCGACACAGCGCAAGGCGATGATCTATTCGGTGAGTACGAACTCATCAAATCAGGCGAGCCTGCCTACCGGGCACCAGTAAAGCGCGTCGCCGTACTGACAGAGGCGTTCCTGCCTAAGGTTGATGGCGTCAGCAAAACAACCTATCTTACGATCCGTTATCTGCAACAAACCGGGCGCGAGGTTCTGGTCTTCGCGCCTGATACTGCCGTCCCGCGCGTCGGCCCGAGTGAGGTCGTTGCTCTGCCCTCGATTTCCATCCCCCGCGCCCCGGAAACACGGATGGCGCTGCCACACCCGCTCATTATGCGTCGTCTGGAAGCGTTCAAGCCGGATCTCATTCACCTGGCAAGCCCGGCCCTGATGACCGTCAGCGGTATGGCTGCCGGGCACCACCTGGGCGTTCCCGTCGTCGCCAACTACCAGACCGACCTGCCAGGTTACGCCGTTCACTATGGCACGCCCATGCTTTCCGCGCCGATCCGCAACTGGCTGCGTTACCTGCACAATGGCTGCCACATCAACCTGGTACCGACGCACCGCGTCCAGAATGAACTGCATAGCGCCGGATTCCGGCGACTGCGCATCTGGGGACGGGGCGTAAATATCGAGCGTTTCAACCCATCGAATGCCACGACATCCATGCGCGCACGTCTGCTGAACGGACGCGATCCCAACAGTGTGCTGATGATCTACGTGGGCCGGCTGGCGAACGAAAAACGCGTTGACGACCTGATCGGGGTCACACGCGTACCGGGCGTCGCGCTGACCATCATCGGCGATGGCGCTATGCGCGAACCCCTTGAGACGTTGTTCGCGGGGACGAATACGTTCTTCACGGGCTACATGGTCGGCGAGGAGCTGAGTGAGGCGTTCGCCAGTGCCGATGCCTTTATCTTCCCTGGGCCGAACGAGACCTTCGGTCAGGTGATACAGGAAGCCATGGCCAGCGGCCTGCCGGTGATTGTGACACGGGAGGGCGCCGCCAGTGACCATATCCAGGAAGGCGTGACAGGTTTCATCTGCGACCACCACCCGGCAGCCTTTGCCCAGGCGGCGCGCCGCCTTGTGGAAAACCCCACTCTCCGTCTTCAGATGGGATACCAGGCCCGCGCCTATGCGGAGATGCGCCCCTGGTCAAGCATTATGAGCCAGCTCGAAAACCACTATCAGGAAGCGCTTAAGCGCAACACACGCTTCTCACGCTTATTCGGGCCATCGTTCTACACTAATCATTTCGCCATCGGTGCCCGCCTGACCCGTCTGCGCCGCGATACTTTTTCAGTCAAATCCGCATAGGACGCTCGTATGGTCTTGGAAGAAGGACGCAAAACGGTTGCTCTCATCGCTCACGACGGCAAAAAAGCCGATATGCTGGCTTTTGTGCTCCAGCACCGCGACGTGCTCGAGCGCTACGAGCTCGTCGCCACCAACACCACCGGGACACTCATCGAAGAAAAGACCGGACTGCGCGTCCATAAGATGCTCTCCGGCCCCAGAGGCGGCGATGCCCAGATCGCTTCAAAGGTGGCAGAAGGCGAAATTGAAGCTGTATTCTTCTTCGTGGATCCGCTTGGCAAGCACCCACACGATCCTGATATTCAAACGCTGATGCGTATCTGCAATGTGCATGATGTCGCCCTGGCGACCAACGCCGCCACGGCGGAGTTCGTCATCAGCAAGAACGCGCTGTAATTACTCTGAGCGCTGTGCCTGTCGCACTGACGCCGCCAGCAGACCATCCGCCAGGGCCGCCTGTAACGCGACAACGATCAACAGGACCGGCCCTAACAAAACGCTGAAAGGCACAATCGCCCAGATTTCGCCCGCCTGACTGAGGTTTATGAGGTACAGGCCCCAATCGCCCAGCGCCGCATGGAACCCTGTCAGCAGCAGCGCGAGCGGCTCCGGCACGGCCAGCGTCCCAGCCGCAAAACGTGACATTGCCAGCGTCAGCACGACGACGACCAGCACGTGCATGCCTATCCAGATCACCTGAATAATGCCCGCATAGGCGCGGCCGCGCACCGTCACCGATACCCAGAGGCCCAGCGCGATCACCACGCCGACCGAAGTCAGCGGCAGCAGAAACGCCGCCGTCAGCAGAGCCGCCAGCAGGACCACGCCAACGGGCAGGCTGATCGCCGGGACGAGGTTCGCCGTCAACAGATCAAGATAAGCGCCGCGATGCGATGTCAGTTGATAGAGTACGCCCAAAACCAGCAGCACGCGCACGCCGATCAGCAGAATGAGGAGACTGCGCAGCCGGTAGAAGACGGCTAGCCAGCGGGTTCTCAGGGCCATTTCCGCGCCGCGCTCCGTCGCACGGAGATTATCCCAGGTCTGACGGCGGCGCTCCGCATCAACCACGCCCAGCCCCAGGGAAAACCCCAGCACCATAACGACGATCTGCACGACGAAAGCTGGCCAGTAAGCGATCCGCCACAGGCTCTCTGCAATATTGATACCCGGCTGTGACTGTTGCAATCCATCCGTCGCGATGAAATAGCCGGCGACAATCAGAACACTCAGGACGACGACTGCCAGCAGCACCCGATTCACCCGCGCATTGAGTGACGTATCCGGGCGATAGGATTGCAGCGCATAACGCAGCAGCGGATAGTCTGGCCGGGCCCACTCTGGCAGGGGGCCGATCAATCGCCTGAGCATGGCTTAGTCTCCCAATACATCGTCAATGACCGCATCCAGCGCCGCGAATTTCTCACGCCAAATCGCCGCCGGGACGCGCACCGCGTGATTATAGCGCACGTAATGCACGTAGACCTCCGGCACATGCCCGCCAAGCTGATGCGTCAACGCCTCCGCATATGCGCCGACCTGCAGCGTGAAGTGATCCGCCATATGCCGTGCGAGTGCCTGCGGCTGGCGACCCTCCGGTACATAGCTGGTCTTGTAGTCCACGATCAACCACTCGCCGGACGTCCGCTGAAACACAAGATCGATCATGCCGTGGATCAGACGCGGAGTCCGTCGCAGCATGAACGGCAGCTCATGATACACCGGGAAACGCCGCGCTTTCGACTGTCGCACCCAATCACACAGCTCGCTCTGCTCAAACCGGACAAGGAGTTCACGGGCGCTTGAAACCGCATCGGCAATATCTGTCGTGTCCGTCAGATGCTGCTGCCATGCATAAGTTTCCAGCAGAGTGTTCAGATCAGGTGTTGTCTCCGGCAGGTGCCAGTAGCGCAGCGCCTCGTGCACGATATTGCCGATAACCCGTCCCGTGACGCGGGGCTTCGCGGGGCGTGTGCGCGGTGCAGCAGAGACAGGGCTATCGTCCACAGAGTCCGAGACGAGCCGCTGGCGATACTTTCTGCGTTCCTGTGGCTCCTTCGCTTGATCAGCTTCGTAGAGATCAATCAACTGGCTGGCGGTGATATGCCCGATCAGTGCGCGGCGCGGTTGGCCGACCACCTGCATTAGCGGCGGCGCGACCGGATCAGCGATCGGTAGCGTTGGTGATGCAGCGCTGCCGACTTGTAGTCGCAGCGGCAGCTCAGGATCATATGTCGGCACAGCGACGTGTAGCAGCGCATCCGCCGCCCCGGGCACGGGCAGCAGCGCACCATCGCCCTCATCGAGTAGACCTGCCGCGACGACTATCAGACCAAGCCAACCATTCGCTGACCAGCCGTCTTTGCGCTTGCGAGCAGTGCCAGAGACAAGTAGCATATCCCGTGCGCGGGTCGCTGCCACATACAGCAAACGCAGGCTCTCCGCCTCTTCGCGCTGCTTCTGCTCGTCAACCGCCATCCGGTATGCAAACGACTGTTTTTCAGCCACCGCGCCGGTCTCTTCGTCACGCAGCTTACAGCACATGCCGTAGCACTCATCCAGCATGACCAGCGGCGTGCTTCGGCTGTGCTGTGATGCGGCTGCATCCACCAGACACACGACGGGGAATTCCAGCCCTTTGCTGCGATGAATGCTCATAAGCCGGACGGCATTCTCCGCTTCCAGCAGGGCCTCGCCCTCGCGCACATCCGCCTCCTGCACGCTGTCGATATATGGCAGGAACGCCGCCAGCGTCACCAGGCCGCTGTCCTCCGCGATCTTTAACAGCTTCTCGACATTGCGTCGACGGCGCGCCCCGTCTGGCAGTGACTGCAACATCGCCAGATAGCCCGTACGTGCCAGCAGATGATGCAGCAGTTCCGCGATGGTCACGCGCCCTGCCAGTTGCTGCAGCGCAGAGAGCACATCCCACGCCCGGCTAATCTGCGCACAGTGTACCGATTCCAGTTCCGGCATTCCTGGTTCTCGGGTCGCCTTCGAGAGGGCCTGCCACAGCGACGCCGGCACGGCGGCATCATCGGCCTCCGGACACCACATGCGCAGCAGCAGCAACAGATCATCGCTGAAGGCAAACAACGGCGAGCGCAACGCGGACGCCAGCGCCAGTTCATCTGCCGGGTTGACGAGCACGCGCAGCACATTCAGCACATCCCATATTTCCTGCCGATCATAAAAGCCGCGCCCGGCCAGCGTCACATATGGAATCTGCAGCACCTTGAAGACATTTTCATACAGCGCAACATGCGTCATGCTGCGGAACAGCAGCGCCATGTCGCCGTAGTTCATCGGGCGCGGCTGACCGCTGGCTTTGTCCTGTACCGGCCACCCTTCGGCCACCATCTGGTTCAGGCGATTGCCGATCTCGTACGCTTCCCACTGACGCTTCTGCTCCGCATTGAGCCGTTCACCGCGATCATCCGCAGCATCACTATCGACCAGCAGCAGATTCAGAGTGGCGTGCTGCGGCAGGTCGTCACGGTGAGCGTCCATCGGCGTATCATAAGCGATCTGGTAGGCTGCCACCGGACTTGCCGGGTCCGTCTGCATGATCTGGGCAAACAATGCATTAAACGCGTTCACTAACCCGCGATGCGACCTGAACGAGCGCGAAAGCGGCACCATCTGCCCCTGTGCGTGCGTGATCTGATCCCGCACCTGACCAAACACGCTCACATCTGCACCACGGAAGCCGTAAATGCTCTGCTTGGGGTCACCAACGACGAACAGACTGCCCGGCTGATGAACGTCGGCAATGGCCTGGATGATCTCCCACTGGGCGGCGTTGGTATCCTGAAATTCATCGACCAGCACATGCCGGAACTCCCCGCTGCGGTAGCGTTCGCGCACTGCCGGATGCTCTCGCAGCAGACGTGCCGTCAACTTTTCAAGGTCGTCAAAATCGAGCGCACTCTCTGTCTGTTTGAGCACAACGTAACGCGCCTGCACTCGTCGCAGCATACCGACCCAGGCCAACAGCAGGTCAGCAGCACGCGCATCGTCGTCCCCAGGGCCAGGATATATCCTCTCGATCAGTTCGCGCGCAACGCCGACTATATACTTCAGATCATCACGCTCCGTCTGACGCTGTTCGCTGACCCGGCCCACGTGCAGGCTGATCCCGGCCAGCCCTCGCAGCACGTCGATCTGCTGGTCCAGGGTCGCATCAGGCAGCGTCAAAGCCTCGTAAGCGTTATGGACATCCTGCCAGCGCTGAGACAGCGCTTTGCCATCTGTACCGGGTGCGTGATAACGCTCGGTAATCGCTGTGCGTATCGTGTTAACCGCACGCTCTGCCAGGGCCTGCCAGTGGCTGCGCCAGCCATCCAGCAGCGATTCCGTGTCGTTGGGCACGCTGGAAAAATCCTGCGCAACGAGCGACGGCGTCGCCAGCGTTTCGACCAGTTCGCGTTCGTCATACGCCTGCGCGAGCCGCAGCAGATCATCCGGATCATCAACCGCCAGTTCCGCCAGTACTGCCTCGACGGCCTGGGCCAGCAGCAGGCGCGCCCGCACTTCATCCAGAACACCAAAGCCAGGATCAAGCGCGGCCTCGGCTGCGTTGGCCCGCAGTATCGTCGCACACAGCGAGTGAATCGTCCCGATGCGGGCGGTATCCATCTGCGCCAGCCGCTCGCGCAGGGACTGTGCTGCCTGCGCGTCACTGGTCTGCAGCAGGCTGTTTTCCAGTGTCTGCCGCACGCGGACGCGCATCTCCTGAGCCGCTTCCTGCGTAAAGGTGATCGCCACCAGTGCGGTCAGCGGCCAATCCGGATGTGCGTTCAGCAATGATAGATAACGCTCAACCAGTACTCGCGTCTTGCCGGAACCAGCCCCGGCCACGATGATGAGGTTGCGGTCATGGGTTACGATGGCAGTCTGCTGCTGAGGTGTAAAAGACATAAGCGCTATCCGTCGGTGTGTTTATGCTGATGCGTCATGCTCAGGCGGCAGAGCTGATAGTAAGCACAGTAACGCGAGCACTTACCATCGACCATCTTGCTCGCCTGGGGAGCATAACGCCCTTGACGTGCCAGGTCGATGTAGCGGGCGATGTGTCGCTGTGCCCGTAAGATGACCGCCTCGTGCTCGTCAGCAGTATCATGCGCGAAATCCATCAGACCGCTGTGTCTGAGATCGCGGATATGCCAGAACAACCCGCCGGCGACCGTCAACGCCTCGTCAGATTCCCGCAGCAGCTCGCGCAGGGCCAGGATGTAAACTGCCATCTGAAAGTTACGCCCTTCCTGAATTTCGCTGAGCGGTATCTGCGTGGAGCCGGACTTGTAATCCACGATGATGAGCGCGTCGCCTGCACGATCGATGCGATCAATGACGCCACGCACAGGCAGTTTACCAACTGTCTCACCTGCGCCAATGGGGATCGACAACGGCCGCTGAAAGCCGAAACGCTGTTCCAGCGCGTACACCTTACGCGGCTGATGACTCAGTTGTCGCAGGGGCGATTCGTCGGAGAAGTCCTTCACCAGGAGCGCGCGCAGTCGGCGGCGCATCAGGGCCTGCTGCTGACGCCACCCGACCGCCGGGCGAAAGCCATAGGCCTGCGGCGCATCCTTGAAAATATATGTCGCCACGTCCTCGAAAATTTCCAGCGCTTCATTGGCATTCTCCGGCATGATTGCCATACCCGCCTGCTGAATCTGGCCGTAAGCCTTCTCAAGGATGGCATGGAACACTGAACCGAGCTGCCGTGCATCCATACCAACTTGGGGTTCTTCCCATTCCTCCAGATGAAGCAGACGCCGTGCGAAGAAACCATATGGGCATAGACCGTACTCATTCAACTGTCCGGCGCTCCATCGGCGCGTGTCGGCCAGGGTGCGGGCAACGTGCTGCCGCGTCAATACATGCTGCAAATGACCGCTGTACGCATCATGCCGCGCAGACGACAACCGCCCCTGCTCAATGGTGATGGCCTGCTGTACGACCTGCCATTGCGGGCCATGTTTCGCCATGAGCCAGCCACGCAGCGGCGCGGCATCCTCATCACTGACCGCTGCCAGCAGCGCTTCATCCAGCGCAGCGACTTCGTCAGCGGAGGGCACTTCGCCCACCCGGTAGCGACGGTGTGTCAGGCTGTTCGGGGCGTAAGCTGCCAGGGTTCGCTGCCAGAGGTGGCTGGCGCTCCAGGGTTTGCCATCGCGCACGGTGGGCCGCGACAGAATCAGACTATATCGCGGCAGGCTGATGAGTTCGTAGTAAAGCCCCTCGTCGTCGCCGCGTTCGGCACGGCTGCGCAGATTCACGCCACGTTCGCGCAGCGCCTCGCGTTCGCTATCCAGATAGAGCGGGTCTTCGGGCGTGGGTGCCGGGAAGACACCTTCCGACAGGCCCATTATGAAAACATGCGCATGGGGCAGACCGCGTGCTTCCACCGCGCCAGTGACCAGCACGCGCCCGGTTCGATCAGGACGGAGGGCGAAGTGATTTGACGCGCTCAGCGCCATTTGCAATTGCTGATAAAACTCTCCCCATGTGATCATTCTCTGCGGCACGTTGAGCGAGCGCAGCAGCGCTTCGGATTCCCGCAGGCCAACCAACAGCCCACGCAACGATGACACCGCGCTGACGTCACGCCGGGTCAGCGCGCCGAGTTCATCATCGTCGACGTCCGCGTCCATTGCGTGGATGTTCGTCAGCAGATTCAGGCAGAACGGGCTATCTGGCCACTGTGCGGCATCATCGCGCTCACTCTCAGGATCAGGCCCGATGAGCCGCTCCAGCCAATCGACGTAATCGGTGGCGGTGGCTTCGGCGGGCGGGGTGACACCGTGGCAGAACGTCTCCAGCGCGAGGCTCAGCGTCGCCGCCTGCGCACTGTTCAGCAGTGGCTCGGCGGGTTCGTCTTCTTCGAGTTCGACCGACTGCCCTGCCGCCGCATCGAGTGCCTGATGCCATTCATGCAGCCCGCTGATGACACCATACCGGCGGCTGACACGGTCGAGCAGGTCCAGCGCATCTGGCGTATCCAGGTCCTCGGCCATGACATACGGTGACCGCAGGACGTCGAGCAGCGTACGTCGCTCAAAACGGCGCGCCGGAGGGCCATCAGCCAGCCGCAGCACGTCCAGCAACAGGGCCAGCGCCGGATTCTCGCGCAGGTCGGACGCGTGTTCGCGTAGCAGTGGCAGCTTATACAGCCGGCCATAAGTCTCGATCGCAGAGGCATACAGCGGCCAGTCGCGCACGACGATCAGGATGTCATCAGGACGGACGCCGGCGTAAAGCAACCGCTTGACCTCACGCAGCACCGCCGCCGCTTCCTGGGCCGGCTCTGGCGCTTCGATCAGACGTACCCGGCTCGGTGAATCGGGCGTGGCTTTTTGTGCTGGCGGCGCAACGACGCCTTCGGCCAGTGCGCGCAGGTCCGGGTGACGCTCCGGGTTGACCGCCAGCACCTGCCGCGAGAGGGGGACATCCAGGGCATGATGGGTCGCCTCGAGGCGGGCCAGAGCCTGCTGAAATCGCAGACCAAGCCGCTGATGTGGCTCCGGTAGAGCCGTCAGCGTGACAACCGTCTGCTCAACGCGCCCCGCAAGCTGCGTCAATAACGAGGCCTGCACCGGCGTAAACTGATCGTAGCCGTCGGCCAGAAGCAGCGCAATGTCGCTGGCCAGATTGGGCTTCTCCTCAAGCGCTTTAAGTGCGAGCCATGTTTCACCTTCACGGTCGGCCAGATTATGCATCTGCAGCCCGGCCTGATACGCCGCATAGATCAGTGCCAGTTCATGATCTTTATCGGTGTGCGCGGCTTCCTGCAGTTGCTGCGGCCAGATGCGCTGCTGCTTTAACTCAACAATGAATGCAGCGACTGTCTGCAAAAAGCCGGGCGTATGCGCAATGCTGGCGAACAAACTCAGACGGCCCTGCGCTTTAAGATCGAGCAGAATATGCCGGAGCAGCGTCAGCGCAGCGGCGGAATGTATGCGGCGCGGTGGCTGACCGGCCAGTTGCAGCAGCCGATGACTGAGTTGGTAGAAGTTAAAGAACTCCAGATTGAAGATGACGCCATCCAGCGGAGCAACTTCGAGATGCTGCGCCAGTCGTTCACGAAAGGCGTACTCCTGACGGCGTGACGCCAGCAGCACCCACAAACGCGGCATCCCACGCGCCGGGCGGTGCGCACGCACCGTTTGATCGAGGGCGTTCAGGGCGGCTTCGGTCTTGCCAGCACCCACAGGCGCCAATAGAACAGTCGTCGCCATTATCCAAGCCTCAACGTGAACATGAGCCGCAGAATGGGCGAATAAACCCCGGTTAAGCGGGCTAATTCATCAGCAAATTCGCCAGCTCCGCCAGATCAGAGGGACTGACGCGATCTTTAGCGAAATAGGTGTCACTCAATTTATACGATAGCTCATCGAGGAAGGCCACCGGCACCAGGGCATTATCTACGGTGACCTGCGTCTGTGGGGGTGGCTGCGTCATAACGATGACGCCCCAGACCTGTATCTGCTCGAGGTCATGACGCGCGAGATATGCGCGCAACTTCTGAATATCCTCAACGGCTTCAACAGTCGGGCTCCAGCGCATAGGCAGCCATTCGCCTTTTTCGCGCTGCAGCATCCAGCGCTTGCCTTCGTTGAAGAAAACACCCTCTCGATCAATAATGCGAAAGATCAGCGCACCGGGCGGCCCAATCAGAATAGCGTCAATATAGCCAAGTGCTGATTTGCTGACGTTGCGCAAAAAGAGGTATTCATCACCCAGGAATTCACTGAGTGCTTCGCCGGTCACCTGGGCCAGCGGGTTATCCATGCGCCAGGTCAGCGCACGTACGACCATCACCACAGCGAGGATAATCAGCAGGACGCCAAAGATCAGCGCACCCGTTCGCAGCAGATTGTACAGGTCAAAACTGGGGTTGCTGGGCACCAGTAATGGCACCACGAACAGAAGCAGCGCCAGAACGCTGAATACAAGGCCGATCAGAAAGGAGAAGACTGCCAGCGTCAGCAGCCGTCGAGAGCGCCTTGCGAGTGCCCGCTTAGGGGCGATGTTCCGCATGCGTTATGCGACCTAGAGTTTACGAGGTGAATCGGTGTTGTCAGGCTGCTTGCTTGTGCCGCTGGGCGTATTGTTGGCACTCTTGACCTCGACATCAGGGGTCTCAGGACCGTTTTTCGAGACGTTATTCTGAACGTTGTTGTTCGTGTTGGCAGCAGTGGCAGTCTCCGTATGAGCAGCCCCACGCTGACGCCGCAGTGCGATCACGCTCTCAAGAATGCCCTGCAACTCATTGAACTTGGGCAGCGGCTTCGGTAGCCACTTATCCGCCTGTGAAGTCAGCATCGCTTCAGAACGTTCTTCAGGAGTCAGCTTAAATGCTGTAGTCAGGACGATTGCCACGTTGCCGAGCACGGGGCTGGTACGCAGCCGTTCGCCAACGCCAACGCCATTGATCTCACCCGGGAGTTTAATATCGAGCAGCGCCAGTTCTGGCAGTTCGCCCTGAAAGCGCCCTTGATCCACATCATCGATCCAGGCAACCGCCTCTTCGCCATCGACAAAGGCAACGCCTTCAATGCCCCACATCTCGAACATCGCCAGCAAGACTTCGTAAATATCCGGCTCGTCTTCAACGACCATCCATGTAGACAAAGCGCGTTAACCCTTTCCTCTCATCATCACATCATGAGCCCTGTCGGGCGAGTCGATGACTGACCTGTCCTTCACGGCGAAACAGCGCAGGCACAAAAAGGCAGGTCTGACGGTGTTCTGTATCCGTCCTGAGGCGACCCAATAGCCTCAGCAGGTGCGCGGCGCATTGTTTTCATTATGTGTCAGTAACCTGCTTTTTTCAACCACTTGCGCACCAGATTGCAACATGTATTATACGATTGGGAAGTTATATCTATGATAAGACATAGGTGTGATGTTGATCCAAAAAGATCGCCTGGCAGTGACTACAGCATACATCGCAGACGCAATCACAATATCCACGAGGGCAATCAGCACACACACGGCGTTTACACACGGGGTCGTTAAAGTCCGTATATAATACCCTTACAAACCTGTACCGTCTTCCATTGCAGATCATAAACTGGGCGGGATGCGCTGGCACTCTCGGTACCCATCTGCTGCCATGACGGTCGACATTAGCCAACTAGCGTAAACACCCGGAGGACAGCCTTGCGCTGGCTAATCGCTGAAGACGAAGCCGACATCCGCAATCTAGTGGCCATGATGTGTCAGGTCTGGGGACATCAGCCCATGACCTTTGAAAGTGGCCAGCGTGCCTGGGATTGGCTCGATAAACTTGAAAATGGCGAGTATGATGAATCCCAGCTGCCGGAATTCGCACTGATGGATATCCGCATGCCCGGCTATCGCGGCGATGAGGTCGCGCAGCGTATTCGTCAGACACAAGCACTCAAGCATATTCCGATAATGCTCATGACTGCCTTCGTGCTGAGCGACCAGGAACGACAAAAGATGATGCAGGAAGCCGGCGTAGACGTTATCATCAATAAGCCACTGCCGGATTTCATAGAACTCAAACAGCTCATCGAAGACACCATCGCCCGCAAATATGGGAACGAAACTGAGTGACCCATACCCGGTGCATGAACATCGCGGCCACAGCGCAAACGGCGTGACACATCAGATTGCCTGATCCTATGAGAGGCATTATGGACGAGACACCGAATGCCCTGCCGCCAACTCCCGAAGAACTCGACCAGGCGTTGGCACAGGTTCATCAGCTTGGCAGCGCTACGGGTAACTTCTTCAGCCGCCTTTACGCCAACTTCACGCGTCGCTCCCAACTGGAGCAGGTGAAGCAAGGGTTGCTTGCCGCTGACGCCCATCTCAAACAGGTCACCGACCAGCATCAGAAGCTGGCAAAACTGGTCGATCACAAACAGGAAGAGATCGATCGCCTGTATCGCATCCTGGCATCGATCAGCGAAGGCATCATCATGCAGGACCTCTCCGGGCGCATCGTGATGATCAACGATGCCGCTCAGGAGCTGCTCGGCAGCCAGAAGAACTTCTGGCAAAGCCCACTGGGCACGCTCTTCAACGAGCACCGCCACCAGATGACGCTTTCAGCAGAACTCGTCCCGCTGGGCGCGCCACAACGCATCGAGACCAATAATCGTATCCTCAACGCACAACTGGCCGCGCTCGGCAATCGCGATGGTGAACGCATCGGCAGTATTATCATCCTGCGCGATATCACCCGTGATGCCCTGGCTGAGCGCATCAAGAGCAGTTTTGTTGCGCACATCTCGCACGAACTCAATACACCGATGAACGTCATGCGCGTCGCCAGCGAAATCCTCAGCAACCAGCCGGAGGACACCCCACCCAACCGCCGCATGCTGGAGCTTCTCAGCAACAACATCGACATCCTCGACCGCATGGTAGAAGAACTGCTCGACGTGAGCGAGATGACCAGCGGCGCGTTCAGCATTGCCCATGAGCCGTTGAACCTGCCAGAGATCATCTGGGACGTGCGCGATGAGTTCATCACGCGGGTTGCCGGCAGCGGGCTGTACATGCTGGTCATGGTGCGCGATGAGGATCACCTGCATCTCACCGGGGATACCCGGCGGCTGCGCTGGGCGCTGGAACATCTCGTCCGCAATGCTGTCGACTACAATGAACGGGGCGGCCTGATCGAAATCAGCGCCGGCATCGATCACAGTGCGCTGCAGCCACAGCTCTTCCTGCGCGTGCGTGATACCGGGGTCGGCATCTCGGAGACCGATCAGCCCAATGTGTTCGAGTTGTTCTACCGAGGTACGCCCGTGACCAGGTCTGGCAAAAAGCTTGATCCACGGGGACTGGGCCAGGGACTCTACATCGTACAGACGATAGCTCAGGCGCACGGTGGCTCCGTCGAAATGGAAAGCACGGTCGGCAAAGGCAGCGATTTCACCATCAGCCTGCCATACAGCGACCAGCAAGGGCTCACTGCGTGATGAATACCGCGCAGGCTGGCTCCAAACAAAACCTGGCTTGCGTGCATGCCAAGTCCACGACTAGAATCTAACCCGGGCGGGTCAGGAGTTGGTCGCCCCTCTGTCTTTTAACACATTGTATCGGCGTGAGCATAAGTAACAGGAGTTTCACCGCGTCAGAGAACATGTACATCCCTCACCCAATAGCGCTAACAGAGCAAGGAGAGACTTCGTGAGCGCACATGGAGCTTTTACCTTTGTCCTGCACACCCATTTACCGTATGCGCGTCTGGCAGGACGCTGGCCACACGGCGAAGAATGGATCCACGAAGCCGCCAGCGAGACTTATATCCCTTTACTTCAGACCCTGTTTGACCTAAAAGAAGACGGGGTGCCCTTCCGACTCACACTCGGCATGACCCCGATTTTGAGCGAGCAACTGGCAGACCCAACCGTCCTCGAGCACCTGGAAGAATATCTGGACGCCAAAATCGCCGCCGCAGAACAAGACATCAGCCTTTTTACCCCTGAAAACGCTACGGCCTTCACCACAATCGAGGAAAGCGACAATCCCGATCACGAGCCGAAAGTACGACAAGCCTCTGCTGTGATCTCGCTGGAAACGCCACGCTCCGAAGGCGAGGCGCACAGCAACGAGCACCTGCATTATCTGGCACAGTGGTATCGTGATTTTTACACCAAGGTCAAGACGGCCTTTATCCAGCGCTTCGACCGCGATATTGTCGGTGCGTTTCGTCGTCTGCAGGACGAAGGCTTTATCGAGATCATCACCAGCGCGGCGACCCATGCGTATCTGCCGCTGCTCAGCCAGGACAGCTCCATTCGCGCCCAGTTGCAGACGGGCATCCACAGCTACCGCCGCCTGTTCGGGCGCGACCCGGTCGCCTTCTGGCTGCCGGAGTGCGCCTATCGGCCTGCCTACATGGACGAGAACGGCAACGTACGCCCCGGCCTCGAAACACTCCTGACGGACCAGAATATCCGCACAACCTTTGTGGAAACACATACCATCACGGGTGGGCAGCCGGTCGGCATCGCCGCGGGGGATGTCATCGGACCTTATGGCTACATCAAGCGCCGCTATGTGATCCCCGTCGCCCGTGAGCCGCTGCCGCGCCGTGAGGCGACCACGTATAAACCATACTACGTCAGCGAGACGATCAAGGGGACGGATGCGGAACAGCACTCCGGCGTCGTCGTGATTGGCCGCAACAACAGCACCGGTCAGCAGGTGTGGAGCGCCGAATGGGGTTACCCCGGCGACTTCGATTACCGCGAGTTCCACAAAAAAGCCGGCACGAGCGGTCTGCAGTACTGGCGCGTGACCGGCGCTAAAGTTGATCTAGGACACAAGGACTACTACCATCCCGATTGGGCCGATTACAAAGTCGAGCAGCACGCGGAGCATTTCGCCCATCTCGTCGGCGATCTGCTGCGCGATTACAACCGCCAGACGGGCGAGTACGGACTGATTGCCTCGAACTATGATACGGAGCTTTTCGGTCACTGGTGGTTTGAAGGCGTGCGCTGGCTGGGGAAAGTGCTGAGGCACCTATCCAACAATCCGGAGATCGACCTGCTGACGGCCAGCCAGTTCGTCGAGCAGCACCCGCCGCAGGAAGTCCTGCACATCCCGGAGAGCAGTTGGGGCGCAGGCGGGACGCACTTCACCTGGGATAATGGCGACACTCACTGGATGTGGGAACCCATCCATGAGTGCGAGCGCCACATGCAAAAGCTCGCCAACAACTTTGGGGACCCTGACGCCGACACGCAGTTCGTGCTGAATCAGGCCGCGCGCGAGGTGCTGCTGCTGCAAAGCTCGGACTGGCCCTTTTTGGTGACGACCGGGCAAGCGCGTGAATACGCGATCCAGCGCTTCAGCCAGCATGTCGAACGCTTCAACCGGCTGGCGGCCTCGCTCGACGAGGGGCAGCCCGACCTGGATTACGCGCAGGAAATATGGAATCTGGATAAGGTCTTCCCGGATATCGACTATCGCTGGTTCAGGGGCTGAACGGGTCATTTATACGGGCAAACCGAGGTTCTGCCGGGCATCATTGAGCGAACCCGGTCATTCGTCATGATTATCGACGCGCCCTTTTGCGAGGTGCTGCCAAGCGGTTATACTTGGCGGGTGCCATCGTCGCAAAGGGTGCGCCGCTCTGGTTGACGACCTCGGCGTAACCTACACCACCGGAAGGACAAGCTCCATGAAGGTACTCCTCGCCAGCGCAGAAGCCGTGCCTTTCGCAAAGGTCGGTGGGCTGGCGGACGTTATCGGGTCGTTACCCGCTGCCCTGAGAAAACACGGTATCGACGTCCGCGTGATCTTGCCAGGTTATGCCTTCATCCCACATCAGAAGTACAACATCAGCCGTCTCTTCACGTTTGATTTCACACATCGTAACGGTACGACGAAAGTCGATGTTTTCACCTGCATTCATGATGGCGTGCCCTATTATTTCGTCCAGGGATGGCCGTACTTCGGGATGGATAGCAGCGTCTACACCACCTGGGATTGGGATATTCCCCGATTCATCTTCTTCAATCAGGTCATTATGGCCGTCGCCTGGCAGCTCTATGAACGTCTCGGCTGGCTGCCAGATATCATCAACGCCAACGACTGGCATACCGCCCTGCTACCGTTCCTCATCCAGAACGGGCGCTATGCTTTCGACGAGTGGCGGCAGACGGCGACGATCCTCACCATACACAATATCGCCTACCAGGGCGACCACGTCGGCGGCTTTTTGTGGAATGCCGGCATCCCTGGCCGCCACCACCCCGCCCTGGAACATGACGGTCTGTCAGACAATCTGCTGGCCATCGGCACCGTCTACAGCGATCTCATCAGCACAGTCAGCCCACGCTATGCCACCGAAATTCAGCACAGCTATGCTGGCTTCAATCTGGCACCGCTGATGAAACTGCGTGCCGAACAGAAAGAACTTTACGGCATCCTGAATGGGATCGACACCGAACGCTGGAATCCTGAGACAGATCCGTTTTTGGTCGCCAACTACAATCAGCACAACTTCGTCGAGCAGCGCCAGATCAACAAGCGCCATCTGCAGGCTTACGCACGCCTGCCCATCCGTGATGATGTACCGCTGGTCGGCATGGTCTCGCGCCTGGCATGGCAGAAAGGCCTGGACCTGGCGATCCCGGCGCTGCGGCGTCTGCTGGTCGATACCGATGTGCAGTTCGTCGTGCTCGGCACCGGAGACTCACAGATCGAGCACGATCTCTGGCGGCTCGCTGAGGATTTCAACTGGAAAGCGACTGCTTTCCTCGAGTTCGACGCGGCGCTGTCGCAGCATATCTACGCTGGTGGCGATCTGTTCCTGATGCCCAGCCACTTTGAGCCTTGCGGCATTGGTCAGATGCTGGCCATGCGCTACGGGATGCTGCCCATCGTCCGCGAGACAGGCGGTCTGGCCGATACGGTCATCAACTACGACAACCGCGATGCAGACATGGGGACGGGGTTCGTCTTCCAGTGGGAGGAGTCGCAGGCCGTCCTGGGGACACTGCGCTGGGCCATCCAGACTTACCATCAGCGGCCGGACGCCTGGCGTCGGCTGCAACGCCGCGCCATGGAGCAGGATTTCAGCTGGAGTAACAGCGCACAGCAGTATATCGCCATGTACCGTAGAGCCATCAGTAAGAAAAAGGGAGTCAGCCTATGAGAGTCAAAGCGGTCATCTTAGCCGGGGGCAAAGGCACGCGCCTGGCATCACTGACGATCAAACGCGCCAAGCCCGCCGTTCCCTTCGCCGGGAAATACCGCATCATTGATTTCACCCTCAGCAACTGCGTAAACTCGAACATCTTCGACGTGCTCGTCCTGACGCAGTATCGTCCCCACAGCCTTAACGACCACATTGGCAAAGGCCGCCCCTGGGATCTTGACCGCACCTTTACCGGCGGCGTCCAACTGCTGCAGCCCTATATCGGCAGCTTCGACACCGACTGGTATGCTGGCACAGCCGATGCCGTTGCACAGAATATGAACTTCGTGCGCTCCGGCCAGCCAGAATACGTGTTGATTCTCTCTGGCGATCACATTTATCAGATGGATTACGACCTGCTCATTCAGTTCCACCGGGAACACGAAGCAGACTGTACCGTCTGCACGATACGCGTCCCGCTCGATCAGGCAGATCGCTTTGGCATCCTCGATGTGGACGACAACTACCGCGTCAGAGACTTTGTCGAAAAACCCAAGAACCCACCGGGTAACCTGGCGAGCATGGGCGTCTACGTCTTTGATGCCCACGTCCTGGAACGTGTCCTCGAAGAAGACCAGAGCGACCCCAACTCCGACAAGGATTTTGGGCGTAACATCCTCCCCCGCATGCTGGAAGCAGGTGAGCGCGTCTTCGCCTATCCCTATGGCGGCTACTGGATCGATGTCGGTACGATCGAAGCCTACTGGGAAGCCCATATGGACCTGCTGCAATCGCCGCCATCACTCAACCTCAACGACCGCACCTGGGTCATCCATACCCGCAGTGAAGAGCGGCCGCCAGTGCGCGTCGAGAGTGCTGCCTACATCAAGAACAGCCTGATCACTGACGGCGCAGTGATCTGCGAGGGCGCCACGGTGGAGCGTTCTGTGCTATCGCCAGGGGTATATGTTGGGCCAGGCGCAGTCGTGCGCGATTCCGTCATTCTCAACGACGCCTACATCGAAGCGCGGGCGCGTGTCGAGCGTGCCATCATAGATAAAATCGTCGTCATCGGGACGAACGCGGTCGTCGGCAGCAGCCAGAGCCAGGATGATATCAGCATAACCGCCGTCGGCAAGAACACTTATATCCCCTCAGGATACACGATTGGGGCGGGCAGCGTCCTGGGCACAGACCTGGGCCTTGAGGACTTCCGCACCTATGCCGATCAGATCATCCCACCAAGATCGATGATCGGCTTCAAGCCGCGCAAGTGACGTTTGGTGCCTTCCTGCTCATGAAAAAACGGCCCTCTGACAACCAGGGGGCCGTTTGCGTATTGCGAAGTAGCCCTACGACACTAGGTAACGACGACGGAATTATCACCGCTGAACGGGTTCGGCACGTACTTATCGGCTTCCCAATCGTTATGCCATTCAGCTTTATCAACCAGATAGCGGAACTGAAACTCTTTACCAGATTCCAGTTCCAGAGTCAGTTTGAAACGGCCATCCTTGAGCATTTCCATCGGATGTGACGCTTCGTTCCAGTCATTGAAGTCACCAACGAGGTAGACGCTTTCAGCCTCCAGGGCCGCCGGGGTGTAAAAGGTGACTTTGCAAATCGGCTTGCTCTTGAGATATTGCTTCTTGAGCATGGGACAATTCGCTCCGTTTTCAGATTCAAGTGAGCCAGAGATGAGATTGCGGGCTGCATTTTAGCATACGGGCCACGCTTGCCTAGACAAAAAACGCCCTAAACGCACATGAATGTCAGACATCGCTTTGTGCAAACTGGCTCATGCTTCGAAAAAACGACGTTGTTTTTCTGTCTTCATGCAGCAGGATACAGCCAAACGCACTTCGGACGTGATTAAGGGTTGTCAAATTCCGCCGAAAATCACTCCGAAAGTCTTGCTTCGACGTTGTATGCTGGGAAAATCGCGTTATGCTTGTCATGGGCCTGATAACAGCGCGTCAAAACCGTGCGCCCTGACGAGCCTGAATGACTGACTGATGCAGAAGGGAGCTTTCATGGTGAAGCCTGTTGCGACAGTTCATGTCGCACCCAAGCTGCCCAAGCCACTCGCCCGCCTGGAAGAGCTGGCTTACAACATGCGCTTTGCCTGGGATCATGACACACTGGCTTTGTTCCGCCGGCTAAGCCCGGAACTCTGGGAGGAAGTGTATCACAACCCGGTGCGCCTGCTTGGGCGGATTGATCAGGATCGCCTCAATGAGGTAAAGAACGACCTGGCCTTCATGTCAAGCTTTGAACGTACGCTCGAGAGCTACGACGCCTACATGAACGCCAAGAATACCTGGTTTAACGAACAATACGGCCATCTCAAGAAAAAACCGACCATCGCCTATTTCTCGATGGAGTTCGGCATTACGGAGTGCTTCCAGAACTACTCCGGTGGTCTGGGCGTCCTCAGTGGCGACCACCTCAAGAGCGCCAGCGACCTCGATATTCCGCTGGTTGGGGTCGGCCTGCTGTATCAGGAGGGCTACTTCCAGCAGTATCTCAACGCGGATGGCTGGCAGCAGGAGCTGTACCCGATAAACGATTTCTCGAACCTGCCACTGCGCATCGTGCGCGACAAGAGCGGCAACGAGATCAAGATTAACGTCCCGCTGCCAGGTCGTCGTCTGTATTGCCGCATCTGGGAAGTCAAAGTCGGGCGCGTATCGCTGTACCTGCTTGATACGAATATCCCCGACAACCCACGCGATGAAGATCGCAGCCTGACCGACCGCCTCTACGGCGGCGACCGTCGCACGCGTATCCGCCAGGAGATCGTACTCGGTATCGGTGGCATCCGCGCCCTGGAGGCAATCGGCCTGCGGCCGGATGTCTGCCACATGAATGAGGGGCACTCAGCCTTTCTCAGCCTGGAACGCATCCGCCTGCTCATGAAAGAGCAAAACCTGACCTTCCATCAGGCGAAAGAGGTCATCGCCGCCAGTACCTGCTTCACGGTGCATACGCCCGTCTCCGCCGGTCTCGAGCGTTTCGGCTTTGATCTCATCGATGAACACTTCACAGAGTACATGCGCGAACTCAGCATCAGCCGTGAGGAGTTCCTTGATCTGGGACGCGAGCGCATCAATGATAGTGAACTATTCTCGATGTCGGTCTTCGCACTGAATATGTCCTACGGGGCGAACGGCGTCGCCAAGCTGCACGGTGTCGTCAGCCGCAATATGTGGAACTGGCTGTACCCCGAGTTGCCAGAGCACGAAGTGCCGATCAGCAGTGTGACCAACGGCGTGCACGTCCAGACCTGGATCAGCCGCGATATGGCCACGCTCTTCGATCGCTACCTCGACCCAGCCTGGCGCAATGATGAATCCACCCAGGAAGCCTGGCGCGGCATTGACCGCGTCCCGGATGCGGAGCTGTGGCGCACCCACGAACGCCGCCGCGAACGTCTTGTCGCGTTCTGCCGCGAGCGCCTCAAGCAGCAGCTCATTCATCGCGGGGCCTCGCCCTCCGAGATCGCCAGCGCTGACGAAGTGCTCAACCCTGATGCACTGACGATCGGTTTTGCGCGGCGCTTCGCCACATACAAGCGTGCGACGCTGCTCTTCCGGGATCTGGACCGTCTGCGCGGAATCATCAATCATCCAGAACGCCCTGTGCAGTTCATCTTCGCCGGTAAGGCGCACCCGCACGATCACGGCGGTAAAGCGCTCATCCGCGAAATCGTGAACGTCGCCCGCCTGGAAGAGTTCCGTCACTCGATCGTATTCCTCGAGAACTACGACATGAACGTGACGCGCTACATGCTGCAGGGCTGTGACGTCTGGCTGAATAACCCGCGTCGCCCCAAAGAGGCCAGTGGAACCAGCGGCATGAAAGCCATCTACAATGGCTGCCTGAACTTCAGCGTGCTCGATGGCTGGTGGGACGAAGCCTACTCACCGGAAGTTGGCTGGGCGATCGGCAGCGGCGAAGAATACCCAGAAGAAATGGCCGAAGAGCAGGATCGGATCGACAGCCAGGCGCTGTACACCGTGCTCGAACAGGACATCATCCCGACATTCTATGACCTCGGCCGGGATGGTCTGCCGCGTGCCTGGATCGGTAAGATGAAGAACGCAATGCGCGACATCGCACCGTACTTCTCGACACATCGTATGGTCAAGGAGTATGCCGATCAGTTTTACATGCCGAACTTCGCACGCATCACGCAGATGACGACGCCCGACATCAAGCACGCGCTTGACTATGTGAACTGGCGCAGCCAGCTACCGCATAACTGGCGCAGTGTCGCTGTGCTGGATGTCATGCTAAGCGATCGCTCCGTGAACGTTGGGGCTAAAGGTGAAGTCGTCGCCCGCGTACAGCTCGGCGGGCTTAAGCCGGAGAACGTCCGCGTGCAGTTGTACTTCGGCCCGCTGGATACGCGCGGCAACATCGTTGAGGGCAACGCCATCGACATGAAGCTCAACAGCGCGGAAGGCGACGGTGTTTACATCTTCAAGGCCGAACACCGCTACACAGTCAGCGGCGAACAGGGCCTGAGTGTGCGCATCGTCCCCTATCATGAGTACCTCGATACGTCGTTCCAGCCGGGGCTGATTACCTGGGCCAACGGCAGCTAAACGCAGCTAAGCGACGAAGATACAAAGCAGCAAAGGGCACGATCGACGTGCCCTTTTGCTCATTCTGATGGACTTGATGGTCTGCCGACTATTGGTTCAGCCCCGCACCAGCCGCGCCAGATCACGCAGTTTGGGCGTCTGCCCAGCCAGCAGCGTCTGCACGCGGAAGATACGCCCCGCCAGCCACATTGCGGCCAGCATCGCCACGATGAGCAATCCCACACTCAATGCAATTTCGATAACGGGCACGCTGGCGATACTCACGCGCATCAGCATTGCGATCGGCGCGGTGATAGGGATCATACTCAGAACAACGGGCAGCGTCCCGTTAGGCGCTTCGATGAAAAGCGCGAAAACGTAGAACGGAAGCACCGCCGGCAGCGTGAAGAATACCGCATACTGCGGACCCTCGCGCATGCTGTTCGAGATCGCACCGACGGCAGCGTACAGCGCCGCAAAGAACAGATAGCCGAAGACGAAGTACACCAGCATGACGGGCAACACTTCCCAGCGAATCTGAATATTGAACAGAACAGTCAGGGTCTCCATTGCGGGCAGCGCCAGCGCGACGCGCAAGGCGATCAGAATCGCTGAAACCCAGACAATCATTTGCAGGATACCCAGTATGCCCAGTGCCAGTATCTTACCTGTCAGCAGCTCGAAGGGCCGCACAGTGCTGATGAGAATTTCGATCAGCCGGTTCTCTTTTTCCTCAATCACCGTCTGCATCAGATACGCATTCGTCATGAACAACGCTAGCAGGAACGTGATCGTAAAGACGTACAGCATCAGAAAATCCGCGTCTTCACGCGAGGCGGCGTCTGTTTCCGCGCCACGCTGCAGGTTGAACTCCTGATAGGTAGCGGTATCCCGCAGCCGCTCTAGTATCTGCGCATCGACTTCGCCAGCCAGCGTGCGCTGTATCAGCGCTTCGATCGGGTTACTGTTCAGAAAGTTAAGTTGAATCCCTGGCATGTGCAGGGTAACAGTACCAGTCTCCAGATAGTCATCCGCGATGACGTAGAAAACATCGACCTCACCAGCTTGCATTGCCTCGCGGGCCGCCTCGACCGACTCAAAGCGCGTGATGCGATCGCTCAGGGATTCCGGCACTGTCGTAAACAGGCCGGACTGATCGATATAGCCCGCCGATTCAATCCCCTCGAACTGCGCCGTGATATCCGCCGGATCGGGTACAGCGTCCTCACCACCGGTGGCTTGCTGCGCCAGCACATTGAACAGGAACATCCCAACGAACAGCAGCACCGGAATGCCGAATGTCGCGAAGAGGTACCCCTTGCGCCGGAAGTTGCGACGCAGTTCGTACAAGAAAACCTGATAAAGATTGTGAAGCATCGGTCAGGACTCCTTACTCAATGGTGCGGTCGATCCGATTTCCACACGGTTGGTCAGTGCGCGCAGTATCGCACGCGGCCCCGGCTTCTTGCCGTAAAGCAACAAAGCCCAATGGAAGATACGGGCCGCCGCCCAGGTGATCACGACCGTCGTACCCAGAAGCAGCCCCATCGCCAGCACCATTTGATCCAGCGGAACGCTTGTGAATGTCAGCCGCATCAGCATGCCAATCCCCGCCGTGAACGGGATGATCGACAACAGGGTCGGTATAGTACCGTTCGGATCTTGGATAAACTGGGCTACGAAGAAGAACGGCAGCACGATCGGGAAGATGAACAGCCCCGCGATCTGGCGGCTCTCCTGCTCGGCCCCGGTCACGACGCCAACGCCCGCCATCAGGCTGGCGTACAGGAAGTATGTCAGGACGAACAGCACCAGCGTCACCAGCAGCAGATCAAGCGGCAGGGTGATCGCTGACAGAAAGGCCACATCCTGAGACTGTCCAACGAAGACAATCGCCATGCCAGCGACCAGCCAGACGCCAATCTGCAGCAGACCGAGCCCGCCCAGGCCAATGAGCTTACCGGCAAGCAGCTGCATCGGGCTGAGGCTTGTGACCAGCACCTCCATGATGCGATTGGCTTTCTCCTCGACCACGCCGCTCATCAGATACTGTCCTGAGAACTGAAGGCCAAACATGAAGATCAGCGAAAAGACGAGCGGCAGCATGAGCAGTCCGACAAAGCCCTCGCGGCTGATCTCTCGTTCTGTGCTCTCAACGAAGACGTCCATGTTGACCGGGTTCCGCAACCGCTCGGGTGGCAGCTGTGTCTCATCCGCAATGCCGGCAACCAGATTCGCCCGCAGATAGTCCTCTATCGCCTCCTGAACGTCATCAGGGACTGTACCGTCAGCATATAGAGCCACCTGCCCCGTTCGCAGATAAAGTCGCTGTACGACGAAATAGGCATCGACTTCATCATTTTCCAGCGCGGCAGAAGCCGCGTCCTCAGACGTGTAGACGATGAAATTCTCCGGTTGTTCGATCTGCGCCTCAAGTACGCCGGACAGATCGACGTAGCCAACCTCCTCGACGACGGTTGTACCGCCTTCCGCCACGTTGATCTGCACGAGGATGACCAGTGCCAGTAGCCCAATCGAGAATAACGGGACGCCGATCAACGCAAACAGGAACGACCGCTTGCGTACATTCGTCAGGAACTCGTGCCAGGCAACTGTGAGTATCTTGTTCATGCCTCAACCTTCTGACTGATATGTGCGGATTCGCCAGCCACCTGGATGAAGATTTCATCCAGGCTGGGAACTGCACGCTCGAAGCGTTCGATGGTGATGCCCTTATCTTCGGCAATCGCCGCGAGGATCGAGTCATTCGTCGCCTGCGAGGCAAGATGCAGCATCATCGCACCGTTACGCCCACCTCGACCATTGCCGACCTGCTCCACACGCTCGACGCCCGGCAGACGTGACCAGTCTCCCTGCCCTTCGACAATCAGGGCGTGCTTCGCATAGCGCTCGCGGATTTCTTCCACCGGGCCGTACAGCTTCTGCTGCCCATGAGAAATCATCAGCATGCGGTCGGCCATTTCTTCCACCTGGTTCATCTGATGTGTACTCATGACAATCGCGCCACCCCGATCACGGAATTCGATCAGCAGGCCCTTGATGACCAGCCGGTTGACCGGGTCCAGCCCGGAAAACGGTTCATCGATGATGATGAGGTCCGGGTTGTGCAGCACAGTCACCGCAAACTGCACTTTTTGCTGCATGCCTTTACTCAGCTCGCTGACCTTCTTCTTGGCGTGCTCAGCAAGCTCGAGTTGTTCCAGCAGCTGCATCGCGCGATCACGTGCCGCCTGCCCCTTCATCCCCTTGAGCCGCCCCAGATAGGTCATGACGTCCAGCACGGCGATATCGGTGTACAGGCCGCGTTCTTCTGGCAGGTAGCCGATGCGCTGCTTGCGTTCCATATCAACCGTGCCACCCAACACACTGATCCGCCCGGTATCCGGCTTGAGAATATCCAGAATCATGCGGATGGTCGTACTCTTACCTGCGCCATTCGGCCCCAGCATGGCAAAGATCTCGCCTGCGTACACCTGAAAACTCAGGTCATCCACAGCGCGGAAGTTCCCGAAGGTCTTGCTCACCTGACTGACATCTATGGGTACTGCCCCCATCTCAAAGCTCCTTGATCTCATGACATTCATAACCACAGAGATTGTTCTCCAGAGTCAACGTTACGTCGCTTGCATCGCATATGTATAAGACGCTGCCAGACATCGCCCTGGTGAATACACGAAGAATGTTCAAACTATCGGAACCTGACACATTGATCTATACGATGATTATCATGACTATGTTGCGACACTGCATTGCGACGTTGAAACAATCTTAGCAACGTAAGCTGTAGCTGACATCCCCCAAGCGAGGGGGGTTGGTATGGCAGATCGAGGGAAGCTGCGCCAACACCTTTCAGACAAGATCGAAAATGGACAGAATTGTTTAGCCAATGTAAGGTGAGTGGTGGTAGAATGCAGAAGTAATGTGGGAAAACCCAAGTCAACGCTTGCCGGGCAACCGCCAGATGCTGAGCGTATGATTCTTAAGTTTTCTGTCCACAATGCCGCATTATGATGAAATTAACATGCTGGCAAACCTGACAGGTGTTGGAGTTTACAAATGGCTCCCAGTATCCACTCGGGATGGAGGCCTTGATGAAAAAGACGGTTCTGGTCGTCGATGATGAAATTGGCGCGCTGACTCTAATCGGTATTATGTTGGAGCGCGGCGGGTTCAACGTGCTGAAGGCCAAAGACGCCGAAGCAGCGCTGGCGACCCTGGAGCAAAATCAACCTGACCTCATCATCCTGGATGTCATGATGCCAGGCATGGACGGGATTGAACTTTGTGGTGTGATACGTCAACAGGAAGCAACGCGGGAAATCCCGGTGTTGATCCTATCGGCACGCGGTGATGCTGAAAGCGTCATGCGCGGTATGGATGCAGGTGCCAACGACTATCTACCGAAGCCGATCCTGCACCACGATCTGGTCGCCAAAGTCCGCGCGATTCTGGCACAGGTTAACGCCTGACATCTGCACGCTCCGATAATGAATTTGACGCTTGTGGCCCATTCGTGGGCCGCTTTGCGTCTGGCGAAGCTGCTTCTTCTCGCTAATTTATTACATTTATGCCCCGTACAACTGGCGATAAATGTTATAGTGGCTGTAGATGCGCTCAAGATACATGCGCGTCTCTTCAAATGTGATCGTCGTCAGCAGCAGATCGACCTCGCCCCCGGCTAACGCATTCCAATCCAGCGCCCGACCCGGCCCCGCATTATACGCTGCCAGTGCCGCCGCCGCATTACCATCAAACAGGCGCAGCTGTTCATCCAGATAATAGGCACCGAAAGCGATCCCCACATATGGGTACGTCAGATCAGACGCCTGCCAGTCTGGCCAGCCAAGCTGATTGGCGATATATTGCCCCGTACTTGGAATGACCTGCATCAGCCCGATGGCATCCGCCACGCTGACCGCTGTCGTGTCGAACAGGCTCTCCTGTCGGATGAGCGACAACATCAGCAGCACATCAAGTTCGTACCGAGTCGCCTGCTCGCGCACCAGGTCGATATAGTATGCCGGGTAGCGCATACGCCCCAGGTACGCTGGCGCTTCGCTCGTGGATGCGCCCGCAGCGATGATCGTATCTGCAGCCGCAACGATCGACGCCCGATAAGCACCGAGTTCGCGCAGGAACACCGCCATCTGATATGAGCCAACGCCATCACCTGCCGCCCGCAGATCGTCCAGCAGTGCGTAGAACTCCGTCTGGGCTTCGTCAAAGACGCCCAGTTCCCACAGTTCACTCCCCCGGATGAAGCGCCCGTCCGCCGTCAGCGACTCCGAAAGTTCGGAAAGATCGCCTGATGTATCGACCGCAAAGCGCTCACGCAGCCAGTTCTCGGCCTCAGATCGGGCCGCCTGGGTATCAAAATCAAAGCGCGTCTCAGTCGGCGGCGTGAAAGGCTCTCGTCCGGCGCGTATATCCGACGCCCGCGCGGCGAAGTAACTATCGGGTGCGGACTGGATCGTCAGGCCAAACGCCTCTTCTGCAGCGCGCATGTCACCGCGCTGCATCGCCAGACGCCCGACCCAGAGATACGCTGCCGCCTGATCATCCCCCGTTGCCAGCACCGCCATCCGTCCGTAGAGATTCTCCGCGATCTCCCACTCTTCTGCTGTGACCGCTGACGATGCTGCCAGCGACAGCCCGCTGGCTGCCCATTCGCTCTGCGGGAACTCCTGCGCGAGCCGCACGAATATCTGGCGCGCTTCCGTCGGGTTGCCTCGTGTGCCATAAAGATAGCCAACGCGCCACAGCGCTTCCGCAGCCGTCTCAGAGAGATAGCTATACGTGTCGGCTACATTCAGATAGGTCTCGATCGCCGCCGGAATGTCGTCAGAGAGAAAACGCGTCCGACCCTGCTCCAGCAGCGCCTCACCAAACAGCGGATCAGTCGGGAACTGTTCAACGATCGTTTGGAAGGCGACAAAAGCCGCGTCGGGGTTGTCGATCTCTCGGTAGGCGCGGCCAAGCAGCAGATACAACTCCGCCGGGATCGCATCCAGCTGGAACGATGAAGTGTACTCGTTGAACGCCTCAATCGCCCCGGCATAGTCGCCAAACTGATAGCTGGCACGCCCACGCCGCCACCCGTCGATCTCCACATCATTCTCAAGCAGAATCTGCACTGCCGGGTATGCGCTGGCGGTCGTCAGGTAGTTCTCGACGATGCGCCGTGCGCGTTCCACACCGCTCTCAGTCTGGTCAGCTTCCAGCAATGCGCGGGCCGCCATCAACTCGATAGAGGCACGATACGGCGCATTGCGTGCGACAGCCAGGATGGCATCATACTGAGCGACACCCGCTTCTACCCGCCCAGCGTTGATCAGAATCTGCGCCAGCTTCTCGCGAAGGACAAGCAGCGGCACCCGTGGACGTCCGGCTGCGATCGCCAGATCATAACTGCCAAGCGCCAGATCAAACTGACCCTGGGCCAGTTGTGCATCTGCGATGCGTTCGTAAGCGTAGCTATCGACCAGCTCAGGTCGCAGCGTCAGATACTGCTGAAAATCCGCAATGGCATCGGCCCACTGCGACAGCCCCAGGTAGGCGTCACCACGCAGGAAATACGCCTGCGCCACGCGGCTATCTTCCGGGAACTGGTTGATGAGTTCAGTCAGTGCGGCGACCGCATCGGCGAACAACCCTTCACGCAGACTGGCCTGCCCTAACCGGAAGGCCGTCTCCGCCCGTAGCGAGGCCGGGGCGCTCGATCCTTGCGCCAGCACGGTGCGATACGTCTGTGCAGCTTCCTCGAAATAACCATTACGCAGCTGCTGATCCGCCTGAGAGATGAGGGTATCCAGGGCGACAGGCGGCAGAGTCGGTGTGGCCGTGGCCACCGTCGGAGGCAGCTCGGCTGTGGGCGGGGACGCCTGTGAGACCGTCTGTGGCGTCGCCGTAATGTAGATGACCCCATCCGCATCCGGCGTCGGCAGGTCCTGCGTCGCCGTGATGACGATCAGATTATCAGCGTTGGGGGTTGGCAGATTCGGGTCATTGAGGTTACAGCCACTCAGCAGCAGTGCCGCCAGTGCGGCCAGCAGGATCATCCAGGGCATGGTCGCTCGGTGCGTTCATTGATTCACTGTCTGGCATTATGCGCAGCAGGCAGCAGGGGTGTCAATGCCAGCCACCCCACCTTCATCCACCGCTACCCTGACGCTCATCATCAGGGTTTGTGCCTGGTGTCAGGTCGCCGGCCAGCCAGGGAAGACCATACCCGACAATCAGGTGACCGGCCTCTGCCAGTGCCTTGCCCAGGGACTCGGTATCGGTGAACGTCCACCAGTGGTTGGCAGATGGCAGGATTGCCACGCCAAAATCGTCTACAACCAACGCGCTGAGCGTGCGCTGCGCGTAGGGCGTATCCGGGCTGGGCTTGCCACCGGGGCGGTTGCTGCGCGTCAGCGTCACCTGAAAGCGGTTCGGCATACGGGCGGCGTAGGCCGTCTCCGTGTAGATGAGTACCTGAAACGCGATATACGCCGACCAGCCTTCATCCAGGGCCTTGTAAAAACGATAGCGCCCGCTCAGCCATTGAATCGGCTCCTCAAGCAGTTCATAACCTGCCGCCTCAAACGCCTGCCCTACCACCATCACCAGGATCGACCTGAAATAATCCTGATCAGGCTGGCGCGCCTGCATCGGGTGCATCTGATCACTCATCGCTGCACCCTACAGGCCACGGCGTCGCAGCGGCGTCAGCCCATGTGTGTCGAGCAGATGCGCCATCAGCCTTGCCGTATTGGCCGCATCATCGACTCCACGATGCGCTCGCCCGATCCAATCCAGGCCGAGCGATTCGAATGCGCGTTGCAGCCCGGCGCGCTGGCCCTGCACATCTGCGTAAACGCGCTTCAGATTGGCATGCCGTCCGCTGAACGGATAGCGTACCTTGCGTCGCTTACACTGCTTCTTGAAGATCTCGCGGTCGTAGTTGCCCCAGCTCGCCCACATGCGATTGCGGCTGTCGTACTCCTTTTCCAGTATGTGACAGGCTTCCTCAAAGCTGACGCCTTCCGCCGCGATGAGTTCAGGCGACAGCGCAGTCAGTTGTGTACAGAACGGACTGATATCCGACTCCATTGGCTTGACGAGGATCGCCCGCGCATCGCTCGTCGTCAGATCGTTCAGATCGAGCAGGCAGGCCCCGATCTCGATGATTTCGTTGTACTGTCCGGCGGGAACGGTATAACCTTCCCAACAGGTGGCTTCGATGTCGATGATCAGCAGTTTGTCTTTGCGTATGGTCATGATGAATGCTTACCCGCTTGTCGTTTGTGTTTGCGCCCAGATCGCGCCTGTGATGATCCTGTGATGTGCAGACGGTCGCCGCGTCCCAATCAGGAAAGCCTTATGCTGTTGTCTGTGCCAGCAGATCAGAGACGGCATCCGGTGTGGTCACCGGCATCCGGCAGGCGAAGTTGCGGCAGACATACACCGTAGGCTGGCCGTCGCGCTGGCCGCGATGATTCAGCAGTGGGATCGTATGTTCACCATCGACTGACTCCCGCGAGAGCGCCGTGATCACATTCGGGCGATAGGGTTTGCGCACCACATCCAGTATAGCCTGCGTCTCCTGCTTGAGCGGTGCTCCCACAATTGCGACTTCACTCAGTCCGTTAACCAGCATATCGACCCCGTTCAGCGCTTCACCAAAAGCGCGCGGATACTGTTGAATCGGCGCAATCAGCAGGCCGAGTGCCCGCCGAGCCGCCTCGTCATAGCGCGCATCGCCCGTGTACGCGGCCAATCGCAACAGTTGCTTGGCCATCATGTTATTGCCAGAGGGGGTCGCATTATCCGGCAGGCTGCGCGGCCGTACAATAAGACTTTCATGGTCGTCGCTCGTATCGAAAAAGCCGCCCTCTTCCGCTGAAAAATGCTGAAGCACCAGGTCAGCCAGACGACGTGCTTCAACGAACCAGCGCTCAATGAACGTCGACTGGTACAGCTCTAGAAGCGCGTCGATGACGTTGGCGTAATCTTCCAGATAACCATTCAGACGCGCCCTGCCATTCTTGTAGGTACGATACAACCGCCCCTCAGGGCTGACCATCTCAGCCAGCAGGAACTCACCGGCGCGCTCTGCCGCCGTCAGATAATCATTGCGCCCCAGGACACGCGCCGCTTCCGCCAGACTGGCCAGCATCATACCGTTCCAGGACGCCAGAATTTTGTCATCCAGGCCCGGTGGGATACGCTGCGTGCGAGCTGCATACAGGCGATCGTTAATCTGCCGTAGCGCCGTGCGCAGTTCATCCACAGACAGGCCGAGTCTTTCAGCAGCGATAGAATCATCATTCGGCACGTAGAGAATATTCTTGCCCTCAAAGTTGCCGCCTGGCGACACACCGTAGTATTCAATGGCGATGTCCGCAGCGTTGGGGAGTTCATTCGACAGCGGGGCCAGCGCCTCGCGGATTTCGTCGAGCTTCCAGACGAAGAACTTGCCCTCTTCGCCTTCGCTGTCGGCATCCGTCGCACTGTAAAAGCCACCTTCCGGCGCGGTCATCTCGCGCAGGATGTAGTCGTAGATATCCTCAGCCACATGACGGAAGAAGGGTTCGCCCGTCACCTGATAGCCATGCAGGTACAACCGGCTCAACTGCGCGTTGTCGTACAGCATCTTCTCGAAGTGTGGCACCAGCCACATTGCATCCACGCTGTAACGGGCGAATCCACCGCCGATCTGATCGTAGATGCCGCCGTGCGCCATCTTTTTCAGCGTATGTCTGACGGCGTGCAGTGCCTGTTTATCGCCAGTGCGTGCCGACTGACGCAGCAGAAATTCCAGGTTCATCGGCGTGGGGAACTTCGGATGCGTGCCAAAACCGCCGTGTACTGCGTCGAAATCAGACAGCATGCCCTGCGCCGCCTGATCGAGCACCGCTGGCGTGAACTGTGCATCTGCGCTGCCGATATTCAGCTGCGTGCGGTCGAGCGCTTCGGTGAGCTGGCCGGCCTGCTGATTCAGTTCATCGCGCCGATTGACGTAAGCATCGTGGATCGCTGACATTAACTGCCGAAATGAAGGACGGCCGAAGCGCGACTCCAGCGGGTAATAGGTCCCGCCGTAAAATGGACGACCATCCGGCAGCAGGAAGACCGTCATCGGCCAGCCTCCCTGGCCGTTCTGGAAGATCTGCACCGCCTGCATGTAAATGTCATCAACGTCCGGGCGCTCTTCGCGGTCAACTTTGACGTTCACAAACCAGTCGTTCATGATCCGGGCGGTCTCGTCATGCTCAAAACTCTCATGTGCCATGACGTGACACCAGTGACAGGCACTGTAACCCACACTCAACAGAATGGGCTTATCTTCGGCCTGCGCTTTCTGAAAGGCTTCCGGCCCCCAGGGGTACCAATCGACTGGATTATCGGCATGTTGTAAGAGATACGGACTGGTTTCGTGTTGTAGACGGTTCATGACACCTGTTTTCAGCCACTCAGCAGATTATCACTGCCAGGGTAGCATGTTTCCCGTCTTTTAAGAAGGTATGGGCACGCTTTAACACACGTGTCAGGTCACGCGGACGCGGGCTTCACCACGTCAGGAGCGGGGCGTCGTCGTCACCACCACCGGAGACCGTACTGTTCCAGACCTCTTCCAGCCAATCCATGAGCTGCTCGAGCACCTGCGGGGTCACGCGCACGCCCGCTTCGAAGTTGTTCGGCGAGAAGGCATAGAGATTGGTGAAGTACTTGCGACCAATACAGATCAGGTAGTCGTTCTGCCAGCGCGAAGCCCCCCACAGGAAGGACAACCCGCCCTGATCGCGCCGCATGAGGTCCAGCCAGCGCTGGCGATCCATATCGCTCAGCTCATCGAGCGTGAAGCGCAGGGTAATCATCGACCGGATCGTAAACGACATCTGCATGACCTTCGTGCGCAGGTCCGCATCAATGATGACCGTCGCGCTGCCATCCTGGGCCGACATCAGCGCTGAGCGCCGATCCTGCTGATCGCCCAGATTGCTGAACTTGATGCGCGACATCATCGGCATCTGCGGGAAGCGCCGCGTCAGCTCAACATCGAGATCAATCTGCCCATCGAAGAACTGCTGAAGTGTCCAGGGCGGCTCCTGCGTCCGGCTGACGAGGCTATCCGGCCGACGCGCTGGCAGATCATGCGAATCAAGCACACGCGGGATTGCGCTCGGCAGCACACTGCTCGATAATCGTGACGCTGGACGCCCCGCACTCGATGGCCCGGCATCAGGCTCGGTTGGAGCCGGCATCGTACCGCGATTAGGAATCGTCACCGCATCATCTGCATCGAGCGGGGGCTGCGTGGGTGCATCACCGGGGCGCTCGTCGCGCTGGAACTCATCAGACATAATCATCATCGCCTGTTGCGTGAATGTGTAGACCCATTATAGAGGTCATCACGGTATTCACCAATGAAACTATTGTCCGGTCCGGGCCATGTAATCGGCCTCATAACCCCCTGCAAGATTACTATCAGGATTCTTATGATAAATAAGCTATAATGGCCTGTGCATTAGTCTAACAGTTTTGTTTTAAGGTAATGACCATCGATGCAATCTGGTGACAATCGTAATCCTCGGAATCAACCCGGAGATCAGCCGCCGCAGCCGCAGCCCCCTGACTGGCAGCGTTGGCTTTTACCCGGCATCCTGCTGTTCGTTATGCTGTGGCTGGTCCTGAGTACAGGTGGCTTATTGGGTGGAGCCGGCGCAGCAACAGAAGTCCCGTATTCTGTCATCCGCAATGAAATCGACAACATCGCCGCGATTGAGATTGATAGCACTGGTGTCAGCGCGCGCGGTGAATTCAATGCGCCCGTGCGTGTTGGTCGCGCCAATACACAGGTCTTCGAGACAACGCTGCCGCCTGGCGGCGCTGAAGAACTGGTCAACCGGCTGGAAGAAATCAATCCAAATGCCTTAATTCAGGGTAATCCGCCGCAGTCGCTGCCGCCGATCCTGATTATCCTGCTGCAGTTGGCACCCTTCCTGCTGATCATCGCCTTCTTCGTCTGGATGTCGCGCCGCGCACAGGGTCAGATGAACGGGGTTTTCGGCTTTGGTCGTTCTCAGGCCCGGGAGTACTCGCCGGATATGCCGCGTGTCACGTTTGACGACGTGGCAGGGCAGGACAGCGCCAAGCGTGACCTGGTTGAAGTAGTGGATTTCCTGAAAGACCCGGATAAGTACATCTCGCTGGGCGCACGTATCCCGCGTGGTGTGTTGCTGGTCGGCCCACCCGGCACCGGTAAGACGCTGATGGCGCGCGCCGTCGCGGGCGAAGCAAACGTGGCCTTCTACAGCATCGCCGCCTCAGAGTTTGTTGAGATGTTCGTCGGTGTGGGTGCGTCCCGCGTGCGTGACCTGTTCAACAAGGCGAAAGAGAACTCGCCCAGCATCGTCTTCATTGACGAAATCGACGCGGTTGGTCGTCAGCGTGGCGCTGGCCTGGGTGGTGGCAATGATGAACGTGAACAGACACTGAATCAGTTGCTGGCGGAGATGGACGGCTTCGATCAATCGGCGACCGTCATCGTCATGGCAGCGACGAACCGCCCGGACGTGCTTGACCCGGCGCTGCTGCGCCCGGGCCGCTTCGACCGTCAGGTGACAGTTGACCTGCCGGACCGCGCTGGCCGTCTGGATATCCTCAAGATTCATACCCGTGGCAAGCCGCTCTCATCAGAAGTCGCGCTGAATTCGATCGCCAGCGCGACAGTCGGCTTCTCCGGTGCGGATCTGGCCAACCTGGCCAACGAGGCTGCACTCAAAGCGGCCCGCGATAACCGTCGCAAGATCACACAGGCTGATTTCTCGTACGCCTTCGAGCGCATTATTCTGGGTAACGAGCGCCCACCCCTCTCCAACGAGGAAGAACGCCGTATCGTCGCCTACCACGAAGCCGGGCACGCGGTCGCCTCAGCCTTTACACCGCTGGCCGATCCAGTGCTCAAAGTGACGATTACGCCGCGTGGGCAGGCGCTGGGCATCACCGCCTACATGCCCGACGACGACCGTCGCAATTACTCGCGTCGCTATCTGGAAGGCATGCTCAACGTTGCGCTCGGTGGCCGCATTGCAGAAGAACTCGTCTTCGGCGACATCACGACCGGTGCCAGCAACGACTTGCAGCGCGTGACGAGTATGGCCCGCCGTATGGTCGCCCAGTTCGGCATGACGGACGCGCTCGGCCCACTCAACTTTGGTGAAGACGAAACGCAGCCCTTCCTGGGCTACTCGATCTCACAGGGACGCAAATACAGCGAAGAGACCGCCGCCCGCATTGACGCCGAAGTGCGTCGCATTGTCGAGGCCGCGTACAAGCGCACCAAAGAGATCCTTGTGGAGCACCGCGCGGAACTCGACCGGGTCGCGGAAGCGCTGCTGAGTAAGGAAGTGCTGGAGCGCGATGAGTTCCTTGAACTGGTTGGCAAGGAAGATGCCAAGAAGCTCGCAGCAGACGAACTCATCAACCCTGTCGCGAACATGGTTGATCCTGAGAAGAAAACCGTCGTCGAAACGCTGACACCCGAAGCCAAGGCGCTCGTCGAAGAGGCTGAGAAAGTCAAAGAAAAAGAACGTGAAGACGATGATAGCGATCAGGACGGCGACGGCGGTAATGGCCACGATGGAGACGGTTCAACCAGCAGCAACGGCAGCTCCTCAGAAAAGGCTGAGCCGGTCAGTGTGGCCGATGCCCAGCCGGAGACGCCACCGACACGTACCATCGTGACACCGCCGCAGCAGCCCATGCCTGAGCCACCGCCACAACCAGCACCGCGCCCGGTTACGCCCCCACAGGCGGAACCCCGTCAGGCGGAACCCCGTCAGGCGGAACCCCGTCAGGCGGAACCCCGTCAGACAGATGAGACGCCGCGCCGTGTACGTCGCGCCCATCCGCTGCTCGATCCGACGCTGGGGCCACGCCGCACAGATGGTGACGGCGCAACGCCGACGGAATCTACCGAGTAATATCGGGCACGAGCTTCAGAAAACACAGGACGCCACACGGCGTCCTGTTTTCGTTTCTGATTGTCTCGTTAACGGGTTCGCAGCGATTATGCTTCTTGCTGCTGACGCATTGCGGCGATGACATCGTCCTGCAGGTGCGCCGGTACACGTTCATAAGATGAGAATTCCATCGTATAGATACCACGCCCACCCGTCATCGACCGCAGATCGTTGCTGTAGCGCAGCATTTCTGCAAGCGGTACCGTCGCCGTGATGACGCTGCGCTTGCCGATGGTATCCATACCCAGGACACGCCCGCGCCGCTGGTTCAGGTCGCCCATGATGTCGCCCATCATTGTCTCAGGCACCGTCACCGAGACGGTCATGATCGGCTCAAGCAGCGCCGGCCCCGCACTCTGGAACGCTTCCTTAAAGGCTTCGCGTCCGGCAATCTGGAACGCAATGTCCTTCGAATCGACCGGGTGCTCTTTCCCGTCAAAGACTTCAACTTTCACATGCACCACCGGGAAACCAGCAATGACGCCCGTCTCCAGCAACTGACGAATGCCCTTCTCAATTGATGGCAGGAACTGATGTGAAATCGCCCCACCGAAGATATTCGTCGTGTATTCGAAGTCCGCCTCGGTCGGCATCACGCGCAGGCTCACTTCACCGAACTGGCCTGAGCCGCCTGTCTGCTTCTTATGGCGATACGTGGCTTCCTGCGTCTTCGTGACGGTCTCGCGGTAGGGAACACGCGGCATATGCATATCAATGCCAACGCCCAGCGCCGCCGCACGCTTCACCGTCACATCCAGATGAATGCTGCCCATCCCCTCAAGGATGACTTCGCGTGTATCCGGGTCCTGTCGCCAGCGCAGCGTCGGGTCCGCATCGCACAGGCTGGTCAGGATCGTACCCATCTTGGCGCTGTCAGCCTGTGTCTTCGGCGTGACAGAGACCATGTAAAGCGGCTGCGGTACATCCGGCTTGACGATCTCAAAGCCGGTGTCCTTATCGGCAATGGTGTCACCGGTAGTCGTATGATTGAGCTTGGCGACGACGCCGATATCGCCCGCGTGCAGCTTCTTGACCGGGATTTGCTCCTTACCGCGCAGTACATACAGACTGCTGAAGCGCTCCTCCTCACCACGGGTCGTGTTGAAGTTGCGGCTGTCGGCAGTGATCATCCCTCTGAAGATGCGGAAGTAGTTCAGTGTGCCGACGTATTTATCAGTCGTCGTCTTGAAGACATAAGCAGCCAGCGGCCCCTCATCAGACTGCGGCGGCATCATGTATTCAATCTCTTCGCTGCCATTGCGCGTGACGCCCAGACGGCGCACCGACGGCGCAGACGTATAGACCAGCAGCGCTTCCAGCAGTGGCACGATGCCAATGTTGCCCGTCGCTGAGGTGACAAAGACCGGCACGGTGTGCAGTTCGTGCGAGCGCGAAGCCTTACGCATGCCCTCACGTACCTCGTCGAAGGTCAGTTCACCCTCGGAGAAGTACTTTTCAATCAGGACATCATCAGCCTCAGCCGCAGCTTCGACCAGCTCCAGATGAGCCTGTTCGACGCGATCGGCCATTTCTTCGGGCATATCACTGCGTTCAGCTCCCGCCCCATAGTAGGCTTTGCGCGTCAGCACGTTGACCACGCCTTTGAAATCGGCCTGCTCACCAAGTGGCAGTAGCACAGGAATGAACTTGTAATCCTCGAATGAGGCGCGCAGATCAGCCAGCGCACTCTCAAAGTTGGCGTTCTCACGGTCCATCTTATTGATGACCACGATGATCGGCTGCTGGAACTGCTGCGCATACTGCCACACCAGCTCCGTGCCGACTTCCACGCCCTGAACGGCATCAATCACCACGATCACGGAATCCGCCACGCGGATGGCGTTTTTCATCTCACCCTGAAAATCCGTGAAGCCAGGTGCGTCAAGCAGGTTGATTTTATGATCGTTGAACTCAATCGGGATCAAAGACGTGGAGAGCGAAAGTCCACGTTCCTTTTCCTCATCTTCCCAGTCGCCGACCGTGTTCTTATCTTCAATCCGCCCCAGGCGATTGAGCGCCCCCGTGTTGAACAACAAGGCCTCCGCCAGCGAGGTCTTACCGCTGCTCTGATGCCCTACCAAAACAACATTACGCAGCTTGTCGGTCGTATATTCCTTCATGAAGTTGCCTCCGGCAAAACAGTGTCTCTATCGTGTTTCGGGTTATCGTGACTTGGTTAAAGAAATCACCAATTGGATACGGGCTTGCTGAGAGGCGATCTGCACATATGCTTCTCACCCGCGATTAAGCATGTTAAGGATTTTAAGCGCTGGTTATCGACTTGTCAAAGACAATAAGCCACCAGAAAACGGACAAAAAACCTTGTCCGCCTGCGGCCTGTCGGCCACTTCACTCGGACATGACAGCAGGTGTGTCATCAGGTCATAGCAAGTGATCGGCCCCCATGCTAGAATGCAGCTTAAGAGCTACATTCTGTTATCACACCTGCTAACGTTGGGATTCTGGCATGACGCAAAATGATTTTCTGTTCCGGGGCGACCTGGACGAACTCGACTCGGCAGTGGCTGAACTCATCCGGCATGAGACGGCACGCCAGGCGCGCACGCTGATCATGGTACCCTCTGAGAGCACCATACCAGCAGCCGTGCGCGAAGCCGTTGGGTCCGCCTTCCACAATATCTACGCGGAGGGCTATCCGACGGAGAAAACACGCCACATGTCGGAAGCCGAACTGCTGGATTACGGCGCTCGTATGGCCGATTATCGCCGCAACAGCGACGACCGCTACTATAAGGGAACTGAGTATGCCAACCTGATCGAAGGTCTGGCACGCCGCCGCTGTGCGGAACTATTCGCCAATGAGCACCTCAGTGCCGACCAGCTCTACGTCAACGTGCAGCCCCTCTCCGGCGCGCCGGCGAACAACGCGGTATACACGGCACTGCTCCAACCCGGCGACACCATCCTGAGCATGAGCCTGATGGTCGGCGGCCACCTGAGCCACGGCGCGCCTGTCAACCGCACCGGCAAGACCTACAACATTGTCAGCTACGGCATCAACGCGGATACAGAAGCGCTCGATTACGACGCCATGCTCGAGCTCGCCAGGGGGCACAAGCCCAGGATCATCATTGGCGGCTACAGCAGCTACCCGCTCGCCCCGGATTGGGCTGCTTACCGGCGCATCGCGGATGCGGTCGGAGCGATCCTGCTGGCCGATGTCGCCCATTTCGCCGGTCTGATCGCGGCGGGCGTCTATCCCAGCCCGGTCGGCTACGCGGATATTATCACCTTCACCACGCACAAAACGATGCAGGGACCTCGTGGCGCGGTCATCATCACTGCGGATAAAGACCTGGCCGTCAAACTTGACCGGGGCGTCTTCCCAGGGGAACAGGGCGGCCCACACGTCAACGCGATCGCGGGTCTGGCGGTGGCGCTGCGTCTGGCGCGCACTGAACAGTTCCAGCAGCTACAGCACCAGACAGTCATCAACGCCCGCCGGCTCGCGGAGCGCCTGTCAGCGCGGGGGCTGCGCATCCCCCATGGCGGCACCGATTCGCACATGCTGATTGTCGACTGCCGCAACATCAAGGGTGCCGACGGCACCGCGCTCAGCGGTGATGTTGCTGCACGTATTCTCGATCTGATTGGCATCGTCGCCAACCGCCAGACCATCCCCGGCGATACCAGCGCACTCCGGCCAAGCGGTATACGACTCGGTACGCCCTGGATCACGCAGCGCGGCTTCAAAGAAGCGGAAATCGATCATTTGGCCGACATCATCGCTGACGTGCTGATGGCTTGCCAGCCCTACACGCTGCCCGCACAAAAAACCGGGGAAGTCAGTGCGCGCATTCCCTTCGACGTGTTCCATGCAGCGCGGCTGGCCGTGCGCGATCTGGTGGACGCCGTCGGCATAGACACCGACGCCAAAGCCGATCCCTACCCGCACTTCGCCTATCTGGACGATATCTACAGCGACGCCGGACAGCATTTCGTCCTGCGCGGCAAAAAGGCCGATGACCTGCTCGATCTCGCACTGACGAGCGATGTCAGCGCGTTGACGGAAGGCGCATCACAGCCGACGCACATTCTCGAACCAGATGGCCGACTGATGGCGTCCGGCCTGGTCGAAAAAGCCGCCGATGGTAGCTATCACCTGCATGTAGATCGCCAGCCAGCGCGTGTCGCGGCCTGGCTGCGCGCCCTGTCTGATAACTTCGTCGTCTTTGATCCGAATGATCCTTACATCCAGGCCCCCGGCCCCGTCGACGTCGCCTACATCGGCGAAACGGAGAAGAACCTTGTGTTCGATCCACTGGCGAGCTACGCGCCAAAGACCTATCATATCGGGCTGAATGGTGAGCACTACGCCGGCCCCCGTCAGCCCACGCTGCCAGAGTTCGCCTATGCGGAGCCAACGCACGACGCGCTGCTGACCACGCCGCTGACGGCCCTTCACCGTGAGCTGGGCGCACGCATGGGCGCATTCGCCGGATACGACATGCCGCTCTGGTACGATAAGGTCCTCACAGAGCATCTGGCTGTGCGGCAGCACGCGGGCATCTTCGACGTGACGCACATGGGCGTCTTCGAGTTCAGCGGGCCAGGCGCGCTGGCCTTTCTGGAAGCGGTGACGACCAACACCGTTAGCGGCCTGCGTGTGGGCCGCTCGCATTATGGCTTCCTGCTGAATACGGACGGCATCCCCCACGACGATATGATGATCTACCGCGTGGGCGAGATGCAGTATCTGATGGTCGTGAATGCCAGCAACAACGACAAGAACTGGGCATGGCTCAACGCAATCAAGAACGGGGAAATCTGCATAGACCCGGATGATCCATCCCGCCGCATCGCAACCGCGCCATTCGCCATGCGCGACCTGCGCGACCCTGCCGCAGGCGAGGAACAGCGCGTAGACATCGCGCTGCAGGGGCCTGCCAGCCTGGATATTCTGCTCAAGCTGGATGAAGACAACAACGATCACAAGCGACTCCGTGAGCTGTCGTGGGCGAGCATCACGCGGGTGATGCTCAACGGCCACGATCTGTACGTGTCGCGTACTGGCTACACCGGTGAGCGCATCGCGTACGAGTTATTCGTCCACCCGGATTCAGCAGCCGCGCTCTTCACGCTGCTGGTCAAACACGGCGCGGTTCCCTGCGGGCTGGCCTCACGTGATAGCCTGCGCATCGAAGCCGGACTGCCGCTGTATGGTCATGAGCTGGCCGGACCTCTCAATCTTGACCCGGCAGATGCTGGCATGGGCGGTTACGTCAAACTGAACAAACCCTGGTTCATTGGCAAAGCAGCCTTCATCGAACGGCACAAGCAGCGCAGTGCGCAGATCGTGCGCTTCCGCATGGATAACAAGGGCGCACGCCCCGCCCATCAGGGCGATCCAATTGTCGATGGCAAAGGCCGCGTCGTCGGGCTGGTGACGAGCTGCAGCGTGGATAGTGAAGGCTATCAGCTCGGCCATGCGTATCTCAGGGACGAACTACGCAAACGCGGTACCCAACTCGCGATATTCGCCGGGTCGGAGCGAGCGCGACAACGCCCCCTGCACGGCCTGAGCCTGGGTGATAAAGCCCTCATGCCGGAGCCGGTCACTGTGCTGCGGCGCTTTCCGAAATAAGATCATAGAGGCGTGGCCGCGTGCCACGCCTTTTTGTTTCGCCCAAAAAGTGTTTAGAAGAAAGAGCAACCTCTATGCTGCGTTTGCTACTGATCGTAGTGAGCCTGGCCGTCATTCAGGGCGCGGGGACGGCACAGACCCCGACCCAACCGCCACAGTACGAGGAAACCGCCTGTTCCCACTGGCTGCCACTCACAATACCCGCGCGCTGCGGCCACGTCAGCGTACCGGAAGCGCGCGATCCGGACGTAATCCCTGACGAAAGCGATACCCTCCGGCTGGCGGTCATCGTTAGCGAAAGCGACAGTGAAACCCGTCAGCCCGACCCGATCATCTTTCTGGGGGGTGGGCCCGGGGCGCACATCCTGTGGCTGGCCGACGACCTCATGAACTTCCTGCGACAGAACTACCCGGATCGAGATATCATCGTCTTCGACCAGCGCGGCGTCGGGGCTTCAGAAGCAGACCTGACGTGCCCGGCGATTGCCGAGCTGGGCTATGAACTGCTGAATGCCCCGCCCAACCCGGCGATTGCTAACGCCCGCTTCAAAACGGAACTCCTGGCCTGCCATCGCGCACAATCAGCGAATGGCGTCAATCACGCAGCCTACACGACTACAGCTTCCGCCACCGATATCATCGATATTGCCGATGCCCTCGGTTATGAACAGATCAACCTGATAGGCGTCTCCTACGGCACACGGCTCGCCCTGGAGACACTGCGCGCCTATCCTGAGCGCATCCGTTCCGCAATACTCGACAGCGCAGTGCCTCCTCAGATCGACATCCTGGGAGAGATGATCTACGTCGCCAACGACGCATTTGAGCAGTTTTTCGCACGCTGTGCCGCCGATACCGCCTGCGCTACGCGCTATCCTGATCTGCGTGCGGATTTCTACGCAAACGTCGCCCGGCTCAATGCCGACCCGGTCCGCGAACGCTTCTATGATCGATCCAGCGGCATCATGCGCCAGGTAACGTTCAATGGCAGCGACATGATCAATACGACGTTCAACATGATGTATAACACCTCGCGACTCATGGACCTGCCGGGAGTCATCGCGGCTGCCCGCGATGGACGCTATGAGCCTTATATCGATTTCATGCTGTTCAATCTGGCCGGCAGCGGTCATAACAGTGACAGCCTGTTCATGACAATGACCTGCCGCGAGGAATTTCCGTTTCATACGCGGGACGATGAACGGCTGGCGCAGTTGTCGCCGGATTTCCGTGAGGCCATGCTGTCGAATCTCGCGTTTTTCGATGAGACCTGCGACGCCCTCGGCCTGCCACCAGCTAATGCGCGCATCAACACAGCAGTCTACAGCGATGTGCCAGTACTGCTGCTCTCCGGTGACCTGGACCCCGTCACGCCGCCGACATGGGCGGCCCTGGCCGCTGAAACGCTATCACAGAGCGCACACTATACGTTTATGGGATATGGGCACGCGCTGTCAGGTGATCATCCCTGCATCGTCGCGCTTGCTCAGGATTTCCTCGCCGCACCAGAGTCACTGCCACAGCCGAGATGCCCAGACGAGATGGTGACTGTCGGCGTGCCTTAACATCAGCGATTGCTGTCAGCGACTTTGCGGACGGCAGCCTCCGGTCCGAAGATCACCAGCGTATCGCCGTAGCGGACCGGATGATCCGAATCAGGATGCACGATCGGCGCGCTGCCTTTCGTATGCAGCAGCACGATGTCAGTACGTGTATCCTGCTGAAAGCCCGTTACTGTCTGACGGCGCGGCTTACCATCCAGCAGGCCCCCGTTGACCCGGAGCATAATGAGCTGGTACATACGCCGATCATATTCAAACTCAACCGGGCTGAGTTCCGCGCCAACAGCGATATCCATGAACGGCCCTGCGCCCAACTCTGACAGGCGGAACAGGCGCACGTTCAGGCTGATATTCTGGTAAAACTCGCGGTAGCTGTCACGGTTGATGCGCGCCACCATATTGATCGGCTGTGCACCACACAGGCGCTTTGCCAGTGCGGCCAGCGTGAGATTCTCCGGGTCATGGCCGCCGCAGATCAGCAGTGCCTGCGCTTCATCGAGCTTCGCCTGACGCAGCAGCGCGGGCGACCAGCGATCCGCGTAGCCGTGGCCCAGATGCCTTGCACCATTGCGCGGCTTAGCGATCCGGTTCAGGCGTTCATTGGCTTCATCTTCCGCCATATAGTTATCGAGCGTATAGACACTGACGCCGATCCCCAGCAGGGCCGCCGTCACCAGCAGACCAAGCGTGTTCATGCCCGCCACGACGACAGTCTTCAGTGGCATATCCTGCGGATGGTTGAGCTGCAACAGCCGATGCAGGCGTTCCTGCTGAGCGAAGGCGATGATCTCGTCGCCATCCTCAATGACTTCATCACCTGGCGGTGGAATGACCAGAGGACCGTGTTGATCACTGGGACGATGGAGCATGACGTCGAGGCCATCTGTCTCGACCTCATCTACCGTCATCTGACCGAGCAGGCTGCCCGGCCTGACGTCCATCTCAACAATGAAGTTGACAGTCGCACCGGTGTCATCTTCGCCGACGACGATCGGCTGACTGATCGCCACACCATAAGCCGCCCCAATGAACGGCCAGACGGAGAGCGCACTGATGCTCGGTATGATACGGACGTTCTTGTTCTCCAGGATCATCGCGTAGGTTGGGTCTTTAATGCGGGCGATGATCGCTGAGTTCGCGCTGTACTCACGTGCCCGGCTGGCAGCGATTGTGTTGACCTCATTCATGTCGAGTTCAGGCTCGCTGTCGATGTGGGTCGTGATGAGCACTGCACGTGCGAAACGCGCCCCGGCCTTATCGAGTGCGTCGCGCGCATAGCGCGGCTGACGAACGATCACGGGTATCCCACGGCTGCTGTAGTGATTGTCCTCTGCCGACGTCAGGCGGAACGCGACCAGCACGATCGGATAGTTGCGCTGGCTGAGCTGATCAATCAGATAGCGGCTCAGGTCGTTGAGCGCGTAGACGATGATGTGATTGCGGAATGTCGAGGCCATCGCCTCTTCCCACAGGTCGCGCTGCTCCTGGTTGAGGATCATGCCACTGGAGAAGAGAATGCCTTCAACAACTTTACCCAGAACAAACAGCCCCAGCACCGGCATTGCCAGCCAGAAGCAGATGATCGCCGGGTGCGTTGGTAAGTCCTCCGCCGCTTCGAGCGTCATCAGCTCAAGGACGAACAACAGCGCCTGCAGCGGTTCCTTCGGTGTATCTTCCAGCGGGTTCAGGAAAACGACGTAGACGAAGACGGATAACCCAATCAATAGGGTCGGCAAAATCAGCTTGCGCAGAAAGCGCCGCAGGCTCATCCAGATCGCTGAGATCCGTCGCCAACTGCGCTCCAGGAAATTCGTGCCTTGTGGAACAACGCGCTTATATTCCAGGCTCACGATTTTGTCCTCGGTGGTTGTGGACCACGATACGGGGAACGTATCGACCTAAGAAACACGCTAACCCAGCTTGTGCAGTGCGTCAATGAAGGTCTATCACGGGAATTGCAGCCATTCCTCAGCCAGACGTAAGCGACTGGTAATGCCAACACGTTACGCTCTGTCGATCAAAGGAGAAACGCGCGTGTTGAACATCATCGTTCGCGGGATGTTGCCCGCTTTCGCATTGATCGCCATCCTGAGTGGATTGGCCGCGTCACGGCCCAACGCTGATTCGCTCAGTGACGATCTGACGCGCCTCGTTGCCGACGCCGACGCCGACTGTGCGGCACCCTGTTTCATGGGCATTCAACCAGGTAAAACCCCCTTTGAACTGGCGGTCATGCGGCTGGAGAGTCATCCTTGGGCGCAGGCGATCCGCACCGGCGGTCAGGAATTCTTCGATCAGTACGCGACATGGGCCTGGACGGGATCGCAGCCAGACATCATCGATGAGAGGCTGCGCGGCGGCCTCGTCTCGAACTACGGCGTCGTGATGGAGATCGTCATCAGCACCGATGCGAGTTTTGGCCAGCTTGTCGCCGCCTATGGTCTGCCGCAGACTATGCGCAGTTGCAATGCCTACAGCGTGGATGTCGTCTGCCATCAGGCCGTTTACGAAGCGGCCTATACCGTCGTTGATCTGGATTACCCCTGCCCGATGACGCTCTTCCAGCTCATGGGACAATCGGCACGTCTGCGCTTCTTCGATCCGAGCCTACAGCCCGAAGACGTCTTCACCTACAGAGATTATCGTCTGCCAGTATCGACCTGCCCGTAACGCAAAACCGGGGAGCGAATACTCCCCGGTTCTGGCCTGTATGTATACAGCAGCGGCTTAGTCGCCCGCGTCCGACAGTGCGGGCTTGCAGCACAGTACAAGCTCCTTCGCCGCCCGGACTTCGTCCAGCCGTTTGACCGGCGCGCTGTGCGGTGCTTCGTGCAGCAGTTCCGGCTGAGTGCGCGCCTCTTCAGCGATCTTCTTCATGGCGTCGATGAAGCCGTCGAGCGTCTCTTTGGTTTCCGTCTCAGTTGGCTCAATCAGCAGCGCCTCGCGCACGATGAGCGGGAAGTAGTTTGTCGGCGGATGAATACCGTAGTCCATCAACCGCTTGCTGATGTCCAGCGCATGAATATCATCCACACCTTCGACACGGCCTTCCAGCACGAACTCGTGGCCGCAGTAGCGTGGGTAGGGGATCCTGTACGTATCGATAAGCTGTGCCCGAACGTAGTTCGCGTTCAGCACCGCGTGACGCGACACATCGCGCAGCCCGTCAGCACCGTAAGCGCGGATATATGCGTAAGCGCGCACATGCATCCCGAAGTTGCCGTGGAACGCCTTCAGGCGACCAATGCTCTTCTCGGGCATCATCAGCCCGTAAAGTGGCGGCTCTTCGTCTGTCGCTTCCTCGACGATATGTACGATCGGTCCCGGCAGATACGGCTTGAGCTTGTCACCTACACCGACAGGGCCGCTGCCCGGCCCCCCGCCACCATGCGGCGTGCTGAAGGTCTTGTGCAGGTTATAGTGCATCACGTCAAAGCCGAGTTCACCCGGCTTGACCTGCCCCATCAGCGCGTTCATGTTGGCGCCGTCCATGTACATCAGGCCACCTACGCCTTGGACAATCTCGACCACTTCCAGGATGTGCTCCTCAAAGAGGCCCAGCGTGCTGGGCACGGTGATCATCATACCCGCAATCTGATCACCCTTTTCAGCGCACACCTGCTTGAGCGCGTCCAGATCAACATCACCCTTGTCGTCCGATGGTAGTTCTACCGCGTCAAAACCGGCCATCGTCACCGTCGCCGGATTCGTCCCATGTGCGCTGTTGGGCACGAGGATGATCTTGCGCGCCGTATCGCCACGATCCAGATGGTAGTTACGGATCATCAGAATGCCGGCGAATTCGCCCTGCGCGCCAGCAGCCGGCGCCAGACTGACCGCCTCGAAGCCGCTTATCTCCGCCAGCCATTCCTGCAGCTGATGCATCAGGGCCAGCGCTCCCTGCGAGCCGCCCTCGTCCGCCAGCGGATGCTGTAACGCAAACCCAGGCAGGCGCGCCATGTCCTCGTTGATCTTGGGGTTGTACTTCATCGTACACGACCCCAGGGGATAAAAGCCCTTATCGATGGCATGGTTGAGCTGGCTGAGGTTCAGGAAGTGACGCACAACCTGGAGTTCGCTCACTTCCGGCAGTCTCAGATCATCGCGCAGCAGTTCAGATGGCAGCGCTGTTTCCGGCACGTCGCTATCAGGCAGGTTGACCCCAACGCGCCCAGGCACGCTCAGATCATAAATCAGCGGTTCCAGTACAACGGGTTCGTTCTCAGCGATCATCACCATCAGCTCAACCTCTTCAACACTTCTACCAGCGTATCAATCTCAGACCGGGTATTCACTTCAGTGACGGCCAGCAGCATATGATCCTTGAGGTGCGGGTAATCCTGACCGAGGTCATAGCCACCGATGATGCCTTCATCCAGCAGCGCTGTGTTGATCTCTTCGACTGGCTTCAGACATTTGACGATGAATTCATTGAAGAAGGGCAGGTTACGCTGCACTTTATAGCCGTCGATGCGGTCGATCTGATCAGCGGCATAGTGTGCCTTGTGATAGTTCAGTTCCGCGACCTTGCGCAGACCATTGCGGCCCATCAGCGCCAGATAGACCGAAGCCGCCAGCGCCATCAGCCCCTGGTTGGTGCAGATATTGCTGCTGGCTTTCTCACGGCGAATATCCTGCTCACGCGGGCGCAGCGTCATCACGTAGGCTCGCTTGCCATCCATATCGACCGTTTCACCGATGATACGCCCGGCAATCTTGCGGACGTACTGCGTGCGCGTCGCGAAGAAGCCGAGGTACGGCCCGCCATAGCTCAGCGGAATTCCTAGCGCCTGGCCTTCGCCAACGACGATATCCGCGCCAAGTTCACCAGGGCTTTTGTACAGCGCCAGCATCATCGGGTTGACCACCATGACCAGCACCGCCCCCTTCGCGTGGACGGCATCCGCCAGCGCGCTGAAGTCTTCGATCTGGCCGAAGAAGTTCGGGTAGCCAACAGCCACCATGGCCGTACTGTCGTCGATCATATCGATCAGCGCATTGGCATTTGCTGTGCCCTCATCGCCGACGATGCGAATATCGCGCCCCTGGTGATAGGTGCGCACCACCTCCCGATACTGCGGGTGGATCGCGTGGCTGAGGATAATCTTGTCGCGCTTGCCTCGCGTGACCTGCAGCGCCATCGTCACGGCTTCCGCCAGGCTGGTCGCGCCGTCATAATGGCTGGCATTGGCGGCGTCCATGCCGGTCAGTGCGCACATCATGCTCTGGTATTCGTAGACGCTCTGCAGCGTGCCCTGGCTGACTTCCGGCTGATAGGGTGTATAGGCCGTATAGAACTCGCCGCGCAGCAAAATGTGATTCACAACAGATGGGATGAAGTGGTGATACGCCCCCGCGCCCCGGAACATGGCGAAATCACCGCCGTGTTCATTGGCCTCGGCCAGCGCCTGCATCTCGGCGGCGATTTCCATCTCGCTCATTGCCGGTGGCAGGTCAAGCTTCGGGAATCTATGCGACGCCGGGACCGCCTCAAACAGGTCCTCTATGGTGGTGACACCGATGGCCGCCAGCATCTGCTGACGTTCGACTTCCGTATGCGGAATGTAACTCATAACCCCTCACTTAATCGACTAACAATACACGTAATTTACCGATCCGCATTGTAGGCTTTGTAGCCTTCTGCATCCATCAGATCAGCGAGGTTGCTATCATCGGTAACCTTGATCTTGACCAGCCAACCGTCGCCGTAAGGATCACTGTTGATCGTTTCGGGCGCGTCTTCCAGCGCTTCGTTAACGGCGATAACTTCACCGGCAACCGGCAGCAGGACTTCTGACGCGGCCTTGACCGATTCGATCTCACCAAAAGCTTCGCCCGCGTCGATGCTCGTGCCCACAGGTTGTAGTTCGACGTAAACGATGTCATTCAGGGCGTCCTGTGCGTAATCGGTGATGCCGATCGTTGCGGTATCGCCTTCGATGCGAATCCACTCGTCTGATTCGGTATACTTCAGGTCTTCAGGATATTTCAGGTCAGCCATGATCTCGCAACTCCTCGTATCAATTTAGTGATGCGTATTCGGATTAAAAACGAAAAAAGCGCGCCAGCCTGTGCAATGCTGTGCGCGCCCTGTTAGATCCGTGCTTCCAGAGCCAACCCGCTGTGAATCCTTTCGCCTGAGAGTTTCACCCTGCGTCCAGCAGTCAACGCAAGGGCTTGCCCCTTCGGCGGCCTGCGCTTGGCAGGCGCTCTCTCCACAGCGACTACAGGCCCATCGACCTGCCCTTCTGATTGTAGCCGGGCGTGAGTCATCACGCAACGTGGAAGCTAACCCAGCGAACTTAGAAACCGATTACAAGTCTGCGTGCATCTGCTATACTGGGCGGCAATACAGACATTGCTTACAGGCCGGGTCATGTCCCAGACCAAGTCAAAAAATCACGTACAATCCGCTGAACTGCCCGCATGGCTGCTCCTGCTGATCGGGGGCCTGTTGGTCGCGATTGGTGCCGTTGCTGGCATCATCATTGCACGCCAGCTCGTACCCTCGCCGGAGGCCGCCGCGCCCGGTGTCGCCTTCGTACAGGAAGACGGTTTTATCGGCGTGGAAGTCATCGATCCGCCGCGCGCCATGCCCGATTTCACACTGACCACCCATCAGAACGGCTCACTGAGCCTCAGCGAACTGCGCGGCCAGCCAACGCTCATGTTCTACGGCTTCACCCACTGTCCTGATATCTGCCCGCTGACCCTGCTCGAAATGCAGACCATCCGCGAGGCGCTTGGCGACGATGGCGACCTGGTCAACTTCGTGTTCATCAGTGTGGATGGCCAGCGCGACACCCCGGAGCGACTCGCACGTTACTTCGAGCTGCGCCAGGTCGATGATTTCGTCATCGGCCTGACCGGTACGGAATCAGACGTGCGGCGCGTCGGTGCCGATTACGGCGTCAAGTTCATCTACGGTGAGGTCGACGCAAACGGCAATTACGCCGTCGATCACACAGCCAGCGCTTTCCTGCTTGATGCGGACGGCTACTGGATCAAGAAATACGCATTCGGCACTGAACACGAACTAATCGTCGAGGATCTTCAGGGGCTGCTCGCTGGTCAGGAGAGCTGACGCCTGCTCACTGCTGGCGCGGCAAATGTCGGATGAGGTTCGTCACGACCTCGTAGTTGATCGTGCCCAGCCACTCTGCGACCTGTTCCGCGCTGATCTGCGCATCGCCCTGTCGACCGAGTAGCACCACTTCGTCACCAGGCTGCACCTGTGCGATGTGATTCACACTGACGACAGTCTTCTCCATGCTGACGCGCCCACGTAGTGGTGCCATCTGCCCATGAATGAGGGCATACTGCCAGGTCTGCGGTGCACGTCGCAGGCCATCCGCATAGCCGACAGGCAGTATCGCCACACGTTCCATATCCGGGGTGATGTAGGTATTGCCATACCCCACCGGATGCCCCGCAGGCAGCGTTTTGACCTGGAGTACAGTCGTCTTCCACGTCAGCGGCGGCTTGATACCATCGGGCAGCGGCAGTTCCGGCGAGGAGTGCAAACCGTACATCGCCAGCCCAACCCGCACCATATCGAAGTGATAGTCCGGTGATCGCAGCATGGCCGCTGAATTGGATGCGTGCACATAACGCAGATTAAAGCCGCTGGCCCGTGCTGCGCGCACAATCACCCTGAAGGCTTCAGTTTGCTCATCTGTGTAGACAGGATCAGCATCCGCAACCGAATAGTGCGTGTAGATACCTTCAAGCTCCAGCGCATCCAGCTTAGCCAGATACCGCAGCAGCAGCAGCGCTTCGTCAGCGAGAACGCCCAGACGACCCATACCCGTATCGACCTTCAGATGCACGCGCATACACTGCCCACTGGCGCGCGCGACCCGATCATACTGGCGGATCTGTTCCAGTTCGAAGACGGTGAGCGTCAGCCGCGCATGGATCGCCTGCCGCAGTCCCTGTTCCGGCACATGCGTGAGGACCAGAATCGGTGCCTGAATCCCTGCTTCACGCAGTTCGAGTGCTTCCGTTAATGAGGCCACTGCCAGCAGATCCGCACCATGTTGCAGCACTGTCCGTGCGACGGCTACGGCACCATGTCCGTATGCGTTCGCCTTGACGACCGCGCAGTAGCTCACATGGGGCGAAAGCTGCGCACGCAAGAGTTCTACATTACGGCCGAGCTGCTGCAAATCGACCTCAACCCAGCTTGGATGCAGAGGGCGATCTACTGTCTGTGGCAGACGCCCATTCAGTACGGGCAGGGCATCGTAATCTGCGACGAGATGCTGTACGACCTGCTCCATGCGGGAGGCGCGACCGCCTTTTACCAGTACGAGATCATCTGCGCTCAGGGCGTAGGCATCGATCACAGCAGCCGCATCAATGGCGCTGTGCGTGATATGAACTTGACTCGCATCCATCCCCTGGTCAAGCGCTGCCTGTGCGACCATCGCAGCATGGCGACCTTTAGCCACCAGCACATCGGCGACGCTGGCCACACGGCCGCCGACGCTGCGGTGTCCGATCTGCGACTGAGCGCCCATGTCGTCAAGGTCACCCAGGACGACAACAACGCGATGGTTGTAACGCACAGCGCGCAGCCATTCAAGCGATTCAAATGTCGATAGCAGGCTGGCACTATAGCTGTCGTCGATGACGGCACAGCCACCCGGCCCAGGGAGCGGTGCCAATCGTCCTGGCAGCGGCTGCATATCCCGCAGGGCGAGCAGCCCCTTTTCCAGGTAGATGCCGAAGTGATCGCCAACGTTTAACGCCGCCAGCGCACTGTAAAGATGTGTGCGCCCCAGCAGCGGGCTCCAGCGGCCCACGAGCTTATCCTGCTGTGCCCGAATGTCAAAGCCCGTGCGCGTCGTATCCGAGACCACATTGAACGCCATCAGATCAGCACCGAACAGATCAATGCCATGGGTACGGACGTCACCCGCGCTGTACCGCGCCAGATCAATCACCCGTTCATCATCATAGTTGAGTACCGCCAGGCCATCGGGCAGCAGTCGAGAAAGCAGTTCGCCTAATTGGGCGATGTACTGCTCACAACTGATGAACCCCACCGTGTGCAGGCAGTCAATGTGATTAATGACGACAACATCCGGCAGAACACCCTCAAACAGCGCCTGGACAGCCCCAACCTCGTTGAGATCGACCTTGAGCACGAGAAAATCGTGATTCGGGCGCAAACCCGCCAACGAAAAGGGAATCGCCAGCAGCCCGGGCGTGTTGATGTCCCCTAGATGCACGTGATACTGCGTTGCCAGCACCTCCGCGATAGCCGCCGCCGTCGTGGAGCGACCGGTCGAGCCGGTCACGGCGATGATCCGCGCTGGAGCAGTGGCAAGCACAGTGCGCGCCCATTCGATCAGCCCGGTCTGCGGATCGCGGACCATGATGACCGTGACGCCGGTCGTATCACAGGCAGGTGGCGCTGCGCAGATCACCCCGGCTGCGCCACGATGGATGGCCTCCCGGATATAGCGGTGCGTATCGCCCTGTTCCGTGCGCAGTGCGACGAACAGACTCGTAGCTGTGACGCGCTCGACATCCAGACAGAAATCCGTAAACAGGTGAGCAACCGGCTCCCCAAAGAGCTGGCCGTGAGTCGCGTTGAGGAAGTCATAAAGGTTAATCATGGGCAGCAGTATAGCACCATCAGACAGGCCCTGCCATGAATCACTGGCACGCACAAGACGGAGTATGGAGCAGCCCAATCTACAGGCCGAAGAGTAAGCATGTGTTATAATCAAAGGGGTTTACACGACAGGTTGTCTATGGCTTTCGAGTTTGAAATCGTCGCAACTGATGGCAATGCACGTGCGGGTTTACTGCATACGCCGCATGGCACCATCCCGACGCCGTGTTTTGCCCCCGTTGGCACACAAGCGACGGTGAAGGCCGTCCCCCCACGGGACCTGAAAGACCTCGGCGCGACGCTCGTCCTCGCCAATACATATCATCTGCATCTGCGCCCTGGCGAAGATATCGTGCGCAATATGGGCGGTCTGCATAGCTTCATGCAGTGGGATGGCCCCATACTCACGGATTCCGGCGGGTTTCAGGTATTCAGTCTGGCCCAGATCAACCGTATCGATGCTGATGGTGTCACATTTCGCAGCCACATTGACGGCAGCCTGCGCCGCCTGACGCCTGAGAGTTCCATGGCGATACAGGAAGCACTCGGGGCCGATATCATCATGGCCTTTGATGAATGCCCACCGCCCCGTGACCGCGCCGCCGTGGAACAGGCACTCATCCGTACCCACGACTGGGCACGCCGCTGCCGCGAAGCCCATCCTGATGATGACAGGCAGGCGCTGTTCGGCATCATCCAGGGGGGCATTTTCCCGGATTTACGTGCTGAATCAGCCGCATTCTTACAGTCGCTCGATTTTCCTGGCTACGCGATCGGCGGCCTGGCCGTTGGCGAGAGCAAGCCGGAACAATACGCCACACTGGATGCGACGCTACCCCTGGTCACCACAGATAAGCCGCGCTATCTGATGGGCGTCGGTGATCCTGATGACATGTGCGAAGCGATAAGCCGTGGAATCGACATTTTCGACTGCGTAATCCCAACGCGGCTGGCGCGGCATGGGGCCGCACTGACGGCAGATGGCCGCATCAATATCAAAAAGGCTACATATAAAGCAGACCCGCGTCCGTTGATCGCTGATGAGCCGTTTGACTGCTATACGCAGCAGTTCAGCCGGGCCTATTTACGGCACCTCATGATCGCCAAGGAGCTCCTGGGACATTATCTCCTCAGCCTGCACAACCTGACGTTTCTGGTCCAGCACGTCCGTAACATGCGCGAAGCCATCATCGCCGGACAGCTGCTTGACTATACCGAGACTTTCCTGCACCGCTATCGCGGAACGATCTAATTACGAGCGCGGGAGACATCGTGCCAATCGGCGTTCAACGAACAATGATGCGCACCCAACGCACGCTGGCGATGCTCGCGCTCACAGCGGCGGTGGGTTGCAGCCCAATGGCGGAATCCACCACGCCGACGGCAACGCATACCCACATTCTGCGCCTCGATGTAACAACGGCCAGCGCCCCGCTCGGCGAAGTGCTGTTCGACGCATACATGACCGACCTCGCCGCGCCAACTATCGAGACCGTCGTCGCAAATCACACCAGTCTGCTGCAGCGTCTGCTGACCACAGAGAGCGACTACATGCTCAGCTATCATCGTCCAGCAACACAGGACATGTGGGCGGCTCCCATCCTGCAGGATGGGTTGGCCGTGTTCGTCCATCCTGATAACCCCATCGAATCCATCACCACGAGCCAGCTGCGGCAGCTCTATCAGGGTTTCATCGATGACTGGCAGCAGCTCAGCACATTTTCACAGGTGGTCACCGTCTACAGCCGGGAGATCGGCAGCGGGCTGCGCCTCGAATTTGAGCGATTGGTGATGGGTCCACGCCAGACTTCGCCCAATGCCCGCAGCATCCCGACTGTGGAAGCCGCGCTGGAGAGCGTCAGGAGCGACCCGGGCGGCATCGCTTATGCCCCGCTGAGCCAGATCGATGCCAGCGTGAAACTCCTGCGCATTGATGATGTCTCCCCGGATGCCACCGCGATACAGGAAAACCGCTACCCACTACGCCTGACCCTGCACCTGATCGGGCGGCGGGCACCATCAAACGCCTATGCGAGCTTCTTCAACTGGCTGCAGAGTCCGTCGGCTGAACAGGTATTTGTCCCGCTGGGAGGTATTCCGCTGGCACGCTAAGCGGGACGCATCACCCCGAAGAAGGTTGCCACGAGCAGCACGGCGACGAGTAACCACAACCCGGTAAATGAAAGATCACGCAGCAGTCGCAGGCGCTGCCGCTGGCGAGCCTGGGCCACGTCCGACTGACGCAGCCGCGAGAGCGTGTCCAGGGCCAGCCGATTATCCGGGTTGACGCGCAGGACGTTTTCCAGGCAGATAATCGCCTGATCAGCATGCTCGACGGCGACGCTCATCCACAGCCAGGCGTCTTCAAAGTCACTATCCTCTCGGATCAACTGCCGCAGCACCTCGACCGCCGCCGCACGCTGACCTTCCTGCACCAGCTCAACGGCATCCAGCAGACGATCGATCTGCTCAGCAGGGCGCTTGCCAGCCACCTTAGCGACTCCGGGCGATTTCCACTTCCGGTTGATCTTCATGCACACCAGCGAAGAGGTCATACTCATCAACCCCGTCACGCTGGGGCATCGGATAGACGCGTGTGAAGCCCTGATGCGCCAGCAGAATCTGCCGCAGCCACATCGGGAAACGTCCGGCGGTCCCCCCACCCTGGCTACGATGACAGGCGCTGGCCGCGTCCCAGTCGCGCAGGTACCTGCGGATGTTGACGCGTGCGTGCACCGGCTCGATATTCTCTACGACCGCCATGAAATCGATGTCCTTGTTCACGCCCATTTTGCGCGGGTCCTGGCCACGCAGACGCAGCGTCCACAACAAAAATCGAAGCGCGGTTGTCGGCAGCCCGCTGTAATACAGCTTCTGCGGCTGATACGGCGGCAGTGTACTTTTGGTGTAATCCGGGTCACCTGCGTGATAAAAGGCGCGCTCGGTTGCCTGCTGAATCGCGATATGATCCGGATGCCCGTATCCGCCGTAACGGTTGAAAGTCACCACGACCTGCGGCCTGATCTCACGCATGACGTCAACCACCCGCTGCGTCACCACGTCCGGCTCAGTCTGCCAGCGATGCCAGAGGCACTCGGGGTCCTGTGTCGTCTCTGAGCCCATCATGCCACTATCACGATAGCCGAAAGTAAATACACGCTTGAGCCCAAGCTGCCTGGCGGCACAATCCAGCTCCGCAAGACGTAACGCGCGGATGCTGTCATACTGATCTTTCATCTCATCAGGGATCGTGCCCCGGTCGCCATCCGTCGCACAGATCAGATACACATCAGTGCCCTGCGCGACGTATTTTGCGATCAAGCCTCCATTGCCGAAGCTCTCGTCATCAGGATGCGCATAGGAAATTAACAGGCGCCTGCGGCTCATGCGGCTTTCTCCAAGTGGATATTTGCAGTTTGGCTGCGCGATGCAGCGCGGATTCGCCCTGGGATCTGGCGTGGAGCTACCCTACGAGTGTCCTATTATAGTACCAGCAGGACAAGAGCGCCCTGGGCAATCTCATGGGGCTGATGTATCGTATGCCGCTGCTTTTGACCCACCAAGTCATTATTCGAGGTGCCTATGCGCCGCATTATCAGCCTGATACCGATCGTGGTCATCGTTGCCATGGTCGCCCTGAGCAGCAGCTCGCAGCCAGCAATCGGCCAGTTTGCGACGAACACGCCAACTGCCGCCCCTGCCGAGCCAACACCCGGCGGCCCCATGCCCGCCACCGCCGCGCCCACCCGCGATCGTAACCCAGCCAGCCCACCAGCCGATATGATTCCGGGGAATCCGCTGTTTGCGACCAACACGCCCACCGGGCCAACACCAACGCCCACGCTGACGCTGACGCCCAGCCAGACGCCATCCTCAACGCCGACACCCAGCGCGACCCCCACCAACACGCCCACACCGACGGCGACCTTCACACCGACCAATACTCCAACGCCCACACCGACCTTCGTCGGGCCATTCACCTATCCTGAAGGCATCAACCCGCTGACGGGCCTGCCCTATCCCGATGAAGAAGCGCGCAACCGCCGCAACCTGATCGTGAAGATCAGCAACTATCCGCCGCTGGTGCGACCACAGCACGGCCTCAACAGCGCCGATGTTGTCTACGAGTATGAAGCCGAAGGCGGCGTTACGCGATTTGCGGCGATATTCCGGTCAGAATCACCTGGGCGCGTCGGAGGTGTACGTAGTGGCCGCCTGCTGGATATGGAACTGGTCACGATGTATCGCGCACTGCTGGCGTACAGCGGCACCAGCGAACCCATTCAGGAGCTTTTCCTACAGGAGCCCTTCTTTGATTTCCAGCTGCTCTCGCCATCTATCGGCCATGACTGCGCCACCAACGGCTTCTGCCGTGACGAAGACCTGCGCAGGCTCGTCCCATTCGAGCACACGCTGTTCGGTGATACAGAACTGATGTGGGAGACAGCCACACGTCAGGGTTCCAACACAGGCTGGGTCGCACGTGGTTTCGCCTTTGCCGAGGAGCCAGATGCCGACGGTATGCCGGCTTCAGATGTATTCATCGACTGGTACGGCCAGACGGATGCCCGCTGGCAGTATGACCCTGCAACTGAGCGCTATCTGCGCTATACCGACAGCATCGCCCATTTCGACGCCACAAGCGGCGAGCAGGTCTGGGCGGATAATCTGGTGATCCTCATCGCCCCGCACGAACGCCGCCCTGATCTGTTCCCACCTGGTGCGACGTACGAATCGCTGGAAATCCAACTGTGGGATCAGAACTTCGCCTATGTACTGCGCGATGGGCAGTGGTATCAGGGCTACTGGCGACGCGAAAACCGCGAGCCGGGCAGCGCTCTACAGCTCATTTACGGCAGCAACCAGCCGATTAAACTCAAGCCAGGCCGAACCTGGGTGAGCATCGTGCGCGGCTTCGGCGATGTGACCGTCAGCGAAGAAGCACCGGACATGGTCGCTACGATGACCGTCATCGCCATGACGCCTTCACCAACACCGATAGATATCCCAACGGGCGATTAGCCTGCACCCTGACGAAGCGCAAAAACGGAGCCGACGGCTCCGTTTTTGCTTACGTGATTCATGATACTTGCTCGGCAGTGTTATTTGCGGCGCACTCGCGAACGCAGACTGAACAGCGCGAAGGTATACATCAGCACGCCGAGCACCAGTGATGCGGAGATGCCGCGCAGCATGATCTCCACGTCCCAGCCGGTGTTCAGCAGAGCGCGCATGGCTTCGAGCACGTAGGTGATCGGATTATATGTGGCCGCCGTCTGTATCCAGCCGCTGAGCAGATCAACCGGCACGAAGGTCGCCGTCAGGAAGCTCAGCGGGAAGAAAAGAAAGCCCGCCGCACCGGTCGCCGCAGCGCTGCCGCTGCGCAGCGCAACACCCACGGTAAAACCTGAGAACGCGACGCCCAGCAGCAGTGCCATCCCCAACATCGCGCTGATCCCAAGCGCGCCGGTGGCGGGTTGCAGACCCATCAGCAGACCGACCAGCGTCACCACGCCGGTCTGAATAACGAGCATCGCCGCACCCGCCAGCATCGGGCCGAGCAGCAGCGCGCCCCGGCTGACCGGCGTCAGCATGAGCTTATCAAAGTAGCCATTCTCGATGTCGCGCACGATGTCCTGCCCCGCGGTGCTGGCGCCACTCAGTGCCGCACTGACGATCGACAGCGGCAGGATGAAGCCCAGGTAACTCTGGCCACTCAGGAAGAAGTTCGCAGCATCGCCCAGAGTCGCTTCATAGACGAGCAGAAAAAACACGCTGATGATCAGCGAAGGCAGCAGCACGGCAGGCGTGCGCAGATTGTTCTTGAGGCTGCGCCAGGCCAGCGTCGTGACCTGGAGCGCAAGCGGCATCTGACGCGCGTTGATGACGCGGCGTTCCTGTGTGCGTATCCCGGTGGTGGTGGTCATGGTACTCATAAAATTTGCCCCTCTCAGTTAACGTATTGGCGCGGTCTGGTCTCTCTGGCGATTGTGATGATCAGGCGAGTTCCGCCTGCGCAGCTTCTGATTCCGCCTCAGCGCTGAAGGACTGGCCAGTCACCTGCAGGAAGACGTCATCCAGCGTTGGCTGTGTCAGCGTCAGAGATAGCATTTCAACCCCGGCGGCCTGCACTCGATTGACGACTTCTGGCACCGATGCTGCCGCGTTAGCCATATAGAGGCGCAGCGTCAGACGGTCGATCTGGACTTTATCAGTCATGCTGGTCAGCGCCTGAAGGGCATTCTCAACGGCATCTACATCAGCGAAGGTGACGTTGATCGATTCACCGCCCAGTGCCGCCTTGAGTTCCGCCGGCGTGCCTTCGGCAGCGATCTGCCCCTTGTTGATGATCGCGATGCGGTCGGCCAGTTCGTCGGCTTCTTCGAGGTACTGCGTGGTCAGGAAGATGGTCATGCCATCCTGGCGATTCAGGCGGCGGACTTCCGTCCAGACGTCGCGGCGGCTGGCCGGGTCGAGGCCTGTGGTTGGCTCATCGAGGAAGAGGATATCCGGCTTATGGACGAGCGCCATCGCCAGATCGAGGCGGCGACGCATACCACCGCTGTACTTGCCGACCGGACGATCTGTGACATCATCCAGCTTGACGAGCTGCAGGACTTCATCCGCACGGCGCAGGGCCTCTTTGCGACTGTAGCCGAAGATCTGCCCCTGAATCGTCAGCAGCTCCAGCGATTTCATCTTCGGGTCCAGGCCGATCTCCTGCAGCGCCACACCCGCAATACGTCGGACCTGCTCTGCCTCTCGGACGACATCATAACCACCGACAGTCGCCCTGCCATCCGAAGGCAGCGCCAGCGTGGTCAGCATGCTGACGGTCGTGCTCTTGCCCGCTCCGTTCGGCCCAAGGAAGCCAAACACCTCACCCGTCTGAACCCGGAACGATACGCCATCGACTGCGACGAAATCGCCAAAGCGCTTCACCAGTTTTTCCGCAACGATCTCTCGATTTGCCATATGCCCCTCGCTCTGCTTCTTCATTTTGACTCAGCGTTCAAATAACCGGACGAACTCAAAACAAGCTCTTTTATTCATGAACCGTGCCGCGTTGAAGTCACCCTCATGCCACATCAGCATGAGGACCGGGAATATTCAGTTTGATTCTTATGGGCGAATCAGGTTACTTCGTCACTGGGCAGATGCGACATCGACGCAGCGAACGAACCGATCAGAATATCCAGGCCGCGCATAAGTGCACTCAGGTCCGCCTGTGACAGGTCCGCGAAAGCCGCTTCCAGGAATTCACGCGAGATGTCTTCAATCTGCCGCAGCACAGCGTGTCCCGCTGACGTGATTTCCACATAGACGACCCGGCGATCTTCATTAGAGCGTGTGCGTGTCACCCAGCCGCGTTCTTCCATGACGGTGATCGTGCGCGATAGCGAAGCGGGGGATACCTGCTGATAATCAGCGATCTCGTTGAGGGTGAACCGCCGACCATTGACCATGGTCAACACGTGGAAATGCACCGGCGACAGCGCATAGCCATCAACCCGCATGCGAGCCTCCATCAAACGGCCCATCAAAGGGAAGATCCGCGTTGCCGTAGCAGCCACCTGCTCAACGGATAGTGGCGTCTGTGTATCAGGCATGACCCCTCAGCGAAAAAGCTAACAACACTTAGCACTCCTAACAGTTGATTCTATCAATTTTCTTAAGTCATTTCTTGGCTCAAAGTGAAGTCTTGATGAGCACATGACGGTATCTGCCAGAATGCAAAGCAGCTACCCATCCGGCCTTTACGCGCTTCTCATCCAACGGGCGCACCTTCAGTATTGTACTGTTGGCGCAACCGTCTATAATCGAACAATTGTTTGAGAGCAGAACGTCAAACCGGCCATCTTTTTCACGCACCGATGACCGATCAACCTTCACGTTATTTCATCCGCACTGCAACCCGGCTCTGGCCAGATAAGCAACAGGATAGGCGCTTATGCAGGACAAAATCATCGTCAAGGGAGCACGCGAACACAATCTGAAGAACATCGACGTGGAGATCCCACGCGACCGGCTGGTCGTCATCACGGGCCTGTCAGGCTCAGGCAAATCGTCGCTCGCCTTCGATACCATCTTCGCGGAGGGACAACGGCGCTATGTCGAGAGCCTGAGCGCCTACGCACGCCAGTTCCTCGGGCTGATGGAGAAACCAGACGTTGATCAGATCGAAGGTCTGAGCCCGGCTGTCTCAATCGACCAGAAGAGCGTCAGCAGCAACCCGCGCTCAACTGTGGGCACCGTCACAGAGGTTTACGACTACCTGCGTCTGCTGTATGCGCGTATTGGCGTGCCTCACTGCCCCGTCTGCGGCATCATTCTGGAAGCACAGAGCGCCCAGCAGATCGTCGACACAGTGCTCAACATGGAGGACGGCCGACGCATTCAGATCCTCGCACCCATCATCCAGAACAAAAAGGGCACGCATCACAAAGTCCTGGAAGAAATGCTGAAGTCCGGCTTCGTGCGTGCGCGCATCGACGGCGAAGTGCGCGACCTGAACGAAACCATCGAGCTTGATCGCTATGTGATCCACAATATCGAGATCGTCGTCGACCGACTGGTACTGCGCCGCTTTGAAGACCCGGCCAGCGAAGAAGCCAGCGCCTTCGAAACACGCCTGACTGACAGCATCGAGACCGCCCTGGAGATGGGCGACGGCTTGATCATCATCAACGACGTCTCCGATCGCGACAACCCGATTGACATCCTCTATAGCGAACATATGGCCTGCCCGAACGGCCACGGCAGCTTCCCGGAGCTGGAACCCCGACTGTTCAGCTTCAACACGCCACGGGGTGCCTGCCCGACGTGCCAGGGCCTGGGTTTCAGTTTGCAGATCGACCCGGAGATGCTCGTCCCTGACCCCACGCTCACGATCCTGCAAGGGGCCATAGACGCGAACGGCTGGTCCATAGACGACGACAACAACTGGACGAGCAACGTCTTCAGGGGCCTGCAGCGGCATTACGGCGTGCCTCTTGACAAGCCCTGGAACCAGATGGACCAGAAGCACAAAGACATCATCATGCATGGTCTGGGCAGCAGGAAGGTCGAAGTCCAGTACATCAATAAGGCTGGGCGCGTCCGCATCTACAACACACGTTATGAAGGCATCATCACCAACCTGGAGCGCCGCTATCGCCAGACCGACAGCGATGGGATCCGCGAGCGCATCGAGTCATATATGATGAAGGTCCCCTGCTCGACTTGTGGCGGGCAGCGCCTGCGACCAGAGGCACTGGCCGTCACCATTGCCGATCGCAGCATCTATGAGATCAGCGAGCTGCCCATCAGTGATCTGGTCGATTGGGTGTGGCAACTGCGCGGCACAGAAGATCGGCCCGGCCTCCTGAACGACCGTGATCAGCAGATCGGCCACCAGATCCTGAACGAGCTGCAATCGCGCATTGGCTTCCTGAATAACGTTGGCCTCAACTATCTGACGCTCTCGCGCTCCGCCGGGACGCTCAGTGGTGGCGAGGCGCAGCGCATCCGCCTCGCCTCTCAGATCGGCAGCCGCCTGACAGGTGTGCTGTATGTGCTGGACGAACCGTCGATCGGTCTGCATCAGCGCGACAACGCGCGGCTGATCGAAACGCTGGAGGACCTGCGCGATCTCGGCAATACGGTGCTGGTCGTCGAACACGACGAGGACACCATGCGCAGCGCCGACTGGCTGATCGACCTCGGACCCGGTGCCGGCGAACATGGAGGTCAGGTTGTCGCTCAGGGAACGCCCGCCGAAGTGATGGAAGTTGTCGGCAGCGCTACCGGGGACTATCTCTCCGGGCGCTTCCAGATCCCCACACCACCGGAACGGCGACCGGGCAACGGTCAGTTCCTGACGCTGCGTGGCGCCCAGGAGAACAATCTACAGGATATTGACGCGCAGTTCCCGCTAGGCACGCTGACCTGCGTGACGGGCGTCAGCGGCAGCGGCAAATCCTCACTGATCGTGGAGGTGCTCTACCGTAAGCTGGCGCAGCGCATCAACGGCAGCCGGGAGCGCCCCGGCAAACATCGCGACATCGAAGGCGTCGAGCAGATTGACAAGATTATCAACATCGATCAAAGCCCCATCGGGCGCACGCCGCGCAGCAACCCCGGCACCTATACGAAGGTCTTTGACGATATACGCAGCCTCTTCGCTGAACTGCCGGAGAGCAAGATACGCGGTTACAGCGCCGGACGATTCAGCTTTAACGTTAAGGGCGGCCGCTGCGAGAACTGTGACGGCCAGGGTCTCATCAAGATCGAGATGCAGTTCCTGCCGGATGTCTACGTCGATTGCGAAGTATGTCGCGGAACGCGCTACAACCGAGAGACGCTGCAGGTTCACTACCACGGCAAGAACATCGCAGACGTTCTCAGCATGACGGTGCGCGAAGGGCTGATTTTCTTCGAGAACCAGCCCAAGATCGCGCGCAAGCTGGAAACACTGGCAGCAGTCGGCCTCGGATACATCCGCATCGGCCAGCCTGCAACAACACTCAGCGGCGGAGAAGCCCAGCGCATCAAGCTCAGCCGCGAACTCAGCAAGCGCGCCACCGGTCAGACAATGTACATCCTGGATGAGCCGAGCACCGGCTTGCATGCTGTCGATGTTGCGAAGCTCATTGACGTGCTACAGGAGTTGGTCAATCAGGGCAACACAGTCATCGTCATCGAGCACAACCTGGATATCATCAAAGTGGCCGACCACATCATCGACCTGGGGCCAGAAGGTGGCAGCGGGGGTGGCCGCATCGTCGCCACCGGCACACCTGAGGAAGTCGCGCTGCACCTGGATAGCCACACCGGGCGCTTCCTGCGGCCTTACGTCAACCTGCCGGAGATGGCGTAGCACCCGTTAATCCCGCACCGCAGGCACAGGGATTCATCGTATCAAGCCCGGCTTACTGTAAATCTTACCGATGAATCCTTGTGCAAATCGCCGATTTTTGTCTTACGAATGTCCTTAAATCCCCTCCTGACTTCGTGAAGCGCTTCACACAGCTTGATAATACATCGTCTTTCATATGCTGACTTGGGATAAATCGTCAGCATAGCGTCAGGCTGGCGTGTGCTCCAAGCACCTCAAACTGCGTTAAACTGCGGCTTATACCCTTTAGGCATTATGAACAATAATCACCGCCCGTATTATGTACTTTTTACCTAGTCTGCACTTTTTTTGTAACGAAATGCGCGTATACTGTGCGTGAACACAAAGAAAACTCTTTAATATTGCCCAGGAGGCACCTGACTTATGGCAGTCGCGCTCCCCCCAAGCACAACCGCGCATCTAGACGCCTACGGCACGGCCATCTCCCAATTTAATCGGGCCGCGCAGTATCTTGATCTCAGTGACGATTTAATTGAATATTTGCGCTACCCACGCCGCGAATTTACGGTGAACTTTCCTGTCAGGCGAGACAGCGGCGAAATTGAAATGTTCACGGGCTATCGCGTCCATCACAATACGGCGCTCGGCCCATCCAAGGGCGGCATACGCTACAGCCTCTCCGTCACCATGGACGAGGTACGCGCCCTGGCCATGTGGATGACCTGGAAATCAGCGCTGGTCAACCTGCCTTACGGCGGTGCCAAGGGCGGTGTCGTGGTAGATCCGCGTGCGCTCACCCCGGCAGAACTGGAACGCCTGACCCGCCGCTATGCCAGTGAACTGCTGCCCATCATCAGCCCCCACAGCGACATCCCCGCGCCGGATATGGGCACCAATGCTCAGGTTATGGCGTGGTTCATGGATACCTACAGCATGACGGTCGGCTACAGCGTACCAGCCATCGTAACCGGCAAACCGATGGGTATCGGCGGCAGCGAAGGCCGCACCGAAGCGACCGGGCGCGGCGTCGTCATCACCATGCTCGCCTGCCTTAAATATCATGGGGAGACTGAACCAGACAAAATCGACGTCGCAATCCAGGGCTTCGGCAACGTCGGCAGCAACGCCGCACTCTACGCGCACGAACTCGGGTTCCGTGTTGTTGCCGTCAGCGATGTCTATGGCGGCATCTACAACCCGGGCGGTCTCGATATCTCTGCCGTCGCCGCCTACGCGAACGAGCGCGGCACCGTGCTGGATTTCCCAAGAGCACAGAACATCACAAATGATGAGCTGCTAACAGTCAAATGTGATGTGCTCATCCCCGCCGCGATGGAGGGGCAGCTCCACGAAGATAACGCGAACCAGATTCAGGCGCGCTACGTGGTCGAAGGCGCAAACGGCCCAACCACTCCCGAAGCCGATGACATCCTTAATGACAGAGGCGTCCATATCGTGCCCGATATTCTGGCAAATAGCGGCGGCGTGATTGTCTCGTACTTCGAGTGGGTGCAGGATTTGCAGGCGTTCTTCTGGAATAAGAGCCAGGTCTTCGACAATCTGGAGCGCATCCTGCACGAAGCCTACGCACGCGTCCAGAACAACGCCGAAAGACTGCGCCTCGACATGCGCACCGCTGCCCAGGTTACGGCGATTAAGCGCGTGGCAGAAGCGATACAGACCCGCGGATTCTATCCATAACTGAGTTCATAGACTGAGTTCATAGTTCGCTCGTACAAGCCGAGACGAACCCCAAACATCGTCCAGGACGCGGCCACAACGCCGCGTCTTGTTCATTAATACGCACATTCGCTCTAAATCGCGGCTAATCGCGCTGTGCGATAATGTCCCTTGCCGTTACAATGGCACGAATACATCGACAGATTGACAGTTGTGCGCAGCTGTGCAGCAGCAAGTTCAATAGCAGTGGAAGAGAGCGGAACATGAGTTGGTTTGATCGGTTCGTGAAGTGGGTCAGTGGTGCGCCGGATGCCCCCACTAACGCAGCAGAGACACCCTCTTCACCCAATGCAGGCTTGAAGGATCTCATCGAAAAGGGCCGTGCCGCTCAGTACGATGAAGATTATGAGCTAGCGCTGCAGCACTTCATGCATGCGGCCCAACTGGCCGAGAAACAACACGATACAACCTCACTGGCCGATCTTGTGCTCCATCAGGCGGATACGCTGGTTGCGATGGGCCGCGAAAAAGATGCCGAAGCCCTGCTTACTGCCCTCGAAGAGCGTGCTACCCGTTCGAATCATCGCGCCCCGCTCGCCTACACACTGCTCTCAATGGGTGTACTGGCACAGGCTCGCGGTGAATGGGATAATGCCCGCGACTACTTCGAAAAAGGGCTGGACGTCGCCCAGACCATCAATACACGGGGTGCGCAGGGACGTGCAAAAGGGCATCTGGCGGATGTCTACCTCAACGAAGATAATCTCGGTTACGCAGCTCGTCTGCTTGGTGAGGCGCTCTCACTGATTGAAGAAAGCGGCGACACTGAGCTGCTGCCCTATTTCACGGCGCGTCTGGGCGAGACGCTGATCGCCCTCGAACAGCCTCAGGAGGGACTCAAGCGGCTCAAGCAGGCATATGAGAGCGCTATCGAGATGAACCATCGGCTGTATAAGCGCTTCCTGGGCGTGTGCCTGGCCGATTCAGCCTTCGGCGAGAAGCAGTACGCACTCGCCTACGAGACTTACGAGCACGTGATGCCGCTGTATCCTGATCCCAAACCGCAGACCCCAGCATACGCCCGCGTCCTACTGAACTACGCCGGGGCCGCACTCCACACCGGCAATGCGCAGCGTGCCGCCCAGATCGCGCGGCAAGCTATGGCAACCGGCCAGCATCTGGCACTGATGGACGTGATCGAGGCCGCACAGAATCTGCTGGAGCACGCACAGGACCAGGTCACCGATCAGGCGACGCTGCCAGCGGCACCCCAACCCACCACGCCGGAATCTGGCAGCGCGACAGTCGCCTCAACCGACTGGCATCAGGTCGAGCAAACTGCTAAGCAGGCCATCGCCACCGCCGAAGAAGAGAACGACTGGCAGCAGCTCGCACATGGCTATCGCCAGCTCGCCAGCGCCTACTATGGTCAGAGCCGGCTGGAAGAAGCCGTCGAAGCCTGGTCACAGGCGCTGCAGCGCGTCCGCCCGCGCGGGGACAAAATGGCCAGCGCCGATATTCTGACGCACATGGCACAGGCGCGTTTCAGCCTCGGCCATCTGTTGAATGCACGCCGCCCCGCCGATGATGCGCTTATGCTGCTGTCCAGCATCAACGACGATAGCATGCGCGCCCGCGCCCTGGCCACCGCCGGTGCGATCTACGGTGAGCAGGGCGACGTCGCCTCGGCCGATTCATTTCTGCAGGAAGCGCTCGAACTCGCCCAGAAACTGCACGACGCCACCAGCGAGACCGACTGGCGCACCACCTATGGCCGCATGCTGGCCCTGACGCGCCGCCGCGATGAAGGATTGCAGCAGCTCAATCAGGCGCAGGAGCAGGCCGCCAACCTGGGCGATAACGCCCTGCGGGCGGGCGTCGCTGCGGCGCTGGGAGATGTCTATCTGGCCAGCCGCGCCCCGACGCAGGCGATCGCCGCTTATCAGGATGCACTCAGCAATACGACCAGCGCGATCGCACGTGCAGAACGTCAGGCAGGGATGGCAACCGCGCTCGTGGAAAATGGTCAACTGCAGGCTGCTGAGCAACTTCTGCCAGAGCTTGAGAAGACGGCGCACAAGTATCGTCTGCTGGGCGTACTCATCCAGGCGATGCTCGTTCAGGCGCATCTGGCCCACCAGCAGGGGAACAACGATAAAGCCCTGCAAAAGACGAACGACGCGCTGCAATATGCGCGGCAGGCGCAGCAGTACCGCTTACAGGTACGCGCTCTTAGCCTGCAGAGCCGCATCTATGCTCAAAACGGCCAATCGGAGGCCGCGCAGGAAGCGTGGGACGAAGCCAGCAAGCTCATCGAGCGCTACCAGATGCCGCAGTTCAGCGCTGATTGGCTGCCGGGCGCGGAATAGAGCGGAGCAGCTTCTTGATGGCGAAGTTATGGTTTGTCTCCGCGCCGCTGTACAGCCATACGGATTGGGGCGGCTTCCTGAAGACAGCACATATCCTGCACAGCCAGGGGCACGATGTGACCTGGGTCAGCGAACCCCCGTTACGTGACGCCATCGCTGCGCATGAGCTGCCCTTCGCCGCCATCGAACAGACCGGCTGGCTGTGGCCGCCTCCACCTCAGCCTGATCTGAGCCAGCTAAAACCTCAGGAGGCCGTCGCGCTGCGATACCGGCGCGCCCTGGATACCTGGCTCAGTGAGGATCGCGTCGCGCAGGGTGTGGCATCCCTGCTGGACCTCGCCGCGCGGGTTGGCAAGCCGGACGCCATCATCACCGATCCATTTCTGAGCGCCTCCGCCCTGGCTGCGGAAAAACTCAGCGTGCCGATGATCGTGGCAGGCTGGCCGGCCCAGGCTAATCTCGATGCTCAGGCTCTCTTCCCCGTCCAGCGCGACCTGAGCAGCGATAGTCAGCAGCGGATACAGCGCCTTTGTGATCGCTTCAGCCTTGAAGGTGTCTACTTCAGCAAGGGGGCCGCACCGAGCATCGTCAGCCCGCACCTGCACATTACCTATTTCACATCGCAGTGGTACATGGGCGAAAGTGCTGTCCTGCTGCCACAGACGGAACACGTCGGCGGTCAACCAGATGCGCCGGATGACCCGCCACCAGATTGGTTGCAGGCCATCCCGGAGAAGCAGCCCCTCGCCCTCATTACGCTTGGCACCATCTTCTCCGGCGACCTGGGCTTTTATGCCTGGTCTGCACAGGCCGCCGCGCGCAACGGATTGCTGCCCGTCGTCGCGATTGGCTGGCACCCCATCACCCCGGAACAGAAAGCAGAATTGAAGCGGGCACTGCCCGGCGGCACGCGCCTGCTGAACTGGGCACCTTTTGCCCATGTACTGCCGCGCAGCCGCTTGATGCTGCACCACGGCGGCATGGGGACAACCCATCACGCCATCGTGCACGCCGTGCCGCAGATCGTCGTACCGCACGCCGCCGATCAGCGCATTCAGGCGCGACGCGTCGCACAGGCCAAGCTCGGCCTCAACCTCAGCGCACATGATGTCCGTCAGGGAATGCTGCAGGAAGGCACAAAAGCCCTGCTCGAAGCAGATTGGGTCACTGAGAACTGTCAGCGTTTCGCCCGGCAGATGGCAGCACTCGGCGGGCCGACACGTGCCGCCGAACTGATCGTGCAGACGATCGAGCAGGTGAAGCGCTAGTCCGTCCTGACCGCCTCAATCAGCATCTCATGGGCACTGAACGTGACATAGGGCGTTCCGGCATATTGTGGCTGCAGATAGTCGCCGACAGCCTGCGGTGCACGCAGCAGCAACACGTGCAGGCGCTCACGGTCGATGGGGCTGGTTAGCTGGGTGCAGTCTGCGAGCGTGTAAGTACGGCTCACCTGTGACGTTGCCAGCACCGTTAGCCCGGCATCCGCCAACAACTCGGCCCACTCGGATAGCTTCAGCGAGAAACTCACAGGCAGGCCACAGTATTCGTACACTGCACCGACATAGCGGGCGACCCGTTCCGGCTGGGGGACAGCCGCGAAACCCAGCCGCAGTACCCCACCCGGTGCAAGAATGCGCGCAGCCTCGATCAGGCTGCGGTAAGCCAGCCCCAATGGGGTCGCCTCTGCTCTCAGATGAAAGGCGCTCAACTGGCCATCAGATAGCGGCAGTGCGTCCGGTGCACACCAGAACGAGCCATTTGGTGACCGCATCTGGTTCGTCGGCGCTTCTGTCAGGTGCAGCGTCCAGATGTCTTTTGCACTGGGTCGTGAGTTATGGGGGATACGTTCATCAGCAGACATGCTATGATTATAACAGTGCCATCCGTCAAAATCCGCACACCACATTCCAATGATTTACCCCGCTGATCAACTTAAACAACAGGCTGTAGACCTCGGCTTCAACCTGGTTGGCCTGACCCGCGCCACGCCTTCACCGACGCTGGCAGCCTACGAGCGCTGGATCGCGCAAGGGATGCACGCTGACATGGGCTACATGGCCCGCCCCGACCGCGTCGACCGGCGTCGCAATCTGCAGGAAATCCTGCCCGGTGCACAGTCCCTGATCGTCGTGGGCCTGGATTATCGTACGCTCGACGTACCCGACGCGCTGCTCAACGATCCATCCCGCGGACGCTTCGCCAGTTACGCCTGGGGCATGGATTACCACGACCTGATCGCACCCCGTCTGGAACAGCTCGCAAACCACCTTATAGCCAACAGCCATGGCGCAATCAGCCAGCGCGTTTATGTCGATACGGGCGCAATCCTGGAGCGCAGCCACGCGCAGCAGGCCGGGCTGGGCTTCGTCGGTAAAAATACCATGCTGATTCACCCGCGAAGGGGCAGTAACTTCTTCCTGGGGGAGATCATCACCACGCTGGAATTCGATACCTACGATCAGCCGCACCGCCCGACGATGTGCGGCACCTGCACGCGGTGTCTGGTCGCCTGCCCCACGGACGCCTTCCCCCAACCGCACGTCCTGGACGCACGCCGCTGCATCAGCTACCACACCATCGAGAATAAGGGCTGGATCGATGCCGAACTACGGTCACAGTTTGGTAATTGGGTCTTCGGCTGTGACATATGCCAGGACGTCTGCCCTTTCCAGCGGTTCAGCACGCCGAGCCTGGAACGCACCTTCTACCCTGATGATCTGGCTACCGTCGCGCCGCCCCTCGCTGAACTGCTGTCACTGGATGACGGTCGCTTCAAAACACGTTACCGGGGCACGCCAATCTACCGCATCAAGCGAGCACGGTTGGTGCGGAACGCCTGCATCGCCGCTGGCAATAGCGCTGATCCGCGCCTGATCACTCATCTGCGCCCCCTGTTACACGACGAGAATCCACTCGTACGCGGTCATGCTGCCTGGGCGCTCTGGCGACTTCACGATGACACCGCACAGACAGCACTCACGCGGCAGGCTTCCGACGATCCCGATGCACAGGTCCGCAGCGAAGCGGCCCGTTTGCTGACTTTACAAGATACCCCATAGGGTATATGATTGGCGTATCCACAGCGTACCACACAGAGGGAAGTACTCATGGAAAAGAAGACTGTCACCGTCCCAAATATCGGCTGCAATGGCTGTGTGAACACTATCAAAAGTGAAATCAGCGAGCTCGCAGGCGTGAAGTCCGTTGAAGGGGCCGTCGAGACCAAACAGGTCACCATTGAATATGACGCGCCAACGAGCTGGGACATGATCGTCGCCAAGCTCAACGAGATCGACTATCCCCCGACCCAGGCCTGAGCCGACTCACAAATCAAAAAGGGACGGCTATTCGCCGTCCCCCACTGCAGATTCTAACGCTTCGCGCAGTTCTGCTTCATCTGGCACTCCGAAGTGCCGATAAACCTCCTCACCCGACGCATCGTAAATGACGATACTGGGATGCCCCGGCAGGTTAAGGCTGCGGAAGAGCGCCTCGCCGTCGGCATCGTCGTTAGCATCAAAGGTGCGGAACGTCACAACCTCGTTCAGTTCTGATTGAAGCCCATCCACGATAGGCTGCGTTAGCGCTCAAGGCGGTCAGTTATCAGTCAGAAAGAACAGCAGTGTCGGCTGGTTTTCTGCCAGTGGCAGGTCCGGTGTGGCCGCTTGTTCCATCGGCGCACAACCAACCAGCAGTAACAGCAGCGCTCCCAGACGACTCAGCCAGGATACCCGTGCCAACTGCATAGTCATACTCATTTCCTACAACGGTCTGGTTAAAGCTCGTACATTGTATATATCAACTTTATCTCAACCCTGCCGGATTCGCATTGAAGTCGCCAGATCATCATAAGCGGCGATCGACTGCCGAGCACGCGGCGTGGGCACTGCAGACGGCACCCGGTAGTATGTCAGGCGGGTGAGCGCCATGACCAGCGGTAGTCCCATCACAAAGGGGCCGATCACGTGCATCGCCTGCGGCGAAATCTCAAAGCTGTTCACAAACATCATCGAGCCGTAAGCGATCAACGGCAGCACCACGATCCAGCGAGAGAGGCGACCCATCGGGATAGGCGGTCGCCAGGATTCCAGCAGGCGGTAAATCAGATATACCGTAAAGGTCGTCAACAGCCAGCCGACGAAGTTCTGTACGGGGATGCCGAAATAAGGCCCACCATCCACCCAGACCCAGGCGGCATGTGGCCCCGAAGTCAGAAACGGATCAACCACCAGGTCCCATGCCGTCATGATCATGCCGCTGAGGAACGCCAGCCACACAAGCCGCAACATGCCCCCGGGTGACCCGGTCGGGTGATCGTGCGCGATCAGGTTAGCGATGACATAACTGGGATAAATCATCATGAACCACGCCAGCGGGATCAACAATGGCACGTGACCGAGCTTCGGTCCGAGCACATCGGTATAGTAGTAGTTGCCGTAGACCAGGCCAGTCGCAACCCCAACGTGTTCGTATCCCCACGATACGACCCCTGTAATCGCAAAGAAGGCGAGCGCGTGCCGCCAACCCAGCGCGAATATCGCATGCCCGATGCTGAAGATCAGAATCGCAAATGTACGCACCGGAACTGTACCCGGCACTTCAGGCAGGGCAATCAGAGGGCGCAGCAGCGGTGTCAGGACGCCCGTATAAACGAATACCGTCAGGCTTGCCACGGCAATCCCCAGGATAATCCGTCGATTCATGGCCTGCTCCTCACAAGTGGCACCTCGCGGTACGACTTCTGCTTATGCGAATAGGCGAATATCTGCGACGCTCGCAATTGTCGCCGATTATCCGATGATGTCATTATAGACAAGGATGTCTGGCGTTCAGCAGAAGGATGACGGGGGTGCCGGGGTGAAGTATCTCACAGATTATGACGGCAAAAAAATCAGGCCAGGGCGACTTTACGTCCCAGATGCGCGTTCAGCGTTTGTACGATGTTGGCGGCAACGTCATGGGGCAGATCGTCAATCAGCAGGTCGATCCCGTGATCGGGATGCAGCACATAGATCGCACACCCCTCGTTCGACGACCCACAGCGCGCCTCTACGCACTCAGGCCGCTCGAAGTAACGGCGTGTGCCCGTCCAGGAATCCATATAGGTGAGTCCATCGGCATTGAGGACCAACCGCTGCGGCGCGTTCTGGAACTGGCGTAAGCCGATAATACCCCCAACCAACAGCGTAGCGCCGAAGATAAAGGTATTGAAGGCACCGATCCAGTCGTCACGCAGCGCCAACCAGGCCGCAATGACAATCAGGACAAACCCACCCAAGCGAGTGCCACCACACACCAGCATGCAGGTGATACGATCGCAGCGTGTGCGTCGTTGACCTTCATACAGTGTCTGGCCGTCGATCTCTACCTGGAGGTTCGCGATCGCATCCTGGTTTGAAACCGGAATTGAAGCGGACATGATTTCCTCCACGTAAGCTATTGTGAACTTCATCACAAGCGTATCATATCAGTGTCCGAACTGCATATAACCACTCACACCATTATCGGGAAAAACCCGAGTCGGTCTATAATGAGCCTGGTCGATCATCAAGGGAAGCACACATGGCAGATGTCTTTATTTCTTATTCCCGCCGAGATGGTGCCTTCGTCCAGCGCCTCAACCATGCCTTCGTCGCTGCTGACCGGGTCGTATGGGTAGATTGGCAGAACATCCCCTACGGCGAAGACTGGTGGCGAGAGATCACAACCGGGATCGAAAGCGCCGATACCTTCATCGCCATCATTACAGAGCACTGGCTGAGCAGCGAGATATGCCACCGAGAGCTGGAATACGCGCGCCAACACAACAAACGCGTCCTGCCTCTGATACGGCAGCAGGTCCAGGACGATGTGGAACAGCGTATCAAAGGCCAGTGGATGGATCAGCCCTATGAGCAGACTGCACGCGATAACTGGGAGTATCTGCGTCACCTCAACTGGGTCTTCTTCGACGATGACGGTCGCTTTGACAGCGAGTTCGCCAATCTGCTGGTTGCTATCGAGGAAGACCAGCCGCACGTCAAGGCACATACGCGCTACCAGGGGCGCGCCCTGGAGTGGGAACGCAGCGGCAGCAATCCCAGCTTTCTGCTGCGCGGCGACGATCTGGCCTTTGCTGAGCGTTGGCTTTCCACTGCCGCTGCGGAGAACAAAACACCAGCCCCAACCGACAATCATCGACGACACATCGTGGAAAGCCGCCGATATACAGATACGGAGCAGGCACGCGAAGCCGCCCGAGAGCGCCAGATCAAGCGCTTTCGCGTCGCCGCTATCGCGCTCGGCGTGGTCGGTGCGATTGCCCTGGCTGCGGTCGGCGTCGCCGTACCCACCAGCATCAGCGCCGTCAATGACAATGCGACGTCGATCGCCCAGATTGCCACAGCGACCAACGCGCTCGTCACCGCTACCTCCATCGCGGAGCAGGTCGCCACGAGTCAGAGCGAACTGGGTACGGCCGTTTATGACCAGAGCGTAGCCGCCACTCAGGCAGCCGAAGCCCAGACACAGGTCGCCGTAGCTGATGTCACGCTGACAGTCATCGCGGCAGAGGTCGTAGATGCTGAGCGCGAGCGGACCATTGAAGTACGTCGCTCCGCAGCGATCCAGCAGCTTAACAGCGGCTTATCCGGCTCCGCCCTGCGTGCTGTCAACGCGCTGGTTGCTGACTTCCCGGGAGCAGCCTCGGCGCACATGGCTCGCGGAGGGGTCAATCAGCGCCTGGGCAATCTTGAAGCGGCCATCGAGGATTACAGCCGCGCCATCGAGATCGACCCGACCTTCGCCGAAGCCTACAACGTGCGCGCTGGCCTGCATGAAGCGCTGGGTCAACTCGACGATGCCGAAGCCGATTATGATCGGGCTATTGCGCTTAATCCGGAAACAGCCAGCCTCTACAACAACCGGGGCTTTGTACACCTGCAGCGAGGCGATCTCGATGCGGCCCTGGCCGATTACAGCCGCGCCATCGAACTTGATCCAACAGAAGACAACGCCTTCGTCAGCCGAGCGGGTATCCACATCGAACGCGGCGACCTCGATGCCGCACTGGCCGATTACAACAGCGCCATCGCTGCCAATCCCAGCAACGCCAACGCGCTCAATAGTCGCGCTGCGGTCCTGACTGACCTCGGCGACCTCGACGCTGCCCTGGACGATTACAACCGTGCCATTGACCTTGAACCGCGCTATGCGCCCTTCTACAGCAACCGTGGCTCTCTCTACCAACGAATCGGCGAGTATGAGGCCGCGCTCGAGGATTATACTCAGGCCATTCAATTTGATCCGGGGAACGCAACCGCCTTCAGCAGCCGGGCGAGTATTTATAGTGAGTTGGGTCAGATCGAAGACGCCATCCGCGATTACAGCCGTGCTATCGAACTCGAACCGGAAAGTGAGAACGCCTACTTCAGCCGGGGCCTGCTGTACTACGAACTGGGCGATTATGATGCCGCCCTGGCCGACCTCGATCAGTTGTTACAGCTCGCGCCAGACGATCTGGGAACTTTTCTCTTCCGTGGCATCATCCGATCCGAGCTGGGTGATTACGGCGAAGCCATCGCCGATTTCGAGCAGGTCATGGCCCTGACACCCGAAGGACAGTTCATGCCGGATGCGTTCATCAATCGCGGCTGGGTCTATTATCTGCAGGAGAACTTTGAAGCAGCAATCGACGACTTTTCTTATGTGTTGAGCGCCGTGCCCGATGATCTCTTCGCCCTGTACAATCGCGGGATCACCCACGCACGCCTCGGGGAAATCAACCGGGCCAATCTGGATTACATGTTCGCCATTGAAGTCGAGCGGCAGCAGCAGAATATCCTGCAAGGGCCATTGCCCGTCGCCGGGACCGTCGAACTGGCGTTGATAGATCTCAACCAGGCCATCGAGATCGACCCCGATAACCCTGCCCTGTACGCTTTCCGGGGCCTGATGTACGCCGTCACCAACCAGATGGCGCTGGCTACCGCTGATTGGCAGCGCACCAGTGAGCTGGGCGGCGTCCTGCCAGCGACGTTCCGACTGTACATGGGCGGGATCGAAACAGGCACTGAAACGAGCAATACAACAGACGTTGAGACAAATGAAGAATAGCGCGACAAAAAAGAAAGAGCGTGACTGACGTCACGCTCAAGGGGATCAACAACGCTGACGGTCCGTCAAGTTACTGTGTGTAACTGACGGCCTGGCCAGCGTTCAGGTCATTCAGAACCTGCGTAGCGCTCAGTTGGGCGCGGTGCGCCATGTCGATCGACACCGCCAGAATACGCGCTGATTCCTGCGGGCTGTGGAAGCCGGTGCTGTTCTCAGAAGAGACGAAGTCCCAACGCATCTGGGAACGACGATGCAGGTCACGCGCTTCGGCCAGCGCTTCATCGGTTGCGCCAGCTTCCTGGGCAGCGACAATGGCGTCGATGGCTGCCAGCAGCGCTTCTTCAGACAACCGCAGCAGTTCCGCCGTGTTGCTCTGAATATTGATGATGCGTGCTTCCAGGTCTTCTTCCGGGATGTTATGGCAGGTCTGGCAGGAGGAATTGACGTCGGTCAGCGGGCTGCGAATCCAGTGATCGCTGATCTTGACGCCACCTTCACGGATATACGGCATATGGCAATCCGCGCACGCCACGCCGGAATCATAGTGCAGGCTGGTCGTGAACAGCTCATATTCAGGATGCTGAATCTTGATCATCGGCGCGTTAGTTTCCGCGTGGGTCCAATCTGTGAAGTCGATGCGCTCGTAGTAACCGTCAATATCGTCGATGTTCAGGCCATCCGCCCACGGGAATGTCAGCAGTTTGTCGTCACCCGCGAAGTAATATTCGACGTGGCACTGGGCACAGACGTAGGTCCGCATTTCCTGACGGCTGGCTTCTGTCCAGTCGACGCCCTGCTGCTCAAGCGCGTTGATCAGCCCAGGGCGCGTCAGACGTAGTTCCATCGTCTCCGGATCATGGCAATCCGCACAGGTTGAGCCAGTGTGCAGGCTCTCGGCCATGTCGTTGTAAGGTGTGCTGTTGAAGCCCTCCCAGCCCATCTCCGCGATGAGCAGCGGTGCTTCGCCGGCATGGCAGTTGGCGCAGGCAGCCGGTTGATTCCGTGGGGCCTGGACGCGCTGCGTTGTCGCCTGATCGATCTGCGAGTAGTAGTGACCGCGCTCTTCGTTGTGGTCAATGCTGAATGCGTACCCTGCCCACAGACGAACCATCGCCGGGTAGCGCTCCAGCTTGCTATAAGGCTCGGAGCCGCCGTAGGGCGTCTCGCCGTAGTTGATCTGCGTCATCATGAAGCGATCATAATGCAAAGGGAAGTTCTGTCCCCAGACCGCAGGATCAATCTCGTCTTCGCCAATATCCACAATGCGCAGGGGATACTGCTCTGCTTCGACTTGCTGCCGGGTGATGTTTGACAGTAGCAGACCTGTCCCTGCTCCCAGGAACAGCAGGCCAACAAAGATGAGACCATAAAGGATTTTCTTGTTCATGCTTTCCTCGCTGCTTCGATGCTAGAAGTAGATGAAGTTCAGTCGCGTATCGGGTGGCCGATATCTGCGTGACAGCTAATACAATTGGGCGCGTCCTCGTGATCCGGTGCCATAACGCTCACCAGGTCCTGATGACAGTAAATGCAGCTGTTATTGACGATGTCTCTGTTGAAATCCTTGATAGTAATAACCTCCCCATAAGTGTTGAATGTGAAGGCAAGACTGTGATTCAAGCCATTGATACCCTTCGCCAGCAGCTTGTTCACAGTCGAATCATGCGGGCTGTGGCAGTCGTTGCAGGTGGCGACCCGCGCATGTGAGGAGTGATGCCAGGCTTCAAACTGATCGCGCATGACGTGGCAGTTCACACAGGCGTTAGGGTCGTCCGAGAAATACGAGTGGCCTTCGGCTTGTGCAAACGTGAACACGCCCAGACCCAGCACAAAACAGAGTGCAGCACCGATAACAAAGATGAAATTGGGTTTGAATCGACGTAATCTCTCCATAGCGCTTTCCCTATTGATCGTTGTGGTTCCGACGGAGATGCTCATCGTGCACGCCGCGTGCGCGCCCCTCGAAACACCCACCAGGAACAGCTTCAGCCAGTACACGCACGCCACCATCCCGACAGGACGAAATGGCCCTGCCGCCGTCGTACACAGAAGTGCCGATTCGCCGCAGGCTGCCGCAAGTGGCAGACAGCAACGGTATATTCAGTTGCAGATCGTATTCAGTGCGGAAAGCGGAATCGCCCCGTTTCGGCACAGTCTGCAGCACATCAGGGTTTCTCGACGTATTCAGATTCATTGCTGACGTTCCTGTCGCAGATTGCGACCGCAGTATTTGATTTCCTAGGCCGGTATTGCTTAAAAAACTTGCCTCGGACGCATCTATTCTGGGATGGCAACTCCTCTTGTCGTTGTGGTCCTGTGACGGCGATAGATCGTCATACCTGGAGGCCGACCTAGAGGCCGATGACGAAGCCAACAACCGTCAAGCTGACAACGCACAATCCATAAAGCATCTCGCGGATGCCCACCGCGCTCGCCCGAAGACGAACGCTGGTATTGAGACCATGGTAGGCCCGCGCAAAGAGAATCAGCATAGGAATCACGCTCAGCCAGGGCAGCAGCCCGATAAGCGCCAGGCCGTTAACCGCCATCAGCGCGACACCATGCAGCACATACGTCGCATTGACCGGTGCTGGCTGCTCACGCTGGACACGCAGCCGGGCGCGCACATAAAGAATTGACGGCGCAGTCCGGGCGATGAGCAGGGCCCATAGGGCCAGCGCCTGCGGCAGCCCCCAGCAGCCAATCAGCACAATCCCGGAAGCAATCGCACCCAGGGCCAGCCCGCCAGCCAGTTCAGCGACCAGCGCCCGGCTCTGATTACGCGCATCATAGGCATACTGCACGGCAGCCAGGGGCAGCGCGAGCATCAGGGGAAGGAAAAACGCCCATTTCTCCTCTGCGATAACGGTGGCCAGCACCGGCAGCAGACTCAAACCAGCAATCGCCCCAAAGAGCAGGACGAAACGCTCCGCCATCTGCGTGCGAGGTGTGCGGCGTCCTTTACTACGATCTTTCAGAGCGATCTTCAGCGGCTGGTGGATCAGAAATACAGCCAGCATCGACACAGAGAACAACAGCCCCGCAAGCGTCGGCACCAGGAGCAATCCCAGTACGATCGGCTCAAGCAGAAAACCCCACCCACCGTGTTCGGCAGGCAGCGCGACTGAGCGTATGTTGACCGGGCGTTGACGAACCTGTTGGGCTACCATGTCACGTTCCTCAAAGTCAGTCAAAACAAGTCCTTAGTGCTAGATTAGCAGTGCTCCCTTTCCTCAACTTTGATCTATATCAAGTTCACCGGGTGCTGAACCTCATTCAACAGGCATGACAAATAGCATGTAGAACAGCTTTCAATACAGCTACCGTCACAATTGTCATGCGTCTCGCCTAAAATAGTGCAAATTGCCAACGCTAGTGGGAGCCTTCATTTAACGATGACACGCAATAAATTTGAAATTGACTTCACAAATCTTGCGGTCCTGGCCAGCCTGCCACCTCATGTGCTCGAAGCGTTGAAATCCATCGCAACCCTGTATGCATTGCAGGCTGGTGAGCCGTTGTTCCAACAGGGCGATTTCTCCCACTCGTTCTACATCGTTCAGGAAGGCGGCGTTCGCCTCGTTGAGCACACCGACAACGGCCAGGATGTCAACCTGAAGGTGTATGGTCCAGGCGACCTGTTCGGCCTGCTTGCCATCTCCGGCGCATATCCGCATCCCGCACGTATCGAAGCTGCTGTCGACAGCCTGATCATCGGCATATCAGGTCGGCAGGCCCGCCAGCTCATCCTTGAGCAGCCAGAACTCGGCGTGCTGTTCATCGATCTGCTGGTCGAGCATGTTCACCATGCCCACGAGCGCATCCGCCATATGGCGGCCGAGCGCACCGAGCAGCGTCTGGCACGTGCGATCCTGCACTTCAGCGACAAGTTCGGCGTTGAACTGGATGATGGCCCCGGTGAAATTGCTCTTTCTCAGCAGGACATCGCTGAATTCACCGGCACGACCCTCGAAACCGTCAACCGTTTACTGCGTCGCTGGTCAAAAGCGGGCCTGATCGCCCTGCAGCGGCGGCAGATCAACATCCTCGACCGTCCTGCTCTGCAGGCCCTCGCCAGCGCAATGGCGGAGCCAGGCATGGGCCGCGTGCTGGAATAGCCCGGGTAATCATTGAGAAAAACATTGCCGATCCCAGTTTGTAGGCGGATCGGCAATGACTGAATACGTCAGGTGAAATAGTCGAGACTTAATCTGACACTCTGAGTAAACTTATCGAAGGATACAGGAGAGTGTCACAATGACGAACGAACAGAAGATCATCGCCACCAAGTTAGGACTGCTGAGGCTGGCAGAGCAACTGGGCAACGTGAGCCAGGCGTGCAAAGTCATGGGCTATTCACGAGATAGCTTCTACCGCTTTCGAGAGTTGTACGACCAGCACGGTGAAGCGGGTCTGCAAGAGATCAGCCGCAAGAAAGCCAATCCCAAGAACCGTGTCGCACCAGAAGTCGAAGAGGCAGTCGTAGCGATGGCAACCGAGTATCCGGCCTACGGCCAGGTGCGCGTGTCCAACGAGTTGAAGAAACAGGGTATTTTTGTCTCGCCGGGCGGTGTGCGCTCGATCTGGTTACGCCATGAACTCAACAGCTTTAAGCTGCGTCTGAAGGCACTGGAGAAGCAGTTAGCCGATAATCAGAGTATGGTGTTGACCGAGGCCCAGGTGGTCGCGCTGGAGAAAGCCAAGCAGGAGAAGGAAGCGCATGGCGAGATTGAGACAGAGCATCCGGGGTATCTGGGCGCACAGGACACCTACTATGTCGGCACGATCAAGGGTGTAGGACGCATTTACCAGCAGACTTTCATTGACACCTACAGCAAAACCGTGTTTGTGAAGCTGTACGACCGTAAGAATGCACTGGTGGCTGCCGATTTGCTCAATGACCGAGTGCTGCCCTTCTTCGAACAGCAGGAGGTGCCGCTCCTGCGAATTCTCACGGATCGTGGCACCGAATACTGCGGCTCATTGCAGAACCATGAGTATCAGTTGTATCTTGCCATTGAGAACATCGACCACACCCGCACTAAAGCGCGACATCCGCAGACCAACGGCATCTGCGAACGCTTCCACCGCACCATCCAGGACGAATTCTATGCCATCGCCTTCCGCAAGAAAATCTACACGACATTGGAGGCGCTGCAAACTGACCTGGATGAATGGGTAGAGCAGTACAATCGCGAGCGCACCCACACCGGCAAATACTGCTTTGGACGTACACCATTGCAGACATTCCGCGAGACCAAACACTTGGCACAAGCCAAACAATTGGATACGCTTTTCGAATGGCAGCAACCCAAGTCGGACATCTCCGACAACGCAACTTCAGTTTCGGACGTTGTCGGTTAGGTCGCTTGTGTCAGATCAAGTCTCGTTTTTTACACGTCAGGCTAAACCCCTGATTAGCGCTGTTTCCGGCTTTCCAATTTACGAAAATGGTCAGCAGCGTTTTCGAAAGCGCTCTGCAGTTCATTCCATGCTCGATCAACGCCGGCTTTCATCTCTTCCCAGGCGTCCTCGCTGGCATCCCGCAGTTCCTGCAACCTGTTACGAGCTGTGTCGCGCTGCTTTTCGACATTCTCAAGCTGGCGCTGATACTCAAGTTTTGCGTCCGCCCCAGCCTGCTCCATCTTGGCCCGCCACAGATTAAGACGCGCCTCGACTTCGTCCAACTGTGCTTCGAGCTTCTGCTGATACGTTTCTTTTTTGGTAGCCATGGGGTCTCCTTATTTGCTGCATTGCTAAGCTGCGCAACGCGGATTTCTCCACGTTACACAGGTCTACTTCAGTGTAGGACACCGAGCTGACTTTCTCATCTGGTGACGTATCTGTCTTGCCCTAGTCGATATGACCCAGGCTGGTCTGGGTCAGTTGGCCTATTACAAGTCCCCTCCGATGTAGCACGTTCAAGTCAACCACGCTGCGGACGTTTTTTCGCGGGTTATGGGCTATGCTCACAGAATAGAGATCTATCCAAAAAGGGGATTGAGACACATGAACGAACGCACCTACTACAGCGAAGACGCCAAGATGCGAGCCCGCCGCGAAATCGGCTTACTTGTTCTGCTGACTTTTGGGATCGGGGCCACCATTGGATCCGTACTCGCCCTGCTATTCGCACCCAAAGAGGGCGAAGAAATCCGCGAGGAATTAGCAAAGGGTATGGAGAAGCGCGTTCATACCGTCGAAAAGCAGCTGAACGAACTGCGTGATCGTGTCGAAGACCGTGTTTCCGATATGCGCAGCAAATAAAGCTGCTGGCTGATCACATCGCAGCAAAACAATACACCCGCCGAGTCACATGAAGGACACGTGATGCAACCTGATCTACCGATTGAATTTAAATCCGATATTCCAAACGGCGACCTTGATTATTACGTGATGATTGAGGATCGGCTCCGCGATCTGGCAAAGGGACACAAGGATATCGTTGGTGCTGCCGCCACGCTGGAGAAGCCGGCTCAAGGCCGCGAGACATCCTACATTTACGAGGCAACAGTCGTCGTTTATGCGCGGCCCACCAACCTCAGCGCAACAGAAAAACGTGATAATCCTGAGCAGGCCCTCAAGGGCGCGCTCGACGCCATCGAGCGACAGGTCCGCCGACAACGGGATAAACTCAAGGAAGATCGCGGTTCTCTGGATGATCTGTGGTTTGGAGAATACGAAGGCAGCGCCAGCACCGACGAACTGGATGAATAGCAGACCGGCTCAAGCCTCCTGAAAGCGCCCTGAGTTTGCCCGGGCGCTCCCCGATGTTCTTCTCAGCCGACTGCATCGAACGCAGTCGGCTTGCATTTTCCCTGCGGCACGCCATCATTAAAGCGTACCGTGACAACGCTGCCGCGTATGGTAGCAACCGTCCTATCTGTATGCCTCCGCGCCCGTTCTGATCGGGCGTTCATCGCGCTCAGTTCGTCTTATTTGTCTTTCAGGATGTAGCTGGCACCTGCTGCATTCCTCAGTTAGGCTTGTACCATCTTATTTGGCGATTTATATCATGATACCAGCCCGACAGCGCGCAGCAGATCTTCTTCGCGGTTGGCGCGGCGCGCCTCGTCGACGATCTGATGGGTGACAATCTGATCCGCCGCAGCGACCAGAAGCGCGTGTTCATCGCGCACGTCATATCGGACACGATAGCCAATCGTCGCCAGAATTCGACTTTCGAGATTATCATCTGGATCAAAAGACGGCGTATCTACCCCGTTGCCTTGCGTACCTGCGACCATCTCACGGGTCGCCACGGCCACGCCATTGATAACCTTCAACGGACGAGAAACAGGCACGAACGTCGGATAGAAATGCTCATCCGCGAACATCCCGCCAGATGTCGCCAGTGCACACAACTGACCGCTGTCTTCATGAAAGTACGCATCGACAATCTCGCCCAGGTTTTCACCCTGGCGACTGATAACCTCTGTCCCAATCAGCCGTGTGCGGCTCTCCAGGACGCGCTTGACGCGCATCACCTGGCTGATGTCGATCACAGGTGAGCAGTATTCAATTTCAATCGATCCAGGCGTCACGCTGTGGACATTCTGCCACATCAGCACACGCGCACCGCCAGACCATCCACCATGATTAATCAGAAAACCCAGAAGCTGGTTGGCCTGAACGTCGAATATCCAGTCCTTAACGCGTTCGCTGACTTCTCTACCGTGATCTGTCCTGAAGGTCAGGGGTATTCCAATAAAGTCACTTCCCCTTAACATAGTCTGATTCCCAAAAGCGCTGTAGACGGGTCGTTCTGCTGCATTGCTCAACATACGCTTTATGGTTCACTTGAGCGCACATGCTGAGGAAACGCCGGGCTTTTACGTCCGGCGCGATGCATTTTTAGAATACCCGAAAACCTCGTGACTCTCATCGAGCGCAACGAGAATCTTGTCATTGGTAAGACGGACCATCAGCGTGTAGGTCAGGTGACCAGGCGCTGCTCCATGGCGATCGCGACCGCTTCTGCGCGGTTCGTCGCATTGAGTTTAGAGAGCACGCTACTCACGTGATGCTTGACCGTCGATCGGCTGATGACCAGTCGATTCGCGATCTCGCGGTTGTTCAATCCCTGTATCAGCAGATCGAGCACTTCGCGCTCCCGGTCAGTCAGATCATGCCCGAGCTGTGGCGGTCGGACAGTGGCGGCGATCAGCTCCTGGGTCGCCTCCGGCGACAGGGTCGATCGGCCCATATACGCCGCGCGGATTGCATCGGCCAGTTCATGCATGCTGACGTTCTTCTTCAGATAACTGATTGCACCGGCCTTCAGCGCTTGCTCGACCATGCCGTTGGTATCAAAGCTGGTCAGCGCAATTACCTTAACTTCAGGATGGCGTCGCAGGATCTCACGGGTCGCCAGGATGCCATCCTTACCCGGCATCACCAGGTCCATCAGGATCACATCGGGCCGCTCGTGCTCGCACAGGAGCATCGCGGCGTCGGCGTTTCTGGCTTCACCAGCACGCGCAAGATCATCACAGGTATCTAGCATCAGACCCAGCCCGTCACGTACCATATCATGATCGTCCACGATTAGAACGCGGATCGTTTTTATCTCTACCATGCGAAAGATCTCCAGATACGCTCCAACGAGGAGCATTTGGGTGTTTATTGTGGGCCCGGAGTTGATGGAATGAATCCAGATTGCCCTGTATGTCTTCTCTCGATCTCGGCAAGGTGGAGGTCGGGTCGTAACACCAACTTTGCGGGACTGCAGAATGCAGCGTAATCTCACTCGTAACTTTCGTGTGCCAAACGAATCGCACAAACCAACATGGCTCGCATGAGTCTGGCGTCATCACGTTATTGATTTCGCACGGGTGATGAGGGAGCCGCGATGGTAGTATCGCGCAGGGTGGAAAGTTGGACCATATCGTTACTACCAGTGTAGCATACTTATGGCCCTGCACCAAGCTAAATTAGTAAATCGGTATAACTACATAAAATAGGTCTAAGAGTCAAGAACAGTAGTAGGCCCCCGTCCTATTAGTCAAGGATGCGGGCCTATTCGTAGTAACCGGTTTATCTCGATTATCAGAACAGTTCGAGCGCCGCCCCGATATCTTCCACCATGGTAAATACCTGGTCAAAGCGCGTCAGCGTCAGGATGCGATAAGCTTTCGCATGCGACGGCCTGACCAGCACGACATCACCGCCCGCCTGACGCGCCCGTTTCAGCAGTGATACGAGCGCAGACATCCCCGCGCTATCCATGAAGGTCGTCTGACGCAGATCAACGACGAAGTATTTTTCGCCCGCGCCAATGAGCTGCTCCTGTCGGTCGCGCAGCCCACCTACTGTGAATGCCTCCAGTCGTCCGCTGATCTTAATAATCTGGGCGCGGACAACGTGCTCGCGGACCTGGATTTCCATCAGTCGCCCTTACTCTTTAACAGGTTTGAAAGCAGCGCGGGCGGCGGCTTCATCCGCAAAGATGCTGAAGGCTTTATCCAGCCGGGTCAGTTCAAAGATGATAAGGACCGGCTGCTGCAGATTGCACAAGTGCAGTTCGCCCCCGTTCTGCCGACAGCGCTTCAGGCCTTTCACCAGTGTCGAAAGTCCCGACGAATCGATGAAACCGACGCCACTCAGATTGACGATGACGTTAATGATGTCCGGATTCGCATCAAACCACTTGACGACTGCCGGCACCTCATAGGCGTCGAACCTGCCGCGCAGTTCGAGGACACTCACGCCGTCTGCAACACGATGATTGAGTTCCATAATCAGTTCGCCTCCTGCGATACCGTCAGAGCCGCAGTGCGGCACTGCTTCAGCAAACGTTCGAAATGCAGTAAATACCAGTCAACGACCTCACTGATGGGCAGGCCGGAGGCCGCCACGAAGTCATGCTCACCAACCCGCCGCCGATACTCCGGATCGTCAATGAAGCGTGCGATTGACGCCGCCGTGCTCTGCGGGTCATCCGGCATGAAGAATTCCACCGTGTAGCCCTCTTACCAGATTGGGCTGGCAGACTGTCGCATCATTCGAATATTACGTCTTCTTGCAAATTATAATGGAGGAAAGCTTTAATAAGTGTTGAGTTCTTTACATCTGCATAGGATTAGTACAAGGCTACCTGGGGCCGTGATAGCGCACCGCAATCTGCCGAATGCGCCAGAATCCCTGCCGGAATCCGCGATCACCGCCTGTATGCACGAAGGGCGCTATTTTTCGCTATCCAGGAGGCAAATCAACGTCTGGCAGCAGCAGGAACACATCGCTGCCACCGTTGTTACCGCTGGCGTCGAAGCTGCCCAACGTCAGGCCTGAGAGCAGTACACCGTCCGCGTATGCCACCATGAACAGGTTTTTCTCGGCCCATTCGTCGGTACCATCGCGCTCAACGGTGCCAATCTGCCAGATGCCCTGTCGTACATAATCAGTGTCATAGTGCAGCAGCACAACATCAAAATCCCCGATATTAGTGCCAATCGCGCCGTCAGAATAGCCAGCTACCCACACGGAACCGTCCGCTGCCAGACTGACCGCCGCCCCTTTGTCGTTAAGGTTGCTGCCAAGCTGATCTGCTGCCAATGGCGTGAAATCCGCATCAAAGACCTGGACCAGCATATCTTTGTCCCCGCTGAGAGCGCCCGCGTAATCGCCAGCAGTAAAGCCCGCCGTGATGATCTCTCCCACCTCGCTGATGGCAATCGCGGTCACTTCGTCCCATTCTGATGTACCAAACTGGATCAGATTGAGCTGCTCACCCTCCGGTGAGAGCGCCAGAACGTAGCCATCGATGCCGCCCGCCGCCGATGGCGTAAGCGCGCTGGTCGTCATACCAGCGCTGTAAATCAGCCCATCCGGCGCGATTGCGACGGCCTGCCCTTTATCTTCGCCATCACCACCGAGTTGATGCAGCCACAATACCTCACCATCCGCTGAGAGTTTGGCAGTGATAATGTCTTTGTCACCCGCGTTGGAGCCGGCCAGATCGCCCTTGCTATAGCCGCTGATGGAGATTGCCCCATCGTCTGCCAGGGCGACGGCATAGCCCCGGTCCGCCTCCGGTGTGCCGATCTGAGTCCGCCACAGCACCTCACCCGTCGCGCTAAGCTTGAAGACGACAATGTCATCGCCGCCGGCGGAGCCATCCCCCGCGAAGTCACCCTGCGTGTATCCCACCACAACGACCTCACGCGCTGCGGTAAGGACCAGCCCATACGGCCGATCATTCCCGGGTGTGCCCAGTTGACGCGTCCACTGCACCATGCCGTCTGACCCGGCCTTCACAATGGCGATGTCCAGGCCCCCGGCGTGTAGTCCGTCGTTCAGCGCACCCTCGACCGCCAGCGCCTGATAGATATTACCCGCGTCATCAACATCGACGCCGCCGGCCATATCCTGCCCGGACGTACCTGTCAGCCAGCCCCGCGGCCCCGATGCACTTTCATCAGGCGGCTGCGTGCTGAGGTAGTTCGCCAGATAGCGCATACCTTCCACGAAGCCGGGCCGCCACACATCCCAGTCGTGGCCGCCATCGTACACCCGGAACTCCGAGGCGATCCCAGCCACACGCGCCACCCGGTTGAAGAACCGATGCGCCTCGAAATCCAGGTCATGTTCCATATCTGCGGGGTTCGGATGCTTCCACTCATCGTCGCCAACCGCGATAAACACATGCAGGCGATGCTCCCCGCTGAACGTTGTAAGCAGCGCGGGATAGTTCAGGCTGGTGTAGATCTCCTCATCGAACAGGCTGATCTCATTGCCAAACGCACCGAACTCGCGCGTGCTGGAATCATCTGGCGGCAGCGGCGTATATACCGCCGGGCTGAGCACAATCGCCCCCATGAATTTATCGGGATGTGCCAGCGCATAGCGGATCGCCCCATATCCCCCCATCGAATAGCCGCCCACGATGCGCGACGCGCGGTCTGCCAGTGTGCGATAGGTGCTGTCAATGTGCGGGATCAGATCAGCAAAAAACGCTGTCTCAACAGGCTCGGCACGGTAGAGTCGTCCGGCATATGCGGAATCCACATAGTAGCTGGCGCGGTCGCTGGAGGGCATATCCGGCATGACAGCGATGACCGGGGGCAGCGCACCGCTGGCAATCAACTCGTCCAGTGTGGAGCGCACGTTCAGCCACGCCGACATGGTATCCCCGCGACCATGCAGCAGATAAACAACCGGATACGCCTGCTCTGACTGTGCGTAACCCGCAGGCAGATAGATCTGATACTGATAAACCCGGCTGAGTGTCTGTGATTCGAACTCAGTATTCAGTACTTCACTCTGCGCGTCAGATTGCGCCTGTGCGCCATCGGGTCGCAGCATGAAGACAACCAGCACCACCGCCAGCAGGATCACCTTAAACATGATGAACTCTCCTAAGAACATTTTTCACGCGATGACTTGTTGTACTTTTTGTTGGGATAACGGCCCTATGGCCCGTCATAGACTGAGCGGTCGGGCATAATGACGCGCATGGGCTTCTCGCGCTGCTGCTCCTCAGTCACCTGGGCGACCAGCCCCGGCGTACGCGCAATCATGAAGAAAGCGTTGCCCAGTTCCGGCGGCACCTGAAGATCGACCAGAATCGCGGCCAGCGCCCCATCAACGTTAATCGGCAGCGATTTGCCCGTTACCCGCGTGAATGCCTGCTGCAGCGCACGTATCGCAGCCACGCCCGCCCCGGCCACACCGCAGTCATCCGCCAGGGCCAGCAGACGCCGCGTACGCGGATCGGCCGTATGCAGACGATGGCCCAGCCCGGGCAGCTTGCGCTTGCTGGCACGGTATTCTTCAACGATGATCTGTGCAGCCTCCTCAAGTGTGACCCCCTCAGGTGTGGCCCCCTCATTGACGTGCGCCTGCACCTCGCCCAGGACGCGCATACAGCCCTCGACGGCTCCGCCATGGTGCCGGTTGATGCTCAGCAGCCCGGCAGCGATTGCCGCATTCAGCGGTGCGCCAGTGCTGGCCGCTGTGCGTGCCGCCAGGGTCGAGGGTGGCGTCGTACCATGATCAATTGACGAGACGAAGATCGCATCGATCAGCGGGGCGATGTGTGGCTCCGGCATACGTCCGGTCAGCGCCAGGAAAATCGCCTGACTGAAAGTCATATCACCCATCAGAGCGTCCAGCCGCTGGCCGCGCAACCGGATCGCGTTAGGCTTTATGTCTGTGATGGCCGTGCGCCACGTCTGCGGGTCATCAGCAGAGGGCGGCTCATGAACAGGCAGGCTCGCCAGCACTTCAGCCGCGAGGCGCGGTATATCCGCGAAGGCTTCCGCGATGGTGGCACCGGCAGCGCGCAGCCGCTCGACCTTGCCCGCGTGGGTCCCGCGCCCGCCCTCGATGATGGCCCCGGCATGGCTGAAGCGCGTGCCCTCCTTGGCGGCCTTACCTCCGATATAGGCAATCAGCGGTTTGGTGAACAAACCTTGCTCGATCAGATCGGCGGCTTCCTCTTCCTGTGATGTGCCGATCTCACCGAACATGACGACCAGCCGTGTCTGTGCGTCCTGCTCGAAGAGGCGCAGTATCTGTGCGTGCGGCATCCCCACGATGCTATCACCACCCACATGTACAACTGTCGATGCGCCAATCCCTGCCTGCGCCAGATAATACGCCATACTTGTCGTGATGCCACCGCTGCGGCTCGTTATCCCGACGGGACCACTGAAGGCCCACTCGCGGATCGCGTCCGCCCGACCGCCCATCATCCCCAGGACGGCCTGCTCCGGGCTGAGCACACCGAGCGTATTTGGTCCGATGAAGCGCGCCCCGTTCGCACGGGCTGCAGCGTCAATTTCCAGCACATCGTAGACGGGCACACGATCAGGCACGATGATCAGCGTCTTCACCCCGGCGTCGAGCGCTTCCAGGGCAGCATTGCGCACCAGCGGTGCCGGGATGAACAGCACGCTGACGTCGATCGCCCCCAGTTCATCGCAGGCCTGCCGCACGGTATCAAAGACGGGCACGTCGGCGGCAGTCTGGCCGCCCTTACCCGGGGTCACGCCGCCGATGAGCCGCGTGCCATAATCCAGCATCAGGCGCGCCCTGGAAAGCCCCTCGCGTCCGGTGATCCCCTGCACGATGACGCGCTGCGTCGGCGTTGCGATGATGGCCATTGCCCTGGTATCCAATCCTTAAATATCTAAACCCTGTATCGGGAGGTGTATCCGCCCACCGCGATTACCGTGAAAATAGCAAGCGACTTCGCAGGCAAGGCATTCTGTACAACCGCCTTTGCGCGCCTGCTCCCGGGTGATGTTGAGCACCGGCACCTCACCCTCCAGCGACAAAATCTGCGGTGCACAGGCCTCAATGCAGATTTTGCTCTCACACTCCCGGCATAACGCATGATCCAGCGTGACCGTACCGCCGGTGATTGTCTCAAAGACGTAGGGATCGTCAGGGGCGGGACGCTCAGGGGGTTGGACATCCGTAAGGGGCGCGTACGCTTCAATCAGCGTGTGCAGACGCTCCGCGCACGCCTCCGGTGAGGTATCACGTCCATAGGCTTCTACGGGCGCAGGGAATGCGCCGTTTGCCGTGTGCAGGATGTCGATGGCCTGTGCCTCGGCATTGCCCCCGATGCGGATAACCGCTGGCACGTTAAGCTGCGCATCCATGAAGGCCTTCACCAGCCCACGCGCCGAGTGAAACTGCTCCTGACTGGCGACGCCACTACCGCCCGCATAGTAGCCATCGATGCCCGATTGGCTCAGGATGATGCGTGCCGCCCGATAGACTTTGCTGGCAGGCGGGTTGCCGCTGGTATCGACGAAGTTGGCGATCCGAAAACCGGCATTGATCAGCGCGTCCATGTTCATCATGCTGCCGCCACCACCGGCCCCATGAAACCCAACGACGCCCTGCCCCTTCTCGAATTCCGTATCCATCTGGATGAAGTAGAATGTTCCGCGATAATCGCCCTTCTCAACATTCCAGGCGATTTTTTCAAGCGCGGTGGGCGGTCGGTCGAACTCGCGCGCGAGCTCGATGCCCAGGTCAGGATGGCGGAATACGGCGTAGTCATCGACGGTAAACCGCGCATCGACGGCCAGCCAATCACCAGATTCGGTCAGGACGAGCGGGTTAATCTCCGCTGCGCGGGCTTCGTATTGGCGGACCGCACCATAGAACTTCAGCATGATGCCAGCGACCGCGTTAAGCTGCTCAGAAGCGATGCCCGCCTGCCGCGCCAGATCACGCGCCTGATAATCGCGCAGGCCTGTCTGAATATCGATAACGTGCCGGGCGATACGCTCAGGATGCTGGCGGGCGATCTCCTCTACGCCGCTGCCGCCCACACTACTGAAGATCAGCACCGGGGCGCGAGCGCGGTCGTCCAGGATGACGCCCAGGTAGCACTCACGCGCGATGGCCACCTGTGCCTCAACCAATAGCTGCTCGACCTGAAACCCACCGACCTTGCGCCCGAGCAGTTCCGCCGCAATCGTCTCAGCCTGTTCCGGAGTGTTGGCGAACTGGATGAGGCCCTGTGCGGCGCGGCTGGTCGTCCAGGCTTGTGCTTTGATGACGACTGCGCCCAGCGCCTGCACCGTCTCAGCGGCTTCGGCAGCAGTCGTGACGAGGCGAGAATCAGGCGTTTTGATCCCGGCCTGCCGCAGCAGCGCCTTGCTCTGATGCTCATGGAGTTTGGCCATGGTCTGCCCCATCCACTTCACTGACCGGCTGCATGGTCACAGCGACGAAGCGCGTATGACTGCCATAACCGGTAGACAGGCCAATCTGCCCATGCAGGTACGGTTGGGGGTCTTCCCAACGCAGTTCCTGCTGATTCCTCAGGCTGTCAGTGATGACCACATGCAGCAGCGCCCCTTTGACGGTCACATCCACATTGTAGGGGCGGCCGTGCTCCCAGCCATAGGGTGCGGTGGCGACAGGCACATAGCCGCCGTCGTTGCGGTAGATCACAAGCTGATGATCCGCCGCCAGACAGATCGCGTAGCTGTGGCGTGCACCGCGTACGCGAACCAGCAAACCGTGATGATCACCCAGCAGCGGCACAAACTGCGAGTGCAGCTTGTAGTCACGCCAGGATGGGTCGCCGGTATAGGTTTCGCACAGATCAGGGCCGCTGCCATGATAGCCGACCTCTTCCCGGCGCCAGTACCCACGCTGACGTGTCCACTGGCTGATGCCGCCACTTTCGGGCCGCTCACGGGCGAAGCTCGTAAGCCAGGCCGGGTCGCCCTGCCAGTCGAGCGAACGCAGGTAAAACGCCCCTGTCTCCCACAGTGCGCCCGTATTGCGCAGCAGAACACCCACTTCGCTGATACACGCATCGGTCAGTTCTGGCAGCGTGTAGGTCAGTGTGTGCCAGTCGCCCGGCACCAGTTCCGTCCCGGTCGCCTGATAGCGCTGGCTGTGGTTATCGTCGTAGGCGTAGAGCGCTGCCTGAATAGTCGATGGCGCGCCCGGCGGGATACGCACTTCAGCCGTTAGCGTCTGGCCCCCGTAGATCAGCGGCGAGAATGTCGCGCCGTAATAGTTGCTGCTCAGCTCCTGCGGACGATAATACGTGCGCGTGCCGATCTGGATTTCGCCCTTTTTGTTCAGCTTGCGGATACTGGTCTGCAACGTGGGCACACCATCTATCTCGCGCCATGACTGATGAATCGGGCGGCCACGCTCGCCACGCGCCAGAAAATTGCTCGTCGAACCGCGATAGCTGAAGTGGTAACGCGGTCGCGCTGGTGTGGCTTCATCGTGCAGCGCCCGCCCAATCTTCGTGAAGAGATCGACGCACTGCGGGATCGTCCAGATATTACGCGCACCTGTCAGGCTGGCGGTAATGAGCAGGTCGTTCATAGGCTCGCGCCAGCTCGCGTCGATGCCATCCAGGCCGACGGCGACGCCCATCACGGTGCCGACATTGCCAACGTTGCAGTCTGTATCCCAGCCGGCCATGTTCGTGATCTGCAGCGTTCGGCTGAAATCACCGTCGCCGTACAGCATGCCCAGTGCGATCACGCCTGCATTGGGGATGATATGGACGATGCCCGGATACCGATCATAGCCGAAGTTGGCCTTGAGGAAGCCGTAGCCAGCACGCCAGTCACCCGGCTCCTGGTGGTGATAATCGATCATGGCATTGATGACGCGGGCGTATTCGCTATCAGCGGGGATATGCGCCAGGCCTGCGCGCAGCAGGGCTAACGGGTCGCGCTCGCTGAAAGCGGCGCTGATCATCGCCGCCAGAAAGCGCGCGCCGTAAAGACCGTTGCCATCGTGCGAGACGGACGCGGCCTTTTCCGCGAGGTCAGCGGCCAGTGCCGGTTCGTTCGGCGCGATCAAACCGAAGATGTCGCTGAAGATCTGCCCACCAATCTGCTCCGCGATTGTTGCGCCGTTCATGGCGATGCTGCCGGAGAGTGGCGCAGCCAACCCTGCCGCCAGATTGCGATAAGCGGTGTGCTCTGTCGATATGCCGTAGCCGCCCCACCAGAGCGTGCCGTGTTCGTCGCCCAGATAATTGAGCCACGTCTCGCCAAACTGCTGCGCACTAATCTGAGGCGACGCGCCGTAGTCCTCAAAAGCGCGGATGAGAATCATGGGCAGCGAGGTATCATCATCCGGCTTGAAAATCTTGCCGACGTCTTCGCGCAGGTAGCCGGTTAATTCGCCCAGGTTGTCGCGGATTTCTTCATACGTCCAGTTTTCAATGGGGGCACCAAAGCGCACGCCGATGCACTTACCCAGCCAGCCAGCATAGACACGTTCATCATAATCATGCGGAATCATCGCAAGGGGCATCTTTCTCGTCTTAGAGGTGAAAAGTTCAGGTGTGAGGGGGCGAGCGTGCGCCCCCTCACCCGGTTCGGCGACTATTCGCCGTAGTTGTCGTCCAGGCAGGCCTGCGCCAGCGGTGCGGCTTCGGCCAGCATGGCTGCGACATCGCGTTCGCCGCCTTCGATCCAGCGGACGCGCACATCACTCAGCGGGCCAGCTACACAGTCCCAGAAGTACTGGCTGCGCAGATAGTTCGGCACGCGCTCCGAGTTGATGAGCTGGTTGTAGGACACACCACGGACCGCGTCTTCATCCCAGCCCAGTTCTTCCCAGATGGCCGGGCCATTCGGTGCCCACACGCCCGCCTCAGCAGCGATGCGCTGTGCCTCGGGGCCGCTCAGCCATTCGATCAGCTCCCAGGCCGCTTCTTTACGCGGGCTGCCGTTCCACATGTAGTACATGTAGGAATCAGTCCAGGGGACGACCTCGCTGTTCTCGTCAGCACGTGGCGGAGCCACGACGCCCCAGTTGAAGTCGGCCTGCTCCGTGATGGCGGCCAGTTCCCAATCGGAGATGGACTGCATCGCCACATTGCCGGAGAGGAAGACCAGCTCACCGAACTGATCCTGCAGTTCTGCCGGGGCCGTCACCTGATCTTCCGTGACCAGTTCCAGGCACCAGGTCATCGCAGCAGCAGTTTCGGGGGTATCCATGTAGCCCACGACATCGCGGCCATCAGGGCTGGTGATCTCACCGCCCAGGTTGAACGAGAATGGCGACCATAGCATACAGCCTTCACCGCCGACGATCGCGCCCACACCGTAGATGTCTTCATCGCGGTTGGTAAGCTCATTGGCGAGTTCACGGAACTCTGCGATTGTCCAGCCCTCTTCAGGGTATAACACACCAGCAGCGTCGAACAGGTCTTTGTTGTAGGCAATGAAGCCGGAGACAGCATCACGCGGGACGGCATACGTCTGGCCCTGATACATACCACGATTCACACCAGCGGGGAACCAGTTGGCTGCCGCGCCGGATTCTTCCAGATACGGCGTCAGGTCTTCGAGGAAGCCCTGGTTGGCAACATCCGGGGCGAAGTAGTGGTAGAACACGTCCGGGCCTTCACCGGCGGCGATGGCCGTCAGGACGCGGGTCGCAAAACCACGGCTCGGATACAGCGCCAGCGCCACGCGGATGTTGGGATGGCTTTCTTCAAAGGTGCGCGCCAGCGTGAAGTGCATATCACGGGTGGCGGCCGTATCGCGACCACGTTCGGTGGCCCACCATGTCACGGTAACGACGTCATCCTGCGCCGATACGAGCACCGCCGGGAGTAGCAGCGCCAGGATGATTACAGCAACAAAAATCCTTTTATTCATCACGATAGCCTCCTATTTAGCGAGATCAAAGCGTGTGTATTCATCGACAAACTCTTCTGACAATTTAGCCCTTCAATCCTTCGATAGCGATGCCTCCTATTAACTGACGTTGAGCAATGAAGAACAGCACAAGCGGAGGTATAGTGGCCAACAGCGAACCGGCCATCAGCAGGTTCCAGTTGGTCTCACGAGCTCCCTGGAAGAAACTCAGCCCCAGCGACACGGTGAACAACTGCGGATCGTTGAGATAGATCAGCGGCTGCAGGAAGTCGTTCCACGTCCCAACAAAAGTGAAGACGACTACCAGCACCAGTGCGGGCCGGGACAGCGGCAGGATGATGCGCCAGAACACGCCGAAGCGGCTGGCACCATCGATGTAAGCAGCCTCGTCCAGATCGTATGGAATACTCATCATGTACTGCCGGACGAGGAATATCAGGAAGGCGCTGCCCGTAAAGGCAGGCACAGTTAGCGGCAGATAGGTATTGATCCAACCCAGCTCTGCAAACAGGATGAAGCGCGGCACCAGCGTCACGTGATACGGGATCATCAGCGTTGAGAGCATCAGCAGGAAGAAGAAGCTGCGCCCCGGGAAGCGCAATCGGGCGAAGCCGTAGGCCACCAGGCTGACTGCGATGAGTTCGCCAATGATGTTGATCACCACGATGATGACGGTATTGATCAGGAAGCGACCAAATGGCACCTCCTGAAACACCATCGGGAAGTTATTAAGCTCAACCGGGTTAGGAATCCACGTCGGCGGCAGCTGAAACATCTGGCTCTGGCTCTTCAGCGCCGTGGATATCATCCAGTACAGCGGCAGGATCAGCACCGCAGCGACGACAATCAGCAGCGCATAGCCGATGATCTTCTGCATGAGTTCTCCGCCGCGTCGGCTGGTGCGCCGGATGCGGGCCGGGTTGTGCTCGAGCACCTGTGTGTGTGTCATCAGCGTCCCCCGTTCCTTATCTGTTACGGCTGCGATCAGATTCGTAGTACACCCAATAACGCGAGCTGCGCAGCACGATGATGGTGATCACCAGGATGAAGGCCGTCATGATCCACGCCAGCGCCGACGCGTAGCCCATCCGCAGCGAAACAAAGCCGCGATTGTAGATGTACAGCATGTAGAACAGCCCGGATTGCAACGGACCGCCCGTCTCCCCCGCTGCAATGAATGCTGGCGTAAACGTCTGAAAGACGCCGATCAGACCCAGCACCAACTGAAAGAAGATCGTCGGCGTCAGCAGCGGCAGCGTAATCCGGAAGAACTTCTGAATGGGGTTGGCCCCATCCACTGTGGCGGCTTCGTAGAGCACCTGCGGGATATTCTGCAAGCCCGCCAGATAGATAATCGCGCTGCCGCCTACGCCCCACAGGGCGATCATAATCAGGCTGGGCAGGACATAATGCGGGCTGCCGAGCCAGTTCGGGCCGTCCACACCGACGCCGCTCAACAGCGTGTTGATGACCCCATAGCGCTGATTCAGCATCCACACCCAGACGAGCGCCGCCGCCACCTGCGGCACCACCGACGGCATGTAGAACAAGGTGCGGAAAACGCCGATACCGCGCAGCTTCTGATTCATCAGGACGGCCAGGCCGATACCACAGATGACTTCCAGCGGCAGATAGAAAATCGAATAGGTCAGTGTGACCTCTACCGCTTTCTTAAAGCGCAGGTCTTCCATGAAGATGGTTATGTAGTTATCGAGGCCGACCCAGATCGGATCGCCCACGATATTCCACCGGGTGAAGCTCAGTATCAGCGAGGCGATAATGGGTCCGAGGAAGAAGACGATGAAGCCGATCAGCCAGGGTCCAATGAACAGATAGCCGGTGAGGGCTTCGCGCCGTCGGCTGGCTGAGAGATCACGCCATACCCCTATTTTCGGTAAATTGATCACAGCACTAATTCTCTCAACTAAAAGGCTCTATTCAATGGAACTGCTGCACCGCACAGCTCAGGCACCGTCGGAGCGCTGCCTGACCGCTGTCCGCAACGCGATGAGATGTTTCGCCACATGTATTCGTAGCGGAGATTCTGTTTGCGGATGCTGGTAGACTTTGACCGATAGCAAACGATGATCGCCGCTTCAAACCGGCTCTTCCTGGCGAGGAAATCACGGTCAGCGACAAGTTGCTCCCAGACATACATCAGTCCATTTTGCAGGCAATCGTCCAGGTCTTGCGCCCAGACGCGATACTGACGCAGTAGCATCTTCGCGGCGCGTGGTCGAATGTCCTCGGAGATTTGCTCGAAGGTCATTTCACCATTCCAGCCAGTGGGATAGAGTGCAACACGGGGAAACGGGCGAATACCAAAACGTGATTCGGTCATGATGACAACTCCTCATCACACTGGAAACCGTCCAGCGGCGGGCGAGCACAACGCTCACCACACCGGGGACAGCGCAGTGGGGGGAACCTGTCAAACGAAAAAGCCGCCCAACTCGGACGGCTTCACGCTCAGGATTTTATTCAGGGCGGCTTTTTAGGCGGTGGTTCGGTGGTACTGCCTGAAAGGTAGTGCCAGCGTATCGCCGCCGGTGTTTGATAGGGCGGCGACCCGCGCTGTACAAGATACTGTTGGCGAAAGGTGAATCGTTATGAAGCCAATCGTGCGAAGTGAGAGAGGCGTGTTTCAGCAGGCTCGATTCCATTGAACCAATCGTCGAAACGTAAGATGTTTATAGCCGCGGCTGTGACGGCGTGTTGAAGGTAGGTCTTGTCTGAACCTCGATAGCGACAATGCCTCGTATCTAAACGGCGAACCCCTTGTGAGATAGTGCCTTCAACACCTGCCCGTTTACGATAGGTTTCTTTGTATTCGTCGGTCTCCTGCCGCGCCTTTGCCCGCATGAGCGCCTGATGCTGTTCAGGCATGCGCATTGTAATCGATCTGCCTTTCTCTTTGGCTTTTGTACACAGATGACGTGTTGGACAGGGACGACAATCCGGTTTTGAGAAATGAGCACGGATCACGGGTTGCCCGTAGTTGTCAACATTCTGCTTCCATTTGTAGCTCACCTTGCCCTGTGGGCAAGTCACCGACTTTAGCTCCCAATCGATGTGAAACTGACTGATGTCGAATCCTGTGTTTTCACGGGACTGCCAGTTTGTATTGGGATGCACGGGACCAACAATGTCAACATCGTACTGCTTCTGGCAGGCGGCCAGGTACTCGGCGGTGATGTAGCCTCCATCCATAAGATGTTCACCTGGCAAGACACCATTTTTCGCCAGCGATGCGTGGATTTGCATCGTTGCAATGTGGTCCGGTGGCGAAGCAGGAGTTGTTTCCACATTCACAATCAAATGAGGGCAATCAGCATCACATGTCTCGGTCAGGTGCGCACGATACCCGATCCACCTGAAATCCCGCTTATTACCGTAGCGTGCCTCCGTTTCATAAGGCGAGTCCATTCGCTCCAAGGAAGGGGGTGTGTCCTTCGGCTCGCGCCAACAGACCTTATCCTCTATCATCACAAAGTGATGAATCCAAAGCTGACGCAGCGTTTGGATCATCGGGATTTCACGCAACCAGGATGGCGCATTTGGTTTGTAAATAGCTTCAAGCAAATGATACCCATCCTTGCCATACGTCTCTGCCAGCTCCAGACGCTCCTGCTCGCTGGTTGGAAAGCGTGTATCTTCAATACGGCGGTTGTAACGCTCAAACCATTCTTCTGTAATCTGGGACTTGAGCCAATCGGGTTCAACCACAGCCACAGCATTTAGAGCAGCTCGCAGTGTTTCACCGACCTGTTCTAAACGCCGCATCACACGCATGTGAGCTAGAACCGGCGTGGCATCGGTGCGCTGGCGACCACGCTTTTTGATGAGTCCCAATTCCTTGAACCGCTTGAGCATTAGATCTAATAAACGATGTGTGGCATCACCTTGAACTAAGCGATCCCGAAATTCACTCAACACCGAATAGTTGAAACCACGATCCCGGATATCCAGACTGAGCGCATATTTCCAGGTGATTTTGTCGCGTACTGCTTCTGCAGCCTGGCGGTCGGACAAATTTTCAACGAATTGCAAAACAGTAATTAAAGCCAGTCGCCATGGAGCTAATGCAGGTTGACCAGAATCGGGAAAGAGATCAGCGAAGTCTCCATCCTCAAACAGCGTGCCCAGTTCATCCCGCATTCGCATGTAGATGTTGCCGTCTGGGTAAATGGCACGGGCAATGTCTGCGGTTTCGCTTGGTACAGGTAGTATGGGCATCGCCTTTAGAGACATAATGGAGACCTCATAAAATCCTCTTTTCGGCTGAGTATACCCCCCTTTCACCTGCTGCCTTCTTACATTTCACCTTTCGCCAACGGTATCTGTATGATCGTCGCGTCGGCGGTGTGCGAGAGAAATTATAAGGTTAAAGTGGGCAAAATATCTGTTCTAAACGACCTCAAACAGTATTTAAAAGCTACGAAGCTATAAATCGCCAATATTTTAGAATATCTATAAATTATTAATTCGTTTACAATAAGAACTTTTATTACTTATCTGTAAAGTCGAAGCCTAGTTGAAGGTAAAGTATAAAAATGAACTCTAAACCTTCTTTGCGGACGAAGTGAGATGGAGTAATCTCATAGGCAAAGGAGCTGTGAAATGACGAAGAAGAGCGAAAAGAAACTGGCACATCGACGGTTGCAGAAGCTTGAATTTGCCGAGACCCTGGGCAATGTCAGCGAGGCGTGTCGCAAGATGGGGATCAGCCGAAGCCAGTTCTACGAATACAAACGGCGTTACCAGGAGCAGGGTCTGGAAGGGTTGAAGGATCTGCCACCGATCCACAAATCACATCCCCAAACAACCCAGCCAGAAGTGGTGGAGCAGATCATCGAGTGGGCGTACAAGCGGCCGACGTGGGGCTGCGAGAAAATCAGCATCAAGCTCAAACAGGCGGGTACGCGTCTGAGTGCGGTTACAGTGCAGGATATCCTCAACAAGCATGAGCTGGGTAGCCGTCGGCAGCGACTATTCGCGTCAGAAAAGCGGCATTGGGCGGGTGAAATCGAACTGGATGACAAGGTCATCGCGGCTCTGGAACGAAACAATCCCTGTTACCGCGAGCGTCACATCGAGAGCAGTCGTCCCGGAGAGTTGCTCAGCGTCGACACCAGCAAGATAGGTGAGCTTCCCGATGGGACAAAGATCACGCTACACGCGGTGGTCGATACCTACGGTAGCTATGGTTTTGGTCTGCTTCACAGCAGCAAGCAACCTGAGGCCAGCGCCTTGCTTTTACACAATGACGTGCTGCCATTTTATGCTGTTCACGCGTTGACCATTGAGACCATTCTGTCTGACAATCTGTCTGACAACGGACGTGAATTCTGTGGCACCCCCGCCCATCCATACGAACTCTTCCTGGCGCTCAACGACATTGAGCACCGTCGAACGCCTGTGAAACGTCCGCAAGCCAATGGCTTTGTGGAGCGATTTATCCGGACCGCCAAAGAGGAGTTCTTCGCCATCGCTTTTGGTCGCAGGACCTACACCACAATCGATGAGCTGCAGACTGATTTTGATGCCTAGTTGCACGACTACAACACAGAACGACCGCATCTGGGATACCGCAACATGGGGCGTTGCCCGATCGAAACCCTTACTCAATTCAGCAGCAAACTGTCAGCTTAGAAGGTTAAGTGTACAAAATCTAGTGGGCAAAGTGATTCGCAAACTCCAAATTTGATGATGAATTACAATCTACTGGGTATGCAAGAAGTTAAGTCATAACAAATTTCCACAAACTATATCTATCTCTTCAATTGAAAGAAAGCAACCTGTCCAATTTCATCCCCTGTAACTACTAGAGTCCCATCTGGGTTTGCTGCACAACATGTTAATATCTTGTCCGTAGTAATTGATGTTACAGCTTCATAAAATTCTTCTCTGTAACCATACTTTATCTCGCCCACGGATGATAACTTAAGTATAAAAAGAGAATTGCCCTGAATAGCTGCAAAATACTCGTTGGAATTGAGAGTACTTACACATGGAGCTTTATCTTGCCTTCCCAATGGCATTTCGCCAAAATCAAAAGTCGCGGGGAAGTCGGCTTTAGTACGCACATTCCAGCGATCTTCACCTATGTATCTTTCCTTATACCATCGCGAAACAAGTAATCCAGAATCTTTATATGTTAGAGTATATTTAGTCAACCAAGTTTGGTGATACTTATTCAGGTTGCCATACTCATTTTCATGTATGGATCCATTATAATACCCTGTACTTTTGTGATATGTGTCAGTGAAGGTTAAGTAATATTTTCCTAGTAGCTCAATAGGAATACCCTCCTTAATATTTTCTTCTATTTTAGAAACGAGGGAGCAGTTCTCGATATCCCATATTCGAATCACACCATCTTGATGTATTACGAGAGCATTCAGACCATCATCAGTAACTAGGATGGCCTGTACACTAGTTACGAACTCATCTGTGGATTCCTCATCGATAGGTGGTTCAGCGAAATCCCAGATTTGAAGCATCCCCGAATCCCCGCCAGAGAATACAAAAGAATTATTATCGTTTATTCCAATTGTCCATATCGTACCTGAATGACCTCTAAAAACGTTATATAATTTACTCATTTCTTGAGTCCAGATTTTTACTGTTTGATCTTCTGAACCCGTTACGACATACTGGCCATCCTTGGATAATACAATTGATGTTACCCCTGAGGAGTGTGCATGTATGGAATGGATTAACTGTTGCGATTTCCAGTCCCATATTTTCACCGTTCCGTCCGATGAAGCACTGTAGAGTTTATCTCCACTGGCATCTAGTGCTTGTCAAGCTCCCAATTTGTGAAGACAGTTGTCTGGGAAGTGTTGGACAGCATAGGCAGCCGGTGGCATCTTGAGAGCGGTGTGGATACGGCTGTGGTTGTAGTAGTGGATGTGCCGATAAATCGCCTCGATCATCTCCCCGACGGTCTCGAAGCGATTGAGGTCACCTAGTTCGTGCT